>Ga0209394_1000718_pt1 | contig 23711 bp, 29 predicted proteins | sample JNZ201metaG_FD_184122 | JGI IMG/M metagenome (GOLD analysis project Ga0209394, IMG submission 184122) | Hot spring microbial communities from Jinze hot spring, China to study Microbial Dark Matter (Phase II) - JNZ 20120812A (SPAdes) (version 3) ... | reverse complement strand
ACCAGAAGTTTGCAATCTACCTCTTTGGTCCAGATGGTTCTGGTAAGAGTACGCTTGCTAAGCTTTTTAGGGGCTATATGTCTTCGTGCGGCGTCTACGTTTATGTATCATGGTTTAGGGGCTCCCATCTGTTTGCTTCAGTTCTCGCAAGGTTTCTCTCACGTTTCTCATCGTTTAGGGGATATATTAATCCCTACTATAAGATCGCTATACCTTTAAAGCTCAGACCCCTATGGATCCTAATAGAGTTCTCCTCCATCCTACCGCATTATCTACTACGGAAGTTTCTCTCCGTTTTCCACCCTGTAGTCGGCGACCGCGGCTTACTAGACTTCATAGTTTGGATTATCGTAACCCTCAACTATCCTAAGTTCCTCAGCAGCCTTTTAGGAGGCTTCCTCGCCAGGCTAGCGGCAAAAGAGGAAAATGTCTACGTTAAGGCTGAACCCACTGTGCTACGTAAGCGAACAGCCGGTGTAACATACTCCTTCCTAGTGAAGGAGATCGCATGCTACAACGTTCTAGCTAAGTACTATACAAGCCACACTATCGATACAACTAGTAAAACTCCTAAGGAATCTCTAGGTGAATTACTGAAGTGTCTACGAAGACCTTGAATCTCATAAGGAGCATAGATTCAGGCGGTATTGCAGGCGGCAGTATCGAGGAGCTGGCTGAGCTAGCTAAGCTTAACAAGGTTCTGCTAGGCTTTCTAAGGAGAGTAGGTTACAAAGGCCCCCTTAGAGTATGCGAGGAGAACCTCTATAAGCGTTATATGGTTGAGGTCTCTAAGGTATCTGAAGCTCTGAGGGGCTTAGACTACGCATTCTATAAGTTTAGGAAGCCTATAGAGCACGTTTCAGTAGACATAGACATCCTGATGCGCTACGAGCATCTACCGAAAGCCGTAAAAGCATTGGCTAGTAAGGGCTTTAGGATAGAGGTTTCAGAACCCTACACTATAACGATGGTTAGGGGTGGAACCATAGTAGACTTGTACACGCACCCCTCATTCGCATGGATCATATACCTGGACGGCAGGCGCCTACTAGAGGAAACAGAAACCATAGATATAAACATCACGGGCGTAGAGGCAAAGGCATTAACTAAGGATGCTGAGACAATAGTTACAGCGGCACACGCGATATATAAGGAACACATCTACCTCCTATCGGACTATTACGTAACGAAGGAATGGCTCAGTAGAAAAGCGCTGGGCTTGGCTGAAGAGCTTAAAGCAGAGAAAGCAGTAGAGATAGCCCTAAGACTTAACAAGCAGATAGAGAGGGGCCAGGTAGAGACACCAGTAAAGCTCAGTCCAGTGCAGGTAGGGGGGATCTTGACGAGGAAGATCATTAAAGACCCGGATTTCAGAGCAACATCGATAAACTTGCTGAAACTTATAGCTAGAAAGAGAGCTATGCAACAACTAGTCCAGAGAATTAAAAGAAAAGCGTATTAATGTTCAAGGATAGTGAAATAGCGATAATAACGTCTGGAGGAAAGGTATGTTAGCTAAAGCATCAGTCAGCGAGCTTAAAGCATGGAAACGGTAACAACAGATCTGAAGATCGATTAAGCAAGCAGAAGAAACGCTACTAAAGCTTAACCTCTATAAGCTGTGGGAATTTCCGTGAGTAAATCCGTAAAAGACATAGACTTTAGAACAATAAGCATGAGCGAAATGTTTGGAAAAGACTTAAAGCGTGTATTCGCATCCTTTAGGGTGTGGAATTATGGGCCATACATTAGCTGAGGTTAAACTTTACAACCCTCATGATCCCTCCAAGTCCTTAAAACTGAAACTGCTTGTTAATAGAGATAGCGCTTACAGCTGGATTAAACGCGGAAGGCTTGAGAGTCTAGGCATAAAACCCATGACAAAGTGGAGGTTTAAAACCATTGAAGGAAGAATAATTGAGCGAGGGATCGGTGAAGCAGTAATCGAATGCCTAGATGAGAGGGCTACCAGAATCGTCGTCTTTGCAGAAAAGAGTGATGCCGAAGTTCTAGGTGTTGACGCCCTCGAAGGTTTAAGGCTTGAGGTTGATCCCATAACGAAGCAGCTTAGAAAGGTTGAAGTACTACTAGCATTATAACCATGGCATCACTCCTAATCCTCTTTCAGATGTTATTCACGCTCACACATAACTTTTTTATAGGTTTGGACTTATCTGAGGAGTCTCATAATTAAGGCAATAATTGTCCATTCAGCCCCAATCCTCATAATTTTCAGGCTTTTCCTATAAATAGCATTCCTAAAACTTCTCTGCTGACGGAGATATTTAACTCAGGTTATAAGCCTACAAGTTTCAAACGTGAAACTACATTTCAAACGCCTATTGAGGAAGGTTTATTAACTAGTAGACCTTTTAGTACTACTAGTGGTAATACTTGAGCATAGTGTTTAGTGTGAAGATTAGGAAGGAAGTAAAGGAGAGGATGGATAAGTTTAAAGATAGGATCAACTGGGCTGATGAGGTTAGGCGGTTTATCGAGGAGACTCTCAGGAGGCTGGATGCTGAAAGTAACTTTAACGCATTATTAGAGCATCTTGAAGCTGCCGAGTGGGGTGTGCCAGCAGGCTTCTCCACCAGGTCCGTGAGGGAGGACCGTGATAGTGGTTGATTCCTCGGCGCTGATAGCCTTTTTCCTTCGAGAGGAGGGTTGGAGGAGCATAGCTAAGTACATGATCCAGACTATTTCGATCGATCTAGCATTAAAAGAGTTCTATAATGCTCTCTGGAAGAGCGTTAAAATAAGAAAACACATAAGCTTAGACGACGTCGCAAAAATACTAAATCTCCTTCGATCCTACATAGAGAAGAACATGTTGATCGAGTCAGAGATAAAGTACCTGGATAAAGCTTTCAAAATAGCCTTAGACTACAACATCACGGTCTACGATGCTCTATACGTAGCACAAGCACTACAACACGGTAAACCACTACTAACCCTCGACCAAAAACAAAGGGAAGTAGCAAGAAAGCTAGGAATAAACATCATCCCATAAAATACGCAGTAACACTTAAACACATGAGTTTACGGAATCCAAAAGTACTTACCCCAGCGTCATAAGCATCAACACTAGATGTTTTCGAGCTAGCCGAAGAGTCCAGAGCCTCTAGCTCGAAGTTTCAATATACTGCCGAACCCGCTCAAGCCTATAAACCTAAGCCAGCTGATGGAGCTAGGGAGGTATACAAAGCTCTCGAAGATGGAGCGGTATCTGATACGCCTCTTTACCATAATTTGCTTGAAAGCGTAATATAATGCTCATGTTAAGCTTCTACCACGAATAGAGTATCGTAAGTCCATAGGGTCTAGTGTACTCTATTCTACCCGTCATCGGGTCGACTTTTATCCCAAGCCTAAGGATGATTATAGCAGTCGTATCGGAGAAAGAGAGAATTACTCAACTTAAAGGAGTTGAAAGATGGTAGCGATAAAGGTCAAGCTTTAGAGCGGTAAGCATGAATACGGTAAGACTAGCGACAAAAAAGAGAGCAATACAACAACTAATCTAGAGGATAAAGGGGAGGTTATTAAAGCAGAAATTATCCATCTTAAGTAATGCTGAAATCCATGTTTCCCTTTGAATAATCGAATTGGAGAAGCCTCGTATAATAGCTTTCTTTTAGAATAAGGCTTAAACTAGCTTATCTAAACAGATATGGCGGGGGTTAGGTAGGAGGTTATCTAGTCCTCGATACAGTCTAGATCTAATATGCTCCTCCCGCCTTAAGGATCTCGTTATCCTTGTAAATTCATGGATTATCGTTAAGCTATGTATCCTGATACTTATCCTTAAGCTTCTATCCCTATTCTATCTATACCTTACCATTTTTATATTAATCGATCCTTATCCTCTCCTTCTATAAACCGTATTGCTTGAATAATAGAATTTTATCTTCTCACGGAAATCTACAGCTATCCCTCTAAGTATGGAATCCCTAGCTGATTCTAGTTCAGCTATAGCTTCACGTATATCCTTCGAATCCTTTAATACTAGGATAGCCCATGTAATAGCTTCTAAAGCACCTTTAGTATAATCGTTCATGATCTTTACGATAATACTGTGATATATATGGATAAAAACATTGAATAAGTATATGATGGAGGGGGAGGAAGGGGTAGCTGAAAATATTCCGACATATAAGATCCATAGTAGGTAGCGAAAGTATTCGCTATACTCATAGTTAACTATCCATTAGGAGTTGGTATATCTCAAATATGATTAGGCTGATAACTAGTAAAAATCTGAGCTAGCGGTATGCTAAGATATCTTCTAGCAGGTTAGCTATATCTAATCTAGGATCTATATAAAAAGGGGTATGTGCTAGCTTTAATAATAAGTAGTATACCTGGAATAGTAGTCCATAAAGATTTGATATCTATACATCAACTTTATAAATATGAAAATATAATTCACAATTTTTTACAGCTATACTTCTTGCGAAAGTAATCTCTAGTTTAGCATCTATACTAGCTAGTATACTCTCCATGATTCGGGAGTTATAGAATTCACATAGTAGATAGATTGGAAGCGAAGCCTGGGGGAGGATATGTTAGATCTGGTGAAACCCTGATGGATATCTATGATCCATACTATCTCTCCCTCAGTATAACAGTATACCTTCTTATATTCCTCTGCCCTACTACAGGTATCTCTAATTCAAGTGATACTACGTATACATCCGTTGTTTGAAGATTGTATCTATCACCATCATATACCGTGAAGGATACAGTCTCCCCAGACATCATCTTCTCCTGTAGATATTTCACTACGCTATTAGTCCACGCTACATCCTTCTCCACGCATGATAGACGCCATACACGTTTCATACCATATGTGAATCGTTTCACCGTAACCTTCTCATCCATCCATGACATCCACTCAGATCCTAGAGGCTCGCTTCTCTCTGAGAAATCGATTACATCGATCGTATAGTTATCTATCGTGAACATTACATCTCCTCGCATTCTAGATCGATATCTATGAATTTATCTAGAGAGAACTGTTTCCTAATAGGCTTCCTAGCTGTACGTACCTCATTCACTAATGCTTTAACAACATCTACGAAATCCTGTTCTGTAGGTTCCCTACCGATTAGTTCTCGAATCCTTCGAAGCCTATCCTCTACATCCCCATAATCTACCTCGATAATCCTAGTAGTCTGATCAGGGAAATCCGCTTGGATTCGTAGGATTATCCTACCAGCTTTCGCATCCACTTGAACTATCCTTATCATACTCTCACATCCACAGCTACAAGACTTATACATGCACCATAACCGCTTATGATGAGCGCTGACTGCTCGGGCTCTTGTATATCGAACGTATAGCTCCATAGGAGGCTTCCAGACCCCTGCGTCACATCCACGTCGAGACGTATGATCTTCACCGGATCATCAAACAATGGATCAAAGAGAATGTATGCTGTGCTTCCAGGCGGAAAGCGGAATAGGAGTGGTGCATAATTCCCATTGTATGTTATTATCCAGGGGCAGATCCATGCTGAGATGTATACGATAGTATTCGTGTTAGCTTTTTCAACCTCGATCATATAGCTTGTATTCACATCAACCTCGAGGCTTAAGCGTCCATGTGCTGGATGGTTTCTCTTACCGTTGTAGCTATAAATATTAAATGTTTTTTCTTCATTGTTTATCTTCAGCTTCACATAGTTTGTTCCAGAGCCTATGTTTGTCTCTGCATCATCGGTGTATGCTGATAGATCGATCATTAGATGCGTCTTCCTAAACGAGCCTATCGCAGTCATTCTTGAAGATGTATTAAGTTGAAAACTACTCGAGTATACATCGAAATTTCTTTTGTTCATATCTGAGAAAGATATAGTTTTTAAAATAATGTTTGAAATAGTAACGGTGATGTTATCGAGGCTTAACGCTATAATACTAAGCGTATGTTGGCCTGGTGTAAGCCCGAATATCGCATATTTCTTGGCGTTAGATATTGATGAGGAGTGATATTCACCATTTAGATACATGTTATCGATCATGACGCCTATATAGCATGCTCCACCAGCTGAAGCTGTGAATGTTAAGAGAAGTGTTGAATCGCTTGAAAGATTAAACGATTTAGATACTACTGTATCGTAGCTCTTCTTGTGATATATTATCTCGATGTATCTTATCGATCCAGAATAACTGCTACTACCAGATCTGATGTATACTCGTATTGTTACGCTTTTATCTTTACCGAAGCATCTATTGATCACAAAGCTTCTCGAAACCCATGTAGCTGAGCCAAGATGCTCATCAAGATGTATCTGCTCCTCACTTCCACCAGTCTCCTGGGCTGTAACCCTAACGCCAAAAAGTACACCACTACTCTGGTTAGTCTGATAGGATATCTTGTATACGCCTATATGACCGCCTGATTCTGGATTAAAAGTTACGGTTTTCACTAAAACATAGCTTGTACTACTAGTACTGTATGTGTTTGAATCGTAGTCTCGTACAGCATTCGCAACATTATAACTACTTGAATCTGAAACGAGTATCTGTTCATCGAGTATTCTCCATACTCTTTCACTTAAAATCATTTCTACATCACCCTCGATATAACTATCCTCTTTGTAGGAGCATAGCGGGATGTAGGCTCTATCAACACTGTTTTAAGCTTCTCCTCTACAAGCCTAGCTAATTTCTCCTCATCTACGCTACCGTATACAGCTACAAGAGGACCTGTAACCGTAACTATATTTCCACCTCCAGCTGGTATACCTGAAAACTCGTATACTATACCTCCTATACCTGACGATACTATACGATCAACCTCCCTCATCCCCCTCTCAGCTGTATCTACTATATCACGCCACATATCAGTCCATATAGATCCGCCAGTCAAAACCTTCCAAAGCCATTCGAAAGCTCCTCTTACACTATCTACAAGCCAGCTCCACACATTTCTAAACCAGCCTACGAAACCATCTATCACCGATACTATTCTATCAATAACATTCTCGAGTATATCCCTTATACCAAACCAGTTCTCACGCCAAGCCATGAATAGGAAGCCTACAGCCGCTACTATACCCATGATAGCAAGCGTAAGCGGATTCGCTAAGAGAGGTATGATAGATGTAGATATCAATGTACCTAGAGATGAGAATGCGGATATCAAGCCTCCAGCACCTGCTACTGATGATGATAAGCTCATAACCTGACCTATGACGGATGGAATAGTTGTTAAAGCAAACTTCAAGTATATATCGTTTACATTATTCTGTACCTGTTGTAGACGTTCTACCGCAAGCCTTAGATCCTCTTGTGCCGCTTGTAATCTTTCCTCTGTTGATCTACGCTTCTCCTCGGTATCTGATATTAATTTATGTGTAGATTCAAGCATTTTTGTAACACTATCAACCTCCTTCTCTGTATCCCTGAGCGTTGCCTGAGCATTCTTTAATTCATCAGTTTTAAGCTTCAAATTCTCTGTAGCCTTCTGTAATGTAAGTCTAGCCTCCATAAGCTGTATCTCCTTTTCTTGTATTAATTCTGTATCATCTTTATGCAGTTTTTTAGCAATTCTCAGCTCTTCCTCAGCTTGCTTCACGAATTCCTGAGCCCATCTAACCTCTTCCAAAGCCTGCTGATACTCTATCTGTTTTTGGTTTACAAGTTCTTGAACCTCTCTAAGCCTATTCAATAACTCAGCTCTACGATTCTCCAGCTCAGCCAATCTCGCTTGAGCGTTAGTTAGAGTTTCAGTTAATGATGCTAATTCCCTCTGTAGATTAGCTACACGTCTCTGCTGATCCTCAACACGATTCATAGCTATCTCAACACGTAGATTCGCATTCTCAAGACTCTGCATAAAATTGTATACAGTTAAACCTACATTCACAAGAGTATTGAAATTATCCCACACCTTCGATACAACATTCTTCAAACTATCGAAACGCGACACATTATCCTCAACACTATCCGCTACATCTCGAAGCGTACCACTAGCCTCATCCACCGCTCTAAGCAGTATATCTACCTGAACCCTCTCAGCCATATTTCCACACCCGGTCTAACCCAATAATAATATGCATACTCCATACCTGGTAACGGATAGCTGTGAATGTATGATGCAAGTGTATGGAGTGGTAGAATACCCTTAGCTAAACACCGCTTATAATAGAGCGTTCTACCAAAGCATCTATATACTCTAACCCTACTCAACCTCTTCTGTAGCTCTATCAATTTATCTTCAGGTAGGCTTCTAAGCCAATCGTATACTAGACGCCATGAAACCCTATTCTCAGGTTTAAAACCGTAGCTAGATAGTGTATCCTCGAATATCTTCATATCGCGATCATACTCCACCCTCCGTATCCCGCCAAGCTTCATACCAGCCTTCTCGAAGAACGGGTTGTATATAGCCATAGCAGCCATAGCTTCTACGATATCTGCATCTGTACGTGTAAGAGTATCGGCTACTAGCCTAGCTCCTAATCCTACACCCCTCCACGATGGATGTACGACTACACGGCTTATAGCGAGAAGCTTCTTCGATTTAGCTAGATCTCGTAGATCCGAACCGAATACTCTTCTACGCATACGATTCGAGAGGGATGCATAGGAATATACGATAACACCTACGATATCATCGTGGTATACAGCTTTATACACGTTAGCTACGTAGACGGGTGTAAACCCCTTATAGTGGAATATCTCAAGCTTCATATAATCCTTCTTCCTACCTTCAACTATCTCTACATCCTTTAGTAGGCTGAAGGGTTTCGATTCGAATCTACGTTTCTCGACTTTTGGAGGCTTGAGGAAGGGTTTTACTATTATTATGTCTGGGTTGAGATCTTCGATTATATCGTTATGGCTTGAAGCAGATATGAATGTCTTACCGTATTTTCTAGCGATCTTCTGAGCTGTGTAGGCTACGACTCTAGCTGTAAGTCTATCGAGTAAACTACAAAATTCATCCACTATTATTGCTTCGTAATTCTCGGATACAGCTTTATAGAATGTTTTAGCAAGTCTATAACGATACTTTTGTCCAGCTGAAAGCTCGCTATAGCTTCTTACGAATAGCATAGCTTCACCTAAGCCAGCCATACTCAGGAAATATAATGCCTCCCTCGTATCTCTACCGATGGATTCGCATAGAACCTCATCATCTGTTACAGCTACATCATCCATATCGACAGCTTTAGATCCATACAAGCTCTTGAAGGCTTTCAGAAGAGTGGTCTTACCCCCACCCGATTCGCCTGTAACGAATATCACAGATGGATCATCCCATTCAAGCCTGAAATCCTTGAACACCGTATAGTATTCATCCCTCTCACCTAGACCGAAGGCTCTAACGATATCGATTACACGTCTAGATGTGGATCTCGATACAGGCTTAAACTCTACAGAAATCTCCAATACGGGGAAGAGTGGGTAAACCATAGCTGTTCACCAGTTTTTCGGTTTTCTCGTTTTGATACTCCTCTGCCTTTCGTAATACCACTCCAGCCATGCGGTAAGAAAGTATACCTGATCGACTGTTAGCGATCCTATGTATTCGAGTGTATAGCCATACTCGTAGGCTATCAAGCCTAGGAGTTGAGCTTCCCTGCTTCTTCTAACAAAGCTCCTAACCGCTGGAAAGGGGTTACTATACGCATAAGTATCGCTGTAAATGCATCGACAGGCATCTCCCTTACATCATCTATAGTGATGGATGGATCTACTTTATTTATAGCCTTCCATACGATTAGATAGTTGAGTTCATCATTTGATTTAGCCTGATTCCTTAGATCCAATAGCTCTGTATATGTAAGTTTAGCGACTCTGATATAGCCTCCATAATCTGGTAGATATACATCGAGGATCTTCTTAGAGAGAATATCTTTAATCGAGATCTGTCTAGCTTCAGCTTCCCTTACCTTCTCATACTTCTCTAGCTTACGCCTATATCCTTCTACCTTATCCTCCATACTCATAGATCTACACCTATACGGCTATCGGTTTCGCGTTATGATTGAGTACTAAACGTTATAGCTGAAGCCTCCCCTTCTATACTCTCCATTATCACGCCATCCTGCTCTATCGTTAACTCCCAGCTAGTTAGGATAACGTTATTCAACGCTATCCTAGGCTTACCTATACCTACACCATCAGGTAGGATTTCTATCGTAATCTTAGATCCATCAAGTATATCTTGGGCATAGGTATTATCGATATACATCTTCTCTATCGATATTTTGAAACTCTTATTACCGCTATCTAGTATCACAGGCTTATCATCACCGATCGCGTATATCTTAATCAGCTCAGCATCTATCGATACAGATACATCTGTAGCATACCCTATGGTAGATGTACCCTTCTTTACGATTGCTCTCCTACCTATGATAGGCGTAGACATATACCATCCACACCCCTATTCTTCATCAAGCCATACACTATACTCGTGAGCTATACCGCTAACTACGCCAGCAGCGAATACTATACCAGCTAATACTGCTGGATCTACTGTTAGAAATCCTAGGCTAGCGACAGCGCTAGCTAGTAGATAGATCGCTGTAGCGAAGAATATGCCTACGCCACTACCGTAGATGAAGCCCTTAGCTACACGGAATAATACGCTCTTCCTACCCATCCTCAACCACCTCCTAAGGCGTTTCTACGCCTATCCCGCAGATCCTAGCTAGAACCATTCTGATATGGATAGTCTAGGATCTGTCGGGGGCTAGATCTACGGTTTATGGAGAATCATCCTTATCCTCAAAACCATTCTTACACCCTTTATGAATCCTTCCCCTATCTTCATACATTCTGAATCCCAGCGTATGAGCTTAGAATCGTCGACTATACCGTTAAGATCCTGTCTACTCGATAGGATATCATATACTCTTTCACTAAGCTCCATAACGCTATCCTCAACCTCTTCTGGATTAGGTTTTAGATCAACTATCAAAACTTCGTAATCGTTACGATACTCGAATATACCACCTGTATAGGTGATATCGCCGCCGATCCAGATAACAGCTATGTAGGGGTATTTCTCGAATACTCTAGGATAACCTCTAAACCATGCCTTAACCCTACTCTGAAGCATGGGATCCGATCGTAGAAGGCTTATAATCGTATCTGATATCTCCTTAAGCATTCCTCAATACCTCAGCTAGTATTTCAGGTAGGATTTCGAAAGCCTTCCTCAAGAATTCTCTAAAGAATGGTTGAGGTGGGAAGCCCGGATGGTATACACGCTTAGCGAAGATAACTCTTCCTTCGATATCGAAGCGGAGAGCTCTCGCTCTATGAGGTAGGATCTCGTGGGGTCTAGTACCAAGTATAAGGTATAACAGGTATTCCGGGCCTACCACAGCTATCCCATCCCTACGTAGTTCGATGTATAGTTCGTTTCGAAGTCTACCATCCTGTAAGGGTGTATGCATCCGTAGGATTTGCTCGATTCTAGAAGCCCAAGCTTCACTAGCTTCTCTCAGTATTATCCCAACCCTATCCCTGAGCCTTGCTATAATCTCGATATTCGAAGCTACGATTTCCACCTTCAAGCTTACCCAACCGCTATAACCGTTTGCTTGAATCGATCTAGTAGCTCGGTATTCCTTAATTCGAGGATAGGTGTATCCCTCCTCTCATTTCGTAGGAAGCGTATGAATTCGAGTAGGAATGAAGCTACAGATTCTATAACTATAGATTCGATAACAGGGTCTACTTCTATAAAGCCTGATCTCATAGATAATCGTATACTCTGCTTAAGGTTTAGGTTTGGCTGATCGAGGAGGTAGATCCTATCGTCTACTCTAGTAAAGCCTATCGGAGACCATACTGGACCCCTATCATCCCCTATATTCTTCTCGACGCTTATAACCTGTATGATAGGGGTGTATGGTGGTATAATATACGATCCGCCACCATCTTCCACTCTTATATCCCTACCACGATAGACTACTGTTATATCTACTCCACCTTTGAAAAACCCGTTAGGTACACTACAATACCTATCTACAAGTCTAGATGCCGTATCTATAAGTCTTCCGATATATGCTTCGAACCCCTCCTCATTATCGAAGCCGAAGCTATTGTAGTCTAACCCCCCTATCCTATCCCTAACCTTTGATATATCTGCGTAACTCATATCCTACCCTCTGAATAGTAATCTCTATACCCCTCCTACGCTTAACGCATCTATCCACTACGTTACTAGCTAATACAATCTCATCAAGATTCACTCATCCTAGATACTGTAGACTCTACTCGAAAGTCTGAACATAGATTGTGTATTAGGCCCATTCCTATATGCGACTCTAACATATCTAAGCGTTACGGGATGTCTCTCTATGCGTGCGACGTATATCGCCGTGCCATCCGGATTCACCAACTGCTCCGTCTGCGTATTCTTCACGGTTACCCAATCGGTATTGTTTGGGCTTTCCTGAATAATCAGTATACCAGGTTGATCTGAGACTGCGTGAGCGTTTATGAAGGCATGGTGGTCGTAGGGGGATGATGAGTTTATCTGTGTATCTCTCGATGTACCTATGAAGGATGAGTTTGCTCCGAGAGGTGTCGTCGAATCGGTGTAAGGTGTAGCTAGGAGGCGGGCGGTCGGTAGGACTATGCCTATCCTATTAGACCCTGTTTGTATAGAGGTGATGTTAACGGGTAGGGAGATGTTTCCTGAAGTTGAGCCTGTACTAGATACGATCCATGAGCTGATAGGTTCAGCATACAATACGACTAAGTCTACCTGTACATCACCTGTACCGATATTCCTTATCGATATAGGTAGCGGCTTGTTAGGTATCTTAGATGCTAGGTAAGGTCCATAGGGTGATCCGTTGACCCATAGCATTAGCATATCGGATTCCCATAATATTACGAATACATTCCAGCTCGTCTCCGTAACGCTCGCTGTCGTCGATCCTTCTACTGGATCCACCGTGCTCCTATACCTTAACGCACCGCTACTCCAGATAACGTAATCGCTACCGCCATCGTAGAATCCTATCTGAAGGCTTGATGTAGCTGTGCTTCTAGCTACGGCGACTAGATAGCCGTAGATCCATCTACGCTTAGTCCTTACTTCACCGCCAGCCGGGAGTGTTAGGATACTAGCTGAAACCGATGGTGATCCAGTAACTATATTCCAATTATCTAGATTATCGAAATCGTCGCGGAATAGGTATCTACCTGAAACCTTTACACCCTCCTCGTATATCGCTCTAATCTCATTACTACTCAAGCCGTAGCCCTCCTATAGGATGGATTGTTAGGGAAGGGGGTTCTAGTATGTTGCAGGTGTCTTTATCTCGATTATACCGTTTTTATCGATTACCCCTATCGCGAACGTTATGCTTCCGGTTAACTTTATCCTTCTGTTAACGGTATCCCTCTCAGTCTCTATGAGTAGCTCCCTTTTCGGTGCGAATATCATACTATCCCTATGGATGAGGTATGCTGAAAGCCTATGGTTTATGGTATCGTGCTCAGGTAGGTTGTGGCATACTGCTATCTTTACTCCGAAGAGTTCTGTAATCCTACCTTCGCGTACTAGATCAGGTCTAGCGTATACTATAGCTTGGCTTCCTACGATATCCTTCATCAACGATTCGTACATCCCAGGTGATAGGGTTAGGAGGCAATCTCCAGGATCGGCTGATTTAAAACTTGATAGTAGCTTACTTAGAGCTTCGACTATCCAATCAGCATCGAAGTTGACGGTAGAACTGCTCTTATCGATTTCAGGTATGCTTGGATCTGATATAAGGGTATCGAATATGTATCTATCGACTGCTCTGAGAGCTGCTTCGCTAAACCTACCTTCAAGCTCTGATAGGAGATCTGGTGTAAGCTTCTCTATATCAGCATACGGTATCATAGTACATGCGGCAGCCTCCTTTAGTGTAGCTTGTACTACACCGTATAGATTCGTCTTAGCTGTAAGTGTATCGCCTACAGATGCTAGTACATCCATATCGAAATCCCTGACATAAGGTATATTCACTATATCTCCAGGCTTACCAGCTAGTATATCACTCCTCTTAACAAAGGTAGCTATCCTAGCTGCACTTACTTCTGGTAGGGTGAAGGGTGGGGTCCACTGTTCGCGAAGGCTACCGTTTCTCAAAGCATCTATGAAACGCCTCCTACCATCCATCATCAGATCGGCATCTTCTACGACCACGCCTTTCTGAGACATCTCTCCGATATCACCCCTATTTGTCGAACCCCCAGCACTTTCAAGCTCTGCCCCAGGCTGGGGTTGAGGCTTCATAGCTTCGTGAGTTTTGGAATCTGCCCCTTCGGTTGAGGCTTCATCTCGATGAGCTTCACGGAATTCTGGAGGTTCACGATCAAAGTCTTCGTAGTGTGCTCTTAGATGATTATAGACAGCTCTACGATCCTCATCCGGTATATCTACTCCTCCTCTAGCACCCATCAACGCAGCCATAGCTGCTACGACTCCACGCCAAACCGTTACAAGCCTACCATCAACCACATCATGGTGGGGGAGCTTGTATGAGCCAAAATTTTCAGGGTTTTCATGATCGTACCATGCGAATGCCCTCCTATACTTACTCCAATCTATCTTGTCTTTATCACCAGATCCATCGCTTGAAGCCCATTTCCTTATACGCATCTCCGCAGCATCCGCATCCCACTCACGATCCATATCTGCTAGAGGCTCCCTCTCATACCTGACAGCCCTCTCCCCTACTAGATTTTCAACTACCATGATGTTCGCCTCTCTATCACCTGGCACAGCGACGAGGCTTAGCTCACGGAAAGCTAGATCGTGAGGTATACGTACACCATCCTCGACGTCGAGTATCTCATAATCCGCACCTATCGATACATGCTTGATCAATCCTCTACGAATCTTCTCAGCAACCTCTTCATCGTATATCTCAGCTTCGAAGACTACGGCTTTCTCATCCTCATCGTACCACGCATCTACAACTTTTCCAACAGCATTCATAGCGGATATATGCTCAAGGTATACTGGTACACCTTTTAGGGTTGAGGCTGCTTTTCTAAGCTCATCCTCTAGATAACGGTTTAGATTCCTCGTGGTACCGGCATGTATAGCGTATCCTCTAACTCTTAGAGGCTTAGCTAGTAATGCTTCGACTGATGTTATCCATGATCTATGCATAGTCTAGCCCTCCTAGATTATGAATGCATCTACTAGTAGACCTAGGATTAATCCGAGCGTGTATTCGGCTACTTCTCCTGAAATCCTAGCTGGGGGATCTCCATCTATCAGATCTAGGATCTGCTTGAATATGAAGATGAGGGAGAAGAGCCATGGATAGCCTAATACTGCACCTATGAATCCGAATAGTATATGGAATATAACTCCATGCCTGAATTCTATTATCGTATTAAGTATACGCTTCATTATTCAGCACCTCGTATATCCTCGGGAAGTTTGAGTTATACCAATCTCTCGCTTTATCTATCGTCCAGTTGTATGCTTTCTTAAACCCGATCTTATACACCATACGCACCCCCGTCGACTTGGATCTAGCTACGACTATGTATATGCCTCTATCCGCATCTATCGTCGTATAGCGGATAGAGGGTTGATCCGCATCCTCGGGATCTAGTAGGAGTAGGTATACTTCATCTATATCCTCCACCCATCTAGGCTTGAATAGTGGTTTAAACCTGGATTCCTCTATAGCTTCTATAGGGAACCCCATCTTTGCGAGCCACCTTCTAGCTTCGCTCGGATCTAGTACGAAGCTTTTTACAAGGTTAGCAATATCGCTTAACGTCAACTCGTCAAGTTTTGTACGAGGTAGACCCCAGTAGAGTCTAGGAGTTTCGCTTAACCCTTCAGCTTCGATTAGAGGTTTGAATACCTCTGCTTCTATCCTACGTTTAAGATACCTCTGTATACCTGCTACTCGTCTATCGACCGTGTCAAGCATTGTTCTAGCTGAAGCTTCGGTAGCGTTTCGAAGCCATGATAGTAGCGGAGCTTGTAGACCTTCGAATATCTGTTTATCTAGGTATTCGTAGTAGAATTCGAATCTAGCACGTGGATCTACGGTGAGGAGCTTGTAGTCTATGCTACCAGCTAGGATTATATCTTCATCTGGCTGTAGGTTTTCTAGGACTGCTTGTAGACGTTTTAAAGAATTCTCGTTATCAACCTTCCATATGATCTTCGGAGCTGCATACCTGGATAGGATTTTAGCCATATCATCTATAGCTTTACGTTTAGCTTTCAATAGATCTAGGACTGGATGGAGGAGGCTTAGCCCGTATGCTGAGGTTCCTACAGGATTATACTTTAGATGTATTATCTCTTCTGGTTTAAACTCTATTCGTCTACCCTTAGCTTCCTGTATATAGGCTTCCACCTCCCCGTACTCGTTACGCTTAACCCTCATGGTTTTCGATGGTAGTAGTTTTAGATCGGTTAGACATCTACCTTGATAGATTTTCTCTATGAAAGCGTCGCCGTATATTAGCATAGATCTAACCGATTCTCGTAGAAGATTATCCATATCTATCCTCTCAGCGAATCTATCCACTACCTCCTTAGCTCTTGTATCGTCGGCTACTGTATAGTATCCTACACCTACTATTAGCTCGACGTATGTATCGATAGCAGCGTGAGCTATAGGATCCTCTCTATAGTATCTCTCTAATTCTTCTAGGCTTGTTTCGAATCTAGCTTCATACCTAAATATCGATGGTGATGTATCTACTAGCCCCTTCCTTCTAGCAGCTTTAGCAGCTTCGGCTACCCTTCTCAGTATACTCATCTAAACATCCTCCTAAGATTGTATAATACTCGTCTACTCTTCGATATGCTTGGTATACCCTCTTTGGATGCGTATACTGCTAGAGCTAGAGCCCATAGCATATCGTCATGGCTACCGCTGCTATGTGTGAATAGTATGTGTCCATCCTTTGTTAAACTAAATTTCTCAGAGTTCATCTCTACTATGAGATCTGGATCATATGGTATGGATAGCCTACCCTCTATCATAGCTTGTTTTAGATATCCAAGTATCTCCTCCTTCCTCTGTATAGTGAGTGTAACCCCTTCGACTGGTATACCTATGCTACGCATATCCTCTACGATATACTCTCCTACACCTGTCTGATCTACGTAGACTGCTATAATATCGCTCCATAGGTTGCATAGGTTTCTCATATAACCGATAATCGTCGTATAGCTTGTCTCCAGCGGGAAACGGTGGCAGTGTACGAGTTTTAGATGTTCTTCAACCTTCTCTACTATAGCTATGACGCTGTGATCGCGGTGTTTACCTAGATCTAATCCGCTATAGAATATGCCTCTCGGTTTTGATTGGGGATCGTAGTATTCGAGTTCTGGATCTATGCATTTAGCGATTAGGTTTTGTGGAAGATAGCTATCCTCATCCTCTATGAATTCTGTTTCGAATTCTCTTTTAAAACGTTCCGGCGGTATTACTCTACGCATCTCCTCTATAAACTCCTGTTTAACCAGTCCTGCCTCTACTACATCCCTCCATGTAGCTATATGCTTACTATAGCTTGGATCGCTACAGGCTTTGTAGAATACGCTATTCTTACTCCATGGGGTTGATGAGAGTACGAGTATACCATCGGTTGTAGCTAGCATAGGGTATATGACGCTGTAGATCAGGGTTTCGTCATCCTTTATGAATGCAGCCTCGTCTACGAGCACCTGGTGAGCTGTATAGCCTCTCAGTAAGTGGATGCTGCATGGTAGTGCTACTATCTGGCTTCCATTCCTGAATCTTATAGTAGTTCTCCTAACCCCGGTTTTCGATACGATCCTTTCTCTCAAGCTATCTGGTAGGTTTAGTAGGAAGTTTTGTATACGATCCATCATTATCATCGATTGCCTCATTGATGGTGAGACTATTAGGGTAAGGGTTTTAGGATGTATCGATGCATACCATATAGCTCTTAAAGCTATTACAGTAGTCTTCCCGCTCTGTCTAGAAAATCTAACTGCTATACGTTTAGATTTATCGCGTAGAAGCCTCTCCTGGTATGGTGTGGGTTTGAAGCTGAATAGTTTGGTAGCGAATTCGACGGGGTCTGTAGGGATGCTATCGTCTACCAGCTTATCGATTCTCGAATCCTTTTCGATTCTATCTCTTAGTGTTTTTAACTTCTTCTTCAAGTTTTTCAATCTCACGTTCTATCTCCTCTATCTCGGTATCCTTTAGAGCTCCGAGCATAACTTGAGCTATATAGGCTGCGAGCCTTAATGCTTCGAGCCTGATTTTTACACGTACTCTATTATCGTTAGCTATCCTTTCAGCTTTCTCGAAGCCTGTTTTTAATCTACGGTATATCTCTTCTCTCTCACTCGGTATCTTTATCATAAGGGGTTTGATTTTGATTAGGATTTTCAACCTTTCCCATCCCCATACACATCTAGAACTGTATCGTTATAGCTTTTGGATGATGACCGCCCCTTTCCAGCTCTACGCATCTCCTCTCTTACTATTCTACGAATTTCATCTAGGAGTTTAATACCTATGCTACTATTGAGTATATCTGATACTATCCTAGCTTCTGCTTCGTATACTGTATGCCTTATACTCCTCCTAGCTTTTATGAGTGTATTATCGTAGCCGTAGATTGTGTATATTAGCTCGATCTTCTCTTCCTCACTCAGTGTTTCCCACCCCCTGATCTAGGTAGGCTATCCTATCGAGTGTTAGACTGTATCTACGCCATAGCTCTGAATCTACATGTACCTTCCTTTCATCGAAGTATGCTGCTTCTATATACTCTATCGCTAACTCTCCACCGTTACTATATGGTATTAGGGGTGGGAGCTTCCTAACTCCGTGGATGGTCGTCTCTATGATATACCATAGGCTATCTATCCTTACCCTAGTCCATGCGTGTCCGTAGTATCTATCTGATCCTGTTCTTGGCTTAACCACTCCTATCGATGTATAGGCATCGAATCCTAGTATTCTAAGTAGTGTTGTGCATAGGTTGGATGTATCTACGCATATACCGTAGCCTACCTCTATTAGACGTGATGGTTTTAGCCATGCGTAATCCTCCTCCCAGCTTCTCAAGTATATCTTGAATATGGATCCGAATCTAAGCCATGGGAATACCTCTATCTTGAATCCTGTAGATGGCTTTCCATCGGCTGTGAATGGGTATCTAAGCTTATCTATGTTGAATCTGTATACTGCTTTAACAGTATCTATCTCTCTTCTACACCTTAGCTTTTCAGCTATTCTACATAGCTTCTCATCCCATACCTCTACGAATCTTCTTACATCTATCAATTCTGATAGACTTAATGCTTTAAGCTTCTCCATAACGATCCCCATCATCTGGGATACTCTAAGATTCTATCCAGCCTTGTATAGATCTCCTCTGATAATCCTCTCGTATACCGGGTTTAGGTATCGTACTCCGTATAGTATCTCACCTTTATCGAAGTATACTATAGGCTCTACTACTATCCTCTCGCATACTTCTCTATCGTAGATCGATCTACGTCTAACCTCCTCTATGATCCTATACCTTAATCTACGCTTGATCGATGATGATCTAGAACGGTGGTGGGGCATATAGCTCATCTCCTAGCGCCACTCAACCCTTCGAATCTTCATACATTATCATTCTCTGATTCGAGGGTGGCGGCGGTCTTCAGGTTGCTCTGAGTTCCTCTAAGTTTCATAAAGTCCTATATAAATCTTTCGATCTAGGATAAAATCTTATATAGGCTTAGAGCATCATTAAGGTACTCTGGTGAACTCTAGGTGTCTGAGGAGAGGATCTATGTTAAAGTTCTTCTTAGAGGTGATGTACTCAAGAATTTCCGGTATATTAAGAGTAGGCTTGGATTAGAGAGTGATGCTGAAGTCGTTAGATACCTTATAATGCAGGAGTATAGGAGGCTAACTGGTGAGCCATAGAGTTCGAGTATGCTGAGTTTAGGATACCTATTTTAAACGCTATCTTTATCCTACTAGATGAGCTTTCCTCACGGTATCCTATATGAGCGATGTTTAAGTATTCTAAAGCTTCTCGAATAGCTTATGTATGGTTTAAGAGCTTCTTCGATTATGTTTTTAGCTTAAGCTCTATAGGGTAGTAGACGTGTACGCTCTGCTCGTATAGGGGTGTGGAGTATTCTAGCAGTATGTATAGTATCGCTGTTCTACCTATATCTGGTATGTAGGCTGATAGAGCTGCATATACATCTATGCCTGGCTCTACGGCTATCCGATCGGTTGTATCTGAGATAACTACCCCGTTTACTATCGTTATATTCTTAGCTGTAGCTATCGTACCGCTGGTTAAACTGATATTCGCTGTTAGCTGATCTATGCTGCTTGAGGGGTTGAGGATTAGGCGTGTATAGTATATCTTGGTATCCGTGTTTACTATTCTTATGAAGTATGTGATCGTAGGTTTGTATGGGTTAGCTGATATATTTGCTGATATGGTAGCGGATGTTCTATTAGCTCCGAGTGTAACCTTGATTATCGTAGGGGTTTTATCTATCCTATAGGTATCCCCGCCGAGTATAGCATCTGTGGATGGGGTATGGTAGTCTATGCATATAGAGCCATCGGGTAGTTTAACTACTATCCTACCATCCGATCCGGTACCTATAACAGTATCATATACTATATTCGCTAACGTTGGATCCCCTACCGCTATCGTGGATGAAACTAGGTTTCCAAGGTTATCCCATACCTCTACGGACATACCTGTATCCAACCCTGAGAAGTATAGGTATCTCGGATCTGATGTTGCTATTAGGAAATCGTCGAAGTATGCTTGGGTTAGATCTACCTGAACACCTATGTATGCAGGGGTGAATCTACTAGTATGGGTTGAGGAAGTGGATGTACTAGCTATGAGGCTACCTATGGTATCGTATATTCTAGCTGTGATATTCACGGATATACTTGTAACCGTATAGTTTACTATGATGATATACCATGATGTAGGAGAGTAGCCTGGGATAGTTTTCGATACGAGTATCCGCCATCCTCCGGTAGCTTCGACGTTATAGCTACGTATAGCTATATAGCCATCTCTAGATACCTCTACGGTGTACATTCTAGATCTACCATCATCCATCATAGATACTCCATAATATCCAGGGCCAGTCCTGTATCTTACCTTCGCAGCTATCCAGAGGCTTGTATAGCTTGAAAGGCTTACGTTATAGTAGTATTGTGAAGTTCCGCCTAGCCCTCTATTATTATCGTTCCCCCATAGTACTCTACCCTTCCCATCTTGGATTATATCTGTACCCCATATGCCTCCGTAGGATGCCCATCCGGGTACAGGGTATGTTTCGAAATCCGTGTATGCGACGGCTACCCTACCTATCCTATTTAGGGTGTATGTGTAGGGTGGGTAGTCTAGGGTTATAGGTGGTGGGGTTGGGTGTATGGAAGCTGAGAGTGGATGGTATGTGAATATGGATGCACCGGTGTATAGTATGATGGCTGCTAGGGTTATAGATGAGAGAGCTTGTATATGGTGGGGTTTATATCTGGATAGCCTATGTATGGCTGTATACCTGTTATCCTCTATGCTCTGCAGCGTTCTGCTACCGTAACTCCAAGCAGCCCATATCATAGCTGCTATAGATAGGGTTGATGAGGTGTAGAGTAGTAGCTCGATTAGCCATGGGTAGATCGATATCAGGGTGTTGGCTATCGTTCTCTCAGCATAGATACCGGGGTATTCTATAGATCCTGCAAGCGTCTTGAATCTGAATGGGCCTTTATTCGCATACTGCATCAATACTCCTACATCTACTGTGAAAGCTTGTATCAGATATCTTAGGATTCCGGAAGCTATTATGAGGGATAGTGAAGCACCGTATATGGTGGAGGCAGATGTTATCGGCTTTCTCTTAATCATTAGGAGTCCGATGATTATCGATGAGAGGATTACGGCTGTGTGGATGGCCATCGTAAGCGAGACTATTTGTACCGTATCTAGGTTGGGGAGTTTGATAAGCTTCCCGTTTGTATCGTAGCGTATCTCGTAGTTTATGAGGGATATGTACCCGTATACGTATCCTGTAAGGAATATCTGCGGGTATAGGAGGATTACTATGTATATTATGGAGAGGGTTATGGATGGTATACTACTAGCTAATAGTAGTATCCTGAATATTCTAGGTATAGTCATAGCTTCTGTCTAGCACCTCCTAGTGTTTTACTAGGATTTGGATCCGTCTTCCATAACCTGCTAGTACGTATTCAACTTCTGCATATGCGTAGCGGCATCCCTCGGGTGGGTCTATGAAGGCTACGCTACATCCTTCTACGATTACTTCTATAGAGCTATACCTCCATAGATCTCTGACATCGTATGCATACTTGAAGGTTATGTTTACAGCTACTGGGAAGCCGTTAGGGTTATCGATGAGTAGGGAATCGTTGACGATGCTTATCCTTAAAGGTTTAGGATATACTTTAACAGTATAGTTTCCGACGAGTTTTCCTATATGGTTTAGGGAAGCGTATACTTGTACATAGGTCCAGCCTCTCGATCCTATCCTACAAGCTATATCCTTAGGGATAACGGCTACTATATGTGTTGTATTGAACGATGCTGGGATACGTACTCCGTCGATGTATAACTCGGTATAGGATAGTTGGAGATTGCCTACGTAGCTAGCTATCAATGTGCATGTTCTAGTATCAAGCTCGATCCTAGATAGATGGATTAGGGGGAGCTCTAGTTTAGCAGCTTCGGGTATAGGTTGTGTAAAACCGTAGACGACTATTATGAATATTATTATTGATGCTGAGGTCATAGTCGATGATAATCCTACGATTCTAGTTCTAGAAGTTTCTATTAAAGCTGATATAGCAGCGTATGTGAATAATGGTATCCATACCTCCCTCCATAAGATTAGGAAGACTACACCCTTCACCATCCCCTTCGATACTGGGAATGGATCTGGTGTAGGATTTGCATCACCCTTCGTAACTATATACCCATCCATACCGGGATAATCGCAGATATACCTGTGAGCTATATAGAAGCTTGGGGTTAAAGAGTAGATGATAACATCACCTCTAGATGGTTCTACGTTAATGAATAATGCTAGATCCCACCTCCTTATAGACGGCTCCATACTACTTGAGTAGACTATAACCCCGCCGAGGAAGCTTGGAGCGCCTAGACGGGAGAGGAGGGTGGATAGGAAGATAGCTGTGAAGAAGGCTAGGATAGCTGTAGGTAGAATCCTAGATAAGGCTGGGATAACAGATCTATATGGGAACTTTTTGAAAAAAGGGAGGGAGGTTTTTATGGTTAAGCTTAGTCAATGATCCCCACCACTACGGCGGCGTCTCACCTGATGGTGTATAGACTATATGTATACTAAAGGTTTCTTCTACACCGGTTATAGTGGTACCTTCTGGTATGTATACCATGAAGTCTATCTCCCAAATATCCTCGCTATCGAGTGTACCTATCTGTTGAGGTTCATCTGTGTTTATAGCTGTAAGATTTATGGTCTTAACAGTACCGCTTGGTGGTTCGGGATCTGGGTAGCCTTGTAAATCTCTAGATGCATCTTTTTCGAAGATTATTAGCCAGACTTTGGATCCGCTTGGAAGGTTGTTTGTTCTATCGGCGAGGATTAGCCAAACATTATATGCTCTTCCATCTACATTATGTATGAGTGTTACGTTTTTATAGTATGTTGTACGGTATGTTGGA
>Ga0209394_1000717_pt1 | contig 23729 bp, 18 predicted proteins | sample JNZ201metaG_FD_184122 | JGI IMG/M metagenome (GOLD analysis project Ga0209394, IMG submission 184122) | Hot spring microbial communities from Jinze hot spring, China to study Microbial Dark Matter (Phase II) - JNZ 20120812A (SPAdes) (version 3) ... | reverse complement strand
ACTTAAGCGATAATTCTTCTTGTTTTCTTATTGCTTTACTGATAACTCCATAAGCCATGAAAGAAGAATGCCGCTAGTGAGAATGAGTTTTATTGAAAGAGAAATTGCCGTTAACTTTTTGCCAAATATTTTTAAAAGGTGAATATTTAAATATAAGCTTTGCCAAATAATAAATAAAGGTGAACTTCGTGGAGGACTACTTAAAACGCTTCAATGAAAGGTTAAGGGAAAGATATGCTGGTTGCTTGGTTAAAGTTAAGGATATAGAGAAGACTGAGCCGCACGCTAAGGAATACTTGAGTAAATTAGCTAGAGCAGGATTGGTTGAGAGGGTTAGGTGGGGTTGGTATTGGGTTCCCGATGATATTAAGGATGCTTGGGATTTCTTTGAAAAGGATAAAGGCTTTAAGATAATTTCATGTCAAACAGCTGCTTCCTTATGGAACAATGACTTCATTCATAGGGATGCCTACTCGTTAAAAGTTTCGGATAGGTCTTATGGAAAAACGTTGGCAGAGTTCGCAAGGAAGAAGGGATGGAGGGTTCAGGTAGAATACTCAGCTAAGCCAACAAACTATAGAAAAGCTGGAAAGTTATTTGTTGAGGATATGGATGAAACGATAATTGAGTGTATGCAGAGATGGGCTTTCATGGATGCTTTTGCAATATTATATTCCAATAGAGATGGAATAAAGTTAGAAAAGTTGCTTAAACAAAGTTACTGGAAGAGGATTCGTGGAACAAAGATTAGAGTTAGACAAGCCTTAGGGTATGGGTGTCATTTAATCAATAAGTTGACTAGAGAAGAGATGTTTAATGTGAGGAAGCCTAAGTTAAGAGATGAATATGTTAAACGTGAGATAGAGGAAGCTGTGGAAAAAGTGGTTGAACTTGGCTAAATACGTTGAGATGGTAAGAGCAAGGGAGAAAGAGGTTGCTAATCTAATAGAATTTCTGTCTGAGAAGTCAAAAGGTTTTGAGAAGCCTAAACTCATTTTAATAGGAGGATATGGTCTAAGAGCCTTCATTCCATTTGTAAGGTCAACTAGAGATTGCGATTTTGCGTTAAGGAAAGAAAATTGGCATTTAGATGAGGTGAAGAAATGGCTTGCTGAAGAGTTTTTAATCGAAACCTTTGAAAAGAAAGACAGTTCTGGATACATGAGATGTATCAAGCTTATAAAAATTGGAAGAAGGCATGTAAGAGTTTCTCTGGATTTTATGGAGGGGGAAGTAACTGGAAGGGCTGAAAAGGATGTAGTAAAAATAGATGAAATGTTTGTTTTAAACTCATGGAGGACAAAGATCGGGATAGCTGATAGAGAAATAGAAGTGAGGGTTCCAAGTTATACGGATTATTTAATACTTAAAGTCGTTTCAGGTAGAGTGAGCGATGCTAAGGATATAGCAGCATTAGTATGGAAGAACGGATTACCTGAAAGATTAGAAGAAAGAGTTAAGGAAATAATACCATATCCGGAAGTGTTTAGAGAGAAGCTTAGAAAATCTATACTGCCGATAATTAAAGATAAAAGATTTCTGCATTCGTGGAGAGGAACCTTCATGACAACAGAATTTAGTGAAGAAATTAAAGGGCAGATTATACAACAATTATCTAAACTAGATCTTTGAAAGTATGTTTAAATACTTCTCCATCCTCATCATTCTTCCTTCAGGCTGAATAAGCCACGTCATCCAGCAAAGCTCTATAGGCTTGTATCCGCAACTCAAAGCAACTTCCTCGGCTTTCTTGATAAATTCCATATCATCATTTACAGGCTCCAATCCAGCCTTAACCAAAATCTCATTTATCACTCTCTTAACAATTTTATCTGGCATTACCGTATCTATGCCTTCCCATCATCCTCAAGTATTGGAAAGTTATTAAGCCAACTCCTTTAATTCTTCCAATAGGGTCTTCCCTCCAACTTTCAAGTTTCGCGTTTCTCGCCCAAGTTCTTAGAGCTTTTTTGCCGTCTTCGCTTAGAGTTGTCAAATAAGAAGCGATTTCTTCAGCGATAACCCATGACCTTTTATTTTTCCATATCTTTCTTAACTCATTAATGTCAGCTTCAGCAAGTTCTTTAAGATTTTTATCCTCCCATTTTCAACAAACTTCTTGTTAAATTCCTCAACCTTTGGAACAACGCTGTAAAATAGTTTAAGCCTATTGAAGTGAAGGATGCATCTATAACCATTAGAACAACGCTCCTTCCCCACCTCTCAGTTCTAAGGCACCTTTCACGTTTTTATTTAGGGTTAATAAACGTAATCCTCTTATCTAGATTGCAGTATTAATTAGTGGTTTAGCTGAGGTAAATAGATTATGTTTTAGGTTAATATTAAGTGTTATGTTAATAGGTTTAGTGCTGTTAATGCTAGGGCTTTTGATGCCGTTAATACTTCGTTTAGATCTATCCATTCATCAATGCAGTGGCAGTTTTCAATGTTTCCAGGACCGAAGGTTACAGCAGGTATTTTAGCATCATTAATGAAGTTTCTAACATCACATGTGTATGGTGTACCCCATGGTTCAGGCTCTACACCAACTTCCCTAAGGCTTCTCGCTAAAGCTTTATATATTTCGGAGTCTATTGGTATTTCTGCTGGTTCTGAAAATTTCATAACTTTAAGATCATAGTTAAATTCTGGATCTGAGCTTTTTATACGGTCTAGTATTTCTTTAATCTCTAAGATACAGTTTTCAATTGTTTCACTTGGAATTATTCTTCTATCAATAACTACTCTACATAGATCTGGTATAATGTTTTCTTTTAAGCCTCCTTGAATAACCGTAACTGAACACTTTGAGTATCCTATTAATCTATGAGTTCTTCTCTTAATTGCTTCATTGTATGTTTCAATTTCCCTAATGAATTTAGCTGCTTTACTTATAGCATTAATACCTACTTCAGGCTTGCTTGCATGTGCTGCCCTACCTTTAATTAATACTTCAAACCATGCAAGACCGTTCTCAGCAGTAGCTATTTTAAGACTTGTAGGCTCAGTAACTATACCCCAATCACCTTTAACTCCTTTATCTATAAGGATTGACTTAGTTCCAGGCTCGTTTGTTTCTTCACCTGCAGCATAGGTTAATACTAGATCGCCTTTAAGCTTTATGTTAGCCTCCTTAATTGCTTTAGCAGCTATTGTGAATGCAACTAAGCCTCCCTTCTGGTCTCCTGCACCCCTACCGTATAAGCGATTTCCTACAACAACACCTTCAAATGGATTATATGTCCAGCTGGAAACATTTCCTTCAGGAACGGTATCTATATGACCGTTAAAAATAAGTTTCGGCCTACCAATTTCACCTCTAAGATATGCGATAACATTGGGGCGATTAGGTAAGGCTTCATGAAGTTCAACTTCAAACCCCCAGTTTCTAAGCTGTTCAGTAATAGCTAATGCAAGATTTCTTTCTTCACCTGGAGGATTTCTACTAGGAATACTAACCCATTTCCTTAATAAACTAGTTATTTCATCAATACTTATCCTATTTAAAACCATTTCTTTAAAATTTTTAATCATACGTTTAACTGTTAAATACATAAAATTAAAGTTAACGGTTAGTTTAAGGGAAACTGTTGAGTTAGCAGTAGTAAACCTTATGGAGCTTATAGCTTGTCAATATCATTTCATCCAGAAACTTTAGGCTTTCTTGTGGGATTTTATGTAAAACATGTATACTCCATTTTTACTTCAATTCTAATAGTAACCTTGAAATACTGCTTTCAATATTGGAATTTCATTTTTAACAACATCCCAAACTATATCTATATCACTTTCTACTTTCTGCTCCTTTCCTACATGTGATCCAAATAGACCTATCCTTTTAACTCCAAATCCCTTAATTTTATCCATGTTTTCTATTATTTTCTTCATTATCTCTTCTGAAGTTAACATTTCCTTCCTACTAATAGAATAGCTTCTCAATTTTAAATCTTTTCAAGATTATGAAGTTGTTTACAAGTGAATAATACTCTTCATAGCTAGGATTATTGGTTTCAGCTATGTGGCTTCATCATATTAAGTTTTATCTATTTCAACCATCATTGTGGACATGTAGTCTACAATTGCTGAGTACATCGTAGTTTCAATATAGTCTTTTAGCTTTCGTAATGGCTTGCTTAAAATCTAAAATTTAGATTCACTATTAAACTTCAACATCATTCCAGAATTGAATTTAGGCTTTCTTATTAAGCTGCCTTGTAAAATAATGGTTATTTATGGATTCGTTGAATTCCTTTACTCCTATACCTAGCTCAACTTTAAATCCTAGTTTTAAGAGAGCATATTCTATTGCTGATATTGCTGCTATGAGGTCGTTTGGATTTATATTGCCCATATGTCCAACTCTAAATGTTTTCCCACGTAATGGTCCAAATCCTGGAGATATGAGGATATCTCTTTCAGCAACTAAGTTTCTAAATTTAACATCGTCAATTCCCTCAGGATAATATAGAGCTGTTACTGTATCCGCTTCATATCCCCTTTCAGCTACAAGCTTAAAGCCTAAAGCCTCCATGGATTTTCTAAAGGCTTCTCCTAGAATTCTATGTCTCTCAAATCTTTTCTCAATACCTTCATCAAATATTTGATTTAAAGCTTCCCTTAAAGCATATATGAGGTTTATAGGTGGAGTAGCCCAGTACTTAATATCTAATGGGTTACGCATTATTGGAAGCCATCCCTTAAGATCGCCGTAGAACATGCTGATAGGTGTCTCCCTCCTTTCAAGATATTCTAAAGCTCTTCTACTTAACCCTATAATTGCTAGTCCAGGTGGAGCTGCGAGACACTTCTGGGAGCATGTACATAATACATCAATATTCCAGCTCTCTGTTCTAACCTCAACACCTCCAAAAGAACATACAGCATCAACAATATAGTATGCTCCACTCTCAGCTACAACTTCACCGATTTCCCTTATAGGTGATTTAACAGCTGTTGATGTTTCAATATGAGCTATAGTAACAGCTTTAAAATTATCCTCTTTTAAAGCCTTTTTAACATCTTCAGGCTTAATAGCTGAACCTAAAGGAGCCTCAAAAACTTTAGGTTTACCACCATGTCTCCTAACAATTTCAGAAAATCTACCTCCAAAAAAACCATTAGTAAAACATAAAACCTTATCACCTGGCTCAATAATATTTGCAATACTAATTTCCTGTGCAAGAGTACCTGAACCAGTTATAACGAAAACTTCAGAGGATTCTGAAAGCTTCTTTAAGTCGTCTACTACGCTTTTAAGAACAGTGTTAAACTCTAAATGTAGATGAGAATCAACTTGTTTACTCATAGCTCTTAAAACACGTGAACTAACCATTGTTGGACCTGGAATCAATAGGAGACGATCATCCATACTAACCATAACGGTGAATACATGAAGATACTTAAACTTATCGCTTAGCAGACTTTAAGCGGATAGAGCAACCTAACATATTATAGCTTCCTTCTTAAACAAGCCTTTACACTACAATAACCTAATAAGATAAAATTAAGTTGCTACATCCTTTTAAGCAGATAGTAAACTGAAATCTAAGATTTACAGCTTAATTTCGAATTTGTAAATTCAAGTTTACATAAATACGGAATCCTACGATATTGTATGCTTCAAAATACAAGTATTAAGCCGTAGAGTTTACTTTTTGATTTTAATCTAAGCCTTAACTTATTTGAACAGAGTATATTGTTTATCAGATAGATTTTTATTTATGTTTTTGGTTTGGATGTCTATGAAGCTCTACGAGTATGAGTCTAAGGAGCTTTTTGCAAGATATTGTGTTAAAACTCCTAGAGGAAGCGTAGCGTTTTCCATAGGGGATGTTTTGAAAGCTATTGAAGTCTCAGGTTTACCTGCTGTTTTGAAGGCTCAGGTACTTGCTGGCGGTCGCGGTAAGGCTGGAGGAATTGTTAAGATTTCCAGTATTGAGGAAGCTGTAAGAGAAGCAAATATAATGTTTAAGATGAAGATTAAGAATGAAGCTATTAAGGCAATCTTAGTTGAAGAGGCTGTAAACATTTTAAGAGAACTCTACTTTAGCATTACTATTGATAGATTTCATAGATCATATCTAGTTCTCTCCAGTATGGAAGGTGGGGTAGATATTGAGGAAGTAGCTGCTAGATCACCTGAGAAAATTATAAGGAAGCTTATAGATCCTGTAAAAGGGCTAAGAGACTATGAGGTAAGATCTATTGCGAAGAAACTTAATATACCTCCAAGTCTTCAAACATCATTTATGGATATAGCTAGAAACCTATATAGGCTATTTATAGATTATTCAGCTGAACTTGTTGAGGTTAATCCTCTTGTGGTTACTAGTGATGAAAAACTTTTAGCTCTCGATGCTAAAGTAATAATTGACGATAATGCATTATTTAAACTTCCTGAATTTAGTGGGAAAGCTAAAGAGATAAGAGACTTGTCAGAGACGGAGTTTAAAGCTAGAATGCTTGGTTTAAACTATGTTGAGCTTGATGGAGATATAGGTATTATAGGGAATGGAGCTGGTTTAACTATGGCTACAATGGATTTAGTGTATGTTTACGGAGGAAAACCTGCAAACTTTCTTGATGTAGGTGGAGGAGCTAGATCTGAAGTGTTTAGAGAGGGGATTAAACTCATACTTGAACATCCAAGAGTAAAAGCATTATTTATAAATATATTTGGAGGTATTACGAGATGTGATGAAGTTGCAAGAGGTATTGTAGAGAGTATAAAGAATATAGGAGTATGGAAGCCTATAGCTGTTAGGCTTGTAGGTACAAATGAGGAGGAGGGGAGGAGAATACTTAGTGAATATGGAATAAATACATTTACAGACGCTGATGAAGCAGCAAAATACATCATAAATATCTTAAAGAGTGGTTAGATGGCTATTCTAGCTAATAAAAATACATATATAGTTGTTCAAGGAATTACTGGACGTGAAGGAGCATTCCATACAAAACTTATGCTTGAATATGGTAGTAAAATTATTGCTGGGGTTTCACCTGGTAAAAGTGGACAGCAAATACATGGAGTACCAGTATATGATTCTATTGAGGAGGCTTTAAAGAACCATAGTGAGATAAACACATCAATAATATTTGTACCTGCCCGATATGCTTCTGATGCAGTATATGAAGCTATAGATGGAGGATTAAAACTTATTGTAGTTATAACTGAAGGAATACCAGTACATGAAACGCTAAAATTCGTAAACTATGCAAAATCTAGAGGAGTACATATAGTAGGTCCAAACTGTCCAGGTATAATTACACCTGGACAGTGTAAAATAGGAATTCTACCTGTAAAAGCCTTTAAACCTGGAAGGGTAGGTATTGTATCGAGAAGTGGAACCTTAACGTATGAAATAGCTGAAGCACTAACAAGAAGAGGAGTTGGACAATCAACAGTTTTAGGTATTGGGGGAGATCCTATAACAGGATTAAACTTTATAGAAGTAGTAGATATGTTTGAAGCAGATAAGGATACAGATATTATCGTAGTAATAGGGGAAATCGGAGGGGACATGGAGGAGAGACTAGCAAAACACATAGTAGATAGACAGATTAGAAAACCAATAGTAGCATACATAGCCGGTAGAACAGCACCTCCAGGCAAGAGGATGGGGCATGCTGGAGCAATAATATCGATGGGAACAGGATCAGCTGAAAGCAAGATAAAAGCATTAAGAGAAGCGGGAGTAAAAGTAGCTGAAACACCTAAACAAGTAGCTGAACTGGTAGCTGAATACATTTAGAGTAGTGGAAGTACTGTATCTAGCAATATAATTGACATAAAGTGGGAGTTACTCAGTTTTATGAGTACCCTACAAGTAATTAAAGTTTTGTTAAGAGATAATCCTATAGGAGTTATAGAAATGAACAATTTCAACCAATTCTAATTATCATGTAGTCTAGTGTTCTTTAATCCATCTCTTAGTTTCAATAGCTATAGCTCTTGCTAAAGGAGGTGGAACAGCTTCACCAATCATGTTATACTGCATCTCCACACTTCCAAGGAATATGTGGGTATCTGGGAAACCCATTAGTCTTGCATGTTCTCTAGGTGTAAGTAAACGGTTTTCAAACGGATGTATAAATCTTGAATTCCCCATAACTGTTGGTGCTAATCTATATGGGTGAAGCCTAATCCAATTTTTATGGATTCCTCTAGCTCCTCTAAAATGTACTAGTGCATCACACCATCTAAGCCTAGCTATTCTTCCCTCTTTTCTATGTGTTACTGGAACAAATACATGATTTGGAATTTCAGGATCTAGACTTGGTGCTGGAAGATCCTTAATAGCATCAATGACAACCATAGGCTTTCGACGTTTAGGATTTAACGGTATATTGGATATGAATATTCTTCTTCTTATTGATGGAGTACCGTAACGTTCAGCTCTTAAAATATTGAAGTAAACATCCTCATATCCAACCCTTTTAAACTCCTGTATTAATGATTCTTTAAGCTCTCCATCGATTATCTGTGGAACATTCTCCATTATGAATACTTTAGGCTTAATATCACCAACAATTCTAATAAAATGGAGAACAAGCTGACCTATAGGATCACTATATAGCCTATCAATCGGGTTCCTCATACGCTTAACATTAGCTTCTGTAAAGGGCTCGCATGGAGGCCCACCAATTACAACATCAATATCAGATACAACACTTAAAATGTCTTCAAACCCAATATTCTTAATATCATCATTAACCACATAGGCCTTAGGAAAATTCCTACTAAAGGTTTCAGCTACAATCTTTAAGCTATCAACACCATATACGATATCAAATCCTTCAAGAGCAAAACCACAACTAAATCCACCAGCTCCGCAGAAAAGATCTATTACCTTCATTAATATCACCATAAGAAATAGTATAGTGGAATTTTAAGCTTTACATAAAACTCATAAAATCAGAATATCTATACTTTAAAGTTTACAGCTAATATCATTTTAAATTTAGAGCTAAATCAATTATTCTAGTAGTAATTGTCAAGTTACAGTCTATTATAGTAATTAGTTTAGGCTACTTAATAAGTAGTTATATAGGATAATTCCTAATCCATCATCTCCTAATTAGGAGAGCATAGAGATTCAATTAAGCTCTACTTATAATTTTAGGGATCATAAACAATAGGAAATCTAAACATTAAGAATTCTACAGCTGTTTAGAGGTTATAATCCTTCCAATATCATCTATATGTTTTCTAACCTTTTCAACTTCTATTTTCAACATTTCAATATCTATAATTCCATTGTAGAACGTTGTTTCATGTAGGTATTTCTCTCTTGCACCATATTTATCTCTAAAGCCAAGTCTTTCAACTTCAGGTATTTTATCCTCAAGCTCTCTTAATCCTCTCTCAAAAAGTCTCTAGCATCCTCCAACAATATTCTAACCTTTTCAGCCTCTTTCACCATGCAGGCTACCTATACTTACTACTTGACTTAACTTATAAATATTTTTAAATCCTATGGGGCTTTGTTAACTTAGGCATGTTTATTACCTCTATTTTGGTATTGTGTTTCTATGAATTCCTTAGCTTTTATCTTTTCATTAATTCATGTTCCATTTATCATGTATGCTATTGATTTTATAAGCATTAATACATGTTCATTCTCCATTAATTCTAATTTCTAAATTATATCATGTTTAAATTCAATATTTACATGATGCTTATAGTATTGTGTTCCGTCACTCAATACAATTATATTTGAGCCGTAAACAACTTTAATCTTTTTAAGAAGTGCCAATGATGTAAGTATATTTGAAACATCGTAAATCCATATATAAAAATCTTCCTAATAACGGCTTAAAACAACATACATAACCATACTCTTAGACTATACCTATAATAATATCATCAACCATAACAATCCTAACATATTTCTATCGAATTCAAATAGGAAGCTTAAGATAAACCACGATAATATAGAATAACTCCTACAACAATAAACTAAATATCTGAAGCCATTCTAGAAGAACGAAAATATATAAGCAATAAACAACTAAAGTAAATGGAGTTCTCTCCCTAACAAACTTGATAACTTTAACCATAAACACACCATAAATAGGGGGCGAACTCCCAAATAAATCTAAAGTTAACAAAGTCTCCTACCAGATACTATTAGCTTTAAATACGAAAAACATATAGTTAATGGTTTAAGCTCATAGATGATTCAATGTATTCTCAGGATTAAATATAAATTCATTCAGAGTAAGTTCTAGACTTATATCGAGGTTTACTGTAACTGAGAGATTATCTGAAATACTGTATGTTAGTCTGTAAAGTTGCTTTATAGGTTAAACAGAGTGATTATGCTAATTTCTATACATATAGGTATTGTAGAGTGTATATGTTTGAAGTTGATGTAGATCTTGCTACCATTCAGTAAAATTTCCAATAATTGCTGTTGGTGTTAGCATATTCTTCATAGTTAGTAATCCAGGAGGAGATTTGTATACTTTAGGTATCATATTAATAACCATTGCTGCAGTAGCTATATCACCAGCTGTTCCATATTCATTTCTCCATTTAAGCTTTGGCTCTCCATCAATTATAACCTCATCATAATCTTCTCTTTCAGTAGATGCTAGTAGTTCAATTCTTATGAATTCACTACCATTAACATATCCTACACCATATCCTTTTACACCACATACTTGACCTGGCTGGATTTTAAAGTATTGGGTTTCCATATATTTATCAGCTACTATAGGTTCTTGTCCTTCCTCGATTTTATTTATCTTTACGTTTAGCATTGAGGCTAAGAGCATTATTGATTCTGCATATCCTACATGGGCTGTTATTTCTCCCTTAGATATTTTCTCCTGGAATTCCTGTACTGTCATGCTTAAACCGTACTTTTTCTGGAATGAATATCTTCTCCTTGATGCATTAATAGATCTAACAATATGAATTTTATTTATATTAATGCATACTGAACTTAGAAATGCTGGTAGTGTATCAAATATAAATCCCGGATTAACACCAGTACCGAGAACTGTAACATTCTGCTTTTTTGCTGCTTCATCAATTAGGAATGCAAGTTCAGGATATCTATACCATGGATAAGCAAGGGTTTCCGATGTAGAGATAATATCTGCTCCAGCTTTAATACATTTAACAATTTGAGGATATATTTCGTCAAGATATGTAGTTGTTGAATGTAGAACAACATCAGCTTCACGTAGAATATCCATAGCATTATCTTCATGAATAACCTGTATGCCTAAACTTCTACCTAAACCTATAATTTCACCTATATCTCTACCTACTTTATCTGGAGATATATCAATACCTCCAATTAATCTAATACCTGACTTTATAGTAACATACTTAGCTATTAAACTACCTATAGGGCCAAGACCATAGATAACAACCTGAATACTCATGGAGTCACCAAGACAGTTAAAAAACAGCATTATATAACTCTTTCTAAGAGATAGGTTTAAAATTTAAGATTTGTTTATTTTCTTTATCTTAACTAGGTAATTTAACTGCTTAAAATTAGTAAACCCCATTAAAACTTTGTTTATTTTGAATAATTCCAATCTCAAGATTAACTTAACGATTTATCCAACAATATATAATCCTCCTATTTACGTTTCATGAAGTACATGTTTAAAGCTTCAAAGACGTAATGTGGAAGCATTATAGGTTTATTTATGCTAGTTTATCCCATTATAGAGGATGAGCTTATCCAGTTTAACAATGAATTTATCTGAAAACTCTTAAATATTGTTAAAGCTTAATTAGGTTAATAATTAACTACCAATTAATTATGAGTTTCAGATTCAATAAATGTTGTAGACGAACTCAGCTTCTATTAGTTAATCTATAGCATAAAAGTAAATAGAATTGCTATAAGCAATAGTTAAGATCATTGAGATAACATAATCAAAGCCGTTGAATAATTAGTAACTCCAACAAGATTAATTCAAAACATTACTGCTTACTATTGGATTTTAAGAATTGATTATTTAATCCATTTCAGGAGTGTTTGACGTATTCCCTCTCTTATTGTATCTACTATGTTTCTATATGTTTTCCTTATCTTTCTATTTCTTGCTTTTAACGCTAGTTTCTCAACTACTAGTTCTGGTGTGCTTATGCCTAGCTTATTAAATATTGGTTGTCTATCAACTATTAAGTTACCTTTTTCATCAAGCCCTTTAGCAACTATTCCATCTATTCTTACATTTCTTAGAAGATGAGGAGTTATTTCAGCTGCTAGATGTGTCACTAGGATCATGTATGTATTTGGTGGAGTATTGTTTATTATTGAAGCTATTATCCTACCCATAGCTCCAGGTTCTGTTAATGCTTCAAATTCATCTATTAAAACTAGTTTAGCTCTACTATCACTAAACATTCTTCCCATTGATCTTAATGATGCTTCAAGACTTCCAGTTCTTTTAGCTGTTTTCCTTTTAAACATGTAGAGAGGCATTAACGATACTTCAGCTTTTTCTGCTGGAACAGGTAGTCCATGTAGGGTTAATATATGTATTATTGCTATTGTTTCAATAAGTGTTGTTTTACCTCCACTGTTAGCACCTGTTAGAAGAGCTATGTTTAGAGGGGTTGCATCCTTAACCTTAACAGTATCCGTTTCACCTAAAGCATAGGATACTGATTGAAGCTTTAATCCAAGCTTAAACTCTTCAGCTTGTAGTAATAGGTTTCTACCATTTATAAATGCAAACCCCCTACTACCTATAATGGGCTTCGTTAAACCATATTCCTCAGTAAATAGCGCTAATGCTATCTCTAAGTCAAGGCTGAAAAGCTTCTTTAAGGCTTCATCAACATCATCAATATAGGATTTAAGCTTTAAGGCTATTTCTCTAAGTTTCATATGTTTCTTCTCCATCATTCTCTTCACATATAGAATCTCTAAGCTTCTAATCTTTACTGGATGAAACTGAAACGGTAATTCAAAACTTTCAAATGCAGCCTCCCATAAAAGCTTACGTTCATTCTCAGTAAGTTTTAGTCTTCCAGTAATATCCCAAAGCATGGATTCTAAAGCTTTTCTAAACTCTATAGTTGAACTAGTACTGATAAGCTTCTTTAATTCATTATTTATCTTCTCCTCATACTCAACAATTATCTGCTTAAAGTCTGGAGGAGACTGCTTTTCAGCTTCATCAACGAGGCTTAGAGCTTCACATATACGGTTTATAAGGTTTTCATCTGAAAAACCTTCAACTAAACTGTAAAGTTCAATAAAGCATTCAAGAATAGGTTTTCTAGTAGTAAAATAGTTTATAAGTATTGATGGATTAATATCGATTAGGTTTGGAAGCTCATTGAAAGCTATAACTCCAGGCTCATGTATAGGTTCTTCTCCAACGTATATTATAGGCTCCTTTAAGCTTATAAGCTGCTTAAACTTATCCTTTGAATCTATAAGTTCAACTCTATGAAATACACTAAACATTTTAGATAGGTTATTATAGTATTCCCTACTTGAAGTAGCTATAACTAATGGTTTTTCATGGGGTGGTTTAGTAAATCTAGCTTTTGAAAGAATATTTAAAACCCTTGAAAGCAATCCCCTATTTCTCAATCGTTTAAGAATTTCTAAACCATTATCAACTAGTTTAAGTCTATCTTCAATAATACTTCTATTCAATGTAGGAGTAATGGATAAAACCCTACATCTACCAACATCAGTTACAGGATAACTTGAAATAAGCTTTAAAATCCTTTCTGCTAAAATTCTTATATCCTTAGTTCTTAAAATACTTAAAACCCTAAATCCAGATATGGTTTCACCATATTTCTTAACGATACTATAACTATCATCAACACTAATACCTAAATATTCTGAAATACCCTCAAAAAATCCTAACTCTAGAAATTCAATAACTGATCTTAGCCTATACTCATCAATATCCTTTAATAACCTAGCATAATACTCTGAAAGGAAGTTTAAAGCTTTTAATCTATTTTTGGTTTCATCACTCATTTATATAAATATGAGTGAAGAATTTATTAAATCTTTCCCAGCTAAACCAATATTAACTAACCAGTTTAAATTCTAATATTTAGAAAATATTTAAATTGTCCTTCATTCTAATGGATAATGGCTTACAGTTCCTGACTATATGATGTACGAAGATTGCTAGTGGGCTGGTTTTATAATATATGTTTAGAGCTGTGATGAAAACCAATTTCAAGAGACTACTTTAAAGATTCAATGTTTTAATTAGAAACTCTGTTAAATCAAGAACTTCTAGATCGGATTCAAGAGCTGATACACCGTCTCTTAAAGTCATTTTACATGATGGACAGGAAGTAACTAGGATCTTGGCTCCTATGTTTAGGGCTTGCTTAACTCTTTTCTGGGATACTTTAACTCTAACCTCATTATCTACTGCTTGAAGTAGTCCTCCACCACCACAACACTCTGAACTTAAACCATGAGTAGGAAGCTCAATAAAGCTTTTAGAGAACTTTTTAAGAATTAATCTTGGCTTTCTAATTATTCCTCCAAGTCTTCCAAGTTCACATGGATCATGATAGGTTACGGTACTGTTAATTAGGCTTTGAGGCTTTAAGTTATTAATATGCTCTACTATAAGCTCAGTAATATGTAATACTTTAAAACCTAATTTCCTACCTAGAAGAGATGGATATTTCCATTTAAGCATTCTATAACATGAAGGACAAGTAGTTACAACCTCATTAGCATTCAGATCCTCAATGAGTTTAACGTTATGTTTAGCGTGTTCTACAGCTTTCTCCTCAGATCCAGCCATAATCCAGGGAGCTCCACAACACCATTCATCATTACCTAAAAAACTCCAGTTTAAATTTAGCTTATTAAGTAGTAGAGATGATGCATAAGCTATTTCTTGACATACTCCCTTAAATGCAGGGGTACAACCAACAAAGTAGATAATATTAGCCTTCTTAGATACTGGAGGGTTTTCTAATCCTAAATAGTCAATCCAATCAAATCTAGATTCAGCCATCATAGAGTATGGATTCTTAAATTCTTGAAGACTATTAGTGATAAGGTTCAAGTTTTCAGGATTTCTACCTAAACTATAAACATAGCCTCTTAAATACTCCCAGAAATCAATAGTTGAAATACCGAATGGACATACCTCCATACATCTACCACAGAGAGTACACTCATAAATATTGAGGAACTCAAAATCCTCAGTAATACTCTTACCCTTAACAATATTCTGCATAACTCTTAACCTATAAACTGGACTTTTACCTAAATCACCAGTCTCTAAGTATACATGACATGAATCCCTACATACCCCACATTTCACACAAATATCTAGAAATACTGAGGATAGAAAGCTGTGAAACTTAATCATCTAAACACCTTACATAAACTATTAGATATAGTCACTTAATAATCCAATATATAAATCTTACCTATAATGTGATGTTTACGAGCTTAAACACCTATTAATCTAAGTAATGCAGCTCTAATTTTAGCATTTAATTAACCTACTTTACGGCATGAAAACCATAGCTTCATAGATATTTAATTCCTACTACTATAAAGTAGATTTTTGAAATCATCCATTTTATATTTAAGGTTTCTGAGTACTTACCATGATACTGTTACTTTTAGGTTTTGAGTAGGCTTTAGGAAGCTATCTCTTGGAGGTGATTTTTGTAGATAATCTTCTCAAAGCCCTTAGAGATAAAGGAGTTTTCAGATAAGGTTTCGCTTAAAGAAGTTGAGAGCATACATCCTATACATGGCTGGGCTTAGCTATAGGGATATAGCTTACGTCTATCGGATCGTTGATTTAAGCCACGTATCAGTATGACGTTGGGTTCAAAAGATTGAAAGCATAAGGTTTGATGTGAAGCCAAAGCATAGAAAACTTCCCACCACAACAGCAACATATATTTCACTATCTATACTCTATCGGACTTAACTTCAGCTTAATTACTGTTATAGTGTATTAAAAGATACAGCCCCCATTCAGCTCTTAAACTAGGCTACATCCTTTCTAGCTACTAACAGAGAGTATTTAAACTTCGGTAATTAACTCTGTAAATATAGGCTTTCTTATTAAAGTTCTTGTAGTAGGCTTAATCATGGATGGTTTAGTATAGAAAACATAGTAGTATTAGAGCTTCACAGCTTTCTTAGAGAGAAAGACACTATCAATACTATTAATAGTGCACTTACAAGCTTAATAGTTATATCTGGACTCATAAGAATTAAAACCCCGAGAACTGGGCAAATCCATAATATAATCGATTTTAGGGAACTCATATTTATTCCGAATGTTATAAATCTTATTGATAATCCTATGGATGCTGTAAAGATAAGGAATCCGTAGAGTAAACCTGAAAGACTTATAGATAAGACTTCTGGGAAAGCTAGAAATGCAAATGGAAATAGGAATACTGGTAAGGAGATTATGATTGAGTTGTACATAGTTCTATAGAATGATCCCTCCGAAATCTTAGAGGCAACAGCAGCAGCTATAGAGGCTGGTGGTGAGTATTCAGCAATTACTGCAAGAATAAATGCGAAGAAGTGAGCTGCCCAAAGATTAAAACCTGCCTTAACCATTGCTGGAACGAAGAGTATAGATAGTGAAATATATGTTGCTGTTGGTGGAATACCGAGACCAATAATAATTCCAAATAAGTAGGCTGCAACTACTAGTAGTAGAGGGGATGCTTCAGCTAGATCAATTAGAGTCCAGCTTAAATCCTGTATTAAGCCAGTAGCTGTCATCATGTTTATCATAACTCCAAGTGTTGCAAGGAGAAGTGTAACATCAACAACCGAATTTACACCCTGACATATTCCATTCAAGATTGATTTCCCAAATTCTAATAGAAGAATCTTAAAGCTCCCATGTTTAATAATTACGTATATTATTTTCAGCACTACGATATAGATTATAAAGGATATCATAGAGTAATAGGACGCTGTTGGAAGCTCATATTGTAAATAACCTATAAAGTATACAAGCATTACCAATGCAATAATAAATCCCCCGAAATTTATGAATACTATTTTCTCAATAGGACTCCTATTAACATCTATTGTTTTAGTGGATTTAATAAATTTTGAAGTAATTATGTATACACATAACCCTACTGATGCATAATATACGATTGCAGGTATAAGTGCACGGGTAGCTACCTCCCAATAGGGAACTCCTATTGTTGCAGCCATAACGAATGCTGCTACACCCATTATAGGAGGCATTATCATACCGCCTAGTGAAGATGAAACCTCAATAGCTCCAGCATAGTTTGGATGAATACCTATTCTCTTCATTAAGGGTATTGTATAGCTCCCAGTAGTAGCTACATTAGCCGTTATACTACCAGTAACTGTCCCTACACAAGCACTGCTAATAACACTAATTTGAGGTATAAGTCTTGGAGACCTTACATAACCAATAATTAGCTTAACCATAGATTCAAGAATACCAAAACCTATAAGTAGTCCTATAAGAATTAGGATTGGAGATACTGTTTGAACACCAATTATAGATAATGAGCCGAAAACACCGAATCCTTCCAACGTGTTTGATGTAATAAACCTAATATATGGAAGACCTAGATGAAAGAAGGGTTCAGGTAATAGCCTACCAATAAATGGAGTCGCATATATAAAGAAGAATATATTTATATAGAAGAGAACTGGATGTATCCTTCTTGAAAACTCCATCACTAATAAAAGAATGAAAAGACCAATAGTTAAATCCATTATTGAGAATTCAGTAGATGTTAACCAGAATATTCTTGAAAACTCTAAATTTAAGTAAAAACCTGAAAGAAATGGAAATATGATAAATATAAATGCTATTACAACATTTAATTTTCTACCTAACCTCGGATATAGAGTATTATTTCTTCTATATTCATTAAGAAAGTATAGTGATAACAGTAAGGGTACTAGTTGAAATACAAGCTGTGTGCCACTTATAAACGCTGTAACCATATATAGTAGGATTATACTGAAAATTAATATGGAAAACCCATAACTAAAAAAATTAAGGATTGATTTAGACTGCAATTTTCCATTCATCCTTCCATGCACCATGCTCCTTAAGAATCTTAGCTAAACCAGGATGAACAGGTAGATCCGGCCATAAGGAGATTGCTTTCACCTGAAATCCAATAGGATCTTTAGCAAACTCTGAGAAGTACGCATGTTTAGCTTTAAGCTCATCCTTAGCATTAATCATCCCCTTAATCATAAGATAAACAGCTTCCTCAGGTATAACTTTTGGATGAGTATGCCAGCCACCTACTAGAATTAATCCAAAAATCTCCTTCACACCAGTACCGAAAGGATCAGGAACCCAGCTGAATGGATATTTTGCCTTAGTAATCTTATCTATATCTTCAGGAAGAGGATTTATAACTGTAAGCTTCATCTTAGCTAATATCTCCGCAGCTTGGGGTGCAGGTACTCCAGCACCAGTCCAAATCCCAATGGCAACAACATCCTCTCTCTTCAAAGCATCTCCTTGAAGAGCAAAATCGATCTCTACATGTGTAGGCTTAACACCTATAAGTGAGAATACCTTCATATACCATGCATGTGAAGCCCACTTCGCAGTAAGTAATGCTATTTTCCTACCATTAAGATCTCTCCATGAGTTTAAACCATACTTCTCCTTCAATTCAGGTGTAGTAGCTATATGGAATGTGTTAGTATATACGTGGATCGTATGTATAGGTGTTACTGCACCAGATGGAAGAGTATCAAATGGTGCTTCACGATTCATAGCGCTAATCATTGATGTTGGATCAGTATATGCAACCTCCAAGTTTCCTGCAGCAAACTCCTTTATATTAACTGGCCAACCACCAACAGGATAAACTGAGATATCAATGCCGGGAACAGATTTCCTAATAACATCCGCTATCAGAGACCCTACAGCATAACCTACACTACCAGCCTCTGTAGTTCCTAGCCTCCAGGCTTTTGGACCTGGAACTGTTGTTGGTATAGTTACAGGTGTTGTAGGAGTTATTATTGGTGAGGTAGCAGTTATAGTTTTTGTCTCTGTTCTAACTATGGTTACCGTAGTTGTAGATACTGTTAAACTACTAGTAAAATATCCAACAATAACTCCAACTATAAGGAAGACCACAATTAATATAGATAGTGTTTTTTTACTGCTTACACTCATTTATAATCCCTCACTATTGTACATTACAAATTTATAAATTTTTAGGATAATAGATTTCGTCCTATCAACTTAGGTAAAATGCCTCTAGAAATAGAGCATTGATTTTAAGATGGGATAATTATGGCTTAGTAATAATCTATCTATTTAATTTTAAGGTGGTTATGACCTACAATAATGCTTAACTATTCTATTGTAAGCAACATAATGTATATGAGAGATAATACTATCAATAAACATAGTGAATAAAGATAGTCTTGAGTTTAAAGTTGGTATGATGCCTAGAAACTGTCCTTAGAAGTTTGTTTGGAATGTTCTTACTCTGTATTAATATGATTTGTAGTTATGGATTTCTTAATAGAATTAGGAAAGTAACTCATATTTGTATTCAGGTCTTATTAGACTATTTCTCATGTAGTTTTGAGGAAAATAGATCTTATATGCTAGGTATAGTTATGAGTATGTAGATGGATTTATGAGCTATCACTGATTATCCCATTGGTTAGGAATATGTATTGATGAATATAGGGTTCATTTACTGTATGGACTGTACTTAAAAGTAGGAAATAGCCTATACATCATTTCCACATAGCGGTTTGATACATATAGATTCTAATGGTTTAGTGTTAAATGTTATTGCTAAATCATCTAAATATTATACAGCTAATGTTTAGACATTGAATAGATGTAAGATGCTAAGAGATTAACAGGTATTTGAGAATTTATGAAGAAACATAAGTAGATGTAAAACATTAGATTATGCTAGGAGCTAATATGGTATACGTAACATATTACAACTGGATAATACCTCACATCGCCAAGAATCAAAATGTAAAAATGGATAAAATGAAGACCTAACAAGAGAGTAATAAGATGATGTAAATTTAACGTTGACAGAACATTAAAGGAGGTATAAATTTATATTTTCCTCTAAAATTAATTGTTATGTTCTACTTTGATGATTTTAAAATTGGAGATAAGTTTACTTCGAGACCACGAATATTAACTTCTACGGATATAGATTTATTTACCGGAATTACTGGTGCTGTAAATCCTCTTTTTCTAAGTGATGAGGTAGCTAGGAAGAGAGGATTTGAAGGAAGAATTGCGCCTGGACTTCTAGTTTTAAGTGTTGCTGTAGGACTTCTTTATCAACTTGGATTATTTGATAATATCATTGCCTTGCTAGGTATTAATGATTTGAAATTTACATCACCGGTTAGGCCAGGTGATGAAGTTAATGCTGAATGTGAAGTTGTTGAAAAGAAGGAAGTGAAGACAGGTGATAGAGGTATAGTAAGGCTTAAAATAACTTGTAGAAACATAACTAGAAACTCTATTGGTATAGATGGGTTCATTACTCTTCTTTATCCTAAAAAATGAAGAAAGATATTCATAATATTAATGTGATTATACAATTATTTAAGGCTATTCTAACAAAGCTTAGTATTCTAGATGAATTTATTTTATTATTAAGAGTAAAATCTTTGATTGTTTTTCTGAATAGTTATTCTACCTGGTGTTTCAGACATTTTGAATGGTGAGTTTGGAATAATTATATCTTTATTATCTATGCTTGTTTTTAAAAGTGAGTTTCTAATATACCAGTGTTTTTCATTAATAACTTCCTTAAGTGTATAGGCTTTTACTATGATTGGTCCTCCTATTAATCTTCTAAGTCTTGCCGGCCCCTTTCTTAGTGATTCACTTCTCCTAGTAAGTTCTTCAATAGAGTATTTTGCTATTTCTTTACATATTTCTTTATGTAGTTCAGCAAGTCGATCTATATCATCAGATAATCTATCAATACCGTATTTCCAATCAGGCTCTAAATCCCACCTCTTAATGATTTTAAGTAATCCTCTAAAATCTGTATCGAATGGTGTAGCTATGCTAACGTATCCGTTTTTCGCTTTAAAAATAGAGAATGGATATACTATGTAGTCTAAGAAGCCATATGCAGGTCTTGATTTCCCAAATAGGAAGCCTACTAGAACTGGAAACTTATGTGTTATAGCTAATGCATCATGAGTAGCAACATCTATAAATTGTCCCTTTCCACTTCTTAACCTCTCATATAAAGCTAAAAGTACTCCTATTACTGCATTTATAGCTGCCATCATCCATGCAGCCCATATACCTGCACGTAATGGTATTGGTTTTATACGTGGATCTCCTATGATTGATGGATATCCATTATAGGCTTGCGCAGTTAAATCAGAATCCGGAACATTAAAGAATTCTTCAGCTTTTCTTGTAAAATGTCCATAGGGTGATATTGCTACATATATAATTCTTGGGTTCTCATTTGAAATGTATTGATACCCTAGTTTAATAGAATCCAAATATCCGGGTTTAACAGCATCAACTACAACATCACACGATAATAAAAGCTTTTTCAACTTTTCCCTCTCCTCCTCCAGTTCTAAATCTAAATAAATTATCTTTTTACCTATGTTCTCAATGAAGTAAGGTATGCCAATACCTCCTATGTTAACGCCATAGGGTGAAATGTTTTTAGCAGGATCCCCATTTGGCGGCTCAATCTTTAAAACTTCAGCGCCTAGCTCCTTAAGCAATGCACCAACCATTGATCCAGAAAGATTAGATTTAGAGATTTCTACTACTTTAATTCCCTCCAGTACTGATGGTTTACCTTCAAGACTGAACAGTTTTGCTAAGAGTTCATCTCTCTTGCTCATCTTCTTCACCTTTAAATACAGAGTCATCTTCAGGATTCCAAGTAGCTGGTGGGCATGGACCTGGAACCTGATCCCAATAGCCTATAACTCCTTCTTTTTCAAGTATTCTTATTTCCTCATCTGTATATCCAAGCCACTTCTTAAGGATTAACCTATTATGATAGCCAACAGGTCTTGCAAGCCATTTTATTTTAGCTGGCGTTGCAGATAAATGTACTGCAGAACCAGGTATATGTATTTTACCGTATATTCTATCGTTAAATTCAAGTATGCTTCCCCTCTCCCATCTCCATGGATCCTTATATATCTCAACGTCTGTAAGAACTGGTGAAGCTGGAAAACCGTATGTTTTAGCATAATTTAGAATTTCATCTAAAGTTTTTGAAGAAACCCATTGAAATATTAAATCATTTAACTCATTTATACATTCCTTACTTCTAAGTTTACCTTTATATAGATTAGTTAACTCGGTATTCATTGCCTTTGAAATAGCGGATAGCTGTTCCTCATCCATAATTGCAATAGCTACAAATCTTCCATCACTAGTATTAAATATTCCGGAAGCTATTGCCGTAGGATCTATATTCCCGGTTTTACCTATCTCCTCTCCAGTAATGCTTAGATATGTAATATCGTAGAAGAATCTAAGAAGGGATTCTGCCTGGGATATATCTATATACTGTCCCTTCCCAGTTTTTTCCCTATAATATAGTGCTGCTAGTATTGCTGCAACTGCAATCATAGCTGGAAAATAATCTCCAAAGTAGTCAGGTAACTTATAAAATTCATCCACATCCGGCCATCCATTCTTCATAGTTAACCCTATAATTCCCTGAGCAGATACATCAAAACTAGGTGCCCTACTTAAGGGACCATATTGACCGTATCCACTACAACTTACATAAATTATCCTTGGATTCACCTTACTAATATGTAGATATCCAATACCCATTTGATCAGTAAGTCCTGCTCTTAAATTCTCTATGAATACATCTGCCTTCTCAACAAGCTTGAAAAGTATTTCACGTGCCTTAATATTTCTTGTATCAAGAGTTATAAAGTACTTGTTTGAGTTTAGCGTTAGGAAGTTAGGTTCAGCTTTTTTAAACATTCTCATCCATATTGCCCTATATCTACGTCTATCTCCTTCTCCCGGAGGCTCTATTTTAATAACCTCAGCACCAAACTGAGCTAAAACCATACCTACACATGGCCCATAAATATAGTGTGTTATCTCAATAACTTTAATACCCTTAAGTGGAAGGCTACGTTTCTCCCCGCTCTTAAAAAGCTTTTCCACGTACTCAAAGTAATTACTCATATTCCTAAATACACCTCCCTAATTCTTTTATCTCTTCTTAAATCATCATAGGTCCCCTCCATAACGACTCTACCGTTCTCGATTATATAGACTCTATCACTTATATCTAGAACTCTATGTGCATTTTGATCAGCAATTAGTATAGTGATGTTATGTTCATCTCTTAGAGACCTTATAACCTTGTATAAATCCATAACTATCCTAGGAGCTAAACCTAAGCTCGGTTCATCAATTAACAGTAAGCTCGGTCTTGACATAAGAGCACGTGCTATTGTAAGCATTTGTTGCTCACCACCACTTAAAGTTCCAGCTAACTGTCTTCTTCTCTCCTTTAATCGTGGAAACAATGTGTAAACAAATTGAAGAGTATCATATCTTCTTCTCCAATATACTCCATGTATTGATCCTAGAAATAGATTCTCCTCTACTGTTAGAAATGGGAAGATCCGTCTCCCTTCTGGAACTATAAATAATCCCTTTTTAATCACTTCATGAGGAGCTTTACCATCTATTCTCTCACTATTAAACAGTATTTTACCGCTTTT
>Ga0209394_1000716_pt1 | contig 23737 bp, 22 predicted proteins | sample JNZ201metaG_FD_184122 | JGI IMG/M metagenome (GOLD analysis project Ga0209394, IMG submission 184122) | Hot spring microbial communities from Jinze hot spring, China to study Microbial Dark Matter (Phase II) - JNZ 20120812A (SPAdes) (version 3) ... | reverse complement strand
ACTTAATGTTGAAGATGTGATTGGACCACTGCCTAAAGAAACTATAGAGGAACATACTACAGCAATTTCAAGACTGTTTGGAGAGAGAACTGGAGATGCTATTGCAGTTCTTGAAGTATTAAGTAATGGAGCATTAACTAGAGATTCACTAATAACATTTATAATGTATGATAGGGGATTGAGAAGTGATGAAGCTGTAAAACTTATCGAGAAGCTTTCAGCCTATAATCTAATTAAAAACGAAATTGGGAAAGACTATAGATACTACTATAGAATTACGTCTTCCGGTTTTAAATTGCTTGACGATTATAAATCTACTCCACCTAGAGACTTGGTAGACGGTTCAGATAGGAGGGGGTGAAGATATGGCTTTTAACGTAGGTAAATCTATTGGAGACGTTAAGTATCATGGACCTTTAAAAGTAAGTATACCGTTAAAACCTATTGAGAAGGGATGGATCCATCTATTTTTCTCAGTGTTTGAAGGCAACGTTAGGATATCAATAGTATTAACTCCTAAAAGATCATTAGAGTTGAGGAAAACAATTTTTGAAGCAGATATATCTGCTGAGAAGTGGAGGGAGTTTGCTGAGGCAACAGTTAACTGTATTATTAGAGCAACACAGGAGCAACAAAGTAAACCTATATTATGGGCTTTATCAAAGCTTGGAGCTGTAAAGGCAGATTTAGAGCTTATAATTATGAGGCTTAAAGAGGGATGAATAATGGATTTGGATAATGTAAGGAGAGAGCTTATGAAGATACGTGGAGTAGGAGAAGCTAAAGCAGAGAAGCTTATTGAAGTAGGTATAAGATCACCGTATATTCTTGCATTAATGAATACGTTTGAATTAGTAGATAAGGGATTTGGTGAATCTGAAGCTAGACAAATAATCTATAATGCTAAAGAATTTGTTGGGCTACATACAACATATACTGCTAAGGAGTTAAGGAAAATAATGGTTGAAGCTAAAAGACTTACAACTGGATGTTATAGCTTAGACTTAATGCTTGATGGGGGATTAGAGCCTAGAGCGATCTATGAATTTACTGGACCTGCAAAAGCAGGTAAAACACAGATATGTCATCAACTATGTGTTACAGCATTTAAAACACTATGGAGTGGAGGGCAGTCTAAGATAGCTGTATACATAGATACTGAGGAAACATTTAGACCTGATAGAATTGAAGCTATAGCTGGAAGATTTGAATGTGATATTGAATCAGTACTTGACGCTATAATCGTAAAGAAGCCAATAACGTTTGAAGAACAGATACTAGCGGTAAACGATATAGCTGAAATATGTGCGTATCAAAACGTTAAGCTAGTAGTTGTAGATTCAATAATAGCTAAAGCTAGATCACAGCTTACTGGTAGGGAGAAGCTAGCAGAGAGACAGCAGCTTCTAAACTACATGCTTGATATGCTTTTAAGAATAGCGAAAATATTTAAAGCATACATAGCAGTAACAAACGAGGTTCAAGCATCACCAACTCCATGGGGAGGATCAGACCTACCGACGGGAGGACATATATTAGCTCATGGAACAACTCATAGAATATGGCTACATAGAATATCTAAAGAACAGGAGGGAAGAGCTGAAGTAATAGATAGCCCATCACTACCGCCGAGAAGCTGTAGATTCAAGGTAGTAGTTGAGGGAGTAATTTAACAATTATGAATAGAAAAATAATTGAAGAAGCTATTAAACATCTAGAAAAACTATACTCCAGGAAGAGTAAATCATTCTTTATGAGATGTAAAGCTAGATTGAGAGATGTAAGGAAAAGCTCTAAAAACATGAATACATGGCTTATTCGTGGAAGACCTGGAATGGGTGACTACGACCAAATATACATCGTGAAATATGATGAGGAAAATAGAAGATATGAATGTAGCTGTTATAATCCATTAAAACAATGGTCTAATAGGAGAAGAAGAGAAGTATGTACACATGTTGGAGCTGTAATACTTTTAAGACTTTTAGAGCTTCATAAACAGAGAAGATTTGAAGATGATTAGAGCAATACTAATGTATGGTAGTAAATGTAGGATTATAGATGCTATTAAAAAACTAACTCCAAAACTATTAATAACCTCAGACTTTAAGCTTGCAGAAATATCATCTCATGAACATGATTTAATACACATATATGATAATCCATTAATACTGGAGAAAAACATAGATTTAATAATACCCCAAAACATTAACTACATAGTTATAGATCTCCAGGGGTTTACATCACTAAGCCATGGTCTCGCACTAAACATAGCTAGAAGAATAGTAGGTATACTTAAGGGATTATGTGTAGTAAGAGGAATTAAGCTAGTTATCCTATCACCAGCTAGAGCTAGAATAGGGAGATCTATAGTTCCAGCCTTTCCAGTTCACGATGTAAATGATGAAATAATCAATCTAAACAATACAGCCTAATAGCTTATACTATATTAAATAGGCTAGATGTATCTGAAAATTTAAAAATTAGCGTTTATGTTTAGATTATGTGGTTTGATCCACATACACATCATCAATTTAGCGGTTTTAATACTCTTGAGTCTTTAAGGAATTCGGGATGTATTGGCGTTTTAAATCTTGCCTATATCCCAGTTAGACCTAGTGGTCCAGATACATTTAACGATATGTTTAAATGGCTTTGTGAAGCTGAAACTGAAAGATTTGCAAGAGCTGGTTTAAAAGCTTATAGTGGTGTTGGTATTCATCCAAGATGTATTCCAAAAAGAAAGCTTGAAGAAACACTTAAAATCGTTGAGGAATATCTCTCAACCAATAATGCATTAACTCTTGGAGAAATTGGAGTTGAAAACTGTTCAACATTAGAGTTTGAAATACTTCAAGAACAGCTGAAAATAGCATCTAGACTTGATAAGCCAGTTATAATACATACTCCAAGAAGTCTTAAACTTCAAGCAACCAATAAAATTATAAATATAGCTAAAAAGAGTAGGGTTAATCCTGAACTTACTATTATAGATCATGCCTCAAGAGAAACTGTTGAAGTAATAATATCGGAGGGATTTAAAGCTGGATTAACAATTCAAGAAGATAAGCTAAACATTAAGGACGTAATTGATATAATAGCTCAGCACGGATGTGAAAACATAATTTTAAATAGTGATGCTGGAAGAGACCCCAGTAATCCACTTGCAGTATTTGAAGCAGTAAATACTCTTAAGAGAATGGATTTAGCTAAGGAAGCTTTAAAAATATCCTATGAGAACCCGATTAAAACATTAAAGCTTAAATAGATTTTATATTAGAATTAAACTATCTAGAATTGCTATATATCGACATGTAGGTTATGTAGCTATGAATTTCGGTCTAAGTGATAGAAGTTTTGGTAGTGTTAATGGCTTATACGGCTTATCTCTAACTTTACTCTTTATATTCTCTATTAGCTGATCTACTGTAAGGTTATGTATTCCTTCACCTCTAACCCTTACAGGTAGTAGCTTTCCTTCAACCTCCTTTTTCCCAACAACTACTATGTAAGGTATCCATTCCTTCTCAGCATCCCTAATTTTTGATGATACTGTTCCCTCTCTATCATCTACATCTACTCTTATGTTTTCAAATTCAATTCTTGAAGCTAGCTTTAACGCATAATCCATCTGGTCATGGCTTACAGGTATTATTCTTACCTGTATTGGGCTTAACCATATAGGTATTGTTGGCGTTTTGCCTTCACTCATTGCTTTTGCAGCTTGCTCCAATACTGCATAAATCCATCTCTCTATTGAACCCATACTGCTATGAACTATTATACATCCTTTCTTGCTTCCATCTTCATCAACATACATAATTCCATATCTCTCACTATCCTCAATATCTAGCTGAACAGTACATAGCTGAGCACTTCCACCTACAGAATCTATGAATTGATATTCATGTTTAACAATCCAGTAATGCTTCATTTCAGGAAGTAACTCTATAAATGCTGGTTTACCAGCTATTTCTATAAGGCTTTTAAACCACTCCTTATTCTCATTGTAGAATGATTCTACTACACGGAAGACTACAATATAGTCTATACCCATAGAATCGGCGAGCTTAGTATAGTTTTTAAATATGAGCTTATACTCATCCATACCCTGCTTAAGATCTCTACAGAAACAGTGAATATCCGGCATTGTAAAAGCTCTTAAACGTCTTAAACCTACACATTCACCGCTTTTTTCAAGCCTATATGATGGGGAAAGCTCAAATATCCTTATTGGAAGTTGACGATAGCTAAATACAGCATTACTCATCATTTTAAAGAGTCCAAAATCACCTGCAAATCTTAAAACAAGCTTTTTACCATCAGCTTCAAACCTATAATCTTTCTCAAGAAACCTTGAAGCCTGCTCAGAAATATCTTTCTCGTCAAGTCTATACATAACCGGTGTCTCAATAATCATGGCATTAATATTTACAGCAACTTGAAATGCAAATTCTTCAAGAAGCCTCTTCAGTAAGGCTCCCTTAGGATAGAATCTGAAATGACCAATATCAGATGCAGGCTCATAGTCTACAAGTTCAAGTTTCCTCATAAGCTTAATATGAGTAGGAGTCTTACCTGGAGCTCCACCAGTAAACTCACTTAGAATAAACTGTTTAAGTAGTGGATAATCCTTAACAATTATTAAATCCTCAATACTGGATTTAGTAATGGGGTATTCAACACCATTAAGACCTAAAACTATGAATTTACTTGGTTTAGATTCAACTAGTTTGGTTTCCTCATGTTCAATCCTTTCTTTAGCTACTATTGATCTTGAAAGCTCACTTAATGGATGTCCCTTGCATTTAATTTCAAACCGTTTATACCATCCAAACGGGCTTCTATGAACGTTAACTCCAATTCCTCTAAGATTCTCTTCAAGTCTTACCAGTATGTTAATAGCTACTTTAGGAGGAGCAAGATTTGAGGATAGATGAGCATACGGGTAGAGAACTATGTTTTTAACACCTATCTTCTCAGCAACATCAATAATGGATTTTGAAGCAGAATCAACAATTTCCTCAACGTTAAACCCATCATCCTCCTCAACAGAAATAAAAACTACAAGAACCTCCTCGAAAAATCCTTTAACCCTATCGTTTGTTAATGGTTCAGGCTGAGATATTGCTTTCTCCTTAACCTCATAGCTAAAGCTATCAGCATGGATAAGTAAGATTCTCAAGAACAATCAACTCCAATACATTATTGAAACGTTTGAAATAACCAATCCACCGTAAACCATAGTAAAACCCAATATAAAAACTTTATCCATAGAGAAACATGGCAGCTTAACATATTGTAACTTCTCTATTAAGTTGCTAGATTAGAAAATTCTAATTGTGTTTATTATCCAGTTTTATGCCTTCCATACATTTTATACTACTGTTTAATCTTCACTCTTCCGATTTTATTCTATTTTCTACTCTCCCAATAAAGTAGGTTATTCACATAAACTCCCTTATAGCTATCATTAATAGGTTCCATAACCTTTCTAAACTTCCTATACTTTTACTTTGAATATCATTAACATAATAGCAAAGAAAGAATATTTCTACAGTACCCATGGGGGGTTTAATCATAGGGTAGCTGAATAGCATTATAGAGCTGTTTAACAGCTAGTACAATATGGTTAAATTTAAAAGTTTAATATGGCCTTTTACTTATGGATTTTAGAAGAATTAAAATTGCATGCTTAATCACAGCTTTAACTTTAACGTTAATATTTAGTTATACATGTTTTAAAATAGCTCTAGATGTTAAGGGAACTCTTAGCTATGTTTCTGATGAAACATGGTATGTTAACTCTGCACGTAATATTTTAAGAGAGGTTTTTAATGTTCAGCCATTATATATTGACGATGAAGGATACATATACTATACAATATTCTTCAAATCCTTTAACGATAGAGATTATAGTAGAGATAAGGTTATTCGGGAAATTGATGGAGTTATTGTTTATGAGTATAGTAAAGTTCCAGCTTTAGCTGTTAAAACCTTAAAACCTTTAGAGCTGAAGGGAATTGAAGAAGTAAAGTTTATTCAGAGAGGATACATGTATAGTGATCATGAAGTTATTGAGAACTACCTGAATACTGAACATCCACCACTTGTCAAATACGTAATTGGTTTATTAATGCTTCTATTAGGAGATAAGCCTTTAAGCTGGAGGATTCCAAGTATTTTATTAGGCTCATTAACAATATTTATAGTATACTTAATAGTGGCTAAGCTTACTAATCCATTTATAGGGTTTACTGTCTTCATGTTTGCATTTCTAGACCCTATATTTAAAGGTTTATCGTCTATCGCTATGCTTGAAATATACACTACGTTTTTTACAGCTTTATCTATGATTCTCACGTTAAAGGAGAAATACTGCTTATCAGCTATAGCTATAGGTTTAGCTGCAGCATCCAAGTTAACAGGCGTATTCTCTATTCCGGCATTGCTAATCTACATGATTCTGAAGGGGGAACATCCATCAAAAGCCATACTTATATCAATATATATTCCAATAATTGTATGGATATTCATCAATACACCATTCATAGCCTACATGGGCATTCAACAGTGGATACAATCTATTGAGGGAGGGATGAAGTGGCATTTAACTCCTAGACCGGAAGGGCCGCCAACATCAACTCCTTGGGGATGGTTTATTAATGAAAATCCATTTCCACTCCACTACAATCCTGACCTATCAGCATCAGTAAATCCAGCAATATATATAATAGCCTTAATATCGCTAATATTTACACCATATCTATCAATTAAAGCAAGAGAATACTTAATTTCGCCATTATGGTTTACAACAATATTTACAGGATATCTTCTAGTATACTTTGCTGGGAATAAGACAATGTATAGTTTCTATGTATTAATACTTACACCATCAATATATGTTTTAACATCAACACTAATACATGTAGTATTATCACCTGAAAAAATATTGGAGGCTTTAAGGCTATATATTAAGCCATTTAAAAGCTTAAAGACGAAAATTTATAAGTGTTTCTGAATGGAGTATTGGTGTTTTATATGTCTGGGAAAATATGGATTGCAAGAGACTATTTAAAATGTAGTGGCTGTAGAAGATGTGAAATAGTATGCTCTCTACATCATGAGGGGGAAATATGGCCTGAAGCATCTAGAATTAGAATTTTCATGCTTATACCTGGATTAGAAGTTATTCATTTATGTACTCAATGCCCAGAATATCCATGTGTTAAATCATGTCCAACCTTAGCTTTAAGTATTAACGAGGAAACAGGAGCTGTTGTAGTTGATAAGGAGAAGTGTAGTGGCTGTGGAAACTGTATTAAAAGCTGTCCAGGAGAAATACCACATCTACATCCAGGAGGGAAATATGTGGTTATATGTGATTTATGTGGTGGAGATCCGCAATGTGTTAAAATATGTCGTGAAGGAGGATGGAATGCATTATGGATTACGAAGAAGGAATTCTTCAAGAACACATTTAAACTGTATGCAAGAAAACCTGAGGAAATGACTAGGGATTTAGCGTTTAATCTCTATGGAGACCTAATTGAGGTAGAGGTGTAGATATGTTTGGATATAACGGTAAAATACTTGAAGTAGATCTTACAAGAGAGAAGATAGAGGAGATTAAGCTTGAAGAAGAGGTTTTAAAAAGATTTATTGGTGGAAGAGGATTAGCTGTAAAGATCCTATGGGATAGGCTTGGAAATAAATGGGAGGAAATAGATCCATTAGGGTTAGAAAACATTTTCCTAGCTTTAACAGGACCATTAACAGGATATTATCCTGGAGCTAGAGTATGTATTTCCGGTAAGAGCCCGCAGAGTAATGGTATTGTTGGCTCAACTATCGGCGGAGAATTTGCATTAGAGCTTAAATGTGCAGGATGGGATGGAATAATAGTTACTGGAAGAGCTTCAAGCCCAGTTTACATATTTATAAAGGATGATAATGTTGAAATTAGAGATTCAAGTCATATTTGGGGTTTAGATGGTAAGAAAACAGTTATGAAAATAAATAAAGAGGTTAGAGAAGAGCTTTCAAAACTATGGCCGAGAGTAGGTTTATGGAGGGAGCCTGGATTAATATACATAGGACCAGCAGGTGAGAACAAGGTTAGGATCTCTGCTGTAATGAGTAAGTGGACTCATGGTGCAGGCTATGGGGGTTATGGAGCTGTAATGGGTTCAAAAAATCTGAAGGCAATAGCTGTTAAGGGAACCAAACCCCTACCACCAGTAGCTGATAGGAATAGGGTTTTAGAGTTAATGGATAAAGTTGCTAAGCTATCATATGCTAATGATGAATGGCGTAGATGGGGAACAGGTTATGGAGGATATAGCTATGGAGCTGATACAAGTAGTGAACCGATAAGAAACTGGCAAGAGGAATGGCATGACAATGTAGAATATGGAGTTGATAAATTTGAAAGAAGACTATGGGTTAAACGATACTGGGCAGATTATGGATGCCCAACTTCATGCTTAAAAATAGCAGTAGTTAAAAGCGGACCCTTTAAAGGAGCTATAACAGATAATCCGGACTATGAACTTCAAGCATATCTAGGAACAAATCTTGGAGTATTTACACCTGAAGGAAACGTCTATATTTCATCAGCTATAGATGATCTAGGACTATGTGGAATACAGTGTGGAAACGTTCTAGGATTTGCTGGTGAACTGTATCAGAGAGGAATACTAACCGAGAAAGATCTTAACGGGTTAAAACTGGAGTGGGGTAATCCTAAAGTATTTGTAAAGCTTGCAGAGGATATTGCGAGAAGAAAGGGAATAGGTAATGTACTGGCTGAGGGAACATATAGAGCAGCTTTAATACTAGGTAGAATTAAAAACATGAATCTATTAAGTTATGCTATTCAATCTAAGGGTATAGCTATAGGAGCACATGGAGTTAGAAGTGGACTTGACTATCCACAACAAGTATCGTATGCATGCTCAGTTCAGGGGGGAGACCATACATCAATAGCTGGACTACCATTAGATGGACCACTATGGAATACTGAATTGTCAATGATAGCGGCGGATTCAGGAGTTGTCTGTGCTTTTAATGTTTGGAGTTTAAGTTTACTTTTTGAATTCATGAATTCAGTAACTGGATGGAATATATCGAGGAATCAATGGTATGAAGAAATAGCTCTAAGAATACTACAAATACAGAGAGCAACACTACTTCTCGGAGGACCAGACATATATTGGAGTCCAATAGTAGATGATGATAACCCTGAAAGATTCTATGAACCGTTACCTTCAGGACCAAGTAGAGGGAAGTCTCTTAATAGAGAAAATACTAGGAAAGCAGTTAGGGAATACTATGAAGCTATTGGATGGGATGAATATGGAATACCGAAATCAGAAATCCTGAAGAAACTAGATCTAGAAGATGTTGATAAAGCACTTAATAAAGTTAGAAGTAGAATGAAGAGTATTAGCTAGAATGGTGAGTTTATGAGGATTGGATCAATGAATAATCCTGCACTTCCAGTAGTTAATGAGATTAAACTCTTCGGTGAAATGAAGCTGGATTTCATAGAGTTAACAGTAGAATATCCTAAAGCAACTCCGAACCAGATAGTTAAAGATAAAAATGAAATAGTTAATCTATTATCGTCATACAATATGAGTTTAATAACACATGCACCATGGTTCTTCCATCTTGCACATCCATATAAATCGGTTAGTAAAGCATTTATGAGGGAGTTCTTAAAGGTATTAGAGTTAACATATATACTGAATGCTTCAAAACTTACAGTTCACGTTGAGCCTGTTGAAGGAATTCCATCAATATACTATAATGCCTTAAGATGGAGAATGATAAGAAAATTCAGGGAAAACATAGCTGAACTCGTTAAAAACTCAATGAAATACGGGGTTACAATATGTCTGGAAAACCTAGATGATAAATCTATGACTCTTAAGGAGCTTAAAGAAATATTTGAAGATATTGATGGATTATGGTTTACATTAGATGCTGGCCATGCATACATAAGTAGAGGTAGTATGGAGTATATTGATCAAATAATCAACGATTTAAAACAGAAAGTAAAACATATACATGTACATGATAATATGGGTAGGGAGGATCTACATCTCCCAATAGGAGCTGGAAGAATAGAGTGGAATCGGTTTTTCAAGTCAATCTCCAAAATAGGATACAGTAATACGTTAACTCTTGAAATCCATTCAATAGATAGGGACTACATAAGGATAAGTAGAGATAAAGTCTTAAAACTATTAAGTTAACAATAAATCCAGCAATATCCAGGAAACTGAGAGCAAACATAAACTAGCTGGATTCCTGAAGCATTAGCTCAGTTATTGTTTTAGGAGCTTCAGCAAGTATTGAAGTATATTCATTATTAGGCCAGTTTTTAAGCTGTTTTAATGCATTCTCTATAGCTTCATTTATAAGCTTCTTCATCCCATCTATAATAACATCATTATCTAGATTATTAACATCTAGACTTACCGAATTACTGAAGTATACGTATGCTGGAATAAGCCTTATAAGAACTGCATCATCAAACCCGCCATTTCTTAACTTATAAACATCTACAAGATCATCAGCTACCTGAAATGCTTCACCAATATATAATCCATACATGTAGGCTTTACTACGTATATTCCTATCCTTCTTCGCAGCTATAGCTCCAAGCTTAGCTGAAGCAGCAAATAAAGCAGCTGTTTTAAGCCTTATAAGAAATCTATAGAATCTAGTATTTATAGATCCCTCCTTAAAGCTTTCTATAAAGTAACTAATATTGAATGGTTCCATAGCAGCTCCAAGTGTAACATCATATATTGCCTTAGCGAGAGTAGTATAACCTATAGCGGAGATCTTAGCAATTTTTCTTTGAGCATAGCTTAAAATCATATCAGCTACTAAAACAGCTCTTCTGGGATTAAGCTTTCTCCATAAGGATTCATGACCACGTCTATGAGTATGACTATCAATGAAATCATCATGAATAAGCATTGAATTATGGACAAGTTCAACAGCTAATGCGAAATCAATAGCATTCTCAAATTTACCTCCTAGAGACTGACATACTAGAATTGTAAGTATTGGTCTAAGCCTCTTACCACCATCAAAATATGTTTTAAACTCATCATTAAAAGGTAGAGTAGATAGTTCATCAAGCAAGTATTTATCAAATCTATCCTTCATCATCTTCCAATATTCAATAAAGTTCAAGTAAACCCACCATAGCTCCAGGCATTAAATACCTAACCTATATAAATATTTAGGGTTAGAAGATAATGACGTGGCAACCTTTTCGCTGGACTTTTAAAGGGTGTCTAAGAACTAGGGTTAGAAGATAATGACGTGGCAACTTAACATATTGTAGCTTCCTTCTTAAGCTATTAGGTTCAACAATAGTTTCAGCACATTGTAAACTTAAACTATCAATAACATGTCTTTCATACATAAAGCCTAAAAACAATTTTAGATAAATTTATTAATGTTTATATACTTCATAGAACATCAAGATTATAGTTGGAGAAAGCATTAAATTAGCTATGAGAACAATATTAGAGGAGGAATTAGTAGAGAAGATAAGATTCACATTCCATCATCTAGAAAATATATTTCTCGAAATACTCATTATATTGAAGGAAGATTTATAAGTTCTTTAACATGTATGAATTTAGCTTCATTTATTGTTAATCCATATCTTATAGTATCTAAAACTTCATTCTTTTCATCAGGTAGCTTATATCCCTCATAATCCTGTCTAAACAATGGCTTAATACCTCCATCAACTTTATATGATGGATTTATGAAATGATCAAAGCATAACCTACTCTCAACATTAAGATTTTCAACAAGAATTTTAATTTCCTCCAATAATTCATGTGGTGAAAGAAGCTTAAAAACCCCATTAACATAGTCATTATGTAGTGGTGTTCCAGGTCTTGGAACAAGCGTTCTTACCCTAATGTAGTGTGGATTTATTTCATTTAGAATTTTAGCAGTATTTAATGCATGTTCCTTATATCTAGATTTACCTCCAAGACCAGGCATAACGTATAAGGATAATTCAAAACCAGCCTCAATAGCCTTACGTCCACCTTCAATATGTTCAGAGGAAGTAACTCCCTTATGTATACTTCTCAGTACTAAATCATCTCCACTTTCCAGCCCTACATGAAGTCTATTTAATCCAGATCTACGTATCTCCTTCAAATCCTCAATACTCTTAATATTTAAAGTTTTCATTCTAGCATAGGATGTTACTCTAACAATACTTGGAAATACCTTCCTTAAATATCTAATTACCTCAACTAAATCACTTGTAGGCATTATTAAGCTATCAGCATCCTGAATGAAAACTGTCTTAGAGCCTGATAGAAGCCAGTTAGCAGTACATATTAGGGAATAGTTGTATTTAAGTATTGGATAATATGAGAATAAAACATGTATGAATCTAGATGTAATTTCGCCTTGAAATCCTAATTCATATGAAGCCATAGATAACCACTCAGTAATCATTTTTACAGTATCAATATCTACTTTAACCTCATATATGCTTCTTAGCTGAAATCTCTTCCTATCGTATGGTGTACCATAACAGAATGTACATTGACTCCAGGGACAGTTCCTAGTAACCCTTATAAGTAATGAGTTCCCTCCTCCCTCATTAGGAGGCCTTATTGGACCTATTTCAAAGCTGGATTTAAGTAAGAGATTTATATAATCCAGAATAGATGATGGATCTAGCTCCATAACTAATTATAAACCCCTAGAATAATCTGAATAAACTCTTAGTAATATACTTATATGTGGATAATACTCCATACTTACAGCATGGTTTTTACAGTATTCTTTATAGTATTCAGATATAAATACAATACCTTCAGAACCATATTCAGCTATATTTAAATTATCTATCAATCTCAGAAATCTATCTTGAACATATATGGATTTATGTTCTTTAAGATTTTCCCGGTCATCCTTAAACATAAATAAAGCTGTATTTCCAACCATAATGTTAGTGTAGAATAGAGGAAGCTATAAAAACATTATGTTAGCAATAATGTAAGTACATGTTACTGAAGTCTAGGTTTACCTATGTAAACTTGAAGTTTTCAGCATCGATTAAATCAGTAACCTTCATTCCATGAATTAGCAAATGCAAGTAGATGAATAGCTATAATTAAGTCATAACCTAGAAAACAAAGAGCCAATAGGCTTTAGTGGTATCAGCAAGAAAACCATTAATAAGCCTAACTGAGAAACCTAAAAATCACCTAGATCACTAATAAATCCAACAATAAATGCTGAAGCTCCAAGAAAATATAGATAGCCAAGTATAACCCCTCTTGAACTTCATAGACAACATCACCTATTAAATTAACAACGCCTAAAAGTAGAATAGTTACATATGCTCTTCTATTATCAAGCATAATTATTAATGAAGTAATTAAGCCTAAGTTTAACTAATTTAAATATAAGCTACGTCTAATATCTAACTTACCATGGAGAAGTATAAAATAGCTGCGTAAAACGATGTTAGTAATCCTAGTATTATATGTAATGTCCTTACATTACTGATATGCTTCCCTATTCTTCTTATCCTCATAGCTGCCAGTAGAAGACCTGTTAGTAATGTTAATACTCCATGAATAACAGCTACATCAGCTAACTTACAGTGTATAATGGAAAACTCAATCATAACACTCTACCTATGGGCATTACATATAGTGGAGCTTCATCTTTAGGATTACCGAGAACACTCCAAACCTGATCATCAATAAATGCACCTACAGCAACAGTTCCAAGACCTAAAGCTACACATTGTAAATATATGTTTTCACCTACATGTCCAACCTCCATGTGAACATATCTCTCCCTACCTCTATCACCATAACGCCAAGTAGTTCTACCATATATAGCTGTAATAACAATATTTACTTGAGCATTTTTAACCCATTCCTGAGATAGACAGGCTTTAAACAAGTCATAGCTGAAGTCGCCTTCACGGATCTTAGTAATTTCATGATTTAGAGAATTATACTTATAGATACCTGGATTAAGACCTATAACTCCATTACTCTTCACAACAACGTATACTTCAAGAGGATAAAGAGCACCAGCACTTGGAGCAGCTCTAAACATATTTATTGGATCAGTAACTCCCTGAGCAGCCCAAAGTATTTGGGATAGTTCTTCAATAGTTAAGGGTTCACCCCTGTACTCCCTAATAGATCTCCTCTTAGCAATAGCCTCTTCAACACTAACCTTTCCAATAGTTTTAGGCTTAGGAAGCTTAAGAATATTCAGATTTAATGTTTCTGCATGTTTTTCAACTCTAGAATTCCTAAACCTAATACCTATAGCACCATATAGAATTGATGATAGGAACGATACTAAAACTGTAAACAATACAGTAAGGAAACTTCTCCTACTAACCATACATATAAATACAGCTAGAAACATAAATACCTTACATTATGCAGTTTCACTAGAAAATATTGGAGCGGTTAAGTTTATCTGTTAAATTATTAATAATTAAGTAAATAAGTAGATTTAATACTTAGAGGTATGTATAATGTTATTTAACGCTTAGCTTAAACTAGTATAAATGTAGACAATCAGCTAAATATTTATGTTTAACAAATTCCTATAGTCATAATCAACGTATTGGTATAATGTTGAGTTTATTATGAATATACTTACATATTCATAATATTACATATATATCCTAAATTATTTGGATATATTCTATCTCTCCATAATCATAGATGGTTTATTCACCCATGCTTTAAATCATTTTAGCTCTATAACTTCAAAGTACTCAATACAAATTAGAACAGGTTATGATTGGGTTTATGTAGAATACAGTTAAGCTATGAATTCTGTAAATACTAATACATATAGAGCATCATATCTAACATCTAAAGCTGATGGAATTCATTTTTAATAGGGAAGCTTTCAACATTGTCTATACACCATGATCATAATAATAACTGTTTAAACTGCGGTAGTTTTATAAAGTATTTGAATGTTTAGGTTTAGCGCTATTACTGAGATGATCGTCTTGGGTAAACCTGACTTAGTGCTTATTCATCCACCAAGTATATATGATTTCAGAGAGAAAACCATACTTTACGGCCCTATTAGCGATGTTATACCCTCAACTCCTATTTTTGAAATGTATCCTCTTGGATTTATTAGTTTAATGGGATATCTTGAATATAATGGATTCCATGTACATATCGTTAATCTAGCTGTTAAAATGCTTAGAAGAAGAGGCTTCAATCCTGAAGATTATCTTTCAAAAATAGAGGCTAAGGCATATGGTATAGATATTCACTGGCTTGTCCATTCTCATGGCGGAATTGAGGTTGCAAAAATATTGAAGAAAAACAAGCCGAATAGACCAGTTATAATTGGTGGGCTTTCATCAACGTATTTCCATAGAGAAATCATTAGAAACTACTTGGAGATAGATTACATCGTTAGAGGAGATAGTGGAGAGTATCCTCTACTTAAACTCATGGAGTGTATTGAGGATAATAAGCATCCAATAGATGTTCCAAATATTACGTGGAGAGGAGAGAATGGAAAGATTCATGAAAACCCATTAACATATGTTCCAGAATCAATCGATAAGTATACTATCAACTATGAGTATGCTGTTAGAAATGTTGTTAGACATTTAAATATTGAAGATTATTTACCATATGGAGACTGGCTTAGTTATCCGTACTGTGCTCTTATAACATGTAAGGGATGTAGTCAAAACTGTATTACATGTGGAGGATCAGCATATAGCTTTAGTAAAATATATGGTAGAGAGAAAATAGCTTTGAAAAGCCCTGAAGTACTTGTAGATGAGATGAAAATTATTCAAAGCTACTTTAAATCTCCAATATTCCTCCTCGGGGATATTTGGCAGTATGGTGATGAACATGGCTTAAAAATACTAAAGCTAATAAGAAGGGAGGGTATAGATAATCCAATAACATTTGAGCTTTTTAAACCAATAGATATGGGGAAAATTGTAGAGATTGAACGGACATGTAGTGAATTCAGTATTGAAATATCTCCTGAAAGCCATGATGAAGATGTAAGAGGAGCTCAGGGAAGACTCTATAGTAATGAGGAACTTGAGAGAATGATTGAGAATAGCTTAAACCATGGATGTGTAAAGTTTGATGTATTCTTCATGATAGGACTACCAAAACAAACGCCTAAATCAGTTACTGAAACTATTAATTACTGCGATAGACTATTATCAAAACATAGTGATGGAAGACTGCATACATTCATAGCGCCACTAGCACCATTTCTTGATCCTGGAAGCATAGCATTTGAGAATCCGGATACTGTAGGGTATAGAATCATGTTTAAAACCTTTAATGAACATAGAGAAGCACTTGAAAAACCAAGCTGGAAACACTATTTAAACTATGAAACAGCATGGATGAGTAGAAATCAAATTATAGATTCAACATATAATGCTGCTAGAGCAATGAATGATATTAGATTTAAATACGGTATAATTGATAAAAACCATTATGAAACAATTAGAATGAGAATAGATTTCGTAGAGAGCATTACTAGAAGAATAGATGAACTTATAGCTAAAAACAGTAGTTTAGAGAGTTTAAGAGAATATGTAAGGGAGATGTATAGTATCCTATGTCCAAGAGAGGAATTGAAAAGCGTACCGATAGCTAGGGTGAAGTGGGTTAGAGGTGGATTAACATTAATGCTCAAATACCTACGCATAATCTAGGTAAACATACTTAAAATCCTAGCAAGCAATAGATGGGGTGTGTTTTCAGCTTTTAATACTTTTGCTAACGTTTCCCTCCCAAGAAATAAAGCTCCTAATCTTATAAGTTTCTCATTATACATTAATAGGTCACCTGTCTTCCTATATAATAAGCCGTTTCCAACAACCTTTCCAAGTATTCTATAAAGCTCTAAACTATAGCTTAATCCTCCACCATTAACAATCGATTTTAAACAGTTACATGCAATACATCCTGAAACCATAGCATTAACTATTCCAGCACCATTAATAGGTTCACATGTTCCAGCAGCATCCCCTATAAGCATTACATTCCTACCTTCAACATTGCTTACAATTCCACCTACAGGTACAGTTTTCAAGTAGAAAAGCTCACTAGGTCTAGCTCCCTTAAGGAAGGTAGGTTCAACATCACTTAGAAACTTTTTAAAACATTCAATTATCCTTAAACCTTTCTTAACTAAATGCATTCTAATTCCAAGCCCTATATTGGCTCTACCATTACCCTTAGGTATTATCCATCCAAACCCTCCAGGAGCATAGCGTGGCGATATAAACACATAAACCTTATCTTCATCAATTTTAAGACCTGAAAACCTCTGATTAATACATAAAGCAATATCTTTATCACTATATCCACTATCAATACCGAATACTTGAGCAACTCTTGACGGGATAGAGTCAGCACCAATAAGATAGTCAGCATTAAAGCTTAACTCACTACATCCCCTTCTAGCCTTAAATACGATTATTCCATCTCTATATCTAGCATCCATAAAGAATGCAAAGTTAACCAGCTTTACACCATTCCTCTCAGCTTCATCAACTATCTGCTGAATCATTAAATCCTTACGTATAACGTAACCATCAAGCTTAATATCTAAAAGTAGCTTTCCACCATCTAGATAAATCTCTATAAGAGATATCTTATTCTCTACAATATTCCCCCCTACAATATACTTATAGGATTCATCAACATATTTACTATCACGTATAATTCCGCTATCTATGTAAAGCCTCCTAGTTTCATTAGGTGTTAATAGAAACTCTCCGCATACAATATGTGAGCTAGGTTTAGCCTTACGTTCAACAACCAATACGTCAAAACCTAGCTTTACAGCTAATAGTGAAAACAAGGCGCCACTAGGACCAGAACCAATAACAGCTACTGAAACCATACAGTACCAAGCTAAAACAATTTAAATACTTAACCCATAATTCAAGTCAAACAACACTAGGTGAACAATACTGAACGCTAACAATTCATGGATTAACATTATCAAAAGCCTAAGGGAAGTAATTCCATACTATGATTTAATGAATAAAATAATATCGCTTAATAGAGATGTTAAGTATAGAGTTGAAGGGTTAAAAATGATTGTAAGAGGTGGAGAACTAATGCTTGATGCAGGTAGCGGTCCAGGAATACTGACATTAATAGCTTTTAAAATAGGAATTTCAGAATCAGTACTTCTTGACCCATTAATTGAAATGCATATAGAAGCTAGAAGAAGAATAAAAAACTGTAGAAACATGCATAATGTTATAGGTGTATTTGAATACCCGCCGTTTAGAAGAGATATATTCAACATTATAGGATGCTCATTCTCTCTTAGAGATGCTAGAAACATTGTTAAAGCAACTAAAATGTTAACTGAAAAACTAAAACCTAATGGATACATACTAATAATTGAAATGGGAAAACCGGAAAACCATATTTTAAGCTTCATACTATACATTTACTGGAGATATATAGTTCCAATAATAGCTATAATAATAGCTAGGAGGAAATGGAGGAAATACATAGCTTTAAGTGAAACATATCTTAAACTACCTAAAAACAACCAGTTAAAGAAGCTTCTTAAAACACTCTATAAAGTAATAATATTTAAGGAGAAGATTATGGGTGGAGGATTAATAGTAATAGGGAAATTTAAAAAACAATAGATACTTCCATTATAATTTAAACTAGATTTCCCAGCTTAAACTACAGTATAAAGCTAGGTGGAATAAAGAATATTAGATTAAATAAGTCCACGTAGAGACTTATGGTTTTAATATGGATGAATACCTTACAAATTTAAACAATCAAACACATATTTAAAATTCATAGCTAGATGAATTGCTATGAGCTTAAGCCATAATCACATATATCCTATATCTAAGACTTATAGAACTAGATAATTTATTAAAGCTTAAATAATATCTATTCCTCACAACGTGGAGGTAATAATAGGTGAGCTAGTGGTTAAAGCTTACATGCCACTCCCACTATTTCCAGCAATATCTATAACTGGGGAATGGTGTGGCTTAAAATGTAAGTATTGCGGGGGGAAGCTTCTTAAAGGCATGTTAATAGTTAATACACCTCATGAGCTTTACAGTTTATGCAGAAGGCTTAAAGAGAATGGAGTTATTGGCTGTCTAATTAGTGGAGGGTTTAGTAGGGATGGAGTATTACCTATTAAACCGTTTATACAGACTATACGTGATATTAAGAAGGATTTAGAGTTTATAATTAGTATTCATGTTGGTTTTGCTAGTAGAGATTATGCTGAAATATTGAGAAATTGTGGTGTCGATATAGTGGATTTAAATGTTATTAATAGTATTAGAGTATTTAGAGACATTATGGGTTTAAGTGTTGATTTAAAAATTATGGAGGAAACAATTAAAAACCTTATAGACTACGGTCCACCATACATTGCACCACATATTATGATTGGAGCAGATTATGGTAAAGTATATTGGGAAACCGAAGCTATTGATCTTTTAAAAGATATAGATTTAGATACTCTAATATTTGTTGTGTTCTCACCAATACATGGTACAGAAATGGAGCATACTTCAAGTCCAAACATCATAGATGTGGTTAAAGTATTTCAGCAAGCTAAAAGTAAGCTTCCAAATATTGAAATTGGACTTGGATGCGCTAGACCTAGAGGAAGCTATAGTGTAAAGCTTGAAAAACAACTCATACAAAACAGACTTATTGATAGAGTAGTAATACCTAGTAGAGCTAGTGAATACTTAATGTCATGCTGCTCAATACCTAAAGAGCTTGAATACAGGATTCCAAGAAGATCATCTGTAGATATCTAAGCTGGAAAAATTTAAGTTGTAGAACTACGCATATATGTGATGCCAGTACATATTATAGCTAAACCTGAAGACATAGCGAAAAGAGCTATTATTGCAGGTGATCCAGCAAGAATTGAGCAATTAGCTGGAATGCTTGAAAACCCATATCTAGTAAACAGTAATAGAGGATATATAACATATACAGGATACTATAAGGGTGAAAGAGTAACCGTAGCAACACATGGCGTTGGAGCTCCATCAGCAGCTATTGTAGTTGAGGAGTTGAAAATGCTTGGAGTTGAGGTAATTATTAGGCTTGGAACAACAGGAGCACTCATTAATGATCTTGAAATAGGAGATATAGTAATACCTACAGGTGCATCATATCCATATGGCGGTAATACTACAAGCATGTATATACCGGATGGCTGCATGGCAGCTGTACCAAACCCTATAGTTCTAGGTAAGCTAATAGAGAAAGCTAAAATATTCAATGCAAGATTTACTGCTGGACCAATATTTAGTAGTGATGCATTCTATGCGGAGGATCCATTATTCGTTAGGAGATGGGCTTTAAGAGGGATGATATCAGTTGAAATGGAATGTGCAGCGATCTTCATAATTGGATTATTAAGGAAAATTAAAACAGGAGCTTTACTAATTGTAAGCAATAATTTAACTAGGGAAAACGGGAAGGAGATACCGGTAGCTGAAAACCTTAAAAAATATGTAGATATAGCTTCAAGAATAGTTCTTGAAGCTATAGTGGAGATACCGGTTAATAAGGTAGCTAGCTACTAGCAGTATAGAATCCATCGGTTTTGAATTTGAGAAGGAAGAAGACAGTAAACTACATAGAACAAATAGCAAAATACGATTATAAGCTAGGTGGGAAACTTAGAGAATCGTATAGTCGATGGATTGAAACATTAAGCATAGATGATTTTAACGATTTTCTAGATTTAATTTATGAGTTTAAGGAAGATATTATGAGGGGCTTAGGAAGATTACTGCAGACAATAGGACAGTTTAGAGCTTACAGTCTTGAAGAATACATATATCAACTAATCAGAAGGAGAGTAAGAATACCGAGAAGTATGGATGTTTACTGGAATGAAGATGTAGCAATATGGAAACTTAACAGCTATACTTATACTGTGAGATTTGACATATTAATAGGTTCTAAAAACAATAAATACGTAGAGCCGGCTATTATAGTTGAGGCAAAGGTTGAAGTTGATGCTCCAAGACTTAAAAATGTATTTATGAATTTTATACTAGCTAAAACGTTAAAACCTAATGTAAAAACAATTCTAGTATATGTTAACTGGAATGCATCGCAAATTCTTAAATATATTACGTTAAAATATGTTGATAGACTTTACTGGTTTGGATCTGGATGTATAGGTAGTGTAGATGAATTTATAGATTATTTAAATCAAGCCATATCTTCAATACGTTAATTAATATATTAAAAGAATGATTCAAGACCTCTACCAGCAGACTTAATAAGCTTCTCAAGATCTTTCTCCTTTACTCCAATAGCTTCAAGTATTCTAGCACATACTGGAATTAGCTGTTTCTCAACATAGTATTCTAAATCAACCTCGTTTAGAGAAGTTTTTGAATAGTGTTTAGCTCTCGTATATATTGGCCCAGTACCCTTAGTTACTATAAACCCTATATAATCCCCCTTATCTACAATCCATCCATCCTCTCTAAGAGCATGAGCAACAATAACATGTGGAGCGTTTACCTCGTATTCTTCAAGTCTCTTTGCAAGCTGCTTCCATATGATAAGACTTGATAAATTAATCTGCTTACTTCTTAGCTTAACTACTTTATCCCTAACAAAATCTATTAAGCTGTTTTTACCTTCACCTTTAAGTAGTTTTTCCACAAGAGCTTTCTGCATTTCTTTAGCATAACTACACCAATCACCTCTAACAGCTTCCAATCCTACAATATCTAGAATACCATCAATAGTTATGCCTGCATACTTCTTCTTAGCCTCTGTAAATACTACTTTACTATATATCTTATCTACTTTAGCTTCTAACCCAAGATCTTTATTAATCCATTCAAGAAGCTTACCTATTTTCCCCTCATCATACTTTATAAATATGCTATCAGTATCTCCATAGATAATTTCTAATCCGAGTTCAGATGCCTTCCTTATAGTTTCAGAAATTACCCTACGACCTAGACTTGCTACTGTTTCAGCCCCCTCCTTAAGATACCATCTAGCACCTATCCACCCCATATATCCATACATAGCATTAGCTAAAACCTTCAGTATCTTCTGAACTGAATCTAGAAATCTATACTCTACACTATTCTTAGAATACTTATTCATCTCTACTCTTACCCTCTCCCTCTCCCTTACAGTAGTTTCCAGAATATAGGTGAAGAAGCCCTTTCTATCCTGTATTATGCATGTATTAGCATCCTTAACCTCAATAACATTTTTAAACCCTACGCATGGTAGGGGCTTTACAGTATCTGGTGATATATTGTATTTCAACATTAGGCTTGGATACATTGCTTTAAAATCAACAACAGCAACCCACTCATGTATGCCCATTCTAGGTGTAAGTACTCTTCCACCTGGATAGCTTGGAAAAACCTTTCCCTTCACTTTAGGTATAAGCTCACCATGTTTAATAGCTTCTCTCATTAAGAAGTTTTCAAGCCTAAAGCCTGCAGCCGCCGTGAAAACATGATCTGCAGGTATACCTGTAATTGCTGAGAGGCTAAATACGTAGTCTGATATTATGTTGAAAATAGCTAGATATGTTTTAGCTCTCCACATAGAGTATTTTAAAAGCATACTTCTCCTCTCCTCATTAGCCCAGTATTCTGAATGATAGAATTCATCTATAGGTTCAGTATCAACTCTAATACCTAAATACTCAGCAAGCTCTTCAATAGTTCCTCTTTCAAGCTCAGCTATCTCATCAGCATATTCCTTCAAGTCGAAGTTTATCCTACCAGCTATTGAGAAATGACCGTATAGGCTTTGATGGGGTTCACTACTGATCTTACCTATTTCAAGCTTTAACCCATACTTACTACATCTCTTAAGTAGGAAGGCCCAGTGAAACATGTTTAACTTAAACCCAACAATTACGTCGGGATCAAAGCTTTTAATAGCTTCTATAAAGGACTTTAAAACTTCATATTCACTACCTGAAAACTGTATGTTTTCACCGTTGCTTTTAGCTATTGAAATAGCTACAATAGGATTTCTTTCAGGCTTCGGTGAACCTTTCTCAGAGTAATATATGAAGTCAACTCCTACAGTTTTCAAGCCTGGATTAGAAGTAACTTCAATTCTACGTATAGATTTAAGAATGTATACTTTATCTATACCATCCCTAAACATAACATCAGAATCCTCAACTTCAGCTTCATACCATGATGAGGGGGAAATATCATTATCTAGTAGAAACCTATTAGAGAAACGTATATCATCCTCAAAAAGCTCCCCATTAAATACTCTACTCTTAATAGCTTTAATAACGTCTTCAGTTTTTGAAGGTATACATGAAATCTCAATAGTGTTCTTCTCATCACCGAAACTTCTCTTAACGGTAGGTTTACACTCAATAATACCAGGTAAATCCCTAATAATGCTTAAAACCCTATTTAGATCAGAATCATTACCTATTACTAAATAGAATTTCTGTTTCTGATTTAAACATCTAAAAATACATCTTTTACCATCTCTCGTAAGCCCCCATATCCAAATCTCATCAAATCCATTAACCTGTTCAGCTGATACATCAACTAGCCAGAAAATCTCCCTCACTATCCCCCTATAAATTTAGGAAAAATCCTTAAAATACTTTCCCATAGCATAGTGGACTATAC
>Ga0209394_1000715_pt1 | contig 23742 bp, 22 predicted proteins | sample JNZ201metaG_FD_184122 | JGI IMG/M metagenome (GOLD analysis project Ga0209394, IMG submission 184122) | Hot spring microbial communities from Jinze hot spring, China to study Microbial Dark Matter (Phase II) - JNZ 20120812A (SPAdes) (version 3) ... | reverse complement strand
AAGCGAGAGGAAACCTGATGAGAGAGTTCTAGATGAATACGAGATCGTCCCAGACTATGCCGATAGAGTTAGGCGAGCTAGAGAGAAGTTGGGGCTGACTCAAAAGGCTTTAGCAGACATGGTTAAGGAGAGTGAGAACACCATTAAGAGAATAGAGTCTGGGAGACTTGTCCCTACGATAGTGCTGGCAAGAAAGCTCGAGAATGCTCTGTCCATAAAGCTGCTTGAGCCAGTGGTTGAAGCAGCACAAGCAAGGCTACCGAGTCCAGCGAAAATAAAGGAGCTAACTCTAGGCGACGTTGTCTCCTTAAAGAAGCGGGAGAAGTAGTTGAGCGCTGCTCTTGTTGTAGTGAGAGAGCAGGATGTAGCTGAAGCTTTAGAGCTAGCTAGAGTGCTCTACAATAGAGTTGATGTAGTAAAGCTCCCAAATAGGTATAGGGTTTCTACATCAACTTACCTCACACCTAAGTGGCTGAGGTTAGTTCAAGACAAGTTAAAAGAAGGCCGTTTTGATAGAGTCTATGTCTACGACGTTCTTAGTCCTAGACACGTAAGCTACCTTATTAAGGAACTGAAGGTCCTAGTTGAAGATAGAGTTATGCTGATACTCAGCGTTCTAGCTGAGCACGCGGGTTCTAAGGAAGCTAAGATACAGATCGAGATGGCTAGACTTAGACACCAAATACCCCTACTTAGGGATTGGATAAACAGAGCTAAACTGGGTGAATTACCCGGCTTTCTAGGTCCAGGTGGGTACGCTGTCGATGCTTACTACACGCACGTGAGAAAAAGAGTGAGTAAGCTGCGCAAAGAGCTTGAGAGACTCCGAAAAATCAAAGACTACGAGAGAGGAAAGAGGGAGGAGAGAGGTTTAGTCCACGTCGCAATAGTGGGATACACGAATGCTGGAAAAACTACGCTATTTAATGCTCTAACCGGTGAAAACAAGGCTACAGGTCCGGAGCTGCTAACAACGACTTCGACAAAGGCTAAAATGGTGCCTCTCGGCGAGCTTAAGGTGGTCTTCATAGACACGATAGGCTTCATAAAGGACATTCCACCTGAAATAGTTGAGGCGTTCTACGCTACTCTAAAGGAGATCTCAACGTCGTCTGCCGTTATACTTGTTATGGACATCTCCGATAGAGAGGAAGTCTTCAGTACCAAGCTTAAAGAATCGCTAAAGATACTAATAAACATAGGGTACGTCGGTAGACCACTCGTTGTAGCTCTAAACAAGCTAGACCTCGTTGATACCCCTAGTGTAGTTAAACTAAGGTCCCTTATTGAGCCAGAATTAAACTGCAGTTTATGGTCTTACAAAGTAGTAGAAGTCTCAGCGCTAAAGGGAATAAACCTTGGAGGACTTAAAAACACCCTACTCGATGCCTTGAAGAGCTCGGAAACCATTACAGGGGTTCAGCTCTGATGTAGGTTTATATCGGTTGTCTTCACCGCCTCATCTCTTTCCCCCGCATTGGTCTTGGGTATGCATCACCCTTGGGGGTGTTCAGGGCGACCCCTAGCACCCCACATCTTGTGTATCTGTAGAACAGGTTGATACATGCAACCACGTCTCTATCTCCTGTGAATCCACATCTACTGCATCTCAGTACTCTACTACTGTTGTCCTTCAATCTGCTTCCACACCTGGGGCACGTGGATGACGTCTTTCCTGGGTTAACGTATCTAGCTACAAACCCTCTTTCTAAAGTCTCATAGCTTATGGTGAACTGTATTCTCCTATAGAACCACAGGGATAGCTTCTTGTTGAGTGAGCTACCACCGTTGACTCTATCCCTCAGATGGTTCAAGTCTTCCAGCACTACAACAGCTCCATACCTACTGGCTATCTCTGCTGCTCTATCGCCCAGCTTGTGAGCATAATCCCAAGCTATGCTCCTTATTCTCTCACCATGTCTTCTAATCGCTCTTCTAACACCCCCGATGAACCTCCAGGACCTCGAATACCTCTTCTGAATTCTCTCAATCCATATCCTGTGGGTTAGGATTCTCCTGAGAGGTGTTTTGAACTGCTTTAGCTTCAGCAACTCCCCACTTAGTGCGAAAACAGCTAGTGTAACGTTGTCGAAGTTAACGTCTATGGTCATAACGGTTCTGGTTCTCCTTGGTTCAACTGTTTTCCTGGAGTATACCGCTACGTAGACCTCGTTCTCAACAACCTTCACAGCTATCTCGTAGTTACTCCAACCCCTGAACTTCTCTACTCTTTCGTTAGATGTTAGTAGTCTCAGCTTAACCTCTCTACCATTGTGTATCTTTAGGATAAGCGTCCTATCCTTTAGATCAAGCTTGTAGTCGTACTTATCTACTCTAGCTGTTAACCTCCTTAGAACTGGCTTCCTACCACCGTTCTGCCTACTAGCTCTAACAACTGCTTTAGCGTACACGTAGATCTGCTTTACGTGGTGTGCTCTAAAACCACGATTTCTTAGCTCTGAGTAGAACATTCTGTGTAGAGCTTTAATTGAAGGTACCTCATTTAAACTCCACAACCTGTCTATCGCTAGCTGGACAGCATCACGGTAGAGCTTCAGAAACTCAATTAATGCATCACGGTCATCGCTACCCTCGGGGAGAGCCCTCATCTTAAGAGCCTCAACAAGCTCTCCACCCCTCACCGAGTAACTCACCACATCCAAGATTCTAGAGTTTAGTTTATAATCTTTCTCTCCATTATCTGTATAGGTGGATATACATGGCTAGAATCGAGCTGGTTAGATGCAGCGTTATAAAGTACAGAAGAGGGGATCACTTTCTCTACCCGTTGGGAAGAGACAAAGAGAAGATAAAACATCTCCACGGAAAAGAAGTATACGTACTAATCGTAGCAGAAGAATAGCAACAAGCGAAATAAACCTATATGAAAACCGAAACAGCTGCGTTAGGCGCACGTATTAAAACGGGACAAGCCGCCTGCTAGTAAACCTCCGAATTAAATCACGACAAGTCGAATAAGCTGGAGTAGCTACTTAAAGGATCGGGCTACCATACCAGTTTATATTGGTTACCGCATTACCTCGCTCATTCTCTTTCACTGTTCGTGCTCTACCGGGCTCGGAGTCCTTGAGGACAACCCACCTACGTCTCAAGCTTTTATGACAGCCACTCATCAAGTACAGTCTGCCGAGCTATCACCTTCAGCAAGCACTGGAGAAATTGTATTAGTTGAGAAACCCCGGTATCGCTAAGGCTTTAAGCTTTGGTATATAAAAAGATATAGAGGCGATACTGGCGGGAGCGCTAGTGTTTGAGATCGGTATTTCTTGCAGGCTTAGAACAGGTGATATGGAGTATCTAGCTATGAAGACACACGAGCTACTTAGAGAGCTCGGAACGTCGGAGCTTGATACTGTTTACTTCTCTGAGGTGGTCGGGTCCGTCGGTAATGCCTCCGTCGCTCTCTATCTATCGAAGTCTAACATAGGTGTTCTAGTAGTTGCTTCTGCTTGTGATGACGAGAGTAAGTGCCTTATTGGGCCAGTTAGAGAGATAGCTAATGTATCGAGGAGGATACTTAAGAGGTTAGGGGACCTCATAGAATTACTCAAAGTGGATTACGTAGTTAAAGCTAAGTTAACACTATCAACTGCCCACCGCAACATAGTGAAGTACTTAAAGATGGGTGGTGTAGAGGTGTCAGATGGAGGTAGTTACGATGCTGGCTGGTATAACGTTAAGATGTATAAGGGTAGGTACATTGTCTCTATGAAGAAGCTGGACGTAGTCATCACTCTAGTCCAGGAGAAGACCGGTGGCTTAGTTAGTGCCCAACTAACAGTCTCTAGATCACAGCAGGGAGCGTGCGAGCCCGCTGAGGAAGAATTCGTCGACTGCCTTAAGGCTGTTTCTCAAATAATTGCTCACTTATCTAGCTAAAGAAACCCGAGTAACTTACTAGCAACTAAAATGGCTAACGTGGATATCGTTATTAAGACGTTGTCGTCTAGTATGGGAGGTATCTCGTAGTGTTCTACGAGACTAGCAATCAAGGCCGCAATCAGTCCGACGTATCCAGCGTAGTAGACACCTATAGGTAAAGTAACCATGAACATACCCAGATTACCCAACCACGACTTAGTTCTCCTCTTGTAAACAGCGTTTCTTATTACTCCAGTAGCAGCGTCCCCGAAGGACATAAAGGCTAGAGGTATGACAGCGTATATGGGGTTACCGAACAAAACCCATAGTACGATTAAGGCTAAACCCCACGCGAAACAAAAGTTTACTTCATACATATTGTCTCTCACTTGAAACCAGTAGAGGAGCTTACCGGTTCTGTGCGGAACGTAGGTTACTGCCGCTAAAATTAGAGCAAAAACTGTCGGTACGAGGGGCGAAGTGAATAAGTACGGGACCATGAGGGCAATCACACCACCGGCCATCACGTGAATTATTTTGCGATTGTAGTAAACAACCACACCATCACTTAATCCCCTCCTCTTAAGAGCTATGTAGATGTACTTAGTTAAAGCTAAAACTCCGAGAACGTAGAGAAACAGGGGTATCGCGATCAAAACCTCAACTAATAGGTTATCTGTTATTAGGACACAGAGTAACCGAGCGTACATTCTAACTACCAGGCGATTATTTAGGCGAGATATATAAGCATATTTTAATCGCCCGGTATAAGTGCTAAAGGTTTCTATCGCTATTCCCAAATCCGCGCCTAACGATTGGTATCTAGAACTAAGGAATAGCAGCAAAACTTGCGTACCTTGCGTTAGGTTTAGACTGGGTTTGGAGGTAACCGCAGTCCACAGCGCTCGAGAAGTCTCCTAGAATCAAGCGTGCTGAGTGCTGAATCCGTGTGTTGGAAGAATGAGCTATGAAATCAACTTACTAGTGTAGGGGCTAAATTCAGCAACTTCTTTTTAGAGTTGTCTTAGGGTTCTCTAGCGTAGTACTGTTTATGGAACCTTCGTTAGCCCCCAAGTTAAGAGTAACTGGTTGTCTTAGGTCTCACTACTAACGCTATCTGCAGTAACTTGATGATCACGTACAGATAGCACACGCTAGCTAGGAGTACTACGGAGTACGCCAGAGCTCCCGGCACTACTTGCTCGAGTACACCGCCAACCATTATCAAGAAGATTCTCACATCTCTCGATGCTATACTAAGTGAGGGTCTTAGTGTTATCGGGTGGATTCCCAAGTCGTATTGACCTCTGAGGTGTAAGTAGCTCACTAGCAGAGCTCCACTTATTGCTAGGTTCGGCACGGCGGAGCTCAACGGCTCCAAAAAGTATTTACTTGATGATAGAGATGCCGATGCCACTATGAGCACGTCAGCAAACCTGTCTAGCATTGAGTCTAGAAATGACCCAAACTTCGACTCCACTTTCTTCGCTCTAGCTAGCTCTCCATCAACTCCGTCTACTATAGAGGAGACTTGAGCTATCACACCACTAATTGCTGGCAGACCGATAGCGAATCCAATAGCTGATAGAACCGATATTATAAACGAGGTTATCGATACCTGGTTAGGTGTTATAGGAATATTACTTTTTAGTATAAGCCTCGTCATTCTAGCTGATATCTTTCTATTTATGTATTTAGCTACCGGGCCATCAGTAGATTTAACAAAAATATCTACACTAATGGCATACCCCCTATATCAACACCGAGTAGAACCGTTAAATAGCTTAAGTACTCGTAGTTGCTTAGCCTTCAGCTAATCTGGAATCTTTTAATATATCTTCAAAGTGGGTTTCTCTATTATGCCTTTATCGTTAAATTGATTTAAAGCTTTATAAAGCATTTTAAGCTAACTCTCTATTATCTGTCTTGAGTACTTATATACTCAACTTTAAAGAATAGGTGGTTAAAATGAGTGGAAGTAGAGAGTTACTTACTGATGTTGAGAAAGTAAATAAGCTTCTCGTATGCATTTCTTCACTAATTTACCATGGTCTTGGAAGCAGCTACCCCGGCCTAAACGCCTTGTTCTTCTTAAGGCTCCGGATGCACGGAGTTGACCACCAGGTTGGGCTAATCAATGATACAGAGACCTACTTAAAAACTCTAACTATGCTTGTAGGAGGTGAAAAAATGGCTGAACAGCTCCTTCGGTCCATACTGCCCAAAAAGAAAGCTTTCGAAGAAGTACTCAAAGTGCTTTTGTCATCACAGAGCAGAGTGGAGCTAGAGATGTCTCTCTTAGGAATCATAAGAAAGTACGAAAGAGATATTAAGTCTATATGCAGGGAACTACGCTAGACTACTAGCTTCACGGCAAACCGGGAGAGGACTTCTTTATCCCGATCTTAACTGTGAATCCCTCAATATCCCAGGTCTTTACGTAGTATCCCTCCATAGGGGCTCCCTTAGATAGCTTTGTAGCTCTAACTTCTCTCGATACGTAGTCGCTGAGAGAGTTCAGCGTTGCCAGGATGTCTTCAGAGTCCGAATATATAGTAACATCTATGAATTCCGAGACGTCGAGGTTCATCTCCTTCCTCATGACCTGTATTCTGCGTATAAGTTCTCGAGCTAATGCCTCCATATAGAGATCCCTATCTACGCTCTTGGATAGACAAACGGTTATTCCTTCCTCATAAATAGACTCAAAGTCTTTCCTAGAGCATGCTGAAGCATCTGCTACTGTCTCAACACTCTTAACGTTAGACAGCTTTGATATAACGTCTCTCAGATGTGTTACACCGAGCAGAACTTTATCTTCCGATACTATTATAGCCTCCCGCAATGGCCACCTGATCTTTATTCCAAGCTTGTTTCTTAGTGAGGCCAATAGCTCTACTACTTTTAGAGCAGTCTTGAAGCTCTCCTCTAAGTCTGGTCTTATTCTAGCTTCGTCTACCTCCTCGATCTTTGTTAAATGAACGCTTTCAGACTCCTCGGGCTCGAAATATCTTATGAAGCGTATCCAAAGGGCTTCCGATATGTGTGGAACAGCCGGAGACAGCAACTTCACCAATCTCTTCAGCACGTAATAGAGTGATGCGTATACTACGAACCTGTCGTCACCTTCTTCACTCCAAACCCTCGGTCTGACGAGCTTTAGGTACGTCCTGCTTAAGTCCTCAACAGTGAAGTCAATTAAGACCTGCACTGCTTTGTGTATCTCGTACTTAGACATCAGTTCGACGAACTCTTTAGTAACAGTGTTTATCCTGGAGAGCACCCACTCGTCTTCAACGGATAGCTTACTAGAGTACCTCGTGAGGTCGTGTTCTTTGGGAGAGAACTTGTCTAGGTCCATGTACATAGCCGCAAACCTAAAGATATTCCACAGTATGTTCAGTATGCTAGTTGAAACCTTTCTAACTTCGTCAGGATCGAACATGAAGGACTCTCCGGGTGGGTACCTAAAGAGCAAGTAGAGCCTCATAGGGTCTACTCCAAACCTCTTAATCGCCTCTTCAGCATACACGACGTTACCTAAGTGCTTAGACATCTTCCTCCCGAACTTGTCGAGGACGTGGCCCTGTATGAGGACCTGCTTATATGGGGCAGTACCCCTATCTATAACTGACGTAGCTATGAGTGAGTAGAACCACCCCCTAGTTTGGTCAACGGCTTCAGTTATGAAGGTATATGGATACAGCTTGTCGAAGAGGTCCCTATTCCTCAAACCATCGACAGACGCTATCCAGGCAACACCACTATCTATCCATACATCGACAACGAAAGGCTCTCTGACCCACTTAGAGCAGTCACGCGTTCTGAGCTCGATCGAATCGATCCACGGTCTGTGCACGAGCTTGTCATCATCTATTTCGGGAAGAGATGAAGCGAGGTTCTTTAGCTCTTCAATACTACCGATTACGAGCACTCTACTTGGGTCTTCAGAGCATCTCCAAATAGGTAGGGGAGTTCCCCATATTCGAGACCTAGATATAGTCCAGTCTTTAACGTTCGCCAACCACGACTCGAACCGGCTTCTATGTATCTTTGGGTAGATCTCAACCGAGTTAAGTGCCTCTAGGAGGTTTCCTCTGAGGCGGCTCATAGCTATGAACCACTGCCTATCTGCTCTATAAACTAGCGGGGTACTGCACCTCCAGCAGTGTGGGTACCTATGGACAACACTCCCCGACTTAACTAAGAGGTTCTTCCTTTCGAGAACTTCGATAACGAGCTTAGATGCCTCGTCTACAGTTAGGCCACTAAACATTCCAGCACGGTCTTCAAATACTCCACTAGTGTTGACTGTACTAGTGATCGGCAGCTCGTGCTTAGCTCCAAGTTCAAAGTCCTCTGGCCCGTGCCCAGGGGCGATGTGCACTAGCCCCGTACCCTCCTCTAGACTGACGAACTCTGCGCCTAAGACTATGTGACTATTTCTGTGTTCAGTGTGTAGAGGTACTTCTTCTAGCAGTGGGTGTTCATACTCTATGCCGCGCAGTTCGGCTCCTTTTTTAACGTCGGAACAACTCCAACTATCTAACTCGAGTTCTCTAGCTACTCTACCTACTAAAGCTTTAGCTACGTATAACTTCTCGCCTCCCACATCCATGAGGCAGTACTCTGCTTCAGGGTGAACAGCAACTGCTTCATTATCGACTAGAGTCCATGGAGTAGTCGTCCATATGAGGAGGTACTCACCGTCTTTACCTTTGATCCTGAGCTTCACGTATACTGAAGGGGACTCCTTCTCCTCATAACCCATATCAACTTCAGCATCGCTTAGGGCTGTCTCACATCTAGGACAGAAGGGGAGTACTCTATATCCTTCGTATAGCAGTCCCCTCTCCCAAGCTCTCTTTATTATGTACCACACATACTCTAAGTACTTACTCCTTCTAGTTTCGTAAGCGTTGTCTAAGTCTAGCCAAAGCCCGAGGAGCTCAGTCGCATACAACTTCCAGTAGGTTAGGTAGTAGTCAACGAGCTTACTACACTCTCCTACAAATCTCTCAAGCCCGACCTTCTCGGATATATCTCGCTTAGTTTTAATACCCAGCTTCTTCTCTACTTCTACCTCTACTGGCAATCCCTGCTCGTCCCACCCACCTTGAGCCCAGACATCGTAGCCGAGGATCTTGTGATACCTGAGCACGAAGTCCTTATATACCCTACCCCTCAGGTGACCAACATGTGGGTATCCATTAGCGGTCGGAGGTCCCTCGAGGAAGCTGAACAGCTCTCTCCCAGAACGAGCACGCCACTTAATCGGTATGCTCCTATCCTTCCAGTACTTTCTCACTTCCTCTTCTATCTTTCTCACATCCAGTGGAGGCAAATCAATAGTAGACCCCTACAAAGCTAGATAGCTAAACCTAATAAGCTCCTAAAAGGGAGATCAGCTCCGCAGTCCATACTGTATGAGTTAAATTGAGCCCGATATATGTAGTTCGGTGATGGATGGTGCTGGATTTAGCTTCCGCCATACTATGTTCGGTTTCTGCCTTAATCATTCTGTCTAACTCTATCCTGATGTTGCTTGCTTCTTTAAGCAGAGCTAGGCCACTCGAGCTAAACCGTAGTGGAGTTCAACCTAAAGTTGAGGTAGCAATAGTTGTACCAGCCTATAGAGAGGGGCCTTTCATACACTACGTGATTCAGTCTCTCAAGGAAGTGAACTACCCAAAGAATTACTTGAAGCTAGCTATAGTTGGGGAAGAAGACGATACAGAAACGTATTGGGAGATAGCGAAGCTGTGCGACATCAGGAGCGAGCATATAGACTGCGGCGGCATCAGGGGGGTCTACCTAGTTAATACATCAGGAGAGCGCGGCAAGCCAGCTGCTCTTAATTTCGCTCTGAAGCATGTTGACGCAGATGTTATAGGGTTTTATGATGCCGAGGACTTAATACACCCCGAGCACGTTTCAATAGCTGTTGAGCTACTCGAGGATAGCTCCGTAGCTGCTGTTCAGTTCGTTCGTAAGATGGCGAGAATTCCAGGAGCGTTAGGGGAAGCTCAAGCCGCTGACTTCTACTTCTACTACATGGTTTTACAGCCTTTCTTAATGCGGTATACGGGGTTAACTGAGATATGCGGTTCCGCTTTCTTCATCAAGTCATCACTCTTAAAAGAGGCTGGTGGGTTCAACACTAATTCTCCAGCTGAAGACCTAGACCTAACCTACAGATTAGGGGCTTTAGGATTAAAAGTTCTGCTGGCTCTACCTCATTCAACGACTAGACCGATAGCCAGCACTTCTAGCTTGATAAAACAGAGAGCTCGCTGGATACGGGGTGGGATACTGTCGATACCTACTGGACTCGGTGCCGCACCTAGGTCTATTCCTTTAATGCTAGTAACAGGGTTTATGCCCATAACCACGATAACTTCCTCACTAACTTTACTGCTAGGTGTAGTAGCACTACTCACAGGCTCTACCCTTACGTTGTCTAAGTATGCTATAGTTGCTTTAGTATTTGCTTGCGTACTAGGTGCCGCATCGGTGCTTGTGTCCAACTTCGGTAAGACTCGTATGCTTAGATACCTCGCAGTCATGTCTTTCGTGTACTACTTAGCTAGCTTGAGGGCTCTTGTCGAGCTATTTACTTCCCCAAGAAGTTGGACAAAGTCGCAATCTAAAGCTTGAAACGGATTTTTATCCGGACTTTGCTTAAAAACTTGGTGAGCAAGGTTCATGAGCTCTAGGATAGAGGAACTGAAGAAGCTCTACGAGCAGGCGATGCTGGGGGGAGGTAAGGAAGCTATCGAGACTCAACACTCTAAGGGCAAGCTCACGGCTCGCGAGAGAGTCGAGCTACTGGTGGACCCTGGTAGCTTTCTCGAAATAGATATGTTCGTCCGACACAGGGCAACAGAGTTCGGCATGGATAGGAGGTGGGTTTGGGGAGATGCCGTAGTTACCGGGCTAGCTAAGGTAGATGGAAGGAGGGCGGTAGTCATAGCTCAAGACTTCACATTCATGGGTGGGTCGCTGGGGGAAATGCATGCTGCGAAGATAGTTAAGGCAATGCAGTTCGCGATCAGCCAGGGTGTCCCCATAGTCTTCTTAAACGACTCAGGTGGAGCTAGAATACAGGAGGGTGTGGACTCTCTTAAGGGTTATGGGGACATATTCTATATGAACGTTATGGCGTCTGGTGTAGTACCGCAGATAACGGCGATTATGGGTCCCTGCGCCGGAGGAGCGGTTTACTCACCTGCTCTCATGGACTTCGTGGTGATGGTGAAAAAGACGTCTTTCATGTTCATTACTGGCCCTAGAGTGGTTAAAGCAGCTATCGGTGAGGTAGTCGACGAGCAGCAGCTCGGAGGTCCGGAAATCCACGCTTCTAAGTCTGGGCAGGCAGACTTTGTCGCCAATGACGACAAGGAGGCCATATCGATAATCAAGAGGCTCCTATCCTACTTACCGAGTAACAACATGGAGGATCCACCAGTAGTTAAGGTCGGTGACCCTCCCGATAGAGACGTTCCTGAGCTAGATGAGGTAGTTCCCGAAGACCCTAACGCCCCTTACGACATGTATAGAGCTATAAACGGAGTGCTGGATGCTGGGTCGTTTCTGGAAGTGAAGGCTCATTGGGCTAAGAACGCTATAACAGGCTTTGGTAGGATAGACGGTAGGTCTGTTTGCGTTATAGCTAATCAACCCAACTACCTCGCTGGAGTCCTAGATATAGACTCCTCAGACAAGATAGCGGAGCACGTAAGGTTCTGCGACGCCTTCAATATACCTATAATTACTTTCGTGGATGTCCCAGGCTACATGCCGGGCACCAAGCAGGAGCACGGTGGGATAATAAGGCATGGAGCGAAGGTTCTATACGCCTATAGTGAAGCAACAGTCCCGAAGTTAACGGTAATAGTCAGAAAAGCTTACGGTGGTGCCTACATAGCTATGGGGTCTAAACACCTCGGGGCTGATTTTGTAGCTGCCTGGCCAACCGCCGAGATAGCCGTCATGGGACCTGAAGGAGCTGCTGAAATAATCTGGAGGAGAGAGCTTGAAGCAGTTAAAGACCCGCAGGAGAGAGCTAAGCTACTAACTAAGTTTACAGAAGACTACAGGAGCAAGTTCGCTAACCCATACGTAGCAGCCAGCCGAGGTTATATAGACTCAGTGATTCAGCCAAGAGATACTAGGCGCGTGATCGCAAGAGCTCTCGACATGCTGTCTACGAAAAGAGAAGTAAGAATATGGGTTCCACCTAAGAAGCACGGGTTAACTCCAGTTTAGTCAAAGCTCCTCGCTCTTCCGTTAAAATCAGCTAAAGTTAACGAGCGTTTTCGAGTAAACAGGAAGCTAAACCTACCTAGCTCGACCTCTAGAGTGTTCATGTAGCCCGATTGACCGTGTAGTGTAGCTAGGGCAGGCACTCGCCTCAGGGTGGTTTCCTAAACCAAGTGCCTTACTTATGCGATACTTAGTGCGAGAAGTCTTATTAGCGTTAGCGCGCAATTACAGTACACGGTTCCGCAGGCAACGAATCACGCTACCGCTCGCCGAGGGGATCTCAGACACTTTTATCGACTGTCTTAGCTTTCTATCGGTAGTTCATTAAAGCTTATATTCGCTAAACTGACATTAGGGTAGTTGATTTAGTGGTGATATCTATGACAGTACGTGTAGGCATCATTGGGCAGGGGTACGTAGCATCAACACTGGCGCTAGGATTAGCTAGAATTAAGGAGGGAGAGATAGGCCTTAACGGAATTCCGTTTCAGAACTTCATTAAGAGCTGTAGAGTTGAGGATGTAGAGATAGTGTCGAGTATAGATGTTGATGCTAACAAGATAGGTTTGTCCCTTCTTGACGTCGCTAGAATGTACTTCCCTAGTTTGAGTAAGAGGTACGAGTCTTTAGAGGGAATTAGGGTGTCTCCAGGTATACACCTTGGGAGTACCAGAAACCTCCCCGTAAAAGCCGTGGGAATAGAGAGTGAAGTAGGTCTAGAAAACGCTATTTACGAAATAGTGAATGAGTGGGACAAGAGTGGTGTTGACGTCTTAGTAAACCTTATTACGACTGAGTATACGGAGCCTTTAGAGAGCTTTCACCACTTACATAAGCTAGTTAGATCTAATGAGTACGGAGGTCTTCCAGCGACTTACGCGTACGTATATGCTGCAGCAGTTTACGCTGAGACCGTGAAGCCAGTAGCGTTCATAAACGCTATTCCTGCTACAGTAGCTAGAAGTAAGTCGATAGTTAAAGCATTCGAGGAGAGGAACAGCATTGTTCTGGGGGACGATGGAGCTAGTGGTGCTACACCACTAACTAGTGATATCCTGGAGTATCTAGCCGAGAGAAACAGGGTTCCTAGAGGGGTCGTGCAGTTTAACATAGGTGGAAACCTCGACTTTCTCGCACTACTGGACGAGACAAGAAACAAGGCGAAAGAAAAGACCAAGAGCACTGTAGTATCTGATGTTCTGGGCTTCGAGATACCAACCTTCATTAAGCCTACCGGCTACGTGGAGTACTTAGGAGATAAAAAGTTCGTGTCTATGCATATCGAGACCATCGGGTTCAACGAGTCAATCGACGAAATAGTTGTGAGCGCAAGAATAAACGATAGCCCCGCACTAGCTGGTCTTTTAGTAGACCTCGTTAGGCTAGCTAAAATAGCTCTTAACTCAGGGTTTAGGGGGACTCTATACGAAATCAACTCTTTCTATATGAAGAGCCCGGGACCTGAGGGATCAAAGTCTATATCTAGGATTGTAGCCTACCAGATACTCGTGGACTGGCTCCTGAGGATGGGAGAACTAACGAGATTACCTAGGTACAGTGTACACAACTTCATCCCAGAGCTTAAGAAGATATACGACCTATAGCTGCCATGATTCAAGAAGCAATAGTTCTCGCAGCGGGATGGGGGGAGAGGTTTAAAAGTAGTGAGCACAAGCTACTCGCTAAAATATTTGGGTATCACCTGATCGAGTACCCGATGAGAAGTATAGCGTCTGCGGGGTTACGGAGGCTCCTAATAGTAACTAATGGCTTACTGCTCAAGAAGCTAGAGCATATTGTGAGAGAAGTAGAGAAAGATATGGGTATAGAAGTAGACTTAGTATTAAACAACGAAGTCAGTAGAGGTAATGCTTACTCACTAGCTCTAGGGCTAAGCATAGTAAGAGAAGGGCTAGCCCTAGTTACAGTTGCTGACCACGTCTATCCCTCAACTCTAGTAGAAAGGTTGCTGAAAGGATACAGTAGAGTGTCCCTCGGGGTTGGTGGAGACAGAGAGCCGAAGCACGTTGAAATATCGGAAGCTACACTCGTGGAAGTAGGTGCTGATGGAGCTATAGAGAACATTGGTAAGAACCTGAAGTCGTGGAGCTATGTCGACACAGGTCTGCACATAGTTTCGACAGATCTACTAAAGTATACAGGATGCTGTAGATACGAAGGTGAGCTAGCGTCACTATATGAGTGCTTTTCGAGAGCTACACGCCGTAGCGCGGTTATAGACGTCACAGGTAGCCCATGGAAAGATATCGACACGTGGGATGACTACATAAGCATAACTCAAGGAAAGAACAGAGTAGTTGCCGCATTCACTATTGAGAGCTGGAGGAAGTAGGGTAGTAACATCTAGCGGTTTTTAGGCTCGGTTCTTACGGCTCCTCAACTCCCTCCATGGTCTGTAGCACAGTGAATACCAAAGCCTCTCGATTCTGTCTTTGTTGTGCCTGTAACTGAAAGCCTCTATGAGCTTAGCGAAACTTATCCTAATGCTCTTGACTAGAGCCACATCGTCTTCGTAGCTACAAGTTAGTTTCGTAAATAGACCACCGTAATTTTCCTCGATAGAGTGAAGTGGCACTTCTTCGTACCCCAAGCTACTGAACAACCTTCTTGATCTATAGTTATCAGCTCTAGTCGTAGCTACCACAATATCTGAACCCTCGGCTTCGAGAACATGTTCTGCAGACGATACAAGGATCAAACCTATTCCTCTCCCTCTGTGCTCCCTCTTAACTACGACATAGTATATTACACCCATTTTGTATCGGGGTTCTAAACTTAGGGAGTAAAAGAGAGAGGCTCCAAGCGGAGCGTCGGATAGCACCACAAGGCCACGGCAGTAACCTTGCTTAAAGCAGGCCATAGCGTAGTGTGTCTGCCAGCTCCCCATTCCTTCCTCTATGAGCTCGGCTATGCTTGAAGCTACGGAAGGCTCTGACGAATCTACTTCAACTACCAGTAGTGAGCTCTTGCTCACCACCGGTTCAGCCTCTATATGTAAAGCCTACCTTATATGACCTCGGCTTTAAGACAGCTTTAACCCTCTTAAATATTCTAGCTGGATCGTGGTCCCCCGTTACGAGGACGTCTAGAGTAGCGTATCTGTACTCTACCCACGTATGTATTACTACGTGAGCTCCTTCAAGAACGGCGATTACTGAGACACCCCCTTTTTTACCACCAAAACTCCAGGACTTTACATCGACTACATTTATTCCTTCTTGCTTTAGTGCTTCCAATACAGAGTCGGCTAGGATGCGCTCATCTCCCAGTAGGCTTGGGTCAGCATCATATAGGTTTGCGTAAAGGTGCTTACCGACGGGTAAGTAAGCTGACGAACCCCCCATAACATAGACCTCGAATCAGCTAGTACTAGCTGACTTAGCTCCATACATCTTCTTCAGTATGGTATATAAGGTTACTGCTATAGTCGCTTGAGGTGGAGAATCGCTCGGTAGCTCTGGGATGGAAAGTGCCTCCACTGGGATTTCGCTTCTCCCATGCTCGTCACCGGTAAAGATGAGCGCGTAATTGGATTCTTCAAGCTCGACGTCCTCTAACCTTCGAAGGTCGTTCTGCCCTGGAACAACTAAGTATACCTTATCAAAGCTGAAGTATTCGAACACCTCCTTGATACCTGATAGTACTACTAAAGGTTTACCATACCTTAGTGCGACCTTGTACGCCTCCGGTACTCCAACTTGAGATGCGAGACCAGTGGACCTAACGACTACAAACATACCGACGTTAACTCCCTTAAATCCATATGCTACCCTAACTGACTCCACTAACCTGTGAGGTGACGTTACTCCAGAGAGCACGATCGTTAGCGGCAGAGTGCTCCCCCTATATGCTTATCCGCTGGTTAAACTGGTCTTTTCTACTTGTATGCCTCCCGGATAGGTACTTCTCTATAGCCATGAGGAAGTCGCTCATGTTAACAGTCTCAGCCCCGCGTCTAATGGCATTGTAGCCTGCTTCAGTACAGATAGTCTTTATATCTGCTCCACAAAGTCCCTCAGATAGCTTTGCCAGCCTCCAGAGATCTACGTCACTTGCTAGAGCCATTTTAGACGTGTGTATCTTGAATATCTCGTACCTCCCTGTTACGTCAGGGGGAGGCACCTCTATTAGCCTATCGAACCTACCCGGCCTAAGGAGAGCTGGGTCTACGATATCAACTCTATTAGTAGCCGCCATGATCTTTACTCTATCTAGAGGGTCGAAGCCATCGATCTCTACAAGGAGTTGTGAGAGTGTTCGATGTATTTCCCTCTCACCAGACGTTCCTACGTCAACCCTTTTTGCTCCAATAGCGTCTAACTCGTCGATAAACACTATCGCTGGAGCTTTGCGTCTAGCTAGCTTAAACACTTCTCTCACTACTCTAGCCCCCTCCCCGACGAACTTCTGAGCAAGCTCTGATGCTGCTAACCTAATAAAAGTGGCTCTGACTTCACCAGCTACTGCTTTAGCCAAGAGGGTCTTACCGCAGCCTGGGGGTCCATAGAGTAACACACCCTTGGGAGGCTCTATACCTAGCCTAGAGAAAAGCTCGGGTGATTTAAGTGGAAGCTCCACGACTTCTCTAAGCTCTCTAACCTGGTCATGGAGCCCACCAACATCCTTAAACGTGGTCTTAGGTCTTTCATCTATCTCCATGGCCTTCACATAGTAGTCTTCAACTATCGGAAGAACCTCGACTATAGCTGACCCTCGCTGGTTTAGTGCTACATGAATGCCCGGCTTAAGCTTTGAAGTATCGACGAAACCACTTACATTGACAACTAGGGTAGGCCCAGTACTACTCCTAACAACTGCTCTTCCGTCTTCTAGAAGCTCTAGTAGAACTGCTTCTACGAGAGGAGAAGCCATGAGCTTATCTATTTCTCCCTTGTAGTAGTTGAGCTCTCTCCTCAGGAACTCGACTTCGGCCTCGAGCTGGTGTACTCTCTCTTCCAAGTACTTAGCGTACTCGAAGATGTTGCTCTTCCTATCGCTGCTTATGTAGCTCAAGTACTTTACACCATGTGAGTACTAGCTACAGAACTTATTTATAAAGATGGAGTTACTGAAGACATAAAGTTAAGTCCGATATATAGTCCCTGGTGGGAGCGGGGGAGTTAGGTAAGGAGCTACCTCCCACCGTAGATTTCGGAGCATAAGTCCCTATCTAATTCCTTAGACTGAGGCCACCTAGCATATAGCGCATGGTCTATCACTCCCGCAGCGTCCAGTATCTTACCGACTACGAAGTCTATAACGTCACGCACTGTGCTAGGCTTAGTGTAGAAGCCTACTACTGCTGGAACTATAACTACACCCGCTTTTGCGGCCGTGTAGAGAGACTTGAGCTCTACTGTTCCCAGGGGCGACTCCCTCACGACGGCTATGACCCTCTTACCAAGCCTTAAGGCGTTTGCTGCCACTCTAGTAACTAAGTTGTCCGTAAAGCCGTAAGCTATAGTCGAAATAGTTCTAATGGTTGCTGGGACGATAGCTACCCAATCTACGTAAACAGTGTAACTAGAGCTTGACAGAGGTGCGTCGAGTTCGTCCTCCCAGTAAACTTCTCTAGCACCTAGTTCATGGACTTTAGAGATAAAGAACTCGGGAGAGACGCACTCGCCTTCAGCAACCTTCATGGAAGCTCTCGACATTACTACATCAACGCGGTAGTTCATTGAGCTCAGTACCTCAATCAACCTAAGTGACAAGATTAGCCCACTACTGCCGGTAACTCCAACTACTACGTACATAAGCGAGCACCCTGAATGCTTCCTACAACAAGCTTAGAGTACCTTATTAAGTACGGTAGAGCCCGCGTCTTCCAGGTCCTTAAAGAGCCGAGGAGGTACTCAAAGAGATATGACGATATGTGTGAGTGAGACCAGGATTGCCGGCACTAGCACGACAGGGTCTTTACGGCTTACTAGCCTAGGTCTAGGGGAGGGAGGGAGACCGTGCATGTATAGGGCTTCAGCCATATGCCTACTATTAATGATAGAGTCTACTATGAGTGGCTTAATTAGCGAAGAAACATTCTTTTTACCTAGCTTGAGCTTTGCGACCACGTAAGCCTCGGAAAAGCTTATGAAGGTTGTTGGAAGCAGCGCCATAGCTACTGCGAACATTTCAGAGTAGCGCTTCAAACCCATCTTCAATAGTAAGTACCTGATCTCACCGACTGTAAGAAGCTGGAAGAAAAGTGTGAGAGCTAGCACTATAGTAGCTACTCGAAGAGCTCTAAAAGCCATTGTGACAGGATTCGCAGGGTCTGACCCCAACAGTAATGAGATTAGGTTTAATGCGAAGCCTAAAGCTATAATCACACCCACGAGCCTGAACATGCCTAGAAGCCTCCTATAACCTGCGAGGTAAGCAACGACAGCGATCTCGTAAGCTAGTGCTAGCAGTGTCTGCACTGCCGAGATCTCAAACCAGGGCGCTACGTAAGGCAACGATAGAGATAAAACGAATAAAGCTGGAACAAGCACTTTGGCAGCCAACCCAAGTTCTTCTGCTTTTTCAGACACCGTGAACGCATATGCGAAGTCTCTCAATAGCGACATTAGGGTGCACCAGAAATACCGAGTTCTTTACACTTTTCGGCGGCCTCAAATACGTCAGAAATCACCTCCTGTTTAGCTGTCACTAAATATCCGTCTCTCAGCTCGAAAACCCGGGCTCTCGGTATTATGGAAACAGTCTCTTTATTACTTAGCGTTATCACTTTTGGAACCTCTATTCTCGCTAGAAGCTTAGCTAGCGCGAGTCGGTCTGCGTAAGTTAACCCAGTGAATGGTTCGTCTAAGAGGAGAACTTGCTTACCTCCTACGGATAGAGCTATCGAGACGGCCGTCCTCATAGCTTGACCCCAAGAAAGGTTGAAAGGCGATGTACCGACATCTAGGTTGACCCCCAAGTTCCTCATATTCCTGATCCCTCTCTCTACGCAGTCTTCCCCACTTCTATGCTGAGAGCAAGCAACCTGAAGCTCTTTGATTAAACTATCTTCCGTAAAGAATAAGTAAATGTTCTGCGGCAGATATACGGCCCTTACTCCGGGAGACCTCTGAACCCTCCCTCTCATAGGAGCTAGGTAACCAGCTAAGACCTTGAGCAGAGTAGATTTGCCACTTCCGTTGCGACCATATATGACTATGGCGCCACTTAAGCCATCTACGTCGAGGCTTACTCCTTTGAGAACCCAGTTGTTATCTCTCTCATACTTAAACCAAACATTCATAGCTCTAAATGAAGTTTCCTTACGTTCAATTCTTTCAGCATCTTCTCTATCGCTACCTAAACCCACATTCGAGAGAAAAGCTGAAGGAGCTCTCCTAGGGTATTTCAGTTGTCCGTGGTCTAGTGGAGCCAGTGTCCCGTTCTTAAGTAAGTATATCCTGCTAGTAAGGTCTAGCAAGCTCAGAAACCTATGTTCGAACACGATGACCGCCTTTCCCAAGGATTTCAACGTAACAATCACTTCCCGGACTTCCTCAAGACCTTCGTCATCCAGCCACATTAGGGGTTCATCCATCACTACCACCAGTGGGTCCCAGAGCATGGCCTTAGCTATTGCTGCTCTCCTTAGTTGGCCTCCGGACAGCTCAAAAAACTTTCTCTTTAGCAGGTCATCCAGCTTAAATATGCTTACGACTTTCTTAAACAACCTCTCACCCTTGGCAAAGCCGTGTATGGCGATAGAGCTATAGTAGAGGTCTGCCCTCACCGAGTGCTCAATAAAGTGAGTATACGCGTTTTGGTTAACAACCTGTATTAACCCTCTAAGTTCGTCTATGCTAAGCTCGCTTAGGCTTCTTCCACAGATCATTATGGTGCCTCTTGCTTCGCCTCCGTAGATAAGCTCACCTATACCGGTTATTGAGCGAAGGAGGGTTGTCTTACCCGAGCCGCTCGCCCCTATTATGAGGACGACTTCCCCAAGATCTGCGACTAGGTTAACTCCACGTAAAACCCAGTCTGGTGAGGATGGATAGCGAAACCAGAGGTCTTTCGCTATTAGAACACTCGTCTTTATAGGCTTAACAGCGGTTTGAGGCAATTTAGAGCCCTTAGTGCTGATACAACTACACTGTCTTCCGCATCTCGGCACCTAATGCTTTAGACACTACTCTAGAGACCTCTAGGGCTAAGACACCCACATAGCTAGCTGCTACTAGGTTAAAGACGGCGATATGTGGAATTAGGGCTATAGTTGCCGTGTACGCCTTCTCGAAAGTCCAGCCGTATGCCATTACCATCCAGTGTGGTGCTATTAAGTAGTTTAATAAAGACATTGTGGTCACTCTTCCCAGTATCCCGAAAGCTATGACTAGCGGGTACATCCTTCTACACTCTCTCCTTAAGCAGAATTGCCTGTAGCTAAGAGCTATAGGTATTAGTGTCGATAGTTCAGCTGTCACCTTCATTCCAGCACCTATGAAGTCCGCCCCAAGCACCTGAAGTCCAACGTAGACAACGGGCTGGACAGCTAGTAGAGCCCTCAGCGAATAGAGTGCTAAAACCGCAAGCGGGATCCCCATTCCGTCGAACTTAAGGAATGGTGCTGGCGGATATGGAAACTTAAAAAGAAACAGCACGAGCGAGAGAGCCGTTAAAGCAGCACTTGTAGTGAGTCTTAGGAGGCTCCCTAACCCCACCGACGGCCCAGATCTTTCAGTGCTCATTTCAGGCTCCATCATTTAAGTACCGGGGTCTGAAATTAAGCAAAACGGAAGCTCTTGCTCCCGTATCTGTGGGGGTTTATAAGCAGTTCTTCATCGAGACTTTGATCTGTGGGGCTCTAGTGAGTAACTTGAGAGACTAACCTCCGGAAGCTCTTTGTTACCTGCTCAGAAACCTCTTTGAGTTCCATCGATTTAACTTCCGAGATCCTCTTTAGTAGTGCATCAAGTAGCTCGGGACCCAAGGTTAGGCCCCTATAGCTGTATGGACCGTCTGATTCAGTGAGAACGAACTCTATAGGAGTTCTCTCTAGTACAACCTCGTGCTTTTTCTGTATCAAGAGGGCTGGGTTTATCCCGATAAAGTAGCCTTCATCGATTACCTCTTGGATTAGCTCAAGCGGGCCCGTGTACCAGTGGAAAACAGCTGCGGGTGCTCTGTACTTCTTCAGCAAGGTTAAAGCGTCTCTCCACGCCCCAGCAGCATGAACACTCAAACCAAGACCGTAGTCTCGAGCGGTTTTCAGAAGCCCCTCGAATACTCTGACTTGCAGATCGAGTGTCTCGGGGTGAAAAGTTCTGTCAAGTCCTACTTCACCTAAAAACAGGAGATTGTTTTCAGTTACTAGCTTTTCGATGGACTCAAGGGCGTAACCCGTATCGAGCTGACTCACGTTCCAAGGGTGAACTCCTATAGCGGGAATAACGAACTCGCACTTCTTACTTATCTCTATAGTCATCGTACTAGAGGAGATATCATCCGAAACAGCGAGCATTAAGTATTTCCCATCGCAATACTTCATCCAGTCCTCACCGTATTCGTGTAGGTGTATGTGGGAGTCTACTAGAGTATCCAGTGCAAGCCACCAAAATATCAAGACCCTCGAAAAACATAATAGCTAAACCATGGGTGCAGCATTGGTTATGTGAGCAGGGTCCCACCTTTCTATACAATATAGGAATTCTTAACGAGTTTCAGCCTTACATGAGGTAGCAGTACTTAAATGTTACTTTAATTTGACTCTTTTGTATGCAGTCTAGGAGCTGAAATGCTGGGGTACGTAGCGATCACTATAGCATCGGTGATGTGGAGTTTAAATCCGGCTGTAGTCTCAAGGTTTAAGGTGTTCATAAGGCCTGTTACCTATACTGCCATGCGAGCAGTAACAGCCTTATTGTTTCTAGCACCTATGGTTACTCTAGGTGGCATCGACCTGCGGAATGATTCTACGCACGCTTTGGTAGTAATTGTGTTGTCCGCTATTATAGGACCCGGCTTAGGTGACGCTCTGTACACTAGGTCTATACAGCTTATCGGCGGCTCTCTTGCCGTTTTAATTAGCTATACGTATATTTTCGTTGCTCAAGCTGTAGCCACTATAACGATCGGGGAATCACTCAAGTATACTGTATTCATAGGCTCGACCATGGCGTTTACCGGTATAGCTGTAGCCGTACTAAAGAGTGAAGACACCATCAAGCTCGACCTCAGAGGTCTAGTTTATGCGGTAGCTGCGGCATTACTGTGGGGAATAGCGACAGTTATGATAAAGATGGCTCTCACATATGCGGATACCCTATCTCTAACGTTCGTCCGGCTTTTAGTGATAGCTACCACCTTTCTCCCAGTAGGGCTCGCAATAGAGGGCCCGCCCCCTAAGGCGCACTTACGCCCTTTACTTATAGCTTCATCAATAACCGGCGTCCTTGGGTGGGGGGTCGGAATGTACCTTTTTGTTTACTCAATCCTAGCTATCGGGGTTTCTGCTACAGCAATAGCAACAGCTCTAACTCCAGTTCTATCACAAATATCGACTAAACTCCTAGCTGGGGAGCACCCGGGATTAAGGCAAGTATTAGGAGCACTTCTTATCTCTATAGGAATCGTTCTCTCAATGCTTCAATAGCATACAATGTTTCTAGGCCCAGCAGGTTCTCACCTGCGGACATCCCCCTACAGTGGAAATCGAGGACTTTAGTATAAGAGTCTAGCGCTTCCGAACAACTTGGTTTGTAAGTAATTTTAACTCGTGCTTCAAGCGATTGTGGTTCGTAGATCAGCACATACGCTAAGACTATCGTAGTACACAGGCGGTATTTTCAGTATAGAAGTTATTCGTATGTAAGCACCATGAAAACAGAGAGGTTAAGCTAAGACTACTGACATCTACTGAGAGAATAGAGAAGTTTAGGGGTTGGAGTAACTACGAGATAGCTGTGAAGGTAGTTGAAGACAAGGTCTACGTAGCAGTATACTTCAGGAGAGCGGTTAAACCGAGGAGAACTAGAACAATCATGACTATCGACGTTAACTTCGACAACGTTACACTAGCTGTTTTCGCACTAAGTGGGGAGTTGCTGAAGCTAAAGCGGTTCAAGACACCACTCAGAAAGATACTAACCCACAGGATATGGATCGAGAGAATACAGAGAAAGTACTCTAGATCATGGAGATTTGTTAAAGGAGTTAAGAAAGCTATCAAAAAGCACGGTAATAGAATAAGGAGTATAGCTTGGGATTACGCTCATAAGCTGGGCGATAGAGTAGCGGAGATAGCTAATGAACACAGCTCAACCATAGTTCTCGAAGACCTAGACAAACTCAGGGATAGAGTCAACAGAAGTAGTAATTTCAACAAGAAGCTATCACTATGGTTCTACAGAAGAATACAGTTCACTATAGAGTATGAAGCTCTCGAGAGAAGACTGTTGGTTAGCTACGTTAACCCAATGAAGACATCATCAACGTGTCCGAGATGTAGAAGCAGGTTAGAGGATAGCGGTGGTAGAGTACTGGGATGCGGTAGATGTGGATTCACAGGAGATAGAGATGTGATCGCATGCATAAACCTGTTCTACAGGTACTCAAGATGTGGGGGTCTAGGGG
>Ga0209394_1000714_pt1 | contig 23764 bp, 6 predicted proteins | sample JNZ201metaG_FD_184122 | JGI IMG/M metagenome (GOLD analysis project Ga0209394, IMG submission 184122) | Hot spring microbial communities from Jinze hot spring, China to study Microbial Dark Matter (Phase II) - JNZ 20120812A (SPAdes) (version 3) ... | reverse complement strand
GATAGTTGATGATGAAGAAAACTTAGTTGAGCTCGTGAAAGCAATTTTCGAACAAGAAGGATATGAAGTGATTCCTGCTTACAATGGAAAAGAATGTTTAGAAAAGTTGGAAAAAATTAAACCAGACTTGATTTTGATGGATATGATGATGCCAGGAATGACAGGAAAGGAAGTTACAAAAAAGATAAGGGAAAATCCAAAAACAAAAGATTTGAAGGTGGTTTTTCTCACAGTTGTTAGAGTTTCAGAATTGGGAATGGAAGAACTAAAAAAACTTAATGTCTTGGACTTTATAACAAAGCCATTCGATAATGATGATCTTGTAAGAAGGGTGAAGAAGATTTTAGGAGATTGAAGATGATCCTATGACAAATAAAATAGAATTGCCAAAGCTTGAAGAAGAAATTCTCAAAAAAATGTGGTTTTCTTGTTCTCAGCTTGCTGCCAATGCTTTAAGTGAAATGATAAACAGGAAAGTTTTAGTGAGTTTACCATTAATAAAAATTTTACGTTTGAACGAAGTTCCAAGATTGTTAAATCCTGAAGAAATTTCAATCACAATTTTTTTTATCAAGATTAAAAATAACATGAACGGGGTGATTTTACTTTCTTCTCCACTCAAACATATACTGAAAATGGCCGATATTTTCCTCAAGAAAGAAATGGGTTATTTTAAAGATTTGAGCGATGAAAATCTTCCCGTCTTAAAAGAGCTCTCCAATATTTTATGTGGCTATTTCATAGACGCATTCCAAAAACTCTTCAATAAAAAATATTCTTTATCCGAGCCTTATCTATCTGTAAATCCATTTAGAGTAATTGAAGAGTTTGAATTCGATCATGTTTACATAGAAGATATTTATGGTTTGGTCTTTGCAACTACAATAAAAATACCAGAAGAAAAAATAGAACAAAAAATAGTTTTGGTCATAAGAAGCGATTATGTCAAAAACCTTTTAGATATGTTGAGCGAAAAAGTTAAGTTAGAAATAACTTAGTTTAATTTATTTTCAAGGAGAAATTCAAAATATGGGAAAAGCCCACCATATATTTTTATCCACATTTTTTTCAACATTTATCTTTAATGTTTTTGTATGCTCTTCTATCTTACTTTTACATGAAATGGGACACTTCTTGCTTGGCATGTATGCAGGATGCAAAAATATAAGGCTAGTTTTGCTTGATTCCGAGCTTGGAACTTATACTGAGATGACTTGCCAAAAAGAACCACCCTCTTACTTCTCCTTTTTAGGTGCAAATCTGTTTGTAATTCCTTTTATCTTTTCATTTCTACTACTTGAAAATTTTTTAGAGAAAAATTTATTTTTCGTGGGCCTCGGCTTTAATCTAATCATATCGATAACAGACTTTCCAGCTTTAACGGCCCTTCAAATCTTAGGCTTTTTAATTGGATTTTCCATGATTTCATACGGTGAAGTAGTATTAATAGATAAGTTGCTATTTCTTTATAAAGGTGATTGAGTGATATTTCCACAAACCTTTCCAGCTTTTTATTCTCTTTGTTTAGTGATAACTTTTTCTTCCATAATTTTTTTCTGGAGATTTTTCATTTTCAGGAGAAACTTGCTTCAAGCCTTTTGCTCTTTACCTTCTATACTTGTTTTTGGTACAAAAAATAGCGGAAAATCTTCTTTCATAAGAATGTTAACCAACTCTCAAATAATTTCCCATCCATTTAAAAATGGTTTGAATTTTGCAAGACTTGCAATGGGAAGCCAGAAAATTCAGTTGATAGAAGTTCCACACCTTGAGAAGGAAATGGTGAATTATTTAAAAAAATTAAAGGGAATGAAAATAGTAAGTGGATTTTATCTTTTTGATGTTTCGAAAGAATCCGATCCATTAGAATCGCAACTGGAAAATTATGAAAATATCAAAAAACTTTTCACAAATTTACCATTGATACCAATCGTAACCAAAACTGATATGGTTGACAAAGAAAAATTGGAAAAAATTAAAAACAGATTCAAAGAAATTCATATGATTCAATTGGTTGACGAATTGAATATGGCAAAACAAGATTTACTCAAAAAAGAGGTAGAAGATCTTAAACGACTCATTTCTCAACTAACTCATGAAATTGAGGTTGAAAAGAAGATTTAAAAAACATCTAACACAAAATAAAATTATGAGTAAGCTTATGAAAAAGCTAAATTTAGTTTTCATTCAGGACAAAGTAAAAACATTTCAAGAAATTTCTTCTGAGATAAGAATAACACAAGAACAACTTGAAGATATGCTTTCACTCATAGATTCTAACACACTTGATTTCAACAAAGGTAAAATTTCTAAAGAAGTTTTTCAAGAAAATGATAACAAATTAAGGAAAGAGAGCAAAGAGTTGATAAAAAAAATAAATTCTTTGGTTGATGCTGGAATAGAAATCATGGAAAGTATAATAAAGCAAGCTAAAGATCAAATAATTCGACTCCCAACTCAAGAAAAGAAGGTGAAATCATGACATTGATAAATAAAATAAATTTGAATGACATTCATGCAAATGTCAGAAAAATCATCAATCTAACATTTGACATAAGGTTGCTTCAAGATCAACTGGAAGATGTAATCAACTATATTTCTTCCAACAAAAAATATTTAGAAAGTGGAAAAATCTCTAAAGAAATGTATGAAGAAAATCAGCTGAAGCTAGAAGAAGGTAAGAAAATTTTAATAGAAAAGATAAATAAAAAAGTTGAACTTTTGGTAAAAGTTGCGGAAAAATCAAAACAATTAATTGGATCCAACAAAATCTAGATACTTTTTTTCAATTGTTCCAATATCTTTTTCTTTCTCAATATCTTTCCTCTTTCTTTTTTTGTTTTTCTTTTCTCCTTCTTTTTCTTTGATTCCTTTTTGGTTACAATTTTCTTCTCATCTTTCTTTTCAATCTTAGTCTTCTCATCTTTCTTAACTTTTGTTTCGACTTTTTCTTCTTGGTTTTCTCCTCTTTCTTCAACACTTTTAGTAGTTTCCTCCTTCACTTCTTCTTCCTCTACTCTTGTTTCCTCCTTCACTTCTTTAGGTTCTGGAGTAGTTTCTTCTTGAGGAGCTTCTTCTTTTTCTTCAGGTTTCTTTTCAGGCACACTTAATTCAACCACTTCTCTTGGCTTTATCCATTTCTCAACCCTTTCCCACTCTTTCCTTAACTCTTTCTCAACCCTCTCCAATTTCTTTTTATTGCTTTCACTTATTTTCTCGTATTCTTCTTTGCTTATCTTTTTGGCTTTGAATTGTTCTTCTAAGTAATTCAAAAACGCAATGATATCATCTCTTTCCTTTCTTAAGTTGATTATTGTGTCAGGTAGTTTCACTTCAACCATTGGCAACACTCTATTTATTTCTTGAATTTGCTTTTGTATTAAAGTTAAATCTTCTTGGAATTTTTCCAAATCCTTTTTCGTCACATACCCTTCAAACTTTACATTTATTTCATCTATAGACTTCAATATATCTCTTGACATTTCTTCCAAACCTTCTTGTCTTGTCTTATAAATAGTAAAATCTCCCAAACTTTTACTCAAGTCAATGTAAGCCTTTTCTGTTTTCATAGCAATTCTTTCAATGTATTTTATAGCTTCTTTAATTTCTTCAACCTTCTTTTGAATTTCGCTATTGAGATGAATCAAATTCTCAACATTCCCTATACCTTTCATAATTTCAAAAACCTTATTTATCTTTTCGGCCAAATCTTCAGATTTTTTATCAAGTTTTTCGAGAAGAATTTGTTGCTTTTCTATAGTAGTGTTAATGTCTCTAAACTTCTTTTCTATTTCTTTTGGTCTAACTTCAGCAATTTCATCTTCTATTTTTTCAAACTTAAGAGCAATTTCTTTTGTTGAACCTTCAACTTGAAATATCATTGATCTGAGCTCACCTATACTCTCAGAAATATTTCTTATGCTTTCTTCCATGGCTCGATTTGTTTCTCTCATCGTATCTATCATAACTTTCATTTTTTCTATTTCAACAGATGCTGATGTTTCCTCCTTTTCTTCAGAAACTTCCTCAACTTTTGTTTCACTCTCCCTTACCCCAGCTTGCGCTGCCACTTGCTGTGCTAACTTCTCTATAACTTCTGGTGTCATCTCTTCAATTTCTCCAACTTCTGGTACATTTTCTTCCGAACTTTCAGGCTTTATTTCTTCTTGCTGTTTTTCCTTTTTCTTGAAAAGTCTACTTAAGAATCCTCCTTTAGGCTTCTCTTCTTTTTTTTCTTCAATTTTTGAAGTTTCAACACTTTCTTCAGCAGGTTTCTCAATAGCAACAACTTCTTTTCCTTCCTTTATTCCTAATTTTTCCTTTATTTCTTCTAGTTTCTTGGAATACTTGCCCATAAGCTCTTGATAATTTTTCTCTGAAATGTTAGCTTTTCTGTATTCTTCTTCTAAATGAGAAATCAAATTTTTCAAATCTTCCATTTCTTTCATCAAATCTTCTTTCTTAACTTTTTTTGGCATTTACTTCTTTCCCTCCAATTTTTCAATTCTCTTTTCTGCAGACTCAATGTAAGTTTCTGCCATCTTGAAAGCTGCAGTTTTCACTTTATCCTTAGCTATGTTCAATTCTATCTCCAAATCATAAGTGTCTATTCCTCTTTCTTTCAATTTCTGAATTCTTCCTTCAATCTCCTCTATTTTCTTATTTAATTTCACGTATTGATTAATCTCGTCGTCAGTCAAAGCAAATGGTGAGTGTAACAAAGGTCTGAAAGTAATGAACCAGGGTCTTCCGTTGTTGTACTCTGGGTTCTGGAACAAAGCAGTTCCTATGGTGAGTCTTGTAACTTTTGAAGCATAATCTACTCCATACTTAGACTTTACCCTTCCTATATCTCCTTCATACTTTGTTCTTAACTGAATTTCATTTGCTATGTTTGCTCTTATCGCTCCTTTGAAATCTAGCAAGACTTGAGAAATTAAGAAGACTCCAATTCCCCACTTTCTGAACTCTCTACAAGCCCTTTCTATAGCAACATACCCACCCTTTCCACCGTACTTTGGTAGCAGTCTGTGGACCTCGTCCCATACAAGCAACAACTTCATCTCTTTTGATTCAGGAGGTCTCATATCGAAGACAGCTTGTACACTTCTCCTTACAAAAGTGTCAAGTTGTTCGGGCTTAAGTCTATTCATCACGAAAACTGTAATTTCTCCAGGATTCATGTACTTCTTCAAGTCTATCGGCATTTCTGGATCTTCAACTAAAACAATATTAGTCTTGAAGCTTCTGGCATCTGTTGGTTTAAGTCCGAACTTTGGATACAAGTCAAGCATAGCCTTAAGCTTACAAGGTTTCATGAAACCTGTCCATTGGGCTGTTGGATCAAACACTATAACTGGGACTTTTCTCTTCAACAATTCTTCTGCACACACCATTGCAGAAACAGATTTTCCTGAACCACTTCCACCTGCTGCTATTGTATGCATTATCAACTGAGAGATGTCTATGTAAGCTTTGACATCAGTTTCAGCAATCTTACCAACTTCTATCGAGTTTGGTCCAGCTTTTGGTAAGCTCTTGAAGTCAATCGGTGCAATATATCTTGCTTTTGCAAGTTTTGCTGCTCTGTAAGCAGCATACCATCTTGAACCTATTATCACTGAAGGTACTCCTAAGAACAAAACAATATAAGTTATTGGGTTGAACAAAGCTGCCCTCAATACTAGAAGAACAACAGGTAGTTCACTAACTTCAAAACTGTCAGCTGAAACAGCAAACTTCTTTCCATACCAATAAGAAGCATTAGCTTCTATTATGTACTTATCTTGTGGCGAATTTTCTGGGATTTTGATTTCTCTTCTATAAGTCAAAACATTATTCACTGCTAAAGTTTCTTTACTTGTGGCTATGATTTTTGTTTCATCATTCATAAGCCTTACGGTATAAGTCACAGTGATATCTTCTATACTTGCGGTTTGTCCCATATTGATGAGTGAAACTTCAAAGATTAGGTTATCACCAGGAGCAACTACTTTTGAAAGTACTTTTAGTTTGACGTCAAGTAAAGGTTCTAATATAGCTTGAACTTTTATAGTTACTGGTGTTCTGTGAGTAACATTGCCAGCAACAACTACTATTTCTCCAGTGTATATTCCAGCAGCTGTGGCAGGCTGAGCATAAGCTTTTATTTTTATTATTTCTGTTGATTTAGGAGGTATAGTCAATACTGGCCTCTGTACAGTCAAAAGAGAAAATGCAGGACCTTCTACTGTCACTGTTGCTCTCACGTTTTCATCAAGGTTGTTTGTTATATCTACAGAGAAAATCTTCTCTTCTCCTGGAACAAGAGTAGTTTCAAGTAGTGTTGACTTTACCTCTAAAGGTACAGGCTGCGGAACAGTTGGTGTTATTGGTGTTACTGGTGCTGTTGGTGGTGGTATTACAATTCCTCCTGCTCCCCCACCTGGCCCACCTGCTCCACCACCAGGTCCTCCCCCACCACCAGGCAAGAATGGACAATCTAGTGGACAATTGGTCGAAGTTTCTCCACTTCCTGATTCACATCTTCCATCCCCACATATAAACTCTGCCAAAATATAAAGGCCTTTGATGTTTGTTAAATTAACACTTGCCGTTAATGTTGTTAGGTTAACTGAATTGTCTGTATTATCACCATCTATGTTTGTTATTCTTTCCCAATTCATGTTGTTTGTGGAAGAAATCTTTGGTGTCCAAGTTCCTGTGTATCTGTAAATTCCAAGTTTGTTTGGATTGTAAATTGGAACATTGCATGATCCTAATATGCAATCAGTGAAATTCATGATCAAAGTGAATTGTTCGGGAGCCAAAACTGTATCAATGTAAATACTCTTCACAGCACTGCTTGTTGTCCTAGCATTAGGTACATTACCAAACACTATTGGGTTGAAGTAGTTTCTAGAAGTTATGTTTAATTTGTGTAAAACAATTTGATGATTAAAGTTCTGTTCAAGTAAGTTGACTTTCAAGTAAGTGTATTGTTTTGCATCTATAGTTTCATTGTAATAGCCATTGGTTGCATTCGAATAAATTTCAAGTTTATCAATTTTCTGATCGTAAAATTCAAATTTCACTCTTAGTGGCGGTTCAGAAACGGTTTCTATGTCCTTAGCATATCCGCTGAAGATAGCAGTTGGATATATTTCAAAAGATTTTGATGTTGAGTTGCAATTTCCACTCAAATCACAAGCTGAAGCTAAAATAGTGTAATTACCTAGTATTGAAGTGTTTATTAAGTCGTATCTATACAGATAATTATCGTCAATTCTTGAGACGAGAATCAAGCTCATAGCTTCTTCTCTACCGTCAGGATAAATTACACTACTGCTTACATTCTTGAGCCCACCACTTTCAGTGATGTTAAGCAATATACCAACAGTTGAATTTGCTGGAATTCTTGATGGGTTTGTGGTGTTGATGATTATGTCTATCAAAGGCTTTTCCACATCTAGGTAAACTATAGAATCATTTTCAACATCACTTCTCACCAAGTATTTTGTGTTGTTATAGCTTGCTGTTATGTTTAAACTGTAAATTCTTGCAATTTCTAAATCAGGTGCAGTAAAGTTAACCCACCAGAGATTTTCGCTTGAATTGTACTCCGCAGAATTTACCAAAGCTTCAGCTTTTCTCATAGAATCGAAGAGAGAAACATTAAAGCTCACATTTTCTGTTACATAGCTTGAGTTTGCTGTAACATTGACTTTTGCAATTATCGTGCTTCCATTTGTGACTCCTAAGATTGGATCAGATTTGGTAGGACTTCTTATCTTGACCTTGTAAACTGAAACAAACATACTTACATTTGTTTCTTTTGTTTTCACGGTCGCATTTTCTCTCAGCTCTCCAGTGATGTTGCTTATTATCTTTCCTTTATATTCCTTATCGAACTGTATATCTGGTGAAGAGTAATTGATGTGAATTGTTTTAGTTTGGCCGTAAGGCAAAACTATTTCTGTTTCGCTTAAGTTGATGTAAGGAGCTATTTCTCCTGTTTTGACTAATTTCAAAACTATTTCAGCATTTCCTGTGTTTATTATATTTATGCTTCCGAAGTATCCCTTGAAATCTTGCAACACAGAAACATTCAGCTCTTCTGGTTCATGCTTCCAAGAAATGTTTATTGGGACTGTGATGTAAACAGGAACTTTTAATGAAAATATAGAATCCCACTTGATTTCTATAGTTCCATTGTATATGCCTGCCAAGTAGTTTGGAGGAACTTCAAGGCTTACATTCACCTGTCTTACTTCACCTATTGGTATTAGAATGAAATTGTTTGGTTCGAATGAAATGTTGAAGTCTAGACAAATCACACCTTCCGTGCAATTTATTTCAACATTTGTAGCATTCCAATTTCCAATTGATTTCAGAGTGATGTTAAAGCTATCTTTAACTCCAGGTGGTACGATCTTGCTTATGTTTTCTTCAAGAACTTTGATCTTTGGATTCTCAGTAACATTTACCAAAATTTGGGAAGAGCTTGTGTTGTAAGTTTGGTTCAAGTTCTTCCATCTTGCAGTCAAGTTCACTTCATAAATTCCTGGTTGAGTTCCAATTGGTACACTGATTAGAGTAACATTTGATTTTGAATTGAATTTCAATATTGTCCCAAAATCAAAGAAGCTCGGATCACTGATGATAGATTCTGACTCTATGGTTAAGTTTGAGTCGAAAGCTCTTGAGCCACCCGTGTTATTCAAAGTTATATTGACTGTGAAGTTTTGACCATACTCTATTGTTACATCATTTGCGGTAAGCAAAGTAGCATTTGGAATTACTTCAAGCCAAGTTGTTGCCGAACCTTCCACTTCTATTGGTGAAGTGCATCCTACAAGCGAGCGAGTATCGTTTGCACATATACTAATCAAATGAATTCCTTCTTGTAAGCTGACATAAGTTGTGTTGTAAATTGAGCCTGGGAAGGAATCCATAAATTGTTGATATATTGAACCGTTTGGCAATGTAACATTAATCCAAGCTTTATCCACAGCAAAATTGTCTGTTATCTTTGCTTGAACTGTAACATTTTCATAACCGATTTCAAACACTTTCGGTTCTATCAAAACATCTGTTATAGTTGGTGGAATATCACTGACATTAAGAATTATAGTGGTTATCCTTTCTGGGGGATTAGCAAAAGTAACATTTCTTATGATTATTTCTATGGTGTATATTGCTTCCATTTCATTCCACGGGACTGAATATTCTACTGTAACATTTCTAGAAACTTGCTTCTCCAAATCAAAAGCAGTTGTACCGTTAGCCCCAGAAGGATAAGCTGTAATGAATTTTGTACCATTTCCAGACTTGAGAATCTCGAAAGGTATTTTCACATTCCCTATGTTGGTCACAGTGATATTGCCTATTGTTCCGCTCGTGTTGAGTGGCAATAGTACTGTGCCAAAAGTTTCGGGAGTTCTAATCCAAGAAGTGTTTTGTGGTATTGTTAAGTTAAGCAAGAGCTCATCATAACCTGCATTCTCTGAACTTGCTCTGACTTTAGTCCAGTAAATTCCTGGAGATTGGCCTGCAGGAACGGTTATGATTAGGTCTGAAGTGAAATCCTCACCTGCTCGCAACAATCCATAAGAGCTCGGGTTTATAATTAAATCACAAAGTGGGCAATCTATTGCAAGGTTTCCACCAATCATACTAATTGTTACATCTTTTACTTCATCATTCCCTGTGGCAGAAGTTGTCATGTTTCCTATGTAAGTTGTTGCATCATGTGGAGTTAATTTGTTTATGACTTTTGGAAAAACTTCTATCACAGGATTTGAAGAAACTGTGATTTGAGTTTGGTTGGATGCTTGACCAATTGTTTTGTCAGGATTTCTCCATGTTGCGATGGTGGAAACTCTTATCAAGCTTGGTGGAGTTTTTTCAGGTACAGTGACTTTGAATACCCAAGAACAATTTTGTCCAGCGTACATTGTGCCACATTGCTTCACACTTTCATTGTAACTCACAGAGCCTGCAGGAGATTCAGCATGAGTTAAGTTTACCGAATAAGCTGTTGCAGGTCCAAGATTTATGAAATTCACAAAAACTTCAAATGTAAAGCCTTGAGTTTGTGTGATGTTGTAAGCAGTAATAGCAAGTGGCAACTGTTCTACAAGGCCAGAAATTTCACCCCATACACTGAAACTACCTGCAAAACTACTATTCACATTTGATTCTGGAGGAGCATCTCTTGCGTATATTGTGACATTGTAAATTCCTCCTATTGGTGGCAAATAGGAAACTGAATAAGTTGCTTTATACAAACCAAAGCTTATTTCAGGAACTGTTATGTTGCTCATTTGAGCTATTACTATGGTTCCATTGGGTAAAGTTATGTTCGCCCAAACTGAAGAAATCTCATAATTGTCAATCACAGTTGCAGTTATGTTTGTGAAGTTAAGGTTCGCTTCTATGCTCTCATTCGGAATAATGGAAATGTTGAAGATATAAGGAGCTTCTACATCTTTGATCCAAATTGTTTGCAAGGCTTCTCTTATGTTAGCAGAATAATATTGAGTTGTGTTGTCTCCTATTGTGCAGTTGAAAGTGATGTTGCCTTTTTGTTCTGGTACAAAGCTATAGCTCGCATATCCGCTTGAATTTGTGATGTAAGTTCCGTTGAAAATAAATTCTGAAGAAGGCTCCCACTTGTAAGAAAAGTTAACGGCATAATTGGATATACCGCTTCCAGACTCATGATCTTTAACCAAGCATGTTGGATAGAATTCAGAAGGATATGGAATTATTCCACTTGGTGATATCCATTCAACATCAGCCAAGCCTGTTATTGTTACAGTTACATTAGCTTTTCCATCATCATAATAATCTTTGATTGCTACTGCCATGAACTGATGTATGCCAGTTCTTTGCTCAGCAACTTTTGCTTGTGGTAAATAAGTGTCGTTACCTTGAGCTATTTCTGCAGTTTCATTATACCACTTTATCATTGGGTTCAAAACCAAAAAGCTTTCTCCGTTTTCGCTTGTTCCATTTGCTTTCAATGGTATGTATTGAGATTTGGAATAAACGCTATTGTTCTCAGGAGCAATTATAGTGGTGTTCAAAATACCTTTCACAATAATTGTTGTCATATTAGTCTCAGAATCTTCATTTTGTGGGCGAGTTGCATTTATGTATATAACATAAGCTTGAGGTGTTATAGTGTCTTCTGGATTGAAGTTCAGAAGAGAACACCATCCTGTTGAGTTTGTGATGCAGCTGTCAAGAAGAGAGCTTGAATTGTAAAATGTGACATTTGCACCACTAGCATCACCTATGTTTGCATCTTTGACATGAACTGTTATGTTTGTTGAGTGCGGCTCGAAAGAGTCATTTCTGTAAATGCTAACATACTGTCTTATTATACTATCAATTATCAAAGGTCTACTCAACTTTATCCATGTCTCTCTTTGGGCCAATGAAGCATTGTAGTAAAGTGTGGAGTTGTGCTTAATTTCGCAAGTTATATTGTACCAGCCTGCACTTTCTCCTGTGGTGTACCATATCACAGAAGCTTTACCTTCTGAGTTTGTGGAAATGTTGGCAAGTGAATTGCCATTCTTGAAGAAGAAAACAGTGTAATTTTCTATTGGTTGCAAAGTGTTCATGTCTATAACCTCACACTGCAAGTTTATGGGCAAACCTGCAGAGAAGACTGAGCTATTTTGAGGCAAGATTGAGCTTATGCCACTCCACCCATAAATCCAGACTTGAGTGCTGTTGCTGTTTGAATCATAATACTGCCTGCTTGCATTTGAATATATTGTTTCAATTCCAAGCTTGTATGTTGCAGGCACTTTCCAGCTTGTGTTGTATCCTGAAGCAAGCAAAGCCCAAGAAGAATTGTACCACTTTACAGTAGCATCTGTTACTTGTTGATCACAATCATTACTCACGCTTGCATTTAGACTAACATTCATATTTCTGTTCAAAATAGCTCCATAGCTTGGATTGATGAGAGAAACATTTAGCTGACCATAAACAGTTAGGCTTGCATTGGTTGTATTAAGCTTTTGATAACAAGCATCTGTAGTACCTGCTTTCCAGTATTGTATGCCAACAGAAGAGCTGCAATCGGGATTGTAAGTAGCGGTACAATTTCCAAGGTAGGATAAACATGTTAAGCTGTAATCATAGTTTACTCCATCTCTTGTTATCCAGAAAGTTCCATTGGCACCACTGACATAAGCTCCCCTATCAGTATCATAAATTATAAACCTAAGGTAAGCAAGATTATCACCAATTCTTCTCACGCTTGAGCTAGAATCGCTTCCTATCCAAACAGTAACATTGTCAACATCAAGAGTGAAATTGAAAACTGAAGTTTCATCAGAATAGCCATAAATGTCTGTAGTGTTTATCTTCCAATAGTTTTTGCCGTTTGTTGCGTTCAAATAATCTTCACAAGTAAACCTTACTTGGAAAGTTACCGGATAATTGGAATATGTTGGCTGCACAAACTTTGAATCAACCAAAGTCCAATTGCTCTGGTCAAAACTCTTCCATAAGCTGACATTATTGTAATTTTTGTCGGTATCAGTCAACTGAACGCTGAAAGTGTAGAGCTCGCCCCAGCCCCCAATTGTATGGTCTAGAGAGGGGTTGCTTAAGATAGGCTGAGAAGCAACAAAGTAAGCATTTGTTTTTATAGTTTCATTTGGTGTTGGGTAATTACCATAATATTGTTTGTTTGCTCTCATCCTTATGTTGTGCCAGCCAAATGGTCTACCAGTTGTGTCAAAAGTGCAGTTGTAAGTTCCATTTCCTAAATCACTAACAGGAGCACATTCATACCAAGATGCTCCAAAATTGTCGCTGAATGTTACACTTGCTCCAGGAATTCCTGAACAATCATCGTAAGCTTGACCTATGAACGGAACTTTTGTTCCTACCAAGAAAGCATGTCCGTCCGGATAGCTTATGTTTAGAGCTATGAAGGTTTTTATGGTTAAAGTGAAGTTTGAAGTGTTAGCATATTTGTAATAAAAGTTTGGCACCGAGCCTGCTTTCCACTTTTGTATTCCTGTCGAATAGTCACAACCAGGATCAAAAGGATATTCTGCTATTCCATTTACATCTGTTAAAGTTATGGTGCCAGAGTCCCATGTTGAACCATCTGTTGTTATCCAGAATGTTACATTTGCTGAAGCGGCTGGAATGTTTTGGTCTATATCTATGAGATTGACTTTGAGCGAGATTGTTTGAGTCCCGTTTCTCCACACCACACCATTATTTCCTTCAACAAGCTGAATTTCCACATCATCTTTTTCTATCGTGAAGTTTTTGGCTGAAGTGTTTGAAGTGTAAAATCTAGAGTCTTCTGCCTCAAACTTGAATTGCCAAACTTCTTGTGCATTTTGGAACAAACCTGGGTTCTTGTAAGTTATCACAACAGTTTTGTTTATCGGTCCTTGCAAATCAGGATTTTCTTCATAGCTAGAAACATTTGCAATTTGCCATGCTGTTTCAGGCTCAGTAAACTTCTTTATCTTCAGATAAACTGTCACATTGTCTCTATCTTCATCTGTAACATTAACTTTGAAAGTCCAAGTTTCACCCCAGCCTCCTAAATCACCTCCTTGCTGGGAAGAAACATTTGGTGCTGTCAATTCAGGCTTGGTTTTTATGAAGAAGACATTTTGGTAAAGTGTTGTGTTTGAAACATAGTAAGTTTTGTTTGAGTGTATGCTAACATTGTACCATCTTGCTGGCAAAAGTTTTGGATGAGAAGTGTTTATCGTGCATCTGTACTCACCATTACCATATTCAACTATTGGCGAGCACTCAAAAGATTGAGAATTTTCATTTATCAAAGTTAAACTGACGTTTGCACCATCTATTCCCACAGGTTGCTCGTCTGTGATGGTGAAAATGAAAGTTATGTTTTCTCCTCTCAAGAATTCTGAGCCTTGGGATGGTTTAAGCAAATTACTGAACATGTCTGTTATTATTGTGAGGTTGAATTCTTCTGTTGTGTTAGCATCTTTGTAGCAAGTATCTCCATAAGTACCACCTTTCCACTTTTGTTTACCAATTGAATAGCTTGTTTCTGGGTTGAAGTAAACATTTAGATAGCCGGAAGAATTTGTTGTATTACTTGTGCCTGCATCATAATTATTTCCATCTTTTGTCACGAAAATTTTGCCTTCTACACCACTTCCAACATAACTTCCTTTAATCGTGTCGAAAATTCTCAAGATGAGAAGAACTGAGTTATCACCATTTCTATTCACACTACTTTCATTCCCATAAACATATTCAATCAAAACATCATTTCTTGTTATTTCTGGCGCAAGAACTTCTGAAGTGTTGAAAGTGTTGCTTGCAGTACCATCTTCTATCTGGAATTTAAACTTGGTTGGAGAGCTCGTGTTTATGTCTTGACAAGTAAAGTCACTAACAGTTACATTACACTTACCAACACCAAAGTTAACAGTTGAGCTACCTTTGTATTCCCACTGTTGCTTTCCTGTGTAAACAAATAGCTTACAAACCACATCATCATATTGTGTATCATAAACATCTGCACTGAAAGTAAAGTTCTTGCCCCAACCACCTATGGTTGGAGTGACAGTCAGATTTTCAACAATTGGTGGCGTGTTGTTCAAGTAAACCCAATTCAAGAATAAAGTGGAGTTGCTGTAGTAGTTTGGTAAGCTTGCATTTATCCTGAAGCTCCAATTCCCACCTACATGGAAGCTTGTGTTCCATGTTGAATTGTAATAACCATTGCCTTGATCTTGAACTGGTTGAATGTTTTCAAATTGTAGTGTTGGTGATCTAGCTTCATGCTTGACATTAGCCCCACTCAATAGCCCTTCATTCAAACAATCTGAAAACACGGAAGAATTTATGTTGACGATTTCACCAACAATTATGTTGCTTCTATAGATTGGAGATACCAAATCCACTTTAAGTTGGCCAATAATTGTTACAATAAATCCAAGTTCAGGCTGGCTATCCTTGTAACAAGCATCACCTTCAGTTCCGGCTTTCCAGTTTTGTACACCAACACCCAAACTACAATTTGGATCAAAGTGGAATGTTAATACACTTTCAGAATCTGTTGTGTTTTTGCCGTACAAGATGTAAGTTGAAGAATTGCCACTATTTCCTAAAGATTGGGATGTTACATATAAGCTTCCGTTTATTCCACTACCAACCAAAACATTTCTGTCAGAGTCCCAAATCTTCACTTTTATCAAAACTATCTCATTTCCTTCTCTCTTAACTTGTTCTCCTGATCCACTCACATATTCAACTCCTATGTCATCCTTATAGATGTTGAAACTACTGTTTTTCTGGTCTTGATAGTTCCAAACATCTGTGGCAACAAACTTGTATCCCTTGTTATTTCCTATATCCTTACACTCGAATGTTTCATAGAAAGTAACTTGTGTTGGAATTTGAGCTTTAATCAAAGTTGAATTTCTCAACACCCAATTCCCATCAAGGTTCAAGTAAAGTGAAACATTAACATCATCATTGTCCCAATCAACAACCCAAGCTTCAAACTTCCAGAGTTCGCCCCAACCACCATCTCCAGTAGTTGAAACTGCAGTTATTGGTGGATAACCAAGTGGTGTGATTTCTGGGACAGTTGCCAAGTAGAAAGCATTTTCTTGGAAGTCCGAGCTTCCATTGTAGTTTTGTTTGCTCACTTCCACGCTTACATTATGCCAGCCTGTATCCCAAGTTAAGGTTTCTGATGCTAATATAGTGCAACTGTAAGTTCCATTACCATAGTCTACAACATTTCTACACTCACAAATTCCCCCACCACAGTTAGGATCATGAACATAGAACACTAAACTTGCTCCCGCAACATATCCACAATCATCTTTCACTTCAGCATAAAGTGTTATGTTGTCTATACCTCTTATTGGAGCATTCCATGGATAATTGTTTATTGGGGCAGTGATGTTAACAGTAAGATCTTCTGTGATAATTGTGAAACTAGCTACAGAAGAATTCTTAAGCTCCCATGCATAAGCTGTTGATTGGTTTGCAGTACCAGCAAGCCAGTACTGCGGACCAACTGAAAAACTACAGTCTAAAGTTATGTTTTGAGTTATGTAACCTCCGCTTATTGTATATTTAAAACCACTGTCTATGTAATTAATTCCATCTTTAGTGTAATAGAACTTTGCTGTTCTTCCAGCAGGCAAAGGCTGATTTCTGTCTATATCAATTATCTGTGCTGTGAAGTTGATCTTGCTATTCTTCTGAGAGCTTCTGTTGAATACAAGATTTATAGGTTCAATCAAAGTTATAGAAACATTATCGGGCTTCAATTCAAGATATTGCCAACCCGTGTCTGCTTGATCTTCAGGATTTCCCATTGGCGGGGCGTCAGTTGCATTGAACTTGAACTCAACAATTCTGTTTCTGTTAAAGTCGTCTTCAGAGAAAGGATTAGATAAATTGAACTCAACTGTTATATTTACTCCAGAAACTGTTTGGTTTATGGCAACTTGTGTTGGATCTGTTTGTCTGCCTCTATTTAACCATAGCTTTACCCAATTGGTGTCTAGATCTTCATCTGTGAAATTAACCTTGAATAACCAGCTTTCGCCCCAACTTCCATCTCCACTTGGAATGGCAACAGGATTTGTTAATTCTGGTGTGGTTTCAATCCAGAAAGCTTGGTATTTTGTTGTTGTGTTGGTGTTGTAGTAAATTTTACTCGATTTCATGCTAACATTGTACCAGCGTGCAGGCATTATTTCTGGTGAAGAAGTGTTGAAAGTGCAATTGTAAATGTTCGATTCATCAACAACAGGAGAACAAACAAACTCTTGGAATGTTTGTAAAGATTTCATGGTGAAGTTCACCGTAGCTTCTGAAATTGGTACAGAACATTCATCGTACAAGCTAGCATTTATAGTAACATTGCTTCCTCTCAAGAACTCTTGACCATTTGGTTGGTGAATTGTGCCAATTAAATCGCCAATTATAGTTATGGTGAATTCACTCGTGTTAACATCAACATAGCAAGAATCTGTTGTGCCAGCTTTCCAGTATTGTATTCCTGTGTTGTGAGTGCAGTTTGGATTGAAGTAATAGCTTGCATTCCCTTCCACACTAGTTTGATTCACAGCTTCAAGCCTGTAGTTCATTGAATCATTTGTTATCCAGAAGCTAACATTTGCATTGTTTACATGCTCATATTTCTCCAAATCAAAGACATTTATCGCTAGTCTTCTTACTTGATTTATTCCAGAGCTTCTGTTGATGTAAGCATTGTTTCCTTCGATCAAGCTCAAGCTCACAAGCGATTCACTCAACTTTGGAGCATTGAAAGCTGAAGTGTTGTAAGTGTTTGCTGGCTCACCATTCTGAATTTGCCACTTGAACCAATTTCTGTTTCCTATATTTTCACAAGAAAAGCCTTGGTAAATAACGCTACAAATTCCGACAGTTGGAATTCCTTTTGTACCTTGTAGAATAGAGCTCCCAACATATTCCCAATTCTCTTGATCATCTTTGCTTATGAACAAACTGCAGTTTATTGTATCGCCTTCTTGATCATAAATATCTATGGTGAAATTGAACTTGCTGCTCCAACCTTTAGCTTCATCTAAATCAATCTTTTGCCACGAGCTTGTTGAATAATTCCAAACATAAACACTTGCATTCTCGCTGCTTGCATTCCAGTTTTCTAACCAGAACCAATCAACAAACATGGTTTCATTCAAGTTGTAATTTGGAAGTTTGCTTGCAGTCAAGTTTATGCTCCAATAGCCTTCTTTCTTTCCAGTTGAATCCCAAGTGCAGTTGTACCAGCCATCATATTCATTGTTCAATGGAGAGCAAACTTCCCATTCTCCAGTAGGTGATCTCAATTCTACTTGAGCCAAAGGTGAAGTTGCATTTGCTATCAATCCTTCAGCTGAACAATCACTTGTTGTGTTAAATCTTATCAAGATTTGCTGAGTAACATTGAAGATTTGCTGATAATATGGTTGCAAGAGATTGACTTTTATTTGACCAGTGATGTTGTACTTTGGAGCATCGTAAGGACCTCCACTCCTTTGCGTGTAATTTTCACTGTAGTAACAATAATCACCAGAAGTTCCACCATCCCACTTCTGTATTCCTACTGAATAAGAACAATCTGGATCAATGGTTATGGCAATGTGACCTGAAGAGTTAGTCTTTGTTTCATTTTTAACAGTAAAGGTTGAACCATCTTTTGTGAAGTAGAATGAAGCATTGACATTGGCTGGCAAGTATTCATTTTTATCCAAATCTTTTATCCTGAGAACAAAAGTTCCTTCCGTGTTTCCAACTTCCCTATCAATCTTTTCTGGGCTTGAGATGAACTCGACTTCCACACTATCAGGATTTATTGTTATGCTTCCGCTGCTCTCGTTCTTGTAACCCCAGTAATCTGAAACATTTATCTTGAAAGGCCAGCTTCCAATATTTTCACAAGTGAATGTTTGAAGGAAGCTTATGGTTTTTGGAGAGGAGCAATCTGGAGCTGAGCAGATTGTTGAGTTCACAAGCTGGTAACCTGAGCCAAAATCTATCCACAAGCTTATGTTTAATCTCTCAAACTCATAAGCTCCCTGATCCAAATCTTGAACTATTGCTGAGAAATTCCAGAGCTCGCCCCAGCCATAATTGCTATCGCTGCTTAAACACTCACTAGCTCTGCACTTGCTTGTTGGTGTTAAAGCTTCTACTCTTGGATTGGTTGCTATCACAAAAGAATCTTGTTTCTCTATCACTTCTGAAGAAGTGTAGTACTGTTTAGAAGCGTTCATGGTTAAATTGTGATATGTCATGGACCAATCACTTGAAGGCAGCTTGCTGCAAGAATAAGTTCCATTTTTGTGGTCTACAACTTCGGAAGGCAAACAAGTTGAAGAAGGATTGATTTCTTCTGGTTTTGCTCTGAACTCAACACTTGCTCCAACTACGCCACCACAATCATCAGTAACATTTCCAACATAAGTTATTAAATCTATTCCACGTCTAAAGCTCTGATTGTTTGGAAGCAAAACATTAACTTGCAATGGATAAGTTGTCAAGTTGATGAAGAAATCTTCACCATAAGTTGATGTCGAATTTATAGCTTTGTAGACTTTGCTTGTTGAACCGAATTCAACTCTCCATCTTTGTGGACCTATTCCATAATTGCACCTTGTTTCAGCTTTCGGGAAAGTGTGATTCACAAAACCAGCAGGACCAACTTGTGATTTTGTTTCTTCAACCACAAAACTGTTCGCATCGTTTGGATTTGTGGTGACGTAGAAAACTATTGGTCCATCCGTCCCAACAGGCAATAAATAATTCCTATCAGTATCATAAATTCTCACGCTGAAAGTAACGTTTTCTTGTCCTGGAGCTAGACTTCTGTTCAGTAAAGTAGCATTTCCTGCTATTAGAGTTATATTAACATCATCTTTTTGTACAGTAAAGGTGAGCAAGCTTGTATTGGTTGATCTTTCACCATCTGTTGCATTGAAGAAGAATTCAAAGCTTGTACCAGCACAAGCTGAGCTGAAAGCATTTGGTGAAGGATAATTGAAGTTGACTTCTGTACCTCCAGGCAAGGGCTGAACAATCTGGCTTCCTTTTAAGTAGAAGTTTGGCCATGTAGAAGCTTCTGGACAGCCGGACATTAAAGGAACTGAAGTGTTCCTAACCCAAAGGCTTACATTGTTGTAGTCTTGATCCGCATCTGTTAATGTTACTTTGAATGACCAGCTTTCACCCCAGCCTCCATCTTGAGTGTAAGAGACGCTTGGGTTTGAAAGACTTGGTCTAGTTACGACGAAGAAAGCACAAGGCGTTGGACTACACAAGCCAGTAACTTCAGTCCAAGTTGGATTGAACCAGCTTACGTTAGAAGAACTCATGTTTAGCTTGTAGCTTCTTGCTGGTTTACTTATGTTGTTTATGAACAAGCAGCTATAGTAACCGTTGCCTTCATTAATCAAAGGAGTATCACAATAGAATTTCCCTCCTGTTCCAACATGAGTTGCTTCAAAGGTTACGTTAGCATTGCTTATACCACCGTCTTTTGCTGCGCAGTCTGTTGTTACATTTCCACGCCAAGTTATGTTCTCTTCTTCCCTAACAAACCTGTTTTTAGTTGAATTTGGAGAGACAACATAATTAACAAGCTGGCCGATTATTCCAATCGTGAATTCTTCACTTTGATTGTATTCGTAACATTCTCCTGTTCCTACAGTTGAATTGTAAAAAGCAATCCACTTTTGATAACCTACATCAAAGCTACAATCAGGATCAAAAGCATAAGAAGCATTTCCAGGCAAGTTTGGATAAGTTTGGTTTGAGCCAACAAACTTGTAATTTGTGCCATCAGTTGTTACATTGAAGCTTATTCTAGCTTGAGCTGAAAGGTTAGATCCAACAGGTTGATTTCTGTCTAAATCTAAAACATAAACCTTTAGAGGTAAGATGCCAAAAGCTCTTGTGATGTTTGTGTTATTACCGAAAACATAATTTATGCTTATTTTGTCTTTTGTTATTATTGGTCCTTGAACTGTAACTACAGTTGTTTGACCTACATCATCTGTTAAATTGAATCTGAAGTAATTGTCATCACCTACATCATAAGTTGAGTTGCACATGTAAGGCTGAACAAAATTGAAGCTGCATGTTTGCCATTCACTGCTTGATGGAATTATTGTAGAATTGACAAACCTCCATGTAGCTCCATAATCTGTGGAAATGTATAAGCTACAATTCACAGAATCTAAATCAGTGTCTTTAACTTGAATGCTGAAGTTGTACTTAGCACCCCAGCCTCCAGAGCTTGGGCTTACTTGTGGTTGTTGATAGCTTGGTGGCAAGTTCGTTAAGTTAAACCAATCATGATAGTAAGTTGTGTTTGGTATAAAGTACTGTTTAGCGCTGCTCAAAATTATGTCATAATAGCCTGGTGGTTTGAAAGTTGTGTTGTAAGTGCAGTTGTAAGTTCCATTTTCCCAATCTTGCCATGGATAGCAATTGTCTATTGTGCTGTCATCAGGCCTTCTTATCCTTATGGGATAGCTTATTCCTTCTGTCGAATTTGGAACGCTTGGAGTTTCTTCATCTATGTAGCCAGAGCAATCACTTTTTACATCAAGTGTGATTGGAATTAAAGTTCCTGTCCCATTCGTCCAGCCTGATGGAGGATATTCTAAGTTGCTGTAAAGCTGACCATAAACATAAACTGTTGCATTAGCAGTTGAAGCAAATGAATAGCAAGAATCTGTTAGCTCAACTTTCCACCATTGCCTTCCAGTGTAATAGCTACAATCTGGATCAAAATCATAACTGAACAAACCATCAGCACCTGTAGCTATTGGAATATAAGAATCAAAAGTTGTTCTATTCTTTGTTATGTAAATTCTTCCATTAATTCCTTGCTCAGTCACAATTATTCCACCTTTAGACCAATCTGCTATGCTTGCTTTTAGAACAGAAGTTTCTATTCCTGGCCTATTCACGCTTGACTCATCACCTTGCTCAATGTTCAGAGCAGCCTGATCAGGATCAATTGAAAACTCTTGTGTGGTGCTTTCTGCCTTGAACCTTTTATCAGTCCGGTAGAAATTGTCTGTAGCATTAAACTTAAAGAACCTTGTTCCTATGTTTTCACAAGAAAAGCTTGTGTTAAACTTAATTGCATCTGTACCTGTGCAAGGCGGTGAGCATAGTTGCGAGCCAACATATTCCCAACTCCCTGTTAAGTTCACCCAGAAACTTACATTTACCAAGCTACCTTCTTCTCCAGTATAATCTTCATCTTCCACATCAACCTTGAAGAACCACAAGTCTCCCCAACCATGTGTATAGTTTCCTGTTGAGACATAGCCCGAGTCTGTAGTTAGAATTGGTCTAGATGCCAAATAGAAAGCTTTTTCTTCAAACTTCTGTTCCGAAGAATTATAGTAGTCTTTAGAAGCGTTGAAACTTACATTCCAGTACCCATAAATCAAATCAGGATCATCGTGTAGTGTTGAGTTAGCAATTAAACAACTGTAAGTTCCATTACCATAATCTGTTATCGTTCCCAAAGATGAACAATCTTTGACTATACTTCCTCTATACAAGTAGAATTTAGGCTCAGCCTCTTTAACACCACCACATTCATCAGTTACATTCCCTACAAGCATCAAATAATCAGCAGGTTTCGGTGATTTTATGAAAAGCTTGCCATTCTTTGGTTGTATGTAATTGAAGCTTAACTCAACAGTTGTTATGTTTATACTGTATTCAGTGCTGTTCTTTTCCTTAAAGTGGGAATTGCTTGACAATATTCCGACTTTCCACTTCTGTGGACCTATTCCAAAGTTACAATCAGGGTCAAATTGTGTGGGCGTAGTGTTAATAAAGCTGCTTAAAACAGAAGTTGTACCAGAAATTTCCACATAGTTTGAGCCGGAATCGTTTGTTACCCAGATTCTTGCGCCACTGCTTGTAAAGCTTGGATAAGCCCCTAAATCAGTATCATAGACCCTAACGGTGAGGGGTTGAATTTGTGTTCCTGTCCTGTTAACTACAGTATTATCTCCTAATATGTGTTCGAAAATTATATCATCCTTTTGGTAGACAAAAGTTCCGTTTTCCGTTTCGTAAACATTTTGTGGAAAGTCTTTTGATGTGTTGCCAAAGATATCCTTAACTTCACTCACATTGAATTTGAAGGCGTGTGGACCAATTGGTGAAGAACCACCTAATGCTGCTGGTGAAGTTAATCTAAACATGAATGTTACTGTTACATTCACTCCTTTTACTGTGCTGTTAGTCATGTTGCCTTCCCCTGACACAGGTTGCACCCACTGATTGTTACTGTTGTTCACATACATGCTTACTTTAAGTGTGTCTTCGTCTTCATCGCTAGCATTAACCCAGAATACCCAAAGCTCGCCCCAGCCACCATCTCCTACATGACCAGTAGAATTATAAGAAACATAGCTGAAATCTGTTGTAAGAACAGGCTTGGTTTCAACCCAGAAACCTTTTTGCCAAATTTGGAAGACATCTGTGATGGATTTTGAATTGAAGAATTGCCTGCTTGCATTGAAAGTAACATTCCATCCTTTCGCTGAAAAGTCGCTTGTGTTCAAAGTACAATTGTAATAACCTTCGCCCAAACTTTCTATTGGTGAGCAAGTTTTAACAGTTGAGCCTTGTGTTAAAATGAAATTGGTTTGAGCATCACTCAAGCCTCCTTCTGCTGAGCAATCACTAGTTATTCTTGCAGTCAAGTTAACATTTTGTCCATCTGGATAATTGCTTCTCAAATACTTCTCTCCTTTCGGCGAGATTATTTCAAGTGTTAAATCACCAATCACATCAACAGTGTAATTTTCGCTTGGTGTGGAGTTAGTATACTTTGTTTCATAGCAAGCATCATTTATCACAGCAGCAATCCAATATTGCTTCCCTACTTGATACTCACAATCTGGATCAAAATCAAAGTTGAAGTAGCCAGAAGAATTTGTTTGTATGAAATAAGAGTAGAAATTAGAAGAATCATAAGTTATCCAAATGCTTCCGTTTGTGTTTTCTAAAGGAACAGAATTTCTTGTCGTGTCGTTAACTTTCAAAATCAATTTAGTTTTGTTTCCAACAGGATTGCTATCAGACCTGTTAACTTTTGCATTATTTCCTTGAATCAAAGTTATGCTTACGCTATTCTTAGTTATGTTTGGTCCTTGTGTTACTCCAAAAATTTCAGAAGTGTTTACTCTGTTGAAGGTATCGTTGATTATGAAGTAAAAGCTTGCAC
>Ga0209394_1000713_pt1 | contig 23769 bp, 17 predicted proteins | sample JNZ201metaG_FD_184122 | JGI IMG/M metagenome (GOLD analysis project Ga0209394, IMG submission 184122) | Hot spring microbial communities from Jinze hot spring, China to study Microbial Dark Matter (Phase II) - JNZ 20120812A (SPAdes) (version 3) ... | reverse complement strand
TTTCTGTACCCTGTTGTTTACGATTCTGAAGTTATAGTTGAAGCAAAAAAGTCTAAGGATTTTCTTTTAAAAATCGCTCAAGGGAATGTTAAAGCTTGCACAGCAACGATCACATGGGATGAAATTGTCTGGACTATCCGCAAAATTTTTGGTTTTGAACTTTCTGTGGAGGAAGGTAAGAAGTTCCTTGCTTTTCCTAATTTGAAACTTTTAGGGGTTAAAAAAAGCACTGTTTTTAAAGCGCAGGAAATTATGGAAAAATATTCAATTAAGCCTAGGGATGCAATTCACGCTGCAGTGGCCTTAGAAAATAATGTAACAGAAGTTGTAAGCTATGACACTGACTTTGATAAAATTGAAGGGTTTAAGAGAGTTGAACCCTAAACCTGCAAGCGGTAAAGCGGGATATAAAAGAACGTTTTCCTGCACTTTAAGAGAAAGGATTATTTAGAAAATTAGGTTTGTTTCCAATGTTCGATTATGCATCGATTCGCGTGAGTCGTGAAATCTGATTTTAAAAGAGCGATTTGAATGTTACAGTTCGTATTCTTATGTTCTTTATTGATTTTCTTGGGAACCCATCTAGTCTACTGCTTTTATATTAGGAAATATGTTGGGAAGCCTTGGGGTATTCGAGTGGATGATGGTTTTGAGCCTGAAATATCTATTTTGGTTCCAGTTCACAATGAGGAGGCGAATATTGAGGCTAAGTTGGAAAATCTTGGAAACGTCTTGTATCCAAAGGAGAAAATGGAGATAATAGTTGCTGACGATGCTTCAGAGGATAGTACTGTGGATAAGGTTGAAGGTTTTATGCGTAGGCGTTCTGACCTAACCATTAAGTTGGTGCGGCAGAATCCGCGTGCTGGAAAGTCGGCGGCTCTGAATAAAGCGTTGCAGGTGTCCGCAAAACCTATTGTAGTGGTTTCTGATGCTGACACTCGGTGGCCTCCGGACATTTTGCGGAAGGCCCTGCCCTTTCTGGCTGATCCTAAGGTTGGCGCTGTTACTGGTAGGGGTGTGAACGTGAATGCTGGGGAGTCTTGGGTGACTAAAGCTGAGGAATCTTATTTGAAGCTTGCCAACTTTGTTAGACTTGGCGAATCGAAAATTCATTCAACGATTAGATTTGAGGGTGGTTTTTGCGCCTACAAGCGGGATGCCTTTGACGCTTTTGACTGTGAGACGGGTTCTGATGATTCTGGGACGGCTTTGAAAGTTGTTTTGAACGGTTATCGGAGCATATTGGTCCCCGAGGCAGTTTTCTATACTAGTTTTCCGTCAAGCTTATCCGTGAAGTTTAAGATTAAGCTTCGGCGTGCTAATCAGCTGATTGGTTTGTGGGTTAAATGTTTAAAGCTTCTTTCTAGGGGGCGGCTTTCTCTACCGAAAAGGATAGCTATTCCTGAAATAGCATTGTTCATCTTTAGCCCAATTGTTTTTTTGATATTGGTGACAAGTGGCGCGGCTTTCGTGGTTTTGAACCCGTTTTCTCCGCTTAGTTTGGCGATTATTTTTTCGGTTTTGGGTTTGTTAGTTTTGGCTGGTCGAATTTTTGTTGAATTTTTGGTCGATAATGTTATTTTGGCGGCTGGCTTGTTGTCCTATCTGTTTGGGCGGCGTTACATTGCTTGGAGAAGGTGAATTTGTTGAGTTTGGTTGGATTGGTTGAATGTAAAAGCCGAAATGTTGATTCGATTAAAGAGGCTGTTAGAGAAGCGTTTAGGTTAATTGATTACGAGCTTCCTAAAGCGAGAAAAATTGTCATTAAGCCAAACATGTGCTATTACTGGGACTGGTCTACTGGGCAGACTACGGATCCAGTTTTTGTTGCTGCTTTGATAGAATTGTTGCGTGAAGATATTTCCAGCGACGTTGAGATTTCTATCGTAGAATCAGACGCTTCCGCCATGAAGTGTAAGTATGCGTTCAAATATTTGGGTTATGAAAAGCTTGCAAAGGAGTACTTTGTGAATTTGGTTAACCTTTCCAACGTTGAGGCGGAAGAAACCTCCGTGAAAGTTGGAGATGAAATTTTCGAGTTTTCAGTTCCCAAAATCATCAAGGACGCGGATTTACGGGTGAATGTTCCGAAGATGAAGTATATGAGTTTCACGAAGATCTCCGCCGCCATGAAGAATATTTTTGGGTGTAATCCTTACCCGAAAAAGTTTGAGTACCATTCCAAAATTGACGAGGTGATCATCGCCTTAAACAAGGTTATGCGGTTTAATATGCATGTGCTTGATGGCTTAACTGTTTGCGGCTCAAAAACGTTGAAGTTAGGGCTTGTAATGGCAAGCCAAGACCCAGTGGCGATTGATGCGGTAGCTGCGACAATTATGGGCGTTAACCCCAAATCGGTGGCTCATATTAGGCTGGCGGAAAGGGAAGAACTGGGCAAAGCTGCATTTATCATTAAAGGAGTTGACATCGACTATTTTAGGAAAAGGTTTCCCAGATGGGGGCCTTCTGAAAAGGCTTTAGCTTTAGGATATAGGGTCGCATGCAGGTTAGGTTTGGATAAGCGCTTAATCTAGCGTTGTGGTAAGGTTGAAAAGGGTTAACTTGGGAGTTATTGGTCTCGGATTTATAGGCAAGGTTCACTTAAGGAACTGCTTGAATTTGAAGTCTGCAAGGGTTTTGGCTGCGGCGGACTCGTCAAAGAAGGCTTTGAACTATGCTAAGGCGTTTGGCGTTAAACACTTGTTTACGGATTATCATGAGCTTTTAAAGCTTAAAGATTTGGACGCCGTTATAGTTTCGCTTCCAACACATTTACACGCGGAATGTGCAATAGCCGCTATGGAGATGGGGAAGCATGTTTTTTTGGAGAAGCCTCTTGCAAGAAACCCAAAAGAAGGGAGAGAAATAGTTTCAGCCGCTAGAAAGAATGGTGTCAAATTTATGGTGGGTTATCCGTTAAGGTTTGCTCCAGAATTTGAGAACCTAAAGAGCCGGATGGAAAGCGGAGTTTTAGGCGACATACAATTAGCACACGCGGTTAATATCGCTGCCGGCCCATTTTTCCATAGAGCGGAAAGCAATGCGCCCCGTCCGGTGCCTGAATGGTGGCTGAATAAGGAGTTAGCTGGTGGAGGGGTGCTTATGGATTTAGGAAGCCACATGATAAATTTAACGCGTTGGTATTTCGGCGAAATTAAAAGTATTAAAGCCTACCTTGGACATCGCTTCAATCTGGATGTTGAAGATTACGCTATATGTATCGCCAACTTTAAGAATGGAACAACAGCCGTTATCAATGTTGGGTGGTTTTCTCAGGAGGCAAAAATAGGCATTGAGTTATATGGAACTATAGGTCATTCCTCCTTTTTACAGCATTCGCAGAGCAAAATCGCCACAGCAATCAAGCTTATTTTGGGAGGCACGCCAAAATTTTTTGTTCCATACTTAAGAGAGCTTTCACATTTTATTGATTCTATAATTTTTGATCTTCCTCCTTCTGCTGATGATGCCCTCAAAGATTTAGAAGCGATCGACAGCGCTTACCACAACCTCATAGAGTTTTGAAAGGTGAAACCTTTGTCCAAAATTGTTGTTACCATCGGCGTTTGTGTTAGAAATTGTGAAGATACTATCAGGGATGCTATTGAAAGCGTCATGGCTCAAGATTACCCTCACGAACTTATGGAAGTAATATTCGTTGACGATGGAAGCGAGGACGGAACTCTTTCAATAATAAAAGAATATGCGAACAAAATGGATATGAAAGTCAAAATTTTCCATCATAAGTGGCGGGGATTAGGATTCACAAGAAATGTTGTTGTAAACAACGCTGAAGGCGAATACATCCTTTGGGTCGACGGAGACATGAAACTACCCAAAAATTACGTTAAAAGGCAAGTGAATTTTATTAGACAAAATCCGAGAATCGGAGTGGTGAGTGGGAAACCTGCGATACGATGTTCAGGTAACCTTGTCACACTTCTAGAAAACATTGTTCCAGTTGCATATCTTGCTAAGTATGAGAAGGAAGCCAAAAATTTGCCTGGCACGGGGGGTTCAATTTTTAGTGTCAATGCAATTAGACAGATTGGTGGTTTTGATGAACATATTAGGGGTTCAGCTGAGGATATTGATGTTGTTTATAGAATTAAGTCGGCTGGATGGATAGTTAGTAGAAGTGACGCTTTTTTCTATGAAGGATATGAGGAAACTTGGAAAGAACTTTTTAAAAAATATATTTGGCATGGTTATGGTGGCCATTATTTCTTTCATAAGAATAGAAGTTTTGCAAAATTTTACGGAATGGTTCCACCAATTAGCTTTTTCGTAGGCCTTCTTTTCGCTATAACTGCTTATAAGATTACCGGACGAAAAGTATACTTTTTATTACCATTCCATTACACATTGAAGAGAACATTTTGGTGTCTTGGCTTTATAAAAGCGCATATAGACGGATATGGACACTGATGTTCAGAACAGGTTGGATTTCATTGACCAGAATATTAATGGTCACACCATTCTACTTTCCTGTATTAGGTGGAACTGAGAGTTTTATCGCAAATGTATCTGTAAAACTCAATGGAATTGGAATGCAAACAGACATTATGACTTTTAATGTCGACCAAAGATGGAAACCTTGGTCAATAAATCAGATTAAAAAGGGGAAAATAGAAAAGATTAATGGGTTAAATGTCATTAGAGTCCCTGCTTTGACTTTTTTACCAACACGTTTTATTTTGAGAACTAATTTCATCCCAGGAAGATTTATTAATAAACTTATGGAGTATGACATTATACACTTTCATAATGAAGTTGACCTTAGTTTTCCATTATTTTCGTATACTGTTCAAAAGCCTAAAATTCTTCACTGCCATTGCCTTGCTATAACTTTTAATTCTTATAGGAACAATCCATTGTCTAGATATTTAATTAACAAGGTGTCCGATCTTTATATTGCTCCCTCATCTTTTGTTGCCAAACATCTTGTTAGTTTGGGTGTATTTGAAGAGAAAATTAAGGTTGTCCCTAATTGTGTTGATACTAGGTTGTTTCAACCTCCAGACAACTATAGCGAAAAGGTGAATAACCTTCTACTTTTTGTTGGTAGACTTGACCCGAAAAAAGGACTGCTAACATTGCTTGAATCCTTAAATCATATAGAAAAAAGCGTTAATTTGGTAATCATAGGTCCTCCGTCGCGTCCGTGGTTCTTTAAGAAGTTACTTATTACGATTGAGAAAATTAATCGAAGAACGAATCACCGAGTTACTTATCTGGGACCAAGTAAACATGAAAATCTGGTGAGATGGTATAAAAAAGCAGCGATATTTGTGTCCCCTTCCATCTCAGAATCATTTGGCATTGCTAGTTTAGAGGCCTTGTCCTGCGGAACCCCCGTCGTGGCCACAAATGTGGGTGGTGTTTCAGAAGTTATTAAAGATGGGGAAAATGGAATATTGGTTCCACCAGCTGATGCTGTTCAGCTGGCAGAAAGCATTCAATATTTGTTAGATAATGAAGACGTCAGGAAAAAATTTGGCGAGAATGGTAGAAAGTGGGTTGTTAAAAATTTTTCTTCCGAGATTATAGCTATGAAACTTTGCCAAATCTATAAGGAACTTTTGTAAACTCTTGGAGATAATGAGATGGAGGAACTTTTGGCGAAGTTCGGACCTTATGTTCCTTTCCACAGCCCTCAATATTGTAAAGAGGCTTTTAGATAAACGGTCTAGAAGCGTTTTAGATATGGGTTGTGGAAAAGGAAGACCCATGAAATTTTTAAATAGGGAACACAGGTTTTATACTGTTGGACTTGACATTTATAAGCCATATCTTGTCAAAGCTAAAAAAGATGGAACGCATGATGATTATGTTTTGTGTGATATTCGATATGCACCTGTTAAGGAGAAGTCTTTTGATGTAATCCTAGATATAGAGGTAATTGAGCATCTTGATAAAACTGATGGTGCGAAGCTTTTAAGAAATATAGAAAGGTTAGCTCGAAGGCAAATCATTATCTCAACTCATGTTCATAAATGTGAGCAGGGTGTTTGCGATAATAATCCTTATCAGAAACATAAGTGCTTGTGGGGTCTAGGTGAATTGCTAAGTTTTGGTTATACCGTTAAGGGAGTGGGATTTAAAGGCATGTTTGGAAAAGATGGAATAGCATATAGAACTCCTTTGATTTTCAGGCGATATTATATGTTCTATGGGTTTTTGCGGGAATATTAACTTACAACAAGCCGTCATATGCTTCGTCAATTATATGCTTTAAAAATCTGGCATGAATTGTTTATGATGCTTATCTCGTTGTAAAAGTTAGAGTTTCGCTGGTTGCTATTCCACCGGGCCCCTCACTTTGGATTCGGAAGAAATATTGCGTTTTAGGCATTAAGCCTGTTAATATTATGCTGTGATCCATTACGTAGGTGAGGTTTTCTATAACATTTCCTAGATTATGGTTTATGCGCCAATATGGAAAGTTGCCCCACATGGTCCATGTCGCATTAAATAGTGGCAATGTGTTATATTCAACTCTACTGGTTGTTGGCAAATTTGTTGTCCACGTTATTGTAGCCTCTGTTTCGCCGACGGAAACTTGAATGTTTCCGAGCTTAAAAGTTTCCGACATGGTGATTGCTTCAAGGTAAGGTGTTATATCGGCGAGATAACCACCACTATCAACGCCTGGCCCGCCGTAACGCCAGAAAATCCAACCGTCTAGACCCCTACTTCTAACATAATCAACTTGTGCTGCAAAGTTTGATGCGTTTTTCGCTGATAAGCCTAAGAATGCCAGTAAAGGGATTTTTCCCTCCACTCCACCTACCATGTATTTTAGACAGGCGTCTATGAAGCTCTCAAGTGTCTCGCCAGTTTTACCATATATAACATCCGTGTACATCATTGGCGCTACCATGTCTATCCACCCTTCTCTTATCCAACGTCCAGTGTCTTGCCCCAGAAATTTGCGCCAGTATATGGGGCAATCGCTGAAGTATGTCCATACGGCTGCTGAAATAACTATGTCTGGTTTTAGGGCTTTAGCTGTGTCATGTGTTATCTTTACAAGCTCGTTTACTGGTTCATTTCTCCAGTTTGCGTAAATGTTCCATTTCGGCTGGTCTGGATAAAATTCGGTCCAATTTGAAACGTGATCTCCATAATTTTCGTAATACCACTGATCAAACATTGCTCTATGCTCATCGCAGTAACAGTAGTGAATACCGGTCCGCATATAGTCAATCATTATACCATCCACACCGGAATGGTTACTAATAAAATTTCTAATAGCAGCCTCAACATACCGCTTAACTTTGATGGGGCATTGAGCGTAAGGATCGGGTTTATTGCCTCTGTAATCAACGGCTGCGGTTTCAGGGTTATATGATTCAGCTATGCAGTTCATAACAGCGTGAAACTCGATGCCATAATTGTGGAAAGCTGTTATTGCTCTGGAAATCTCGATGTCAGAAAATCGCTTGAAAATGTCAAAACACTCGAAATAGACTGAATCAATTCCATAGCGAGCAAGTGTCTGCGCAATAACTGTCCAGTTGTGAGGAAAGCTTAGGATGGCGCTGTGAATAAATACTCCTCTTATCTCGCTCTTATAAGTTATCGGTGATTTAAGTACGCCAATTCTTCCCCGATTAGCTATGTTGACGCTCTTAAATAATTGGGACAGGGCGAAAGGCATGCTTAATAAAACTATCAGAATCATTAAAACCAATACTATCGAATAAAACTTATCTCGCAATACTTTCAACTCTTCTTCAAATGCATTTTTCATCTTAATAAAGGATTTTGCTGGGAAATTTCTGTTCATGTGTCCTTCGTATATACCTATGCTGGAGCAAGTAATAAATCTTACGACGCACTATAAGCTGATTAATATGAGTCCCAAGTTTAAACCAGTTTTCTTCATATTGTTATTCCTGCATCTTATCACATGTCTAGTGATACTTTTCGATGTTCCCGTCGCCAGACAAGTTGTTGGCTTTACCTACTTCACCTTTATTACAGGATTTATAGTAATAAACCTACTAAGGATAGAGCTGAGTAATAGATTGGAAATCGTTCTTTTCTCTATAGGGTTAAGCATGGCCTTTTTGATGGTCACGGGACTTTTAATTAATGAATTAGGCCTCCTTCTCGGTTTAGCGAGACCCCTTTCCTTAGTTCCTTTAATGATAGGCTTAAACGCTCCTGTGTTTGCATGTGAGGCTTTAGTCTATTTTAGAAAAGGGAACTTAAACTTTTCTGGTGGCAGGTTTAATAAAAAGCTCCTTTATATTTCTGCGCTCTTTATTCTTCCGGTCATGAGCATCGTTGGAGCGATCCAAGTAGGCATCAACGGAAACAATTTCATCCTTCTTTGTATGATAATAACTATTTCATTTTTATTTATATTAGGAACTGCGCTGCAGAAGTATCTTCATCCGACTTTTTATCCATTGTGTATATTCGTGATAGCTATAGCGCTTCTTTACCACGCCACATTCATATCAAACCACCTTATCATGTTCGGCTCTGACATTTGCGGGGAATACTTCACTTTTAAAACTACGGAAACCGGTGCCCGTTGGACTTCGGAAAATCCGTATTTAGGGGGGTCTTGGAAATCCTTTGGCAGGCTGAATTCGATGTTGAGCATCACAATTCTCCCAACGATTTATTCGACGTTACTCGGCATGGACCCTGTATGGATGTTCAAAATGTTATTCCCGTTAATCTTCGCCTTTGTCCCACTGGGCTTATTTCATGTTTGGCAGAAGAATTTCGGGAGTAGAGGTGCCTTTATCTCCACCTTTCTCTTTATGGCCCTTTCAACATTTTATACTGAAATGCTTGGGTTGAACAGGCAGATGATTGGTGAGTTATTTTTTGTCTTATTGCTACTAACTATCTCCAAAAAAGAAATGAATAGAACAAATAAAATTTTATGCTTCGCAATTTTTAGTTTTGCACTTATAACCTCCCATTATGCGCTAGCAGTCATTTTTCTATTTCTAATTTCTTTTGCTTTTGTTTTTCTACTTGTTTTAAAACGTCCAAGCAGAACCATAACTACAACTATGGTTGTGCTGTTTTTTGTCGCAATGTTTCTTTGGTACATATACACTTCCAAATCCACAATTTTTAATGCTTTTCTAGAAATTGGAGACAACATATACCAGCAGCTTGGCGACTTTTTTAATCCTAGGGCACGTGAAGAAACTGTATTAAAAGGCTTAGGTTTAGAACCACCGCCGACCATTTGGAACATGATAAGCAGGATGTTCGCATATCTCACAGAGGCACTTATCGCTATTGGGTTTATCGCCTTAATCCTAAAGCGAACAAAAATTCACCTGGAGCTAGAAACCCTGCTCCTCACATCCCTTTCAATGGCATTTTTAGCGGCTCTGATATTGGTGCCTGGTTTAGCGAACACCTTGAACATGACAAGATTCTATCACATACTCCTATTCTTCCTGGCGCCTCTTTGCTTATTGGGCGTAGAAACCGTAGTGAATATAACACCAAAAATGAATGCCAAGGTTTGGAGTTCAATTTTGATTATTCTAGTGTTGGTGCCCTATTTCTTGTTTCAGACAAACTTTGTCTATGAGGTTGTAAAGGTTGATAGCTGGTCCATTTCTTTAAGTAAGTACAGAATGGATCCTATTCGACTACGCGGCATGTTTGGATATTTTGACAGCTATAGGGTAAGCGGAGCAAAATGGATATCAAACAATGTTGTGGTAGAATTTACACGTATATATTCGGACTTCTACGGCAAAGAGGAGCTAAGAGCCTACGGGTTAGTCTATCTCGGATTCATCGAAAGAATTTCTAATGTGACGAAAGTTTCCAGCAATGGCGTGATTTATCTAAGCTCATTAAACATTATCGATGGTAAAGTTGTTGGTTCTCGTGTATGGAATTCCAGCGAGCTCAACTTTTTAAATGATATGAATAAAGTTTACTCGAATGGCGGAAGCGAAATTTGCAAAAATACACCGTGAATGTACATCTAGCTAAGTTATTTTGAGTGATTGTTAATGGTTTTCGATTCTATAGTAAGCAGATTTTTGTATATTTTAAAACTAAAGATTGCAGCATGGTATGATTCAACCGCCGCATAGTATGCTAAACGAGATGAAGAGAATCCCAAAGCAAATTTAGATATTAAGAATATGGTTAAGAATTTAACTTCTTTTCAAAAAAATAGCTTGTGTTTAGATTTAGGTTGCGGGGCTGGGCGTTATTTTTCCTTTATAGAAGGAGAAACTGTTGGAGTTGACCTCAGCACTGACATGTTAAAAAGAGCCAAAAAGTACAAGGAAGTAAATCTTATCAAAGCAGATATATACTATCTGCCTTTTCAAAAGGAAACTTTTGATTTTATACTTTCATTTTGATTTTATACTTTCAATAAGCGTGATTGGAGAATACTGTCCTTTTGATTTAAAACTCCTCAAGGAGATTTGTTCAGTTTTACGTTCTAAAGGAACTTTTCTGTTTACAGTTATTCCGCTTCATCATCTTTTGTTACCTTTTAAAAAGTATTTAATGTTCTTTTTGCCGCTTCAAATTTTCAATCTCATACGTGGCAGAAGTGTCCCATTCCACTTTGGTGTATCAAAATTTGAGGTTAGAAATAAGCTTAGAAAATTCGGTTTAGAAATTGTTCAAATAAAGGAAAGGCATGGTTCATCATATCCCCATTTTATAGTTTTAGCGGTTCGCTTCCCGGGGCAAAGAAATGAACAAAATTAATAAGTTGCTTGCTCACATGTTGTCGAATTTATATGTGCGGCAATTGCGAAAAAATCAATGGCGAGATCAGAAACTTTTGAAATACATGCAGTTTAAAAAGTTGAAAGCCATCATTAAACATGCATACGAATATGTGCCATACTATCATAGGCTAATGCATTCATGCAAGATTAAACCCGAAGATATCAGAGATTATGAGGATTTAAGAAGAATTCCGCCAGTATCTAAGCAAGACATACGTGAAAAATATAGAGATTTTATCGCTCAGGGTTTGGATATTTCTAAATTGCGGTCAAGCTTTACTTCAGGCTCAACAGGCATTCCATTAAAGATATGTTACGACGATACTACGCTGAGCTTTTACACAGCTTTGAGGCGTTACATTTTCTCTGAATGCGGAGTAAAACCAAACGATAGATTTGTAACTATTTGGGGGAGAGCTCAATCTATAGTTTGGAGTAAACCATATGCAAAAATTTTTGGAGGCTTTAATGATATCCTTGTTCCTGCATTTTTCGAAGAAGCCAAACTGGTTAATATTTTGAGGAAAATTAATCCAGATGTCATATACACTTTCCCCTCTATATTAACATTGTTGGCTAATAGTAGTGATGTTTCAGGAATTTGCCCAAGGCTGATATTCACTCAAGGTGAAACTGTCACGCGGCACTGTAGAGACGTTGTTAAAAAAGCGTTTAATTTAGAACTTTTTGATACTTACGGGGCTGTTGAGTTTGAATTTCTCGCCTTCGAGTGCAGCCAACATAGTGGTTTACATATAATAACCGATGCAAGTTACATGGAGTTTATCGATGCGAATGGTGAACACGTGTCCCACGGAGAAGAAGGTGAAATAATTGTTACGGGTTTGCACAATCGAGCCATGCCACTTATTAGATATCGAATTGGCGATGTAGGAATACCCGCTAATGAAGAATGTGGTTGTGGAAGGACATGGCCCCTTATTAAAAAGATTTATGGAAGAACAGATGATTATCTAGTCCTGCCGAGCGGTAGGAAAATTTCATACTTCAATTTTTATGACTCGTTTTATAGGATGTTGGAAAAAAATGTTTTTTGTATTTCGCAATTTCAGATAGTTCAGGAAAATAAAGATAGGATTACCTTTAAAATTGTAAAAGGGAAAAATTTTAGTCCAAAAATGCTTGAAGATATTGCTCAGAATGTAAAACAATTTTTTGCCAGTTATGGTGAAAGAATGGAAGTAGTAATGCAGGTTGTTGACGGCATTCCGATGGAGCGCACTGGGAAAAGAGCTCGATTAATTTCTAAATGTTTGACGCATTAAGCTTGTTAGGAAGGGGCGAATGTATATGAGTCATAACACCGATGCTGAGGTGAATTTGTTTTGGACTGGTGGATGGGATAGCACTTTTCGTCTTCTATATTTAGTCTTTGTGGAGAAAAAAAGCGTGCAACCATTCTACATTGCGGACACTGGAAGACCTTCCACGCTGCATGAGTTGAGGGCTATGCATGTTATTAAGGAAGAAGTTGCCAAGAGAGATCCTCAGCTGGCAAATTTGATAAAGCCTACTATAATCGTTTCAGTCCACGACATCAAACCAGACCCAGAGATAACAGCCAAATTCAACAGGCTAAGAGAAAAACTTCACATAGGTTCACAATATGATTGGTTAGCTCGTTTCGCAAAACAATGGAAAATTCAAAACTTAGAGTTAAGCATCCATAAAGGGGATCATACTTACGATTTACTTTCTAAACACATTACAGATTTTGAATTATGCATTGAGCAAAGCGAACGTGCACCCAATATATTAAAAAATCTACTTTCTCCCTATATGAATGACAATTTAAAATTAAAGCAGTTCGATGAGAATGATGACGTTTCAATTTTTTCCTTCTTCCGCTTTCCGTTGTTGAAATTGTCAAAAAATGATATGAAAAGAATTGCGGTAGAAAATGGCTTTTTGGACATACTTGAAAAGACATGGTTCTGCCATAAACCTTGGCATGGTAGGCCATGTGGAACGTGCGTCCCATGTAATATTGCGATTAAGGAAGGACTCAGCTATAGAATACCTAAAATTTCCAGATTTCGACGCAAAATTTGGATAATTATTAGGCACTTTGTCAAAATAAAGGAAAAAGTTGGGCAATTGTTGCGGAGGAGCTAAAATGCAAAAAATAAATGTTGGGTTAGTTGGTTGTGGTAGAGTTTCTGAAATTCACATGAACGCCTACAAAAACATTCCAGAAGTAAACGTCATAGCAGTTTCAGACATAAACTTGGAAAGAGCTAAATCTTTCGCCAAAAAACATAAAATCTCAAAAGTCTACGACGATGCCCTAAAACTTTTCGAATTAAGAGACTTGGACTTTGTTGACATATGCACACCCATATCTACCCACGCAGAACTAGCCTGTGAAGCCGCAAAACACGGCCACCACATTTTCCTAGAAAAACCGATGGCTAGAAGCAGCAAAGAATGCGACCAAATAATCCACGAAATCACGAAAAACAAAGTTAAACTTTGCGTGTGCCACAACCAGCTTTTTCTCCCCACAGTTATACAAGCCAAAGCAATAGTGGATTCTGGCAATTTTCAGTTAGCCTACTTCAAAGTTTCAGTTAGGGAAAGCGCAGAACTAATAGGTGCGCCAAGTTGGATAATGACGCCCGAGCAAGGCGGAGCCGTATGGGAAACAGGTGCCCATGCAGCCTACCTTCAACTTCACTTCCTTAAAAACATAGAGAAGGTATGGGCAATAGGCGAAAAAATCCAAAACCTAGTCCACGACCATTTTATCATAATGCTCACAGCCCCAAACAAAACAGTAGGAGTGATAGAAATCTCATGGCTAGCCAAAAAAGAAGAGGAACTATTCGAATTTATAGGCTCAAATGGTAAAAAAATTGAAATCCTAAACTACAACTTTTTTTTAGAACACCCGGAAAAATCAGAAAGAAGCCTCCTAGAAGGCTTCTACAGAGATCAAAAGCAAATCATAAAAAAATGGACAAAATTCTTCATAACCAATATTCGTAACAGCAAACTAAAGAATTGCGTTCCTCAGTACCTACTACTCACAAAATTTATTGAATCAATTAAAAACGATACAGATCCACCCGTGACTCCTGAAGAAGGAAGGAAAACGGTAAGACTATTAGAGTGCATCGAAGAATCCCTAAATAAAAACCAACCAGTAAAAGTGCACGATATTTAAACAGCAACTTTTAAGAGGTAAATGCAGTGGTTGAAAACCGCAGGTTCATACTCACATTCGACGTGGAGGATTTCATAAACCAAAACGCCCTCTTCGCGCTTCAAAAAATACTAGAAATGCTACAAAGATACAAATTGAGAGCCATATTCTTCATAACAGGACACATGGCAGAAAAGCTAAGCAATTACCCAAAGATCCTCGAAGCTCTTAGAAAGCATGAAATCGGGTACCATTCTTCCAGCCATTCAGTACACCCAACAATTCCAGAATACACCGACATTAAAAGCTACGAAAAAGCTTACAAAACCGCCATAGAAAGAGAAACAGCTCGCATAAATCCCTTGACTGGAAAAATAGAAGGAGAAGGCGGGATTTATGCACTTCAAGATACCTTTTCTCCTCAAAAAATACGAGCTTTTAGAGCCCCTGGTATGTGTTGGACGCCGCCACTTCTTGAAGCGTTAAAAAGTTTAGGCATAGAATACGACTTCTCTTCAAATTTAACTCTCTCAGAGCCTGTTTCATATAAGGGAATAACTTTTTATCCATTTACAGCAATGCAACAGTGGAACGGCACAATATACGATTACAAATACCTGTTCAGCTCAATTCTTAGACATAAAGTGACAATTTTTGATTTACACCCCACCCTAATTGTAAACCAAGTCGAATGGGACTCTATCTACTACAATGGAAACCCGAAAGCTCTCACAAAAGTTCCGGAGAGGTCAGCAAAGGAAGTAGAGCACACATTCCAAAAACTCGAACTCTTGATAAGGCAAATAACAGCTTTACAGAAAGCTAAAATAATAAACACCGACACTACTCTTAACGCTTCAAATAAAAAACCGACACTAACGAGAGAAAAAATTGACGATTGCTACCAAACAAGCATTCAGTGGGCTATAAATCGCTTTAATTACCATCCAAAGTTCATAAAAAATCATTTTCACACATTTTTCCTGGAAGCACTCCAGTAATCGCTTAAATGATGTGCTATGAAAGTTTTAATGGTCACCCCTTGCTACTATCCGGTCAAAGGCGGCACGGAAACAATGGTTAGAAACCTCGCCATAGCCCTCAATAACAACGGCGTAAAAACGGACATAATGACTTTCAACGTGGACCAAAATAGGAAACCAAAATGGCGCGGAGAAACGGAAAAAATTGACGGAATTTCGGTATTTCGGATACCAGCACTGAATTGGATGTGGAAACTGCACTCATCTAGAATCACGGCCGCAGTCAACTTCATCCCCGGACGATTCACTAATATATTAAAGAAATATGACATCATCCATTTCCATGAATTTGAATTAAGCTTCCCTTTCTTTTCATTCCCGGTAAAAAAACCTAAACTTCTACATCTACATGGAATCAATTACGACTTCCTAAAAAGACATCACATTAGCAGATTCTTACTGAAACATTTAGCAAGCATATACGTTTCTATATCAAAACAAATGACAAAAGAGTTAATTTGGCTCGGAATCCCCGAAAACAGGATTATCTATATACCTAACAGCATAGACACAAACTTCTTCAAACCAGGAAAACACAAAGAGGAAAATCTCCTTCTCTACGTTGGCAGAATCTCAAAACTTAAAGGCTTACATATACTGGTAAAGGCTCTAAGATATTTGGAAAAAAGTGTTCATCTAGTTTTAATCGGACCGCTGGACTGGGATGTAAGCTACCACCGGACATTATTTAGACTGATTGAAAAGGAGAAAGAGAGAGGAAAACATAAAATTGAATATTTGGGCGCCATGGAGCAAAGCGATATTGTGAAATGGTATCAGAGGGCTTCGCTTACTATATTACCGTCATTCACTGAAGGCTTTCCTATGACAATTCTTGAGACTTTATCGTGTGGGACACCGGTAATAGCAACCCATGTAGGTGGTGTTCCAGAGATAGTTAAAAACAATGAAACTGGAATATTAGTTTCACCCGGCGATATCGTTGGATTAGCAAGAGCTATAAATTATTTGCTTAAAAATAAAGAAGCAAGATTAAAAATGGCTTGTGAGGGACAAAAACTCGTAAGAGAGCAATACTCGTTAAAAAATACGTGCAAGAAACTAAGCTTAATTTACAGAAAATTAGCAGATGCGTCTTCAGGAAACATAATATAAACATTTAACTACATGCTTTAACATTTAAATGGTTGGAGAAAGGGGTAGGTGAACTTGTATAGGAAACTCTTAAGAATATTCTTGATCAGTTTAGTTATGCAAGGCTTTGTTAATTTTATTAATTTTATAGATATAAATCGCGTTTTTGGACAACAAATTTCGATAACATTAAAATGGAAAGCCAATGCTGGCACCGCCAATACATGGATAGGTCCGTTGGCGGCTGATTTAAACAATGATGGTTTCATGGAAATAGTGATAACTGGAGGCTATGGAATAGCCGTGCTGGACCCACTAAACGGCAGCGTTATATGGAGACAGCCATACGGAGGAAGTCATGCTCCTTTCGAAATTGTAGACTTAAACAAAGATGGTATCCCTGAAATACTGCTCGCTCCCGAATGGGAGTATGTTAACGGAACTATTCGCACCCGTGGGGGCTTGATAGCCTTACATGGAAACAACGGTTCTGTTTACTGGGATAACAAAAAAGCCTATGCAGGTGGAAAATTTATAGGTGTAGCTGATATTAACGCCGACGGGTATCCTGAAATTTTTACCTGCTCACAAGGAGGAGTTTCAGCCTTAACCTATGATGGCCGCATATTCGCTTCCGCCTACAATTATTATACATGTTGGGGTGGAGTAACCGTAGGCGATACGGATTTTGACGGTGTGTTTGAAGTTTATTTAGGTGACAGAAGCGAGTGGTACCCCTCCTACCCCTCTGGTGGGAAGGGGCTTAGGGCATTTTGGGCAGATAATCTTACCGAAAGATGGTGTAAACCTGAAATCCTCTGTAGCAGTCATGCCCCAGTGCTTGCTGATGTAGATAAGGATGGAGATCTTGAAATAATCATACTTAATCAACGTGGCGGCATCGGAGTTTTTAATACGGACGGAAGCGTCAACACATACAAAGGTAAATATCGCTATAGTCTCGACCTAGGTTTGACATGTCACAGCAATCCAACAGTAGCCGACGTAGATGGCGATGGCAACCTTGAACTAATAACAAATGGCAACGCAAAAATGACGTTAGATCCTCCTAAAATATGGGATTTGGTCGACTGGAAACTCGATGCCACATTGCCATTTCCCTCCATGGAGCCTCCAGGGGTTGCAGACGTGGATGGAGATGGAAAACTAGAAATTATAGCACCTAACCCGAGAAACGTAACTATCTTCAAATATAACTCTAACACAAAGAATTATGACATCGTATACACGATCCCAATAGCTTATGCTCATGAATTTTTTATAGCACAAGACATCGACAATGATGGTAAACTTGAATTAGTCTTCAATTTACATAATAGTTGGGTTTATGTCTATGATGTAGAGGCCCCAGCACCCTCGCCAAAACCTCGATCTGGCCGCTATTTCTACAGTGAGTATAGAACAAGAGTTCCGGTCTATGTGCCGCCACCTGGACCGCCAGCACCAAAAATAACCGAAATTTCACCCAATGACGGAGCAACAAATGTCCCACTAACACTTTCAGAGTTAAGTTTTAAACTAACAGACTATCAATGTGACTTAATAAATTACACAGTCACAACTAGTCCAAATATAGGTTCAGCTAGCGGTATAAACGTAATCAATGGAAAGATATCAGTCCCAATTAGCGGTTTAACATATTCAACAACCTACGTTTGGACAGTAACAGCTACGGACGGAGCTAATACGATTTCAAAAACTTTCACCTTTAAAGTAATGGATCTTTCACCATGGTATAATACGGATTGGCGATATCGCAAAGCTATCATAATAGACCACACAAAAGTGGTTGCAGATCAAACAAACTTTCCAGTTCTAATCGATTTAACCGATCCATACTTAAAAACCAAAGCACAACCAGACGGCGCCGACATACTATTTACGGATCAAAACCAAGTTAAACTAAGCCATGAAATAGAACATTACGATAACATAACAGGTCGGTTAATCGCCTGGGTTAAAGTGCCCTCTTTATCTTCAACGGTAAACACGGTTATCTACATGTATTATGGCAATTCATACTGTGAAAATCAGCAGAACCCGACAGAAGTGTGGACTGAAAACTATAAACTTGTGTTGCATTTAAACGAGGAAACGGGTGTACATCAGGATTCGACGGTATATAGAAATAACGGGTTAACCTTCGGCAATCTAACTCAAGGCGCAGTGGGACATATCGGAAACTGTGTTGAATTTAATGGCGGCTACATTGAGTTGCCCAAAGTCTGTACAAACGAATCGCAATTCACTTTCAGCGCATGGGTTTATCCAAGGGCGGGTGCACGCTACATTATTTCTGAGTGGTATTCGTCTCAGGGTGCTTTCTTGCAAGTTTCATCAGATTATAGCAAGATCGACTTCTATATTAATGACTTAGCAGTTTCTGCACCCATAACCTTTAACAGTTGGTACTATGTTGTTGGAGCCTTTGACGGCGCAACTGCCCGACTGTATATAAATGACTGTTTGCCAGTTTCTAAATCTGCCTCAAATCCACAGTGGCCTTCCCAGAACATGTACATCGGCGACCGTTCAGATCACACGCGCAAGTTTTATGGTTTTATTGACGAGGTTAGGGTTTCAAGCATCGCCCGCAGCCAATCTTGGATACTCACAGAATACAACAACCAACTCAACCCATCAACATTCTACACAATTTGTCCGGAAGAAGAATTCTTTACCAGTGAAGCGTATTTAACAGTTTTAATTGAGGGAGAAGGATTAGTTACTAAAATACCCGACAGCGAGAAATATGCATATGGTACTTTGGTCAAGCTAATGGCTGTAGCGAGTGCTGGTTACACATTTTCGCATTGGGAAGGTAACCTAACAGGCGATAAAAATCCAGCAACAATACTTATGACCGGAAATAAAACAGTTAAAGCAGTATTCATCAAAAGCGAATACACCTTAACTATCAACGTAGAAGGAAGCGGCTCGGTTTCAAGAAATGATACTGGACCATACTATTATGGTTCAGTTGTGCAATTAACAGCAACACCTGACCCACATTGGGAATTCGTTGAATGGAGTGGAGACTGTAACGAAACAGAAAACACCATAACAATAACCATCATCAAAAACATAACTATAACCGCACGTTTTGCAAAACAAAAATACATAATTAATGCTTCAGTAGAAGGCATAGGAGGAACCATACAACCTTCAGGATTAGTCATTGTGGAATACGGTCAAAGTCAAACATTTATAATAACTCCTGACGAAGGTTATCACATCTTCAACGTAATTGTAGATGGGACATCAATTGGACCAAAATCTTCCTACACATTTGACGCTGTAGACTCAAACCACATAATAATTGTTTCATTCGCCCAAAAGGTTTACACATTAACCGTTAGTATTATAGGAGAAGGTTCAGTGGAGTTGAACCCTGAAAAGGAATTTTACACACATGGTGAAATTGTACAGCTAACGGCGATACCACGTGTTAACTGGACATTCAGCGGTTGGAACGGTGACCTTTCAGGCCTTACGAACCCTATAAACATAACAATGACAGGAAATAAAAATGTAACCGCAACATTCACAATAAGTGAATGGTGGCACTGCGACTGGAAATACCGCAAGAAAATAACAATAAATCACACAGAAGTAGCAGGCGAACTGCTGGATTTTCCAGTTTTGATCGAATTAAATGATAGCAATCTCGCCCAGAAGGCGCAGCAAGATGGAGACGATATTGTTTTTACAGATGTAAATAACACGAAATTAAGCCACCAGATAGAGTTTTACAACAGTACAACGGGACATTTGATAGTTTGGGTTAAAGTGCCATACTTGTCGTCCGTAACTGACACGATACTTTATATGTATTATGGGAACCCTTACTGCGAAAGCCAGCAGGACCCCACGGGAGTGTGGGATATAAACTATAAGCTTGTATTGCACCTAAATGAAAACGCGGGCATACATTATGATTCCACAATGAATGACAATGATGGAACACCGTTTGGCAATCTAGTTCAAGGCGCAGTGGGACATATCGGAAACTGTGTTGAATTTAATGGCGGCTACATACTTTTACCACGTGTTTGCACAAATGAAACGCAGTTCACCTTTAGCGCATGGATCTATCCAAGGGCGGGTGCGCGCTTCATTATTTCTGAACGGCGGAATTATCAAGGTGCTTATCTGCAGGTTTCATCAGATGGCAAATACATTGAGTTTTACGTCAACAACGTAGAAGTCTCCTCAAAACGTATAACGCTTAATACGTGGTATTATGTTGTTGGAACTTTCGATGGCTTAACCGCTCGACTATATCTTAATGGTCAACTACACAGTTCTCTCCCCGCTTCCCTTACATGGCCGTCAGATAGCATGTATGTGGGTGACGCTTACAGCCACATAGTCAAGTTTTATGGTTTTATTGACGAGGTTAGGGTTTCAAGCATCGCCCGCAGCCAATCTTGGATACTCACAGAATACAACAACCAACTCAACCCATCAACATTCTACACCATAGGACCCGAAGAACAATACGCCTACAACAATTCTGCTGTGGGTGAATATTTTGACAGTTTCAATAATAATATACTCCAAACAGGAAACACAAACAAATTAGAAAGCCAACAAGAAACAAACCTTGCTTACTTAACCCCCATAACTTGGCTGGCGGCAATACCAATCGGCCTCAAACCACGCCAATCACACGCAAGGAACAAAAACCGTAATAAATGTAGGCTGGTTCTACAACAAGCAACTTTAGGCATAGAACTCTACGGAACAGCAGCCCACACATCCGCATACCACAAACCACAAGCAAAGTCCATAACGCCATATAACTAATCCTAAAAAGAACACCAAAATACTTTAAACACCCCGAATGGAACAGCCGGCTTGGTAGCTGCAATGTTGCTAGGATTTTACTTTTACAAGTGTAAACCTACATTATAACCATCAAATAGCGCTGAATTTCACTTTACCTTTAAAAGTGGCATATTTTCATTTTCAGTTTTCCAATAAAAGCTTTCTTAAACCGTCTTCAAGCGGGATTTTTGGATTGTAACCAAGTTTTTCCCTAGCTTTTGAAACATCGGCAACGCTATGTTTGATGTCCCCTTTTCTGGCCTCGCAGTGCTGGATTTTTAGATGCTCCTTGTTGGCGATTTTCAAAAGGATGCTGGCCAACCTGTTTATGGAAGTGGCCACGCCCGTTCCAATGTTGAAGATTTCGCCAGCCGCCCCTGAACCTTTTAAAGCAAGCAAATTGGCTTCGGCAACATCCTCAACGTGCACGTAATCCCTTGTTTGTTCTCCATTGCCAAAAATTACGAGTGGCATGTCGTTTTTGATTCGATTTAAGAACTGGGTTATGACTCCGCTGTACTCGTTTAAGGCTTGCCGCGGCCCATAAACATTAAAATACCTTAGGCAAACAGTTTCCAAGCCAAACTCCTCATAAAACTTTAGCACATGTCTTTCGGCCCCCAACTTTGAAACGCCGTAGGGCGAAACAGGCTTGGCCGGCGCATCTTCTTTGATAGGCAGCTCTTCAGCATTCCCATAAACAGCGCAGGAAGAAGCATAAACGAAACGTTTTATGCTAGAATCTACACAAGCCTTTAACAAATTTAAAGTCCCATTAACATTAATGTCAAAAGTTAAAGCCGGATCTTTCATGGATTCTGGAACGCTTACCAAAGCAGCCAAATGAACAACAAAGTCAGCATCGCCGACCAAACTTCTCACAAGTCCAGCGTCTCTAACATCTCCTCTAACAAAGTGAAAATCCGCTCTGCTAAAATGCTGCCTAACGTTGTCTAGGCTTCCACTACGCAAATTATCTAAAACAACAACATCAAAGCCCTCAGCCAAAAACCTGTCAACTGTATGGCTTCCGATAAAACCAGCCCCGCCGGTAATTAAAACCCTCAAACAATCACCAACACTGAAAAGAGAAAAACCTAACACATAAACCTTCACAAACACCAACAAAACAAACCGGAAAATCACAATTTCCTCCAAAATGACACAATAAACAGAACCAAAAAGAAGGCTTATAATCATGCAAAAAGCCTTGGAAATGGGTAAAAAATCCGCCACTGGAAGCTTCCAACTATTTATTGGCGTGGCAGCCTCCACCATAATCATGGCGATAGGCACCATAATACTGGCAAGGCTGATAAAACCGGAAGAATACGGCCTATACACAATAGCTTTGATCCCCTCGTATACGGCTGTTCTTTTCAGAGACTGGGGTGTAAACACAGCCATAGCGAGGTACACAGCCAGCCTAAAAGCCGAAAACAGGGAGGAGGAAGCTTACGAAATAATTATGTCGGGTATATTCTTCGAACTGGCCTCGGGACTTGCCCTCTCATTAATTCTGGTGTATCTATCCGGCTTCATAGCTTCAACGGTGTTCCAGAGGCCGGAGGTTTCATTTTTAATTGCCGTAGCCTCCACCACTGTGCTCGCGGGAGCCCTTTTAACGGCTGCCCAGTCAAGCTTTATTGGCTTTGAAAGGATGGAGTTAAACAGCTTAACAAACATATGCCAAGCAATAGTGAAAACCGTTGCGTCTCCAATCCTAGTTTTCGTGGGTTATGGCGCCCTAGGAGCAACATTGGGTTACACGTTATCATTCATATTCGCGGCAATGATCGGTTTGATAACGCTATACCTAACCATAATAAGGAGACTAAAAACTGGAAAACCGCGAAAAAAGGGTTTAAGCCTAAATTTGAAGGCTATGCTTCGCTATGGGGTTCCCCTATCCATAGCGTCAATTATAAGCGGCTTCTTAACGCAGCTTTACGCCTTTTTAATGGCTGTTTACTGTACGGACGCTATGATAGGCAACTATCAAGTGGCAACTCACTTCGCCACTTTGTTGACATTTTTCACAATTCCAATATCAACTGTCCTCTTTCCCTTGTTTTCAAAAATCAACCCGCAAAGGGAGCCTGAACTACTTCAAACAGTTTTTGCCTCTTCGGTTAAGTATACTGCAGTGTTCCTTGTGCCAGCAACGATGGCTGTAATGGTTTTGTCAAAACCAATGATATACACGCTATTCGGAGAAAAATGGGCTTATGCGCCCTTCTTTCTAACCCTTTACGTAGTAAACGATCTCTTTGCAATTTTCGGAAGGCTAAGCCTTGGAAACTTACTAGCGGGCGTGGGCGAAACAAAGACTCAGATGAAACTTAGTCTAATAACGCTGATTTTTGGCGTACCATTAGCCTTTGTGCTTATACCCTTCGCTGGCATAGTTGGCTTAATAACGACAAATATTGTGGCGGGACTGCCTAGCCTTTTCTTAGGACTTCGATTGGTATGGAAACGCTACAAGGTTAAAGTTGACCTTAAATCCTCGGCAAAAATTTTGGCAACGTCTTCTCTTGCGGCGGCAGCAACGTTCATGGCAACAAGCCTTATATCATGTGCAGACTGGGCAGAACTGGCGATTGGAGGCGCAACGTTCATAACCACTTACATCGTTGCAGCCCCAGTACTGGGAGCGATTGAAAAAGCTGATATGGCTAACTTAAAAATGCTATTTTCAGGTTTGGGTATAATTTCGAAACTGTTAAGTTTTCCGTTGCATGTTATGGAAACCGTTCAACACATTTTAAGCTTCTAGGATAAGCCTTTTAGGATCGAGTTATAATCCTCTAGCAGTGAGAACTCAAAATGAATTTTATATTGAACCATGTGCCTC
>Ga0209394_1000712_pt1 | contig 23782 bp, 20 predicted proteins | sample JNZ201metaG_FD_184122 | JGI IMG/M metagenome (GOLD analysis project Ga0209394, IMG submission 184122) | Hot spring microbial communities from Jinze hot spring, China to study Microbial Dark Matter (Phase II) - JNZ 20120812A (SPAdes) (version 3) ... | reverse complement strand
ATAGCGCCAGCTATGTTCTTCCAGACGACCTTATATGGGGCGAAAGTGTATGAACCTATGTTATCAACTATGTAGAAAATCTCTTCAAGCCTACTTGATGCCCATTGCTTCTCCGCCTCGCTTTTCGCCTTCCTGATCGCATCTCTTAAAAAGAGAAAAGGCTTTATAGACCTAGACTTAAGGTCCTCTTTGAACTGGTAGAGATATCCATACACACCTGGATATTTTTGCTGTAGCTCGATCCTGGTTAGTGGTTTCCCCATTCTAGGGTCGTGTGGTACAATGATGTACCTGTCCCTGTAGCCCACGTACCACCTCTTTACGTCCCGTCCCCTGATCAGCGGGTAAATGTGGTCTGGCTCGACTATGGCTTCTACTTGTTTAACCTTCTTCTTCTGTCCGGGTTCGGGTGGGTTTGTTATCACTAACTTTCCGTCAGGTAGTTTCTCCTTGATTTCTACATAGTAAACCTGGTTTAACCCAGAATTCACACCCGCGTGTGCTTCGTATTGTGATTCACCAACTAGCTTCCTAACGTGTGGTAGCACCTTTTCCGTTACCTGCATCCAAGGGCTCGAGGGGTCTCTCTCAATTATTGGTGTCATCACCGCTTGGTATCTCTTAACGGTCTTCAAGACCTCCTCCAGTGGCATATCGGTGGGCACGGCTTTCTCGCTAACCCATATCACGTGCCTTATCCTCCTATTCTCCTCTACTAGCTTAGCTGAGTCAGGGCATTTCTTAGAGTCACTAATGTCCTTTAGCTCGCAGATCTTCTCAACAACTATAGCTGAAGTTCTGTTCACTGCTCCCTCAAACGGTTTTGTTAACACCATGTCGTGTACAACGCGTATTTTGGTTTTAGTAGCTAGGAACCTCCTAAATCCTCCACCTGCTTGAGTCTTGAACACCGTGAACGGCATTAGGAAAGCGTGTTTTCCACCGGGCTTCAGGTACAGGTCGAAGCACCTGGCTAGGAACAGCATTGCCAGGTCTCTCTTGAAGCCGGCTCCCTTGCCTAGAATACCGTAGGTCTCCCACAAAACTTTGGAGACCTCTCTGTAGCTTTCAGGCAACTCCTCCCATCTTACCCAGGGCGGATTGCCCACTACGTAGTCGAATTTTCCTTTGAGCATTGGTGCAAAAGCGTTTCTTATTATGGAAATCCAGACATCGTTTTTCCCTTCTTCCTCTAGTTTTAGCAGAGTAGCGTAGAACCCTGTTAATACGTCTAGCTCACTATTAGATATGTCCTTGAAGACGTACTTAATCCTGTTCTTGAAGTCCTCGGGTGTGTACCTGCTCTTCAGCGCGCTGGTTACCTCCGATAGAATTCTCGGTAGGAGTCCATTATCCACAATCCTCACGGGTACTTGGAACTCTCCGACAACGGTTTTGAGCACGTAGACGTTTCCGGTGAGCGTTGTCCTCTTCTCAACCATGAGCGAATCAGCTAGGTACACCGGTATTTCTATTGTTCCTCTCTTGGGTAAGTCAGCTATCATGAGTAGGTAGTTGGTTCTAGCTGTTAACACAGCTAGTGGATTTAGATCGTATCCTACAACGTTGCCTAGTAAGTAGTCTACGAGAACATCCTCAAGGAAGTGTTCTCTAGCGTATGATCTGAGTCTTGCAATGTACCTTACGAGGAAGGTGCCCGAGCCGCAGGCTGGGTCGAGAACCCTTATCTGGAGTGGTTTTAACGAGTCTTCAGCTCCCATCTTCTCCAGGTTCTCGAGTGTGAGTCCCGCCTCGTCTAGGAGGAAGTCCGCTAACCAGTCTGGAGTGTAGTACTCACCTAGCCTGTGTCTTATGTCTCTGGGGACAAGGTTTTGGTAGAGTCTCTTCAACAGGTCTCTAGCGTACTCTGGCTCCAGCTGTGGTGTTGCAGGCTCGTAGTCCGCTAGCCTCCTGATGATCTCAGCCAGAACGTCGGCTAGCTCTTCATCTAGCTCACCGAGGTACCAGGAGAAGTAGTCTCCCTCGAGGAAGTTCTCGTAGCCAAACATTTTGAAGACGCCTCCGCTCTCAAGCTCAGCTAGGGTATCCCTTAGGGCTTCAACACCACCACTCGTGTACTTGTCGTCTAGCTCTGCGATGTAGGATTTGTAAAACCTACCACCTCCATACAGGTAAACGACTTCTGCAGATAGTAGCTTCATTATGAAAGCGTAGTACGTTTGAATAGCGAAGATCAGAGCATCGTAGTTAACACTACCTACTATACCGTAATCAGACACCAACTCGCGGAGCTCTTTAAGCTTCTCAGGGTCGTAGCCTGTTGCTTGCTTAAAGAGCCTCATCCAGTCTTCGAAGAGCACTCTAGTTCTAGGGTTTTTACTGTTTAGCAGCTTTCTGTAGAGAGTGTTCACGGCTCTTCTAGCTATTACTGACTGAGGACCGAAGTCGTTGAGTAAGGATTCTACTTTGAGAGCTTTTCTCCTTAATCCCCTGATAGCCTCTATGAGTTTAATAACGCTTTCTCTGGTGATATCGTAGGGTCCTCTGAGTATCCACTTGTCCTGCGGCTCGTAGTACCTAACGAAGGCTATTCTATCGCTTATTACGACTCCCAGGTATCTATCCCACTCAGCTTTACTGGATGCCTCCTTAGTGATGTATTTTACTACTTGCTCCTTGGCTCTATCTATGTCGGATGCTGATGAGAGCTTACCGGGAACTTTGTACTCTACTACTACGTGACCGTAGAGTGCGTCAACCCTAGCACCCGAGACGAGAGTGTACTCGTAGTGACCGTACTGGGTTATACCTAGGGGCTTCAGTATCTTCTCCTCAATACACCTTACTGAGACTCTTGCTCTAACTTCCTCCTCGTTCCTAGCTGTTCTAACACTATGCTTAATACAGTTCACTAAATCATCCATGTCTATTTGAGGTACGAGAACCTTACCACTCATGCTCTAGCCCCCGGTCGCATTTTAATAGTGAACGAGGAACGCTTACCTCTCGGCAAAGAACCCTCGTAGTAGTTGAACATGTTCTTGCACCTTCGACACTCCAGCATTCTAACCTAGTAGAACTTGAATCTCCAGGGTTCTCTTAGCTGCTTAAATCCATCTAAACCATATTCATAGCCGCAGAACAGGCACTTAACCACTTTGCTCACCTCTGTGCTTTCCTAACATAGACTGCTCCGTTCTCGAAAACCCACTCAACCTCGTCGTTCTCTCTCAGCTCTAGTAGCTTGCGGACCTCCCTAGGAATAGTCGTCCTATAATATCTACCAATCCTAGTACGAGCCATAACAGGCATAAACTCTATAGCACCTACTATAGAATTCTCTGAGAGAGTATAAAAACTTAAGTACTAAAGATGGTTTGCAGATCTATTCGGGAGGGGTTCAGCTCTTATATAGGTCATAGCCTCATCTTTGTTCCCCCGCATCGGTCTCGGGTTTGCATAACCTTTAGGACCTTTCAGGGGCTCCCCGGGCACCCCACATATTAAGCATCTACCTTCGGGGGAAGCGTATTAGCGTCTCTACCGGCTCTCGATCCCTCACCTGGCAGCTCACATAGATAGTAGAGGATCCATTATAAGCTTTCTTCCCCAATAATCATGCAGCTGAGGAGCAACATCAACCTATATGAGCCTATACAAAACTCGAAACAGCTCAGTTAGGCTACCATGACGCCATTGGCCTTAATAACGTTACATTTGAATGACGTCCCGGTGGTCTTTATCTCTAGGATCGATTAAAAACTGAAAGAAGCTAAAAACATTTAGAGGATCACAACTATTAAAATCTAAAACTATAGAAGGTCTAATTAAACATTTATTTACAAGAGAAAATCCGTGTAACAATTATCCATACGGGGAGGTAGCAAATCAAAGAGTATGAATCAGATAGAATTAAACCTTACATATATGACCTATCATCCTGGTTTCTGGCAACCGATGATGCTTCAAGGTTTCCAGCGGGATGCATGGAAATTTATAAACGCTGCGACATAAACTGATAACAGGAAGCCTTACGCACACATACTAGTAGTACACACACTTACTAGTAGTGGCTCGGGTAGCTCAGCTGGTTAGAGCGCCGGACTGTAAACCCGGAGGTCTTGGGTTCAAATCCCCGCGGGCCCATCACCCTTATAGCTCAAAACGTTAAGGTGGAGTGATGGGTATAACAGTCCCATACCCTATCCTGCCTAGAGCCCTATATTCCTCGTCTTCATGCAATCCCATGACGGCGTATATCCCATATCGTAACGCCTCCTCCCCCACTTTCTCAGCCTTTACTATCGTTCCCTCCATGAGGACTGGATATAGGGGCTTTCTCTTTTTATGAGCGAGGCTATAGCCCAGGCCTATTATGTTAATCCTTCCAATATAAGCTGGTATTCTATTGAAGTCCTTAAGGTTTATTGGTGCCGGCGTTGTGAGCAGCAGGTACTTATGCTCTCCTTCTTTAAACTTTAACAGCCTCTCCGTAATCTTATCTTTTCCCTCCTCTACCCTCATCGCCGTTATCCTTTGTTCCCCTCCTAGTTTTAACGCTAAGTCTACTTCTCTAGGTATGACCATCTCCCTGTCTTCCTTCTGGATCAAATGGAACCTGACTTCTACCGTTGGGTCCGCGTACGAGAGGTATTTTGTTGTATAAATGTATCCCTCCCTCGCAGTTTTAGAGGCTTCCCTCGCCCTCGCCCCTAAGGCTATCCCAACCCTCTCCTGAACTTTCAGCTTTAGCGTCTCCTTCCCCACTAGCTCCTCTAACTTTTTGACTCTTTCCATGAAATCGCTAGGTAGCCCGCCGCCCGCTCGGCTCTCTATTAGGTAGTCTAGGATGTTCGCTTCTATGCCCTCTATAACCTCGTAGTCTATTAGTACCGGCCTCTTAAAGCCCATTAGGAGGGGCACGTAAACCCTGTTGCTCCTTCTGCTGTAAGAGTGGAATCCCCTAATAGCCTCTATGCCCATGCAGTCTAGGGCATCCTCATAGAACTTTAGTAGTCCTTTGAAGCTCTCGGGTGCTGTGAGCTTGCAGGAGCGCTGTCCTGACATGAGGGCACCTAGGACTGTGCTGGGCCTGGGCATTGGAAGCGATAACGCATAAGAGTAGACGCCCCTAGAGCTGGGATCAAACTCTCCAGGCCCCCTCAACATTAGGGGCTCTAGGAGCTTAACTCTAGCTAGGAGGACCCTCATGGTATCACCTCATGCCAGATAACGTTAAAAGAGCTGCCCTAACAATGTTAGAGACCATGAGCCTCCTAGCGTGCTCAAACTCCTCCAGCCAACCGGACCCAATTATGGGCCTAGGAACTCGGCTGGGAATGATGGGCTCGAAGACTTCAGCATATATTCTAACAGCGTCCTCCTCTGATCTGGCACGCTTAACGTTGCGCTTTAAAAGCATCATCACGAGCGATCTCATGGCTTCCAGAGCCATACTATTTCCTCTTCTCAGCTCTCCTACAAGCCCTTCCAGGAGCTCAATCATCTCGTGCCTATGGAAGTCGTAGTAGAAGCTGTGTGAGAGAAGCTCGTTCTCGCACTCCAAGCCGATCCTCCTGTCGCTGTAGCATGCTAGCCTTAATGCTAGCCTAGCTAAGGAGGCTATTTCCCCGTTCAATCCTTCAGCGTTAAACCTGAGAGGCCTAGTATATGATAGTGGGATTAGAGCCACTCTCTCCGGGCCTCTAGGATTATAGGCCACTACTAGCATGTCCTTCATGCTACTTCTAACCTTGAATCTCTCATTAAGGTACTCGAATAATACCTTCTCCTTAGCCTCATCTAAGAGCTCCGTAGCCCTAGATATTACTATGGAGAGCGGATAGTAATAATGAGCTATGTAAACCACATAGCTCCTTCCGACGCTCGCCAGCATTGGCAAGTGGGCTTCAGAGAGCTTCAGGAAGCCTCCCTCAAAGGTTAAGCCTGCATCAACCTCGGACCTCGCACCAGCGAAGGAAAGCCTGGTGTTGATGGCTAGCTTTAAAGCTTTATCGACAGGAGCGAAGGCTAGGAGGTCGTCGCCGCCAGCATATACTATGAATCCGTCAAGCCTCGAAGCTAGAGCCATATCTGCGAGGGCAGCCCTCATAAGGGCTGAGCTTATAGAGACATGGTATGAAGGGGTCACAGGTATTTTGCCGAGCTCGAACACCTCCGAGAGAGCCCTTACGACGTCCCTTATCCTCTGTTTGGCATCATCAACGTTTATCCTCGGCACTTCTAAAACTATTCTTTTTGCCAGCTCGTTAAACTCTCTTCTCTCCTCAAGCCTAGCAACGTTCTCCCTGGCCAGCCTCGCACATACTTTTATAACTTCCTTATATGGGCCTTCAGCCGAGTCTATGATGTAGCTTTCTATAAAGTCTTTGAGCTCACTCTCATTCTTCAAGCCGGGCGCGAAAGCCCTGAAGTCCCCCTCCAAAAGCCTCCCTATAGAGTCCCCGTCAGCCTTAACTAAAGCATAATACCTCCAGAGCCACTCCACTAGGGGGACTCCGTCAACATTAACCTCCCCAAGTAGCCTCTCCCAGTCCCTCCTACACTTCTCATGGAACCATAGGTATTCCGGGTCTACAGAGTATATAAGGCTGAATATCAAGTCCTGCCCTTCGCCTCTCCTCTCCAGCTCCTTGATCCATTCATTAACCTTCTTCCCGAGCCTACGCATGAACCATCGTCTCTCTATAGCCTTAGCCCCGGCTATGGCCTCACGCCCCTCAACGCACACATACATGCCCTTCATTATCACCTCCTCCACAGGAATCTTCGCCTGACCACCTAAGATGTCTACGAGCTTCTCATATAGCCTGGCTGAGGCCATATGAGATAAGGATGGGAAGCCGAAGGGGGCCCGCCTGGCCCCAACGATCTTCTCCAGTTTTGAAGGGTCATTAACTTCATCCTCCGTGAAGCCTAGAAGTAGCACCTTTAACAGCCTAGGCTCTAAGCTTATTACGCGCTTAACAAAACACCATGGGCACAACTTCTCCCCGGGCTTGAAGGCTACCTTGAAGGCTGCGAGCTCATAGTCTTCTATGATGTAGCCGGCTAGCTCCCTCACGGCATCGTTAAACCTACTTTCATCCCTTGGCAGCACTAGGATGGCAGGCATCGAGCCGCATGAAGTGCAGTATTCGAACCCCCTTTTAGACCTTTCTGGGGTGCCGAGCTCCACGTTTTCTTCGAAAGCTCTCAATGTGAGAGTCTTCAAGTCTAAGGAGGTGGCCGGGGACCTGCCCCTATACTTGCTTAGAGCCATCTTAGATGTCAGCTCCTTATATATCTCATCGTACGCTTTCCAGATGCCCCCCTCCTTAAATATAGGCTTGTCCACGGTTACACTTGAAATTCTAAGAGTTAATGGGGGGGTCTCATGGAAGCCCGCGCTTTTAAAGATGTCCCTCTCATAGTAGTATTTAAAGACGCTGTTTACTATCCTCCACACGCCTCTATACTCTTGAGCTCTAATCTCCGCCAATTTTCTCAGTGCGTTCCAGAGCACTCTCCACCCTTTCTTAAACCTCTCCTCAAGATACTCCTCTACGCTTCCAACACTCACACCCTCGCTAGGTGCAAGCAATTCCTTAACCGCATCCCAGGATGGAAGTATTAAGGTCGCCCTCTCAGGGATTACAGGATATGGTGGAATACCTAGTTCATCACGCGTTTCCCTCACTTCCTCCACGTTAAGGTAGGCTATTTTCTCAGCTTTTCCAAGGGCATCCCTGGCTTTTTGTCCTCTACCTTCAACCTTGTTTGAAAGCCAGTACATGTAGAATGGGTTGAACCTGAGGGAGGGCATAACCACGATGTCCGGGCCTAGTGCTTCCACCAACTCGATAATAGTATACCATGTTAACGCTGAAACTATATAGCTTGAAGCCCACATGTCGCGGAGCTTGCGACTGGACATTATGAATTCCTGAACTCCGGCAACGTCAATCCCAACCATGAGCCCTTTTAGAGTTTCTTCACTCTCAAGGAACCAGTTAACGATGGCTGCCGTAGCATAGTTATGGTCGAAAGTGCTATGTGTCGGAGTCCTGGTGTCGGCGGGGCTCAAAGGAAGATTTCTACTTATCCATAGGGGCTCGTAGAGGGCATATAGGAGATGATATTTCCACCTCCAGTATTGAACCTCCCCTACAGAGGCCCCCAGCTCCTCGCCATAGGCTGACACCTCACTATCCCACTCCCTGCCGCTATGCCTTTCATAGTCTACATCAAGCCATGGGGCCACGATATTCTTGAGTTTAATCCTTTTAGGTATAAACGCTGAAACATATCCAGCCTCGAAGAACATGGCAAGAATCCACCTATCAAAGCTAGACGCTAGCCTATCAGCACTTCTAACCCTTTCATCATTCAATGAAGCCACAAAGGCGTCACCGAAAATCTTTCTAGCCAGGTCTTTAGCCTTCTCCTCATGTTTGATGAGAACGAAAGCCTTATGAGGAGGATCGTGAAGTAGGGCTACAGCCTTAAGCATAAACATATCATCAGCTATAACCGTCACATTTCCGCACCCTACGCGTCCCTGTAAGCTACAAGGTCGAACCTAGAGTAGCCAGCGGACGTCTTAGCCCCCACGCCTCGGGATAGAGCGTAGAGCACGGCCATATCTAGGGGCTTTAGCATTTCTAACACTCTCTGTGCGTCCTCCCTCGCCGCTATACTAGCGAGATCACCTTCTAAGGTGTACTTGCTAACCTCAGGCTTATAGTATATGTAGAACTCGAATTCCACACCTGGCGCTATAGACAAGAATGTGACGGGGTTGGGTTGAGCTTCGAGCTCGTCTCGAGCTCCAGGATAGTGAGGCGTGATAACATCGGGCTCTAATAGTCTCTCCCTGTCATGTCTTATGGGGTAAGCGTCTGTAATGCCCACAAGCCCCATGGACCCCTCAGAGCCAAAGAGGAGTGAGGGGAGACGCTCATCCTTGAATTCAGGCATGATATTGCCGTGTTGTACAAGTTCTTCGAGAGCATGCCTAAAGGCGCCCTTCAAGCTAGACCCTGGAATATACGGTATGCCCAGGAGCGGGTCTAGGAAGACACCGACCTCAAACGGTATCTTGCCCGCAGGCTCCCCAGTTCCAGCTACGACCCTGTACCTGGATTTAATAATGCACCTTTTAACTCTATACCCGTTACTCCTAAGAGCTTCTCTAATATTATCTAAGTACGTGTTTATCTGGCCGAGTAGTGAGTTAAATACAGGCTTGGCCTTCAGACTAACCTCCCTTAACAATCTCTCTTTTAGCTCTACACGTTCTCTTTTCCCCTTACGTCTAACGTCACGTCTCTCCCTAGTTTCCAGATCCTCTTTTATCCTGAAATATATAAGTCCTGTCCCCTTAATCATCAGGTAAGAGTAAAGGTTCACCTGATCCTTTAGTCCCTCCAAACTAATATTGAAGGCTTTGCTCAGGCCCACTTCCTCATCCCTCCCTGCGGCTGGGTGCACTCTTTCTCGACACGCCTCTTTACAAAGTTAAACGCGGTCGCGAAGACATTTTCAAGAGAAAAGTTTGCGCTTTGACCCTGCTCATTTAGTACACTAAGATCTTTTACATATTTGCTCTTCACACTCGGGCTCTCATAAATTAGCCTGTCTAAGGGCCAGTCCTTGCTGAGAAACCCATAGATTATGATAAACTTCCTATCGCCCTTTCCATTCTCGAAATACTTAAGTTTAATGGCTGACGGTCTCCTTCCCGGCTCCTTTCCAACGAAATATCCTTGGCCCTTAGCACTCCTCGGAAGACCTAGTATCCACGTGTGTAGCTTGCTCCTAGAAATAGAGGCCGAGGGAGCCACTCCTCTCACTATACCCTCCCAGCTAGACTTTAGACATGCTTCCCCGATGATGATAGCTATTCTAAGCCTGTCAAGCCTCGAGCACTCCACGGATTCTAGTTTAAAGAAGTGATCAGGCACTAACGTGGGCACCTTGGGGAGGAATTCTTTACTCTCACATTTAACCGTGCCATCGCATGCTAAGCTAATAACATAGTCTATGAACTCGTAGATGCTCTTGTTCAGCTTGTCCGCAGAACTAGCATTTATTATGTTATTAACTTTATCCACAACATCCCTTAAAAAGTTGTAGCGCGCCAAATTATATGAAACATTTTCCACCACTATGGAGCCTAAGCCCCTGCCCGTCGCGCTTCCCAGCCCTCCAAGGATCAAGGAGAGCAGGAAGCTGGCAGCCGCAAACTTTAAATCCCTATCTTCAATCTTATCCCCACTCTTATACAAGCCTATTCTAGCCCGAACACCCTCGTATATATATAAGGATTCTTTATATAAGGTCTCTTCTAAGGTCTCTCTGGTCTTTGCAGACTCTTTACCTAACATCGTTAACAGTCTCAGCCTAGGTATATTGCGTAACCTACCCCTATCGAGGGGGGACTTGCTAAGAGCTGTTGTGTCTTCTATTGTAACGGAGAATTTAGAGCCCGCCTTAGTATTACCTAGAAGGTGTGACGCTTTATTATCAAGATCTTTGTAGTCATTTTCTCCGCACCTGCACGCTGAATATATTGTTCTCAACCACCATCTCCATAATGCTTTAACCTCTGAGGGTCTAGGAGGCTCCCACATTTTCAGGTTGAGATCATATGGTTTCGCATTGTAGCCTCCTATTCTAGGTAATACTAGAAGTACTTCTGCGTTTAAGATGTTGTCTCCCACCCTTTTCAATAGCTCATCTTGAACTCTCCTAAACGGCTGAACGCTCAATAGCTCCACCCTTATTCTACGGTGAACTCAGCCTCGCACAGCCTCTTGAACTGCTCTAGATATGGCCTTAGCAGTTTGAATGCTACCTGCGATTTAATGCCCTCCATTAGGGCGTCCAGGTACTGTATAGTTCTATCGCAGAGGCTGGAGCCGCCGGAGCCTTCTGGAACGAGCTTGAGATGCTCATCTAAATACTTTATTATAGCATAGGCATAGATCGCGTATGATAATTGAGTGTCGTCAATAAACACTTTAACCCCCTCACTCGTCTCTCTCAACATTTCATTCTTCTTAAGGACATCGATTACTCTTTCAACCTTTAGTTTTTCGGTCGAGGATTTAACAGCTTGGATCAGGCTCTCCGCTAGAGTGCAGTATTTTATGGTGGCTTTTGCTATAATGAAGCTTAGCGTGGGGATAAAGCCAACGTTTAACATCATGGGTAGCGTTTCTCTAGATCTCGATCTAACGCCTTCTCTTACATTTTTAACTACGTTCTCGATCCCCCTCCTCTTCTCTTCTTCTCTAATCTTTTTAGCTTCCTCTTTTAACGCTTCATCTAGCACTCTTAGGGTCTCCTTTATGTCCATAAACGCTTTTATTGCCTCTGCCGTGGGGCTGTATTTCACTGTGTTTCACCTCCTAGGAATAACAGCTCTACTATCCCCTTACCTATTGTTTCATGGCCCCCTAGCACTACGTAGTTTTTGAGTTGCCTATTGATTATATCCTTTACGTTTTTAGCTCCCTCTCTCGCTATTACTGCCTGGTCTACGTCTTTATCGAAACTAAAAGTTTCCCTAACTAGTTTTAGATCCTTCAGGCATTGAATGTATTCATCTGCTCTCATAGCGCCTTTACAGTGTGGCCTCTTATAGAGGAATAGCGTGTGTAGCATCGTGCCCCCTGGTATGTATTCTTCTGTCCATGGGCCCGCATCTACTTTTTTAGTTTCCCTCTTGAGCCTGACCCTCGTGAGCCTTACTATGCTCCTCTCTATGAGCTCCCTCGCAGTGTCATCATTGAGAACTAATAGGGGTTTGTTCAGCTTAAGCTTTTCGACTAGTTTCACTAACCCGCTAGCCTCTTGGCTCTTATCTGTTACTGTTAGGATGAACTCCTCCGCTAGGATGGCTTTACCCTCAAGCTCATTTATTTTAATAGTTTCGCACCCTTTCACACACACGGCTTCCTCGCTTTTTATGCTGTTCTTCCCCCGCCATTCTTTGAGCTCTCTGCAAATACTTGTTACGCCTCCGGTTTTCGTTACTTCTTCGGCCTCCTTGAAGGCCTCAATTAAACTACACCTATCTAGGAAAGAGTCTAGAAGGTAGGGTGAGGTAACATAAGCGTAGATGCCTTTGAGGCTCCTAACCGGGATAACTAGGAGGAGTGAGTCCAGGATAGCTATGCTGGACTCGAAAGTCTCACCCTCCTCAGGCTCAGCCCCTAGAAGGGATGAGACTGCCATTCTAGCTTTACCGACGTTCCCCAGCTCTTTCACATATGCTTTTATGAGAGCTGTTTTCAGGGCTCCCTTTAAGCTAGAACTATAAATGCACGGGTATCCGTGCTCGTCGCGTTGCACTGGGAGGTCTACGAGCCCCCCAGCTCTCCCAACTCCAGCGTGAACTGGGGTTAAGGCCTTAACTATCACTAGATCCGCGTAAGAATATGCGGGGGGAGCCTCTAAGATGGGGTAGCTCAAAATATGACACCCCAGTAAGGTGTAACATAAGGGGGTATTTAAATCTAACCTCGCATCGCTATTCTAATCGTCGAGGAATAGCATGTTTTCATGGAGCGCCCTCCAGTAGTTAAAAGTTTCAAACTCTAGATTCCACGCTTCCAAATATAGAGGCGTTAAAATGATCCCATGAGGGAGTGGTTGTTTTGAGTGAGGTTTATGGTAGCGTTTATGTTGTTTATGCTGATTTTAGCGTTTTGAAGAGTTTCCCCGTTATTTCTTTCAGTGGTTCCTTCGTTTCTAGCCTTATATATTCATGTTTTTCAGATATTAAGCCTATTTCCGTCTCCCCCCTACGTTAATGGACGTCCTCTCTTTAGCGGCCGCGTTTTGAGGGTAAAGTTTCTCCTAAAACTGTTTCTGAAAACTCTAGGGTTTCTTTCAGGGTTACTTTTTACACTGTGAAGTCTCTCGACTCTATACTTTTAGGCCTCGAGTCTATTAGTTTTGAGGAGCTCATGCTTCCCGAGGATCCTTTTGGAATAACTAAGGATAAAGTTTTAGAATAGTCAAGTACTCCCCCACCATATTCACCTCCAGGTCGTGGAGAGTCCTATTTCCCTCACCACAACGCCTAATATATAGCATGGCCTCAATAGCCTCAATACTCACAGGGCTAGATTTAAAGAGAGCAGCAATAAAGCTAGCTAAGAAAGTCGAGCTAGTAGGCACGCCCAAAATTGAAATAGAAGAATACAATATAGGAAGGAAAAACGGGAAAGAACAGTAAAAACATTCAAAGCCACAGCAAAATACGGAGTCTACGGAGCAAAAAACGCCGAAATATTCATAGCCTTAATGAAGCTAGGCGAAAAAACAAATGTAGGAAAAAGCAGGGGAATGGGGTTCGGAGAAATAAAACTCAAATCATACCACTTACTCTAGCTTTCTATTCCCTTTGGGGAGTTTCCGTTTTATAGATTAGGCTCCTCCTTTAAACGTTAACCTGTCCCTTTAAGGAGTTATACTTTGAAGTTGTTATTATTACCTGAAGCTTAAGTGCTTAACTGCACTTTACTTCCGAACAGTTTGAGGGTCCGAATCATAGACCTTGAATGTCCGGGTGGCATGATAATTTACGCCATTGATGCCTGGATGTTAACATCAGACCTCTCACTTTTCAGTGCTCTCTCGCTCTCTAATGGCTCCCACTCGAAATAAAGCTTTTAAGGCTCCGTTTATGTATGATGTTTCTTTTATTATTCGAATATACTGCCAGGACGACGACAGAACTCCCTAAAAAGAATAGAAAAATCATATTTTGAGGCATGCGACTTTTCTATTAGAGCTTACTGGTTTTAGTGGGGGTTCTTGGGTCCAGCATTCTTTAGTTGCTAGCGGGCATCTTGTTACGAATTTGCAGCCTTTTGGTGGGTCTATGGGGCTTGGTGGTTCTCCTCTTGCTTTGAATTTTTCATCTATGTATGCTCCTACTAGTCTGGCTGATGGTGATGATGTTAGGAGCATTTTCGTATAAGGGTGTAGGGGGTCTTTGAATGTCTCCTCTACCGGGCCTTCTTCAACTATTTTGCCCATGTACATTATAGCTATTCTATCTGCTATTGCCCATACTAGGCCCATGTCGTGTGTTATGAATATTAGGGTGAGTTTATACATTTCTTTAAGGTCCATCAGTAGGTTTAATATGTGGGCTCTCACGGAAACATCTACGGCTGCCACTATTTCGTCGGCTACGAGGATTTCAGGCTCTACTGCTAAGGCTCTTGCTATGGCTACTCTCTGCTTCTCTCCTCCAGATAGTTCTCCGGGGTATTTTATGAGGTGATCCTCACTTAAACCCATCAGTTTAAGTAGTCTTACTGTTTCTCCAAGTAGCTGGGAGCCTTCCAGTTTTGGGTTTTTAGCTTTTATAGCCTCACATATGGCATCAAATACTGTAAGCCTCGGATTTAAGCTACTGTCCGGATTTTGGAAGACTGCTTGAATCTTATGCCTCACATCTTTTTTGTTCAGTATCTTGAAAATGTCTTCGCCCCTATAAAACACTTTGCCTTCATCTGGCTTTAATAGTCCAGCTATTATCTTACCTATAGTGCTCTTGCCCGAGCCGCTTTCACCCGCAAGAGCTAAGACTTCCCCCCTGTAGATGTCAAGGCTTACACCATCGACAGCTCTCACATACTTCCTCCTAAGGCTTAGGATGCCGGCCCCCGCTGGGAAGTATTTTTTAATATCTACAAGCTTCATAATAGCCTCCAAAGCTCACCCCTCGTATAGAAGGCATGAAACTATCCTTCCATTAACCTTAGTCATCCTAGGCTGTATACGGCTACATTCAGGCATAGCCATGGGACATCTAGGGTGGAATCTACAGCCTTTAGGAGGGTCTATGAGGCTCGGGATTGAGCCTGGGATTGAAGCTAGTTTTTGTTTTCTTTCAGGTTTCAAAACACTTAGTAGCCCTTTAGTGTATGGATGTAGGGGTTTTTCCCTTAACTCGCTACTTCTACCTAGCTCCACCATTTTCCCAGCGTACATAATCATTATCCTATCAGCTATTTCGAGGAGCAGGGCTAGGTCGTGAGTTATAAATATTATAGAAGAGCCTGTCTCAGCTCTAATCTCTCTTAGGAGCTCTATAATCTCGGCTTGAATAGTTACATCTAGAGCTGATGTAGGCTCATCAGCTATTATGAGGTCCGGCTTCTCAGCTATAGCCATCGATATTAGCACCCTCTGCTTCATACCCCCACTCATCTGGTGAGGGTAGCTGTGCACCCTTCTCTCAGGGTCCGCCATTTTAACCTTTCTATACAAGTCTTTAACGAGGTCCATATACTTCGAGACCCTCCCGCCCCTGTGAGCTTCATAGACTTCAGCTACTTGAAAGCCTGAAGTGTATACTGGGTTTAGATAAGTGCTTGGATCCTGGAATATCATTGATATCTTCTTTCCTCTAAGCTTCCTCCACTCGCTCTCGCCGAGCCTTGTTAAGTCTAAACCGTTGAAGAGTATCCTCCCAGACTCTATAACGGCTGGAGGTCTTAGGAGGCCCGCTAGTGCTAGAGCTAAAGTACTTTTACCCGAGCCGCTTTCTCCAGCTACGCCTAGAATCTCCCCTCTGTTAAGGTTAAAAGATACCCCATCTACAGCCTTAACAGTGCCTTGAGGTAAGTGGTAATATACTCTTAGATCTTCAACTCTTAGAAGTTCACTCATAGATCAAAACCTCCTCAACAAAGTTCTAGCTCTGGGGTCTAGAGCGTCTCTAAGCCCGTCTCCTAGAATGTTGAAAGCTATTATTGTGATAGAGATGAAGAGCCCTGGAAATACTACTATGTGGGGGGCGCTGAAAAGGTAGATCTTACCAGTCCCTATCATGGAGCCCCATTCTGGGGTTGGCGGGGGGACTCCTAAGCCTAGGAAGCCGAGAGCCGAAGCTACTAGAATAGCTAGCCCCATATGATATGTTGCTTGGACGATAACGGGAGACATGACGTTAGGTAGAATGTGCTTCAACATTATTCTCCAGGAGCTTAAGCCTAATAGTTTAGCTGCTGCAATATAATCCTCAACAACAACCTGCAACACTGAGGCTCTAACGAGCCTCACGTATACGGGCATGAAGCTGACGGCTATGGCCAGAACCAGACTTGAAATCCCCGGGCCTCTAAAAGCTACTAGAGCTATTGCTAGGAGTATTGTGGGAAACGCTAGGAGGACATCGTTAATCCTCTGTATTAAACTATCCCAGAATCCACCCTTATATCCTGATATTAATCCTAGCAGAGTCCCCAGAGAGGCGCCTATAGCTATTGAAACTACTGAAATCCCCACAGTATACCTTGCGCCTACCAATAATCTACTCAGTATATCCCTCCCGAGCTCGTCGGTACCCAGGACATGTTCCCGTGAAGGTGGCTGCCTAGCCTTGCGCAGGTCGAAACTGTAAGGGTCATAGGGGGCTATATAGGGACCAATAAAAGTTATTAGTATAACGAAGATTATTATAATGAGAGTTGCTAGTGCAACTCTGTTAGACTTGAAAGCCTCCCACACTTCTAGGAGCCTCTTTCTCTTAGCCTCCTTTATTCTCAACGTTAGACTGTCTTCCATAATATCTCCCTCACTCTAGGGTCTACTAGAGCGTAAAGGATGTCAGTAACTATGTTGATCAATATGAAAGCCCCAATAGTGAACATAATAACACCCTGGGCTAGAGGATAGTCCCTAAAGAATAGGGAATCTATGAGTAAAGAACCTATACCCGGCCATGCGAACACAGTCTCGGTCACAACAGCTCCGCCAAGGAGGGCGCCTAGCTGCACGCTAGCCACTGTTAGTATCGGAACTAGAGAATTCCTTAAAACGTGCCTCATAAGTATTTTACTGAGGCTTAAACCCTTAGCTCGAGCGGTCACAACATGGTTTGAACCCAGAGACTCCATAACTGCAGCTCTAGTTATCCTAGCCAGGTTACCTATGAGGAAGAAAGCTAGGGTTACAGAAGGGAGTATGAGATGTCTAGGGCTCCCCGAACCGCTTGAAGGTAGAAGTTTAAGTTCAACGGAGAATATGAATATTAGCATGAGCCCCGTCCAGAACACTGGAAGAGAAGCTCCCACAACAGCCAGAACTGAGACCAGCTGAGAGACTAGAGACCTAGGTTTAAGAGCGGCTAATATACCTAGAGGGACAGCTATAGCAACAGCTAACGCTTCAGCGGTAAAAGCTAAAGCTAGAGTATACGGTAGCCTCGTCAATATCTCGTCGAGGACCGGCGTACCATACTTTATAGAAGTTCCCAGATCGCCTCTAAGGAGGGAGGCCATATAGACGGCGAACTGCTCGTAGAGAGGCTTATTGAGGCCGAGCTGAACTCTAATTCTCTGCACGTCCTCTTCTAAAGCCTCGGGCCCTGCTATCAGCCTCGCAGGATCGCCAGGTAGAAGCCTCACGAAAAGAAATATTAATAGGGAGGCGCCCAAAAAAGTTATGAAAGCCTGGGTTATCCTATATATAATATAGTTTGCGAGGCTCATCTCAACATCCTTTTAGCTAAAGTAAGCCTTGTGGAAGAATATTTGTTCCCCATCTACGAACACTATAAAGTTTTTGAGGTTAGCTGAAGCCCCATAGAACCACTTCTGAGTATAGAGGAATATCCATGGGGCATCCCACCATATGGTCTCTATAGCTTTCTTGTAGAGCTCCAGCCTCTTAGCCTCGTTGAGTTCTCTAGCAGCTTGATCTAGTAAAGCGTCAACTTCAGGGTTAGAGTAGTGTGCCGCTGCCAACCCCTTAGGTGGAGCCTGGCTTGAGTGGAACTGCCCATACAACGTTAAATGTGCATCTGCAACACCAGGACCCCATCCTAGTAAGACCATGTCATGTTTAGTCTCAGCTAGAGGCTTACGCAATTCTGCGACGAAGCTCGGCCAGTCCATAGTCCTAAGCTCTACCTGAACTCCTATCTTTGACAAGTATGCTTGTACCGCTTCGGCAACTTGCTTGTCCTGGAGATATCTACCAGTGGGATGTAATAGGGTTACCTTGAAGCCCTGAGGATAGCCGGCCTCAGCTAGTAGTCTCTTAGCTTTTTCAATATCATAAATGTAGGGTGGCATTTCAACATAACCGAAGAAGTGAGGGGGCAGGGGTGCTCTAGCCTCTACTCCTAGACCATAGAGGACGCCGTCTATTATGGCTTTCTTATCTATGGCATAGTTGAGAGCTTGCCTAACCTTCGGATCTGCTAGGGGACCCTTAGGTAGTATAGCTATGAACATTATCCTGTTACTCACAGGCGTTACGATCTGGAGCCCGGCGCCTCTAACCCTCTCCATGTCAGTGGGTGGCAAATTATAGGCGAAGTCTACGTCCCCTGCTAGGAGGGCTGCCACTCTTGTTGTGGCGTCAGGTATTATAAGCCACTCTATCCTTTTAATATATGGTTTATCGCCCCAATAATTATCGTTAACCTCTAGCACAATTCTCTTTCCCTTCTCCCAGGATACAAACTTGTAGGGCCCTGTTCCGATAGCCTCTGTTATAGTGCTATTACCGTATTTCTCAATTACCTTAGGGCTCGTTATGAGGAGATACCATGCGAAAGCTCTCAGGGCCGGTGCGTAAGGCTTGTCAAAGTATATCTTAACAGTATATTTATCTACAACCTCAGCCCCCTTCAAGGGGAGCTGACCCCTAAGCGGGACCCTAACATTAGGATCCGCCCATCTGTCAGCATTAGCTTTAACAGCGTAAGCATCAAACTCCGCCCCGTCATGGAACTTAACCCCCTTCCTCAGGTAAAATGTAAACGTTAAACCGTCAGGAGAGACCTCCCACCTTTCAGCAAGCCATGGTATCACGTTACCCTTATCATCATACCATACTAGGGTCTCATAAACATGTCTTAAAACATTAATGACAACGGTAGTAGTCTGACCTTGAGGATCTAAAGTATCTAAATCTATCCCTATAGCAACCTTAAGCGTATCCTTTCTAGATATTATCGGAGCAGTTTCAGTAGGAGTAGGGGTAACTACTGGAGTGGGGGCTGGAGTTCCAGGTCTTAAAGCGAGGTAGACACCTAGAACAATTATCACTACTAAAATAGCTGCAGCAATAACCATAAATCTAGATATAGCCCCCACTAGTATCACCTCTGCTTTTATACGCTTAAAATACTGAATCTAGAGCTTAAAAGCATTACGATATTATTAAATATCTCATTGATTATCTCTACGTTACAGAAACAATTCCCTCTATCCCCTTTAAGGATTATTATCATTGCCCCCTAAATGGACAGGTTAATGTTTTTAAGAAGTAACCTAAAACTATAAAACGGGAACTCTCCAAAGGGAAATAGAAAAGTAGGTTTTATTCTTATAAGCTTTCTTGAATGATACGTGTTTGAGTTCGATTGTGCCTATCATTCATGAAGATCTTATAATGATGTTTCATAATGTCGGCTTTGAAATCTCTAGGCTTTTCTCTGAATATGGTAAGGTCAAGGTCAAAGGTGGTGAGTAGATAGCTGTTGAGGGTTCTTCTGGGGGTGTTCATGTTGGCGTTGATAGTATTAGGCAGAGCGAGTTTTACAATTTTTCTTTGTTTACGCTGTTCAAGGCGTCTCTATATTATACGATAGTGTTAGAGGTATGATCCTATCCAATTTCCGGGGCTGATGTTGATTTTGTCGAGCTTGCAGGTTCTAGTAAGCTCGGATTTAGTAGTAGGTTTAGGGATGCTATTATTTCAAGCTCTTCCAGGAATCTTGAGGTCTCCTTAATGTATGATGCTATTTCATGGTTTAGGGATGTTAGTCTCGTTTTAATGAACGGGTCATGTGCTAGTTTTAATGTCCCATTTTTAATATTTCCACGAGTTTCTGGGAAGTTTAAGGGCCTCAGTAAGGTGATAGGTAAACTTCAAGAAGGGTGGTCTCGGAGGGTGAAATTCATGACCTCAATATCGAAAGATTTCAGGATGGCCTTCATATCTAAGAGCATCTCTAAAACACATATGGCATCTGAGGAAAATCCCCGAGTAGAAGTCACTATAGATAGTGGGAGGATCACAGTCCCAGACTTTATGGTTGCAAACCTTATTGCCTCGAGGGGGAGGGTTAGGAAGCCGGGTTTCCTATGGTATGAAAAACCCTTACTTTGAGATTAAAAGCGGGACCATAGAGATGGCTAGGAAAAAGGGGGTTAACCTTGAGAAATGGTACACGCTAATATACATACTGTTACACCCGGTGGGGAGACTCTACCAGCTAACAATTCCAGGGAAACTCTCTAAGAGTGAAGTAGAACAAATAGTGAAAATAATTTTAAGAGTATCCCCTGAAGGCTATCCACAACCCCTATCAATACCCCACCACACATCAAGACTAACAAGGAAAGATTTCAGGAGCCTCATAACCCTAACTATACCTCAAGTTGAGACGGGGAGAGAGCCTTTAGAGCAAATAGTATGGGAGAAGCAGAGTGAACTCTAAGAGATGCTAAAATAACATGTTAAAGCCTACATAGCTCGTGTTGACTCAAATTAAAGGTCTTAGTAGTGTAAACTCCTCCTAATTAATACTAAGTTCTCATTAACGTTCCTCACGATAAGTTTATTTGCTTCTTCATAAGCCTTACATTTGTCGTCTCAATGGCATATCATTTAGAGTTGCTGAGGGTTACTGGCCGGCACGACTCGTCATTAGCATCCTGAGATAGTAAGTAAAGACTGTACGAGCGGCGGTTATTTAAATTCTTTCACTGTCAGCTATAACAGGGTAAGGAGGATGGAATATTGGCGTATTCCAGTAGAAATGTTGTAATAGCTTTGATCGTCGTCATCCTCATTTTGTTAATTGCCGGTGCATACTTGTTTACGAGGCCGGGAGCTCCTGTGGAGACTACTCCTACATACACACCTACCCCTACGCCGGGGCCGATGCCGACTCCTACACTCACTCCTGCAGTGACCCCCACCACCCCGCCAGCTACAGTGTTGCCTGAGAAGATTGTTATAGGATTTACCGTGCCCCTCTCGGGGAGGCTTGCTAAGGAGGGTAATTTAGCTCTTGCCGGTATTTAGGTTATGGTAGATTGGATAAATAACATCTATGGAGGCGTTAACATACGCGGTAAGAGAATCCCCATAGATATTAAATGTTATGATGATCAGTCGTCGAAAGACTTAGTGTTAACCCTCTATGAGAGGCTTATAACTGTTGATAAAGTATATTTTCTAATAAGCACATGTAGCTCTCCACTGTTTCTCAGCGCAGCAACTATTGCTGAGAAATATAAGAAGGTCTTCGTCAACTGGGGCGGGGCATCTGCTTTGATTCATGCTCAAGGTTATAAGTATGTGGTCACAATATGGACTCATGTGTGAGACTATCAGGTTCTGGCTGTAGAGATGTTAGCTAGCCTAAACCCTAAGGCTAAAAACATTGCCATAGTATATTCTGATGGAGGATTTAACAGGTTAACTGCTGAAGGGGGCGAAGGGAGCTGCTGAAAGGCCGGGTTTAAATGTAGTATTATATAAAAGTTTCCCGCCGGGAACGACAAATTTTAGCCCTATACTAGTAGAATTGAAAGTGAAAGCTCCTGACGCTCTAATAGTTGGAGCACACTTAGCTACAGCCCAGATATTTAGTAAGCAACTCGCCGACGCCTGGGTATATGTTAAGCTAGTATCTATAAATACTGTAACTATTCCTGACTATTATGGAGCCTTAGGTGTTTTAGCTGAGGGTATAATAGCCCCTTCCGAGTGGGAGCCCGGGGTGAAATACAAGCATGACTTCGGACCCTCCAGAGAAGAGTTTTATATAGCATAACTAGCTAAAACAGGGGAGCGACCAAATGAATATGGAGCCTCAGCAGGGGCAGCCATACTTTTACTAGTCAAGGATATTATAGTAGCTTAAAGCTTAGATCAGGATGCTGTGAGGAAGGCTTTTAATAAAATGGAGCTAACAACATTCTTCGGCATGTTTAAGATAGACTCAAAGACTGGATACCAGCTCAGCCATAAATCAGTTATCGGTCAGTGGCAGGGAGGAGAGTTTAAAGTTATATGGCCTCCGGATGTTGCCGAAAGCAGACCCTACAATCCCATTCCAACTTTGGAGGAGAAGCTCGCAGGTAAAAAAGCTATATCTTAGCTGAGCGCAGACCTTGAGGTGCACATAGGGACGACCCATGGATCCATATTCTCTTTTTACTCCACTATATTTAACTGAAATCTTAATAAGCTCTGTTTACAGTTTCTCGAGTAAGAGTTAAGCCTTTAGATCTACGCTCATAATAACGCTAATGAGATACGCTCTTAAGATAGTTAGACTTGAAAGTATGCAGCCCTTAATGGTACCCGCTGCCATCGCCTCAGAGTAAGAAATCTTAAGCTTTTCCCATATTCCTAGCATAGATTTCTTCACAAAACCTGGATAAAACGTGAAGGTCGTGGTGACGTGAACTATAAGGGGTTCAGCTCTTATATAGGTCATAGCCTCATCTTTGTTCCCCCGCATCGGTCTCCGGTTTGCATAACCTTTAGGAGCTTTCAGGGGCTCCCCGGACACCTCACATATTGAGCCTTCACCCTTGGGGAGAGCCTTTTTCCTATGGGCTCTCGATCCCTCACCCGGGCAGCTCGCACAGTAGAGTGGTGGGATTAAACTTTTTGCCTACATCAACTCATATTAACAGATATAAAACCAGAAACAGCTGCGTTAGGCAAACCCCTTTTAGAGGTCTCCTCTAACTACCCACTCTACATATATAAGTGAGGAGACCCGAGTCTTTGTTAGAGTGTTTTAGCCAGTCTATAGGATTATGTTTTCTCATTTTTCTCTATCTACGTGTTCCCCGGGTATCGCCGGGAACCTCCAATGGATAATCTACCTTCCTTTATTACTCAGAACTACTATCGCTCAAAGCTGTCATACTTGATGTTTCAGTCTGCACTATGAAACTAGAGCATTCAGAAAATTAGTGAGCTTTTTGCTTGAGTGGTTGAAATAGTGGTGGGCCCGCCGGGATTTGAACCCGGGGCCTCCGGCTCCGGAGTCCTGGGGCATCCGTAGATCTGTTTCAGCAAACTACATAAAACTGAAACATTAGTGCATAGCTGAAGGTAGATGATGATATTCTTCTTTGAAAACTGAAACGTTAGAGTTCAAGATCTCGGACCTTCTTTTGGTGCCTTAAGGAGTTCTTATGCTTACCCCTAACGCTGATAGGTACGCTATCTTATCCGCCATGAGTACTGGTAGCGGGTACTTGCTTAAGCCATCTAGTGGGTTCCAGAAGTTGAGTCTACAAAGCCTTATGTACTCCATTACGATATCCTCAATGCTTCTACCGGGGTTCGAGATATCGTAGTGCTCGACGACGACAGGTACGACGGTTCCACCCGCTTTAGCCTCAGAGGACACTACGAGAGCTCTCTCAGCCTTAACGCCGTGTCTAGAGATACTCCACAGCTTTACCCACACACCCCTCTTGGGGTTCTTAACGTCTAGCAGTCCTCGCTTAGTGCTCTCGGCGACACTGAATAACCTAAGGTTAGGTCTCTTCACTACCCCAACGACGTCGTACTCTCTGAGGCCAATTCTTTTGCCGAGAGACTGTAGAGCATCTGAAATACTTCTGGCTTCATCGACGCCTCTAATCGTACCATCTTTAAGTACTACCAACCTGTTCACGTGCTCGGGCTTAGCTCGATGAGCTAAAAGCGAGAGTAATGCGTCCTCGATAAATTCTCTAGCCAGCTTCTCGCCAGGATGCTGCTTAACGATGGTGTTTACCATGTTTCCGTACGAATCGTA
>Ga0209394_1000709_pt1 | contig 23826 bp, 24 predicted proteins | sample JNZ201metaG_FD_184122 | JGI IMG/M metagenome (GOLD analysis project Ga0209394, IMG submission 184122) | Hot spring microbial communities from Jinze hot spring, China to study Microbial Dark Matter (Phase II) - JNZ 20120812A (SPAdes) (version 3) ... | reverse complement strand
ATGTGGCGAGGAGTTGTGCGAGTGCGATGAGCGATTTGTCAAGCGGCTTTTTCTTTGAGTAGGTTTCCTCAAGCGGTGTCAGGACGATTTGTCCGTTCACTTCGCCGACCATTTTGTCAGTCTCACCGGCAAGGAGCGCCTCAACGGCAGCAGCACCGAGCTTGCTTGCCAGAACTCTATCCCTTGCTGTTGGCTTACCGCCGCGCTGTATATGCCCGAGGACAGTCACCCTTGAATCAAGTCCCGTCCTGTCTTTGATGAGTTGAGCCAATTGAAATGCGCCGCCAGCTTCATCACCTTCAGCCACCACCATGATGCAACTTGTCTTCCCCATGTTGTGCCAATGAAGCAATTGCCTTGAGAGTTCTTCTATGTCCGTCCTCACCTCCGGGATCAGTATCGCCTCAGCGCCACCGGCAACGCCGACATCCACAGCGATGAATCCGGAAAACCTCCCCATGACTTCAACCCAGAATATGCGCCCGTGAGCTATAGCTGTGTCCCTTATCCGGTCAATGGCATCAAGTGCTGTATTAATTGCGGTGTCAAATCCGATCGTGCAATCGGTGCCATAAAGGTCATTGTCTATCGTTGCGGGAACTCCTATGGTGGGTATGCCCGATTCAATGTAAAGCTTGTGCGCACCCTTGAATGTGCCCTCACCACCGATTGCAACTAAGCCATCAATGCCAGCTTCACGCAACTTTTGAATTGCCTTGCGCCTGCCGGACTTGTAATGAAACTCCTTGCACCGAGATGTCTTGAGGATTGTGCCGCCAGTCTGAATGATGTTTGATACTGACCTTCTATCCATCTGGATAAAGTCCCCTTCAATCATGCCCTCGTAACCGCGCATGATCCCAATCACTTCAACGCCGTGAAACAGTGCGGTGCGCACAACCGCCCTTATGCAGGCGTTCATTCCGGGTGCATCACCGCCGCTTGTGAAGACGCCAATGCGCTTTATCTCAGCTCTTTTATCACCGCCAATGTAGAGCCACCCCTTCATGAGCGATCACCTCGGCAAATGCTCATTCGCTGTCTCGCTTAAACTCGCAACGATAGATGCTGACGCCGCGCAACTTCAGCATAAGCTCAATGATTGCGCATTTGTGCAGCCTCGCAATTGCCTCATCGCCGCGCCATTCAATCCAAGGTCTCCAATCGGTCGTTTCAACGAGCCAAAACTTGCCCGCCAACTCGCCGAGTTCCTCGGCGCCCGCAAGGCTTGCATCCGGCTCAATCAGGAGGACGAAGTTGGTCGCCGCTGTTGCGTTTTTCTCCGTCAGCCCGAAAACTTTATGCCCAATCGTTGAACCCATGTGGTAGGCAATGGGGGCGAATGAAAGGACGGAGGAGTGCACCACTGGTTCGTTGCGACGGTGCTCAATCAGGTAGCCGGCTGCTGCTTTCCATTGCGCTTCGGCATATGCATCATCGGTGAAGTAAAACCAAAGCGAAGCTATGTTGAGCATCACGGTGAGGGATAAGAGGGCGATGGTTATCCCTCGCCTTTGGCTCGCCATCGCTTGCGAGATGATGAGGCAATATGATGGCGCAAGTGGCAATAGCGCCCTCGGATGCCATATGGGAAGGAAGGAGGCTATTACTGCCCATGTTGCGATGCCGATGAGAAACACCCACCAAACAAATCCCTCCATTTGCCTCGTGACATTGACCCACGCACCGCGAAAGAGCAGATACGAAAACAAGAGTGCTCCCGCAACAACGACTGTGCGCGCGTGGATAACGGCATGGTGCACAGACGGCGCAAAGAGGCTGAAGTCGTGGAGCATATCAAGGATGCCAATCAGGCTCACCTTTGACATGTGGAAGCCATGCGCGATTGACGACGCACGCTGGAGCATGAATTTTGCCCATGGCAACACCATCAAAACGATGAGCAGGTTTGCAACCAGCCACTGCACGAGCAGGCGCCTTGTATGGCGCAGGTAAAGCGCGCAAGTGATGGCAATGGCAAACAATGTTGGCAGCGCAATGTAGTGCGTGTAGAGGGCGAGCAACGATGCGATGCAATATGTTGCGATGAGCCAATGCGCCAAACCGAACTTGCGCTTGAGCTTGCATTCACTCGTTCCAGCATCATTCTGCTCGCTGCCTTTTCCCGCACCGTAAAGTTGAATGAGGCGCCATGCAGCAAGCAAAGCCAAGGTCACAAAAGCCGTGCAGGGCATGTAGCTCCAAACCTTTTGGCTGAATGAGACGAGATAGCAATTTGTGGCTGTGATTAAGCCGGCAATCAATGCGAGCCGAGGACCGCCAATGCCCATCCCAATTTCAAATGTCATCGCAACAAGTGCCACACCGATGGCGACTGAGAGCAGCCTCGCCCAAACATAGCCATCAGCGCAGTTCCATAGCTTCTGGATGATGAACCAAAGCGGTCCGTAGTTTTCGTGCGGCAGTATTTGGAGCAGCCTTTCCCAACTCATCTTGCTGTAGAGCATGACGACGGCTTCATCGCAGTAAAGGTCCCTTTGAGAGAGCCCGATTAAGCGCACAATGAGCGCTCCAACCAAAATGAGCAGCATGGAATTGTAGCGGTTGAGCATTTCCTCTCCACCTTCAGTGCCATGTTGGCATGCGCTTCAATGCGAAGCCGGCGTTGAAGGGCGCATTGCGCATAGCCATCGTCATGCCAATATGTTAAACTGATTTGCGATAAATGTCCGCTCCACAAAATGCGCTCGTTGAGGTGAAAAGCCGTTGAGTGATATCGTTGCAGCCGTGCAGAGGATAATCCTCGCTGCGCCAGCCTTTATTACGGGGATTGTTTTGCATGAGTGTGCACATGCATGGGTTGCATGGAAACTCGGTGATCCAACTGCTGTAGTTGAGGGGCGCTTGACGCTTGACCCGAGGGCGCATTTTGATCCCATTGGCACCCTGATGTTTGTGATCAGCATGATTGCTGGAGTCGGGTTTGGCTGGGCAAAGCCAGTTCCAGTGAACTATTGGCGTTTCCGAAACCCATTGAGGGACATGGCGATAGTTGCAGTTGCCGGTCCAATGACAAATTTTTTGCTTGCACTCGTTTGGTATCTGTTGCTCGCCATCATGATACTGCTATTTGCATTCCTTAAGCCGCTCACCGGCATTCCGGTAGTTGGAATGGTGTTTGGTATGCTCATGCGAGTCTTGATTGCGATCGCCGTTAATGGCGTCATCATCAACTTCGCTCTGACGGCTTTCAACCTGATTCCGATACCGCCGCTTGATGGCGGCAGGATCGCAGTTGCGCTCCTGCCATCGGAGCTTGGCTACCAGCTTGCTCGCCTTGAGCCATTTGGCTTTGTAGTCCTAATTTTGCTTCTCTGGCTCGGAGCATTCAAAATCATGTTCACACCATTCATGGCGCTCATTAACTTGATGTTCCAACCTTTGCCCATTTATTGAGCTATCACGCAACAGCAATATTGCAATCTCCGGCTAAGGGAGTGTGTGCCATGTCGCAGGGCAAAGTCAAACGCGGTCGCATACTGAGCGGGATGCGCCCGACGGGGAAGCTTCATCTTGGCAACCTTGAAGGCGCCCTAAAGCAGTGGGTTGAGCTTCAGGATGAATATGAGTGCTTCTTTGAGATTGCCGATTGGCATGCATTGACGACAGCATGGCAGGATACAAGCGAGCTGCGCCAGTTCATAAGAGACCTTGCGATTGATTGGTTGAGTGCCGGCATTGATCCAAAGCGCAGCGTCATTTTTGTTCAATCGCTTGTCCCAGAGCATGCCGAGTTGCACTTGCTCTTCTCAATGTTTGTCCCAGTGCCATGGCTTGAGCGCAACCCGACTTACAAGGATTGGATTGATGAGCTCGGACCGTCGGCAGCCACATATGGGTTGCTCGGTTATCCGGTGCTTCAAGCTGCCGACATACTCATTTACAAGGCTGACACTGTGCCGGTTGGGAAGGACCAACTACCCCACCTTGAGCTCACAAGGGAAATTGCGAGGCGCTTCAATCACCTCTATGGCGAGATATTCCCGGAGCCACAGGCAAAGCTGACGGAGTTTGCGCTTGTCCCCGGGATTGACGGGCGCAAAATGAGCAAGACTTACAACAACCACATACTCATGTCGGAGCCGCCGGAGGAAGTTGAGCGCAAGATAAGGCGCATGTTCACCGACCCGGAAAAGATACGCATGGGAGATGCCGGTCACCCTGATAGGTGCCCGGTGTTTGCGCTTCACAGGATTTACAACGCTCAAGAGACGGAATGGATTGATTCGGAGTGCCGTTCGGGGAAGCTTGGGTGCGTCCCATGCAAAGAGAAGTTGGCAAAGAGGGTGAACGAGGAACTTGAGGTGTATCGTGAAAGGCGCTCGTATTGGGAGGGGCACATTTCCGAACTTGATGAGTTGCTCTATGAAGGAAGCATGCGCTCAAGGGAAGTTGCTAAGCGCACATTGGAAGAAGTTCGGCAAGCGATGAAGCTCTGGCAATGAGGCAGATGGTGCAAGTGCACGAGATGCAGCAACAAACTCAATCACCAACGCAGCGGAAGAGGTGGCAAAGGTGAGAGAAGGTGATGGAGGAATTGTTAGCCATGCGGAAGCCGTAGCGGAGAAACCCGAACGGAGGCTGATATTTACAGCACCATATGAGCCATACAGCTTCAACGGATACCATGTGCGCATAAGCATATTTGAGGGACCGCTTGAGCTTTTACTTTACCTCGTCAGGCGAAACGAAGCAGATGTGCGCGAGATACCGCTCGCCGAAATTACGAGTCAGTTCCTTGAGCACCTGCAACTCATGCGTGAAGTCAACATAGCCATCACATCGGAGTTCATCCTCACGGCAGCCACATTGCTTTACCTAAAGTCAGCATTGCTCCTTCCGCAGCCGGAAATCGGTGATGAGATTGAGGGTGACGATGGTCCACAAAAGCTTTCCGAAGGGGAAATTAAAGCAATGCTCACGAGAAGGCTGGCTGAGTATTCTGGCTATCGCGAGGCGGCTGAGTATTTGCAGGAGCGATTTGAAAGGCGTGCGCTCATGTTCACACGCTTCAACGATGAGGGCGGTCAAGTTGGTCAACCGGAAGTTGTTGAGCTTGGGAGCGTATCCGTGTTTGACCTAATTTGGGCATTGCGTGAGGCGCTGAATCGCCTTCCCGATGGCTCAAGGTTGCGCATTAAGCGTCGCAAGGTCACAGTCGCAATGCGCATAAAGGCGATACTTTCAAAGCTGCGCTCAAAGCCATCCGGATGCGCCTTCTGGGAATTATGCGATGACTGCCAAACGAAGCTTGAGGTCATTGTGACATTCATAGCGTTGCTTGAACTCATCAGGCAAAGGCTCGTCACGGCTGAGCAGGAGAAACCGTTTGCGCCGATCGTTGTCCACCTCGCCCCAACATGAGTTGCTTGAGTAGATGCTGCTTAGCTTCACGGGTTGCGCTCTGCCAAGCATTGTGTTTGCGAGGTGGCTAATGTGCTCAATGAGGGTGAAATGGAACAAGCAAACGATGCCGTATGCTCGCAAGAAGCCAAAGCAGCCGAGCCTGATGAGCGACAATTGAAGCGCGCTATTGAATGTCTCCTCTTCGTCTCCGATAAGCCGTTAAGCTTGAACGAACTCAAGGGAGTGCTTGAGGTCAACAGTGAGCTCATCCAACGCTTAATTGGCGAACTCATGAGAGAGTATGATGAGCGAAGTGGCTTAGCCATAGTTGAGGTTGCCGGTGGCTATCAAATGGTCACCCGCCCCGAGTGCGCATTCTATGTCTCAAGGCTTCGTCAGCCACGCCGCATAAAGCTCTCAAGGGCATCACTTGAGACGCTCGCCATAATCGCATACAGACAGCCGATCACGCACCCGGAGATTGAGCAGATAAGAGGCGTTGACTCCTCCGGGTGCATAGCGAGGTTGCTTGAGTTGGGTCTGATCAAAGTGGTCGGTAGGAGGGAATCACCCGGACGACCATACCTTTATGCGACGACCGAGCGCTTCCTTGATGTCTTTGGACTTAAGGACCTTTCGGAGTTGCCCCCAATTGAGCAGTGGCAAAGCAAGGTTGCAGAGGCGGAAATTGAAGTGAGCGAGACGAAGGGTTCGTGATGGCAGTATGGTAAGGCGTGGTTTGGAATCTCTGGAGGGAGCCCTTTGCCTTTGGATTCGGAGTAAGCCACAACAACCCGTGTTAAAAGCCGGCAAAGCAAATTGCCGTAATGGGAGCGGGCGATGGGCGCATGCACAAAGATGACATTCAAAAGCGCCGTATGAGTTTGCTTGCCTTCACTTGCTCGTGGTTTGTCCCGCTCATTGTTTATCTGTGGACGCTTTCACCGACGGTCTCATTTGGTGGCGATTGCGGCGACTTTATAACCGGCAGTGCCCTCATGGCGCTCGTTCATCCAAGCGGTTATCCGCTTCATCTCCTTCTCGCAAAGCTGCTCACAATCGTGCTCCCAATCGGGGACATCTCATTCAGGGTGAATTTGCTCTCAGCGTTATTCGGCGCAGCTGCGTGCGCAGTAGCATATGGGATTGTTGTCTCTTTGACAAGGTCCACTCTTGTGGCACTCATCACGGCGCTGTCGCTCGGCTTTTCGTATGTGTTTTGGTCACAGGCAGTCATCGCGGAAGTTTACACCGGCTCCGTTTTCTTTACACTGCTGCCTTTGCTGTTGCTCATCAAGCTGCACAGGACCAAAGATAGGCGCTACCTCTACGGCTTGGGGTTGGCTTTGGGTTGTGGCGCATGTCATCACCTTTCAACGCTCATGCTTGCTCCGGCATCGGCGGCGTCAGTTTTAATGCTCGCCATTAAGTTGAGGATGCGCATCGCCGATCTATTGGTGGCTCTCATTTTTCTCATCCTGCCATTGAGCCTTTACGCCTACATACCATTGCGTGCGAATAGGGCAACGATACATCGCTATTGGCAAAACGAGCACGGCTTCCCGCATCCGGGAAAATCGCTCAGCGGATTCAAATTTTATGTCACGGGTCAGATGTATCGCACAAAGATGATGGCAATACCATTTCGCCGCCTTCCCGAGAGGCTATCTCTCTGGGCGAATGTCGGCTTTGCGCAGATGTGGCTTATATTTGCCCTCGCCATATCAGGATGGGTGGCTTTGCCATTTCTCTCGTTCCCATCTTTCGTCTCGTTTGCCATTGGGTTGCTCATCCAACTCCTCTTTTATCTGCGTTACGATGTTCCCGACATCGTTTACTTCTACCTGCCCTCATGGGCGATCTGGGGATGCGTTGGCGGGATAGGCGCCGGATGCATTTGGGATGCCATAGCTGGAATGCGCCACCGCTACGGGCGCGTTTTGCTCTCCATCTATGCAGCGCTTCTCATTGGCACTGGGCTCTCACAAGCTGTGATTGCCTACCCGATGGCATCAATGCGCGGCAACAGGATCGCAAGGGAGATGGCTGAGGACATACTCAAAAATCTCCCAACAAATGCCAAGCTGCTTGTCATGAGCGACGACCTGCTCTTCGCCATCTGGGTGGTGCAGAGGGTTGAGGGGATGCGCACAGATGTTGAGGTGCTCGGTTACCCGAACGATGAACGCTGGGCTGATCTGATGGCTTGGGATAAGGTGAGGAGGTTCATCAACGATGGGCTTGTGCATATCACTTTCGTCTCACCGAGCTCAAGGAGATGGTCATTGCATCCGTCCGGATGGGTGGCAAAGCTGTCACATGAACCGCCGGCTAATGTGATTGGTTGGATGCCGAGCGAAGCCGGCTTTGGCAGTTTGCTCAGCACCAACTATGTTCGGTTGGTTGAGGCGAGAGTCCATCGCAGGCAAACCCATCCGGAGATGATGATAGCGCTCACATGCAAGTGGCATGTGCTTGATGCAGCATTGCTAAACGATGCCAAAGTCGTTTGGCTCGTGAGGATGAAAGGCGCTGATATATCTCATCCAAAGGTGAAAGATGTTGGTGGCAATGAGCGTCCATTTTGGTATGCGGAGGCTCATCCGATAGTGCCGAGGGGCTTCAAAGTGAGCAATGGATGCGTGATTGCCGTTGACTATTGCCTGCCGGTTGACTTTGACTTCCTTCCCGGCAGTTACGAAGTGCTTGCAGCTGCTGTTCTAAACAGTGAGCTTGCCGGGCTGCACTTAAGTAACGGTTCCGAACTGAAGCGCCGCCTCTGGAACAAATTCAGAGTTGTGGGTGAGTGTGAGATTGTGTTCAGGTGAAGCACCTCAAGGCAGTATAAGCATTGCATCGCCGAAGGAGTAAAATCGGTATCGCTCGTTGATGGCGATTTGGTATGCACGCCGTGTAAGCTCAAGCCCGGCAAAGGACACAACTAAGACGAGGTTCGTTGAACGGGGCGTGTGGAAGTTCGTTATGATGGCGTCCACAACTTTGAACCTATATCCCGGAGTGATGTATAGCCTTGTCCAACCGACCAAAGGCTTTATGCGACCGTTATCATCACTGGCTGTTTCAAGCGTCCTAACTGTGGTTGTTCCGACAGCGATGATCCTGCAACCCCTTTCCTTTGCTTCGTTTATCACCCTTGCAGCATCTTCGCTGACTTCGCAATACTCCTCTCCCATCTCGTGTTGTTCAACCTCTTGCGAGGTGATCGGTTTGAAGGTTGCCCAACTCACATGGAGTGTCACTGCCGTCATCCTTACCCCGGCATCATGCAGGGCTTTAATCAGGCGTTCAGTGAAATGCAATCCGGCTGTGGGAGCTGCAACTGCGCCCGGCTTGCGGGCATAAATTGTCTGGTAGTCCTCTTCGTTGACCTCGCTCTTGATGTATGGCGGTGTGGGAACTTTTCCGCGCTCATTGAGTGCATTCCAGAACTCCACGCCGGTTAAGTTGAATTGGAGCACCCTTGCGCCAGTCGGCTTGATATCAATAACCCTCGCCACAAACCCATCACCAAACTCCAACTCAGTTTGCAACCTCACTTTCCTCGCTGGGCGCACGAAAGCTTCCCAAATGCCATCGTTGATTTCACGAAGGAGCAGCACTTCAACCCTTCCACCAGTTGGCAGCCTCCGTCCATATAGGCGCGCCTTTATCACCTTTGTGTCATTGACTACGACGACATCGCCCTCATTGAGCAGCTCAACGAGTTCATAAAATCTTCGGTGCTCAATTTTGCCGCTGCCCTTATGGATCACCATCAACCTTGCGCAATCTCTCGGTTCAACAGGCGCTTGCGCTATGAGCTCTTCGGGGAGGTCAAACTCAAGAAGTTCTGTTCTCATGGCACTGTGCCCTTGTCATTGATTGCTTGATGCGAAAGTGCCGCACGCCGATGCGCAGCCGCATCTTCGCCCCTTCATAGTGGCAAGTGGAGCGCACCGCTACTTACCCAGTTGACTTATAAACTTGCCTTCATTTCGCCACCTTATAAAGTATGGTGCGACATGCCAAAGATATGAGTTGATGACCCTGCAGCAATGCTGGCTGCTTATCGGCGTCGTTTCAAACCCCCGATGGCTTCAGTATAATGTTTTGGGGTTGCAGCCGCGAGCTTGTTGCCTCAGCTGCTGTTTGGTAGCCATCAACATGCAATCCCGATCGCATGGTTTTTGGTGTCATGTGGGGTTCGCAAAGTGGTGGCAGTCACTATGAATTTTCCGGATGACGACAAGCAACGGAGCGAGAGGGAAAAGAGACAGCGCGATGCAATCATAGTTGGCGGTGCTGGGAGCATGTTTGTTGGTGCCGTCGTTTTTGGCTGGTTGGTCGGCAACTGGATTGATAGCAAGTTCAACCTCAATGGCATAGGTGTTGCAATTGGCATACTTGTGGGGTTTGCTGCTGGTGCGTATGAAGTGTTGCGGACTCTATCAAAGCTTGGGCGTGATTGAGCCGGCATCCATCAAACGCAAATCAGGGTGAAGCCACCGTGATGAATTTGCAAAGCCGTCTCATGAGGAGTGTATGCTACACAGCCATCATCTTTGGTGCCTTGCTCTTTCTCCCGCTGTGCGAATTTCAGAACTGGTGGTTGCTGTTGAATTATTGCATCGGACTGCTTATTGGCACGCTCTTTACCTATGTTACAGGAATGCAGGTCACCGAGTCAATCTTCAAATGCGGCTCAAGGTGGAGCGTGTGGTTCATCGCATTCCTCACAGTCGCAAAGTATGCCCTGCTCATCTTCGCACTTTACATGCTCGCAAGATACGATGTCATGAACCCGATCGGGTTGCTTATAGGGCTTTCCGTAGCTCCGACGGTGCTTGTGCTCAAACTCATCGGGCAGAGCTATGTTGAGGGTGGGCGAAAGGCGGTTGCTTGTGATCATGCGGATCACAATGCAGCAGTGAAAATGGGTGGTGCAGATGAGGCATGAGTGGGGTTGAACTTGCGCACGGTGCAAATCAAACTTCAATTGCGCCGCCTGAGGAAACTTGGTTTCACTTTGTCTGGTTGCTTACAAAAGACACCCGCTTTCCGATACCAGATTGGCTCTTTCTATGTTGGCTCGTCATTGGCGGGCTCGTTGTCTGGGCGTGGTGGACAAAGCGCAATTTGAAGCCGATCAGCACGTCAGCCAACCAGACTGTAGCGGAGTGGTTCGTTGAAGCCATTGATGGATTGGCAGTCTCTGCCATCGGAGAGAAGGGGAGAGCGTATACGCCGCTCATTGGGACGCTCTTCATCTACATCCTTACGCTCAACTTGATTGGGTTGCTTCCCGGCTTCATGTCACCGACATCTCACCCTTATGTGACTATTGGGCTGGCAATTGCTGCCATTGCCAGCGTCCATTTCATCGCGGTCAAGGAACTGGGTATCAAGGGTTACCTGATGCATTACATTGACAAGCCATTGCTCGGCAACCCGCTTACAGCGTGGATGGTTCCGGTGACGATTTGCATTCACATCGTCAGCGAGTTCGCAAAGGTGATATCGCTGTCAATGCGTTTGTTCGGAAACATATTTGGTGAAGATGTTGTGCTGTATCAGTTTGCACTCCTCGGCTTAGCTGCCTATGGATTCTTCAGGGGGCTAATTGGATTGCCACCGCCGTTCCAAATGTTGTTCCCGTTCCAATTGCCCGTAGCCTTGCTTCACCTGCTCATCGGTGTAGTGCAGGCATTCGTGTTCTCGCTTTTGACAGCAGTCTATATTGGGATGTTCTTGCAGCATGAGGAGGATTAGAAGATGCTTGGCGGAGGTGAGGATTGATGGAGGGCAATGCGGCATTGTATATGAGCATATTCGGGGCTGCTGTGGCTATAGGCTTGCCATTGGCTGTGGTGTTTGCGGCGCATGCGCAGGCTCGCGCATCCATTGCAGCATCGGAGGCTGTCGCGAGGCAACCGGAAGCTGCAGGGCATGTCTGGCGTTTCCTAATACTCACGCTTGTGCTGATTGAGTCTCTCGTCATTTACGCGCTTGTTGCCTTCTTCATCCTTCAAGCGAAGATCAGGTTGCCGTAAGCCTTTGGTGCAGGGTCGCGCGGGACGGTTTGCGGCAGCATCAACTGCAATTACGGGTTAGCCGTCGGCGATGCGGCTCATCAATCTCAAACTCGTCTGTGAGGTGTATGGGTGTGGAGCAGTTTAATCCGCTCAATGTGCTCAGCGAGATGCATCTCAATTGGGGCTACATACTGACTCAGGTTGGCAGCTTCCTGATATTGCTCTTCCTGATGACGAAGTTCCTGTTCAAGCCGATACAGAGCTTGCTTGACGAGCGCCGTGAGCGAATAAGGAGGGAAATAGAGGGAGCTGAGAGGGAGCGCCGAGAGGTTGAGCGGTTGCGGAGCGAGTATGAGCAGCACTTGGCTCACATTGAGGATGAGGCGAGAAGGCGCGTCCAAGAGGCAATGCAAGAGGCGTATGCGGCAAGGGATGAGTTGCTTGCGCAAGCGCGAACCGATGCCCAAAAGATGCTTGAACGGGTGCGCCGCGAGCTTGAATATGAGCGAGAGAAGATGCTGATTGAGTTGCGTGATTTCATCGCCGACATATCCGTTGCTGTAGCCAGCAAGGTGCTTAAAGGCATCTTGGACATTGATGCACATCGCCAACTTATAGCTCAAATCCTTGAGGAAGAGTTGCCGAAGGGGGATACATCGGGTAATGGCAATAGGGGGCATAGCTAAGCGGTATGCGAAGGCGTTGTTTGAGGTGGCAAAGGAGCATGGCATAGTGGAGGAAGTAGAGCATGACCTCTATTCCGTCTGGGCATTGCTTCAGAGCGAAAAGGATTTGCTCAAACTGCTCTCACACCCAATGATACCGATGAGCGTGAAGGTTAAGCTGCTGCATCGTTATCTTGAGGGGGGCATTGGCGAACTCGTCATGAACTTCACTGAGCTTTTGCTGCGCAGGGGAAGGATCGGTCAGATTGGACAGATTGTCCCCATATTCAGGGAGCTCGCCGATGAGTGGAGGGGCGTGCTCCATGTTGAGGTGAAAAGCGCTATTGAGCTGACAGATGAAGAGCTTGAGCGGATAAGGGAATGGGCAAGCCGCTTGTGGAAGAAGCGCATCATCATTCATGCGCGTGTGGATGAAGACATCATTGGTGGAGTCACGATAAAGGTGGGCGACAAGCTGCTTGACTTGAGCATCAAAGGAGCCCTTGATGGCATCACATCGTATTTGAAGCAGCTCCCTGTGATTGTGGATCAACGCCGATGGCGTGAGGCGAGCTCATAGCCATGTGAAGGGAGTGATGCAGCAGTGGTAATGCGTTCCGAGGAATTGACGAGCGTTCTCATGCATGAGCTTCAGCGATATGAGAGGAAGATAGAGCTTGTAGATGTTGGCTATGTGATTGAGGTTGGCGATGGCATAGCCAGAGCATATGGTCTTGAGGGGGCTATGGCTGGTGAGCTCTTGCTCTTCCCTGAGGCGACAAAGAAGCTTGGGCGCGAGTTCTTCGGATTGGCATTTAGCTTGGAGGTGGACAGCGTTGGAATTGTCTTGCTTGGTCCTGATAGGTTGGTGAGTGAGGGCGATGAGGTGCGTTGCACTGGGCGAATACTTGAAGTGCCAGTTGGGATGGAGTTGCTTGGGCGAGTCGTGAATGCGCTCGGACAGCCAATTGATGACCTCGGTCCGATACCCTATAAGCAGACAAGGAGGGTTGAGTTAAAAGCCCCCGGTGTGGTCAAGCGCAAGCCAGTTTGTGAACCGCTAATGACGGGCATCAAAGCCATTGACTCAATGATTCCAATCGGGAGGGGACAGCGAGAGCTCATCATCGGCGATAGGCAGACTGGCAAGACTGCCATCGCAATTGACACCATCATCAACCAGAAGAACGCCGAGCCTCCAGTGTATTGCATTTATGTCGCCATCGGGCAAAAGCAGAGCACAGTCAAGCAAGTCGTTGAGACGCTCAAAAAATACGGTGCGATGGAATACACGATAGTCGTGAGCGCGCCTGCAAGTGAGCCCGCTCCAATGCAATACATCGCAGCCTATTCTGGGTGCGCTATGGGTGAATACTTCAGGGACAACGGGATGCACGCTTTGATCGTCTATGATGACCTCACGAAGCACGCCCATGCGTATAGGCAAGTTTCACTTCTCCTTCGCCGCCCGGCGGGGCGTGAGGCATATCCCGGCGACATATTCAACTTGCATTCACGCCTTCTTGAGCGTGCTGCAAAGCTGAATGACGAGCTTGGTGGCGGTTCACTCACGGCGCTTCCAATTGTTGAGACTCAGCTCGGTGACTATTCCGCATACATCCCGACGAATGTCATTTCAATCACCGATGGTCAAATTTACCTTGAGCCGGATTTGTTTTACGCTGGCATTCGTCCGGCGATAAATGTTGGCTTGTCGGTTTCAAGGGTTGGCGGTGCTGCGCGCACATCAGCGATGAACAAGGTGGCAAAGCAGCTCAAGCTTGACATGGCACGCTACTTTGAGCTGCAGGCGTTTGCTCAGTTTGCAACCGAACTTGACGAGGCTACGAGGAGGGAGCTAATAAGGGGCGAAAGGCTTGTTGAGTTGCTCAAGCAGGAGCAATACAATCCGATGTCACTCAGCCATCAAGTGCTTGCTATATTCATCGGGATAAACGGATACCTTGATGACCTGCCAGTTGAGGCGGTCAGGGAATTTGAGAGGGGCTTCCTTGAATTCGTTAACCATCGCTATCCGGAGATTGTGCATGAGATTGAGAAGACAAAGGACTTCAGTGAAGCCACCGAAAAGAAGATGCATAAGGCAGCGCAGGAGTTTAAAGCTGCATTCGTTGCAAGGCTTGAAGGAAGGGCAGAAGGAGAAATGAGCGTTGCTGCATAAGCGGTGATGGCGGTGAAATTTGAACATGCAGAGCTTGAGGTTACTCAGGCAGAAGATAAAGGCAGTCAGGAACATAAGGCAAATAACGCAAGCCATGAAGATGGTTGCTGCGGCGAGACTGAAACGGCTGCAGGATAGGGCATTAGCGGGAATGTCGTATGCAGCTGGCTTACAAAGGATCGCTGAGGCAATTGCGCCTTACATACCTCAAGCGAAACACCCCATGTTGAGGGCTAATGGGAATGGCGCCGTTGGGCTTGTGGTCGTCACCGGAGATAGGGGGCTGTGCGGGGCTTACAACTCCAATGTCATAAGAGAGGCAACAGAGTTTTGGAGCGAACTCAACTCCGTCGGGAAAGCTGTTAGCCTGTATTGCGTTGGGCGTAAGGGGGCTACATACTTTGTGAAGCACAATTTTGATGTGAGGGCTTCCGTGCCACAGATATCCATCAGGCAACCTTATGAGGATGCCAAGCAGATTAGCGGCGACTTAATGGGTTGGTATTTGAGCGGCGAGATATGTGAGCTGCATTTCATTTACACCGGCTTGGTGGGCACAACCTCATTCAAAGTGAAGCGCAGGAAGGTTCTACCGATTGAAGCCGAAGCGGCAGCTCGTGGTGAAGCTGTTGAGTATATCTTTGAGCCATCTGTTGAGAAGCTGCTTGATGCGCTCCTTCCGAAGCATTTTGAAGTCCAAGTTTACCAAATGCTGCTTGAGGCGCTCACATGTGAACAGCTTGCAAGGGTGCAGGCGATGACTGCAGCCTCTGACAACGCGACCGAGATGCTTGAGAAGTTGACGATTGAACTCAACAAAGCGCGCCAGTGGAGCATAACCAAGGAGCTGTTAGAAATAACGGCAGCGGCGGAGGCGTTGAGGCGCTACCAAAGGTGAAGCGAATAAAAGGTGGTGAGTTAATCGGATGCCCAAGGGGGCTGTTGGAAAGGTCATACAGGTTATGGGACCAGTTGTGGACATTCAGTTCCCGGTTGGACAGCTCCCCGAAATCTACAACGCTGTTGTGATTGAAGATGATAGCCGACCAATACCGCTTGTCTGTGAAGTTGAGCAGCACATCGGCGATGAGGTAGTCCGCACAGTCGCTATGGATGTGACCGATGGTTTGAGGCGTGGCATGAGGGCAATTGACACTGGAGAACCAATAAAAGTCCCCGTTGGCGAGGGCGTGCTTGGAAGGGTGTTTGACTTGATGGGAAACCCAATTGATGAGGGTCCGCCAGTGCAAGCTGAAGACTACTGGGCAATACATCGTCCACCACCATCGTTCAGTGAGCAAGGCGTGATAGGTGAGCTGTTTGAGACGGGCATTAAGGTGATTGACCTCCTTGAGCCCTATCCGAAGGGTGGAAAGATCGGTTTGTTTGGCGGTGCTGGCGTTGGTAAGACTGTGCTCATAATGGAGCTCATTCACAATGTGGCGAAGGCTCACGGTGGTATTTCGGTTTTTGGCGGCGTTGGCGAAAGGACAAGGGAAGGAAATGAGCTGTGGCTTGAGATGAAGCAATCGGGTGTGCTTCAAAGGGCGGTGCTTGTATTTGGGCAAATGAACGAGCCTCCCGGAGCACGCCTTAGAGTTGGGTTGAGCGCCCTGACGATGGCTGAATACTTCAGGGATGTGCGAGGGATGGATGTCTTGCTCTTCATTGACAACATCTTTCGGTTTGCTCAAGCTGGGACGGAGGTCTCCTCATTGCTTGGTCGGATGCCAAGCGCAGTCGGCTACCAACCAACGCTCGCAACGGAGATGGCTCAACTGCAGGAACGAATCACATCAACCGTAAGGGGTTCAATCACATCCGTGCAGGCAATCTATGTTCCCGCAGATGACATCACTGACCCAGCACCTGCAACGACATTCGCCCACCTTGATGCTGTGACTGTGCTTTCAAGACAGCTATTTGAGAAGGCAATTTACCCGGCGGTTGATCCGCTGGCGAGCTCGTCAAGAATACTTGACCCGGCAATCGTCGGTGAAGAGCATTATCAAGTTGCGAGGGAGGTTCAGCGCATATTGCAACGCTACAAGGAATTGCAAGACATCATCGCCATACTCGGCGTAGAGGAGCTCTCCGATGAGGATAAGTTGATTGTGCATCGCGCAAGGCGCATTCAACAGTTTCTTTCGCAGCCCTTCCATGTGGCTGAGCAACACACCGGTCGCCCCGGAGTTTATGTCCCGCTTGAGGAGACGATACGGGGTTTCAAGGAGTTGATTGAGGGAAAGTGGGATCACCTGCCGGAGAGCGCATTTCACCTTGTCGGGACGATTGATGAAGCTGCCGAGAAGGCAAAGCGCATGGGAGTGAAAGTGTGAGCGATGCAAGAGAGGAGCTTTCATGTTGAGGTCATCTCGCCACAGCGCTTAGTCTATCAATCGGATGATGTGGTCTCGCTCATTGCGCCCGGAGTTGAGGGCTATCTCGGCATCATGGCATATCATGCACCGATCATAGTGCAGCTTGGCATCGGCGTCCTTACGCTGCGCCTTTCAAATGGTGATGTTGTCCGCATAGCTGTGAGTGGTGGTTTCCTTGAAGCGAGTAACAATCGCGTTACAGTCATTTGCGACACGGCGGAGAGGGGTGACGAGATTGACATTGAGCGCGCAAGGAGGGCATATGAAAGGGCAGTGGAAAGGTTGCGCAAATATGATCGCTCAATAGACCGAGATAGAGCTCGCAGGGCTAAGGAGAGAGCTATTGCACGGCTGCGCGCAGCCGGTGTGTATAGCGAGCTGCAGACTTAAGAAGTTTGAGCTTGGCATGAGCGAATGCTCCGTCCCATTGCCTCAGCAATGCGATTTCAAATTTCAACTTCCCCATGCGCAAGTTAGCGCAAGATTTGTGCGAGTGATATGCTTGATTGACGGCTTTGCAAACGCAGCAGCGTCAATGCAACCATTCCAACATCTTACGAGGTGCAATTGCAATGAAGCACTTGGTCGTGGAAGGCGGGTATAAGCTGAGCGGTGAGGTGAGGTTGAGCGGCAGCAAGAATGCGGCGTTAGCTATTCTGCCAGCTGCTCTCCTGTGTGATGGCGAATGTGTGATTCACAATGTCCCCGATATAACTGACATACGGGTGATGATTGAGCTGATGAAGAGCGTCGGTGCAAGGTGCCAGTTTGAGAATGGGACAGTCATAGTAGATGCTTCTAACTTGTCCGTGGTGAGCCTGCCGGAGGATTTGGTCCGCAGCATAAGGGCGTCCATCTACATGCTCGGTGCTCTCCTGCCGAGGGTGAAGGGGTTTCGGATGGCTCGCCCGGGTGGATGTAACCTCAACAGGCGCGTCAACTTCCACATTGATGCGCTGTCACGCATGGGGGTGACTATGGAGGTAGACCGCTCAGAGGAGTGGGTTTATGCGTATTGCGAGGATGGGAAGCTGCATGGCACGGAAATAGAGCTTGACCCAAGATGGCGCAGTGTCGGAACAACAGTCAACATCATGCTCGCTGCATCGCTGGCTGACGGAGTGACGGTCATTCACAATGCTGCGAGGGAGCCAGAAGTCGTTAATTGTGCTCTCTTCCTGAAGGCGATGGGGGCAAAGATTGAGGGCGAGGGGACGCCGACAATCGTAATTGAGGGAGTGCGTCACCTCCATGGGTGCGAATTCAGCGCCATAAATGACCGAATTGAGGCGGGCACTTTTTTGGTTGCCGGGGCTATAACCAGGGGGAAGATAACAGTTGGACCGATACAAAGCGAATGGTTGACGCCGGTGTTGGAGAAGCTTGGGCAAGCCGGCGTGGAAGTTAAGGTGAAGGGGGAATGGCTACAGGTTGAATGCGATAAGCGTCCATGCGGCGTTTCATTGACGACCGAACCCTATCCCGGCTTCCCAACGGATTTGCAGCCGCCATTCGTTTCGCTCCTCTCAGTTGCCGATGGGAAAAGCATCGTCACAGAAACGATACACGAGGGCAGGTTGAGATACTGCAGCGAGCTAAATCGCATGGGTGCACAAATTGAGGTAAAGGAGCCGGAGATAACGCGTGATGGTGAGTTGCGTCTTCCGGCAGTTGCGATAATAGATGGGGTTGAAGCGCTGCATGGCGCCGAAGTTTATGCGTGTGACTTGCGTGCTGGTGCGGCATTGGTGCTTGCTGGGTTAGCTGCTGAGGGTGAGACTGTCATACAGAATGCCGAGGTTGTGGAGAGAGGCTATGAGCGCTTTGCGGAAAAGCTCGGTTCGCTCGGCGCGAAAGTGAAGATGCTCTGCGAAGCTGAGGCGCCGTTGCGCGCGAGGTAACGGAACGCATGTTTGGTGTTAGAGGCATCGGAATTGATTTGGGCACAGCCAATGTGCTTGTTTATGTGAAAGGTCGTGGAATCGTAATACGGGAGCCATCCGTCGTTGCCACGGAGCGGAAGACCGGAAAGCTCCTTGCTGTTGGTGAAGAGGCAAGGAGGATGATAGGGCGCACTCCGGGAAACATAATCGCCCGCCAACCGCTCAGGGATGGAGTAATAGCCGAATACAATGTCACTCTCGCAATGCTCAGATACTTCATTCGGAAGGCTTGCGGCAAATGGCAGCTTACAAAGCCCGATGTGGTAATCTCGGTGCCATCAAATGTTAACAGCGTTGAGAGGAGGGCTGTTTTAGAGGCAGCAAAGGAAGCAGGTGCGAGGAGGGCGTTCACAATTGAAGAGCCAATGGCTGCAGCCATTGGCGCCGGATTGCCGATAAACGAACCCGGGGGGTGCATGGTGGTTGACATCGGTGGAGGGACAACTGACATAGCCGTTATATCGCTCGGCGGAATTGTGGTGAGCGATTGCATTCGTGTGGGCGGCATGAAAATGGACGAGGCTATAATGCGCTACATACGGCGCGAGTATAACCTCATGATAGGTGAGCAGACTGCCGAACAGATAAAGATCAAGATTGGCTCGGCATACAAGCTTCCCACCGAAATGGCTCTGGAGGTAAAAGGGCGAGACATGGTTGCCGGTTTGCCGAAGGTCGTGAGGGTGACATCGGAGGAGATACGGGAGGCACTTGCTGAGCCGGTTAATCAAATTGTGGAGAGAGTCAAGGGCGTGCTTGAAAAGACACCGCCTGAGTTGGCTGCCGACATAATCGTGCGCGGGATAACGCTGAGCGGTGGCGGGGCGCTGCTGCGCGGCATTGACAAGCTCATCCAAAATGAGACGGGCGTTCCAGTGCGTGTTGCAGATGACCCTTTGAGCTGCGTCGGTATAGGAACAGGATTGGCGCTTGATATGCTCAGCGTGCTCAAGTCGGAGTAAGGCAGTTAGCCTTTTGGCACAGCGAACTTAATGCCTCTATCTCCATCGTTGCCCTGACCCGCCATACAAATGGCGTTTGTATCGCTTTGTATGGGCTCACTTTACATCCGTGGCGATGTGTGGCAAATTGAATATGCTATCAATACGATAGACTTTTAGGATGATGAGGGGATGCGGCTTGTGGTTTGAGCATAACATAAGTTATTGGGATTGAGGGCGCTTGCGCAATTCAGCTGCTTGAGATGGGGAGTGATTTTGTAATGAGGTTTGTCTACCTTGACTACAACGCTACAACGCCACTTGATAAGCGAGTGCTTGAGGCTATGATGCCTTATTTAACCGAGCAGTATGGCAACCCATCAAGCATTTATCGTTTTGCGCAGAGTGCAAGGAAGGCAATTGAGGATGCGAGGGAGAAGGTGGCAGCGCTGCTCAATGCGAGTGAAAGAGAAATCGTCTTCACGGGCGGTGGGACTGAGGCGAACAACTACGCTATCAAAGGGGTTGCATTCGCCAACCGGCACAGGGGCAATCACATCATCACCTCGCAAATTGAGCACCATGCTGTGCTGAATGTGTGCAAGTATCTTGAGGAGCGGCACGGTTTTGAAGTGACCTATGTTCCGGTTGACTCATATGGCATTGTTGATGTTGATGCAGTTAGGGAGGCTATAAGGGACGATACGATACTCATCAGCATCATGTATGCGAACAACGAGACCGGGGTCATACAACCCGTTGAGGAGATCGCCAAGTTGGCAAGGGAGAGGGGCATTTACTTCCACACAGATGCAATTCAAGTTGCCGGGAAGATGAAAATTGATGTGCACGCCCTCGGCGTTGACCTGCTCTCAATATCGGCACACAAGTTTTACGGACCAAAGGGTGTTGGGGCGCTCTTCATTCGTAAGGGAGTTCGCATTGACACTTTGATTCACGGCGGGCATCAGGAGATGGGGAGGAGGGCAGGCACTGAGAATGTTGCTGGGATTGTAGGTTTAGCTGAGGCGTTCGCAATTGCTCATGAGAATATGGAGGAGGAATGGGAGCGAGAAAAGCGCCTTCGTGACAAGCTTGAGCGGGGCATACTTGAGCGCATACCGGATGTAATCGTAAACGGTCATCCGGAAAGGAGGTTGGCGAACACGCTGAACATTGTGGTCAAGTATGTTGAGGGTGAGGCAATGTTGCTGAGCATGGATGTAGAGGGCATATGTGCGTCAAGCGGTTCTGCATGCACATCCGGTTCGCTTGAGCCGTCGCATGTGTTGACTGCCATGGGTATACCTCATGAGTTGGCGCATGGCTCACTGCGTTTCAGCCTTGGGAGATTCACAACCGATGAGGACATTGATTATGTGCTTGATGTGCTCCCAAGAGTTGTTGAGCGTTTGCGCGAGATATCGCCATACGGTGTCGGTAAGGATGAGCTAAAGGGGATCAGTGGGCACCTTTCGCATAAGCGCTCATTGCGCAAGTGATATTACCTATCAAACGGGGGTGAGGTAGCAACACCTATCGCAGGTGCGTGGGTGTTGCTTAAAAGTATGGCAACACATGAGGAGCTTGATGAGCTTAAGCGAAAGGTGATTGAGCTGAAGCGAAAGAAGGGCGCCATCATATTGGCACACAATTACCAGCGTGAGGAAGTTCAGGAGGTCGCCGATTTCATCGGTGATTCGCTTGAGTTGAGCAGGATAGCTGCGCAATCGGAATCAAACTTCATCGTCTTCTGCGGCGTGCGCTTCATGGCTGAAACTGCAAAGATACTCTCCCCGCAAAAGCTCGTCGTCCATCCAGTTCCTGAGGCTCGTTGTCCAATGGCGGACATGATAACAGCCGATGACATAACGGAGCTGCGCAAGGAGTATCCGAGGGCGAAGTTTGTATGCTATGTCAACACGAACGCCGATGTTAAGGCAGAGTGCGATGTGTGTTGCACTTCCGCAAATGCTATTCAAGTGCTGCAGCGCGTTGATGCGGATGAGATTGTCTTTGTGCCAGATAGGAACTTGGCTTTGTATGCCCAAAGGTTTGTGAAGGATAAGCGCATCATACCTTGGGATGGTTGGTGCTATGTCCACAGGCGCATAGGATTTGAAGAAGTGAAGCGCTCAAAGGAAATGCATCGGGATGCATTGTTGGTTGTGCACCCTGAGTGCGATCCCGAGGTAATAGACATCGCCGATGAGGTTAAAAGCACGGGTGGAATGGTCAAGCTTGCGAGGGAGAGCAACCATCGCAAATTCCTCATCGGCACTGAGGAGGGATTAGTGCGCAGGTTGAGGCGTGAGAATCCGGGCAAGATATTCATGTCGGCTGGCGCACCGAGGGTGTGTTACAACATGAAGCTGATAACGCTTGACAGCGTTTATGATGCGCTCGTAAACGAGTCCCCGGAAGTTGAGTTACCGGACGACATCTTGATGAGGGCGCGGGGCTGCGTTGAGCGCATGATACAGCTTGTTTGAGCATGTTGGGGTGTGCGCTTATGTATACCGAGAAGCTCTTGGAGCATTTTCGCAACCCGAGGAACTACGGGCGCATAGAGGACGCCGATGGCGTTGGCAAAGTTGGAAACCCGGTTTGCGGGGATGTGATGTATCTCTACATCAAGGTTGATGATGGGCGCATCTCGGACATCAAGTTTGAGACATTCGGGTGCGCGGCAGCAATAGCGACCTCTTCAATGGTTACAGAAATGGTGAAGGGGAAGACGATTGAGGAGGCGCTACAGGTGACAAACAAAGCAGTTGCCGAGGCGCTCGGCGGATTGCCGCCAATAAAGATGCATTGCTCTTTGCTTGCCGAGGAGGGGCTTAAGGCGGCGATACTGGACTACTACAGCAGGCGGGGGATCAATCCTCCACCTGAACTTGTTGAGCGGCTAAAGCAGTTGCGCCATGAAGAGCCGCATGGCACTTCCGAGGTTGGAAGTTAACTGGCGTCATAGCATGGAAGTGAGATCGTAAAATGGTGGGCGATGCGCATGTTGGATATGTTGGATGAGCGTTTGAGGCGCTTGCGCGAGGTTATAAAACCGCTTGAGAGCGTTGTGGTTGCCTTCTCTGGCGGTGTTGATTCAACGCTTCTTTTGAAAGCATGCTTAGATGTGCTCGGCTGCGAGAATGTGCTTGCAGTAACTGCCAAGTCGGAGTTATATCCCGATGAGGAGATTGTGGCGGCAAGCGCTTTGGCAAGTGAGCTTAATGCGAAGCATTTGATCATTGAGACTGAGGAGATGAGTGACGAACGATTCGTCAAGAATACGCCGTTGCGATGCTACTACTGCAAATTGGAGCTGTTTACAAAGCTGTGGGAGGTGGCGAGGGAGCACGGAATGAAAGCAGTTGTAGATGGTTCAAATGCCGATGACGCCTCCGATTATCGTCCCGGCATGCAAGCTGCTCATGAACTCGGGGTTTATAGCCCGCTTAAGGAAGCCGGTCTGACAAAATCCGACATAAGAGAGCTCTCGCAGAAGCTCGGTTTGCCGACTTGGAATAAACCCTCAATGGCGTGTCTTGCCAGCCGCTTCCCATATTACCACGAGATAACGCGAAAGGAGTTGCGCATGGTTGCCGAGGCAGAGCGGTATTTGAAATCCCTCGGTGTAACGCAAGTGAGAGTTAGACATCACGGGTTGCTCGCAAGGATTGAGATTGGCACAGATGAGTTCGGCTTGCTCCTTAAGGACGATGTTAGGGGCAGCGTTGTCTCAAAGTTGCGCTCCCTCGGTTACATATGGGTGACGCTTGACATGCGCGGTTATCACAGCGGCAGTTTCAATGAGATGCTCTCTCGTGGTGAGGTATGAGCGCTTTGGCATGTGCAGGCTCATGCCCGTTTGGGGGTGGTAGCATAAGTGCGCTTTTCAACGAAGGCACGCTATGGCTTGCGTTTCCTAATTGACTTGGCTTTGAATTACAAGGATGCCCCAGTGCGCCTGCGGGACATCGCGCGCCGCGAGGGAATTTCAAAGAAGTATCTTGAGCACATAGTTTCAACGCTTGCAGCACACGGCTTTGTCAGGGCTATGCGAGGTTCAAAAGGTGGCTTTGTTCTCGCCAAGCCTATGGAGCGAATCTTCGTCCTTGATGTCATTGAGGCGCTTGAGGGGAAACTCAGCGTTGTTGAGTGCATACTAATGCCAGAAATATGCGATCGCTCTCCGGATTGCGTTGCAAGGATGCTTTGGGCGAGAGTGAATGAGGCGATAAGGCAAACGCTGAAGGGTATAACATTGAAAGACCTACGCGACGAAGCAATGCGTTGTAGGCGCACAGGTAAATAG
>Ga0209394_1000707_pt1 | contig 23903 bp, 19 predicted proteins | sample JNZ201metaG_FD_184122 | JGI IMG/M metagenome (GOLD analysis project Ga0209394, IMG submission 184122) | Hot spring microbial communities from Jinze hot spring, China to study Microbial Dark Matter (Phase II) - JNZ 20120812A (SPAdes) (version 3) ... | reverse complement strand
GATCTGATCAGGGGTAAGAAAGGGCGCTTCAGGAGAAACTTGCTTGGAAAGCGTGTTGACTATTCCGGTAGGGCTGTTATCGTTGTCGGTCCACATCTGAAAATCCACGAGTGTGGATTGCCCAAGAAGATGGCTCTTGAGCTATTTGAACCGTTCGTCATCGCCGAACTCTCCAAAGAGGAGAACGTTGAGGTCACGCAAGCAAAGGCTAAAAAGTACAAGAAAGAGCTCCAGCGTGAAGATCCACGAGCTTGGGAAAAGCTCGAGAAGGTCATCCAGGGCAGGGTTGTCCTCCTGAATCGTGCACCAACGCTCCACAGGATGTCCATTCAAGCGTTTGAGCCGAAACTTATTGAGGGTAACGCGATCCAACTGCACCCGTTGGTTTGTCCACCGTTTAATGCGGATTTTGACGGTGACCAGATGGCAGTGCACCTACCACTATCACCGGCGGCGCAGGCCGAAGCAAGACTCTTAATGCTGTCGCGTTACAATATTATCTCACCGGCCCATGGAAAACCAATTTCCATGCCCGGAAAAGATATCGTTGCTGGTATATACTATTTAACGATGGTTGGGAAGGATTACGACCAGATCCAACCGGAGCAGATTAAATGGAGATTTGCCTCACCCGAAGAGGCAGAGATCGCCTACGAATTTGGATTCATTAAACTCCACGAACCAATCCTGATAAATATAAACGGTGAGGTCATCAAGAGTACCTTCGGACGCGTAATATTCAACTCAATCCTGCCCCAGGATCTCAGGGACTACAACAAGACCTTCGGTAAAAACGGTATCAAGGACGTTGTTTACAAAACCTTCAAAGAGTACGGCATCGACAGAACAGCTGACTTGCTCGATGATATTAAGGACCTAGGATTTCACTACGCTACGGTCTCTGGGCTCACGATCAGTTTGAAAGACCTGAAGATCTCGCCGAGAAAGAAAGAAATTGTTGAGGCTGCACTAAAAAAAGTTGAGCAGATAGAAAGACTCTATGAGGAAGGTTTCTTGAGCGACGAGGAAAAGTACAAGGAAACGATCAAAATCTGGAACGAAGCAACTTCCGAAATCCAAGAGGAGACCTACCGTTATCTTGGAGAGGATCCATTCAATCCAGTCTTTATAATGGTCGATTCAGGTGCAAGGGGTAACAAAGACCAGTTAAAGCAACTCTCAGGCATGCGTGGCCTTATGGCTGATCCCTCTGGAAGAACAATCGAGATACCGATCATTTCCAACTTCCGTGAGGGGCTTTCGATGCTTGAGTTCTTCATCAGCACGCACGGTGCAAGGAAAGGTTCCGCAGATACGGCACTTAGAACCAGCTCTGCTGGATACCTCACCAGACGCCTTGTCGACGTTGTTCAAAGCGTTGTCATCACCGAACCAGATTGTGGCACACACGAAGGTGTAAGGGCACGTGTACTGAAAAGTTCGGATAACTTCGTGGTTGAAAAGATAGAAGATTTCATCTTCAGTAGGGTGCTTGCGCGTGACGTGTACGAACCTGGCACGGGTAACGTATTGATGAATCCAGAAACCGGTAAACTTTACACACGCGACACACTCATCAACGATGACGATGCCAAATTCCTCTCGAATTACAAGAAGCGGGTCAAGGTTGTTGAGGAAATTGAATTTGATGTCACAAGTGGAAACATGCCAGAGTTCTACGCTGAGTTAGTTGACAGGATAGATCTTGACGATGAAGTATTATATCCCGAGACAGAACTTGACTGGGGTGTTGTAAAGAAGTTGAGAGATGCTGGGATAAGAACTGTCCGCGTAAAGGTTTATCCGGTTGTTGGAACCGTCGTTGCCGAAGATGTCATCTGGGATAAGAACAAGCAAAAGCAAGTTGCGGTTGAAGAAGAACAGATTGATCCAGTTGTAGCGAAATTACTTGAAGAGAACGGTGTTGAGAGTATTGTGGTTAGACCAGAAATTTACGTTAGGACACCGCTCACGTGTGAATCTGAAACGGGCGTCTGTGCAAAATGCTACGGGCTCGATTTGTCGAACCACAAGATTGTCAACGTTGGAGAGGCTGTCGGAATTATTGCAGCACAATCGATCGGTGAACCTGGTACACAGTTGACAATGAGAACGTTCCATACCGGAGGAATCGCGACAACGGCCGACATCACGCAAGGTCTACCAAGGGTTGAAGAACTCTTCGAGGCAAGGAAGAAGACAAAGGATCCAGAAGGCGTATTCTCAAAGGTCAAAGGAACTGTTGTAGATATTTCTCAAGATGAACCGAAGAAGATTTACGTTCAAGATGAGCTCGGCTCGATCCACCAGTACGAGGTTCCACCGAGAGTTAGAGTCAACGTTATGATCGGTCAGAAAGTACTACCAGGTCAATCACTAACAAGTGGTTCTTTAAAAGTTAGGAAAATTCTTGAAGAGCTTGGAACCGAAGAAACGGCAATATACTTGCTCAAAGAAATAAAGAAGGTTTACGTCCAACAAGGTGTTGATATCCACGATAAACACTTTGAGTTAATCATTAGACAGATGCTCAACAAAGGTGAAGTTATAGATGCTGGCGATACTGACTTCCTACCCGGTGAACTTGTTCCGATAAGCTTGTTGAACAAGGTCAACAAGGAAATCATGGAGGGCAATGCAAAAATTGAAATCAACAAAAAGCGGGTTCTTGGAAAAGTACTTGCAAGACATATCATCGTTAAAGACGAGAACGGTGAGGTTATAGAAATTGCTAAAGAAGGCGAAGAAGTTACCGAAGAGCTCATAGAAAAACTCATCAAATACGGAATTAAGGAAGTTGTCGTACTGACCTCTGACAAAGAGTTGGAAACATATCAGATCGCACCAAAAGAAACCGTTAAGTACAGAAGGAGGCTACTCAGGATTACACAGGCATCGCTTGAATACGAAGGTTGGCTTAGTGCCGCGAGCTTCCAGCAAACGCAACAAGTGCTCACAGACGCGGCAGTCAAAGGAGCTGTTGACTATCTAAAGGGACTCAAAGAAAACGTCATCGTTGGTCAGCTCATTCCAGCCGGTACAGGGTTCCAGATTTTTGCAAACGTACAGTACGAAGAAACTCCAAGGGCTGCGATCGAGGAGAAACTTGGAACAACGGATAGCTCACGGTGAAAAATAGAATTGGTAAATTGGCCCGGTTTTCACCGGGCCTTTTTAAATCTGGATACTGAAAACGGCTGAACTGACTTTGCTTTTCACAAAGGGGGAGCGATATGATCTGTGTAGTCAAAGAATTTACTTTTGACGCGGCACATAACCTGGTTTCTTACAAGGGTAAGTGTGAAAGTCTACACGGTCACACTTACAAGCTCCAGGTGGTTGTTTGTGGTGAGAGAGACGAAGAGGGAATGGTTATCGATTTTCTTGATTTAAAAAGGATTGTCCATGAGCAAGTGCTCAGCGTACTTGATCATTCATACATCAACGACCATGTACCACAACCTACAGCTGAAAACATCGCAGAGTGGATATGGAATAAGTTATATCCGCACCTTAGGACTGACAGGTACGAACTTATCGAAGTCAGACTTTGGGAAACACCAACATCGTATGTGATTTTCAGTAAACATGAATGACGAATAAAAAGTCGCCGACCATGTCGAATGGTCGGCGTTCCTTCGATGGCTTTTTTGTTTGGTGCTCGATTATTCTATCTTCCACTGGAGTCCTTCGCTGGTCCAAGAAAACACAATTTTTTGTCCTTCTTTGAGCTGATCATTTATGATAAGTTCTGCAATTTTAAACTCTATGGCGTTCTCGAAAAGTCTTCTCAACGGTCTTGCACCCATCGTTGGTATGTAACCTTCCGTTGCGAGGTACTCCATGACGCTTTCGTCGAGTTCAACAGAGATGTTTTTGTCCTTGAGCCTTTCGTTTAGTTCACCAAGGTAGATTTTCACAATCTGCTTTATATGATCCTTCTTCAGCGGTTTGAAAATAACTGCGGCGTCTATTCTGTTGATAAGTTCGGGTCTAAAGTACTTGCGCATTTCTTCTTCGATATGTTTTGGTATCATGTCCTCGAATCCTTCTTCGATATCTTGAATGATTACATCTGAACCAATGTTACTCGTCATTATAATTATTGTATTCTTAAAATCCACTGTGTTACCTTTACCATCGGTTAATCTACCGTCGTCGAAAAGTTGTAAAAGTATGTTGAAAACCTCTGGATGAGCCTTTTCTATTTCATCAAAGAGTATGACACTGTAGGGTCTTCTTCTAACCTGTTCGGTAAGGTATCCACCTTCCTCGTAGCCGACATAGCCCGGAGGTGCACCAATGAGCCTTGCAACCGAATGTTTCTCCATGTACTCGCTCATATCAATACGTATGAGAGCTTTCTCAGTACCAAAAAGCACATCCGCTAGTCTTTTGGCAAGTTCGGTCTTACCTACACCAGTTGGTCCCAGGAATAGGAACACACCTAAGGGTCTCCTTGGGTTTCTTATACCTGCCCTGGACATCTTGATTGCGTTGGCAACGACCTTTACTGCTTCACCTTGGTCAACGAATTTTTCGTGAATTATTTCCTCCAGTCTCTTGAGCTTTTCTTTCTCGTCCTGCATCATCTTTCCAACGGGGATTCCCGTCCACCTTTCGATAACCTTTGCAACATCCTCTTCCTCAACCATCTGTTTTCCATCGATTTTGCACCTTGCAGCTGCCTCGTCGATAAGGTCCACCGCTTTGTCAGGTAAATACCTATCGGTTATGTATCGGGCGGACAGCTTTGCGGCAAATTCGAGAGCCTTTTCACTGATTTTAACTCCGTGGAAATCTTCGAATTTTGGTTTGAGTCCTCTCAAAATTTCAATAGTCTCTTCTACGGAAGGTTCAGCAACGAAAATCACCTGAAATCTTCTTGCAAGTGCCTTATCTTTTTCGACATACTTTCTGTACTCCTCAACCGTTGTGGCACCAATGACTCGCATAGTTCCCCTCGCCAGTTCGGGCTTGAGTATGTTACCAGCATCGAGTGCGCCCTCGGCCGCTCCGGCACCAACAACGGTGTGAAGTTCGTCTATGAAAAGAATTACGTCCGAGCGTTTTTTTAGAACATCAACAAGCTTTTTGAGTCTTTCTTCGAACTCTCCCCTGAATTTGGTTCCAGCCACGAGTCTGGCAAGGTCGAGTTTCAATATTGTTTTTCCTTTCAAGAAATCTGGGATGTTACCTGCAACGATTCGCTGTGCAAGACCTTCCACAATCGCAGTCTTGCCGACTCCGGGATCTCCAATAAGAACCGGATTGTTTTTGATTTTTCGACCGAGAATCTCTATCATCCGGTTAACTTCTCTCTCACGACCGACAACGGGCATAAGCTGGCCGTTTTTGGCCATCTCAGTGAGGTTTTCGGTAAACTTCGCCAGTACGTCTATGTTTTCTTCCTCCGTGTAGGTGCGTTGCATTCTGAGGTCCTTAATAGCCTTGTAGACCTTGTCAGGAGAAACACCGTACTTTGCAAGTAGTCTGTACGTCGTTGTTTCTGGGACGAGTATCATGGACAAGAGGAGGTGGTCAGTTCCAACTTTTTCGTCACCCATGCGTCTGGCTTCTCGTTTGGCTTCGTTGATTATCTTGGTTGCATCCGGTGTTATGTACATCTGTCCAGCGCCGCCGGGACCGCTTGAATAGTAATAAGACCCCTTTGAGGAAAGAACGCGTTCTACGTCGCGTTTCAAGCTTTCAAGATCCACTCCAAGATGGTTGAGAATGTCGACTGCAGCGTTTTTTTGGTTTTCGAGCATTGTTAAGAGAATATGCTCTGGTGACAGTTGGTTGTGTCTGTAACGTGTGAGTACGTCGTTGACGGAAGTTAGAATCTCCTGTGCTCCTTCGGTAAAGTCTTCCATGTTAAACATCATAGTACCAACTCCTTTCAGCTATATTTTGTTATTTTCTTGATTCTTTTCTCTCTTTGTACACTTCGTAAGCTCTTTTGGCGAGTGCACCGGCTATGTGAATTTTTGATTCGTGTTTTGACTCCTCATCATCAGCATCGAAGTCGTACAGTTCGGAAAGTTTCTGCTCGAGCTCTGCCGGGTCAGCTTCGAGTATTTTCTTCAACGAAACCTCCGAGATTCCTAGTTTAGCGATGAGTTCTTCGTTCGAGGCATTTTTCTCATTTTTAAGCACGATTGCGTAAATCGCTCTTATCAACGAAGGAAGCCATGTGAGGAATTTGAACTCGCTGACACGTTTGTATCCACCGAGAATGTTGATGCCAATATTAAAGATTTCTTGGACCATCCTCTCGAACTTTCGTTCACCTTCGCTCTTCAGTTGTATGTAGGCAATCTTCGCAAGCGCGCCAGCAACGTGCGTGTCAAGCGCTTTCATATTTTGTAATTCTCCTCTTAGGATAAGCTCTTTGACCTTCTCCTCCTTTGCTTCCAAAATCTCTTTCACCGTGTTTTTCGTTGTTCCCAGTATTTTAGCTATATCATCTGTTGTTTTGTTCATTTCATGCTTTAATACAACAGCGTAAGCGCTTCTTACAAGTGAAGTAACCCACGTTAAGTTTTCATATTTCAAAAGTTCCTCAAACCCCCCTACAAGGGCAATGCACCTGTTAACGATTTCTGCAACCATGTCTTCGATGGGTTCCGATACGGGTTTAACGACCACCATGCGCATCCCACCCTTTTTTGAGTGTTTATTCTACTTTAAAGAATTCTGACTAATCCAGTCTCGGTTATTTCCATCCTGTGCAGCTTAGTATCGTGACCTGTGAGCCTGCAACCGTCGATTCTGAAAAACCGTACAACGTCTCCGACTTCAACTTTGTACATCTTAGCTTTGTAGGGCGTGTCAACCAATTCTTTTGCAACTACAAAAGTTCCATCTACAATGTGTCCAACAGCGTATCCACCGGCCGCCTCAGCTGTTAACTCCTCGTGACCGCTTCTTTTCTGAGAAATCAACAAGGCCGTTTGTTTCCACTTCTTAAGGAACGAGAATATCTTTCGGACAACAATTCTTGCCGCAACTTCTCTTTCTTCGAATAATCCGGTAATTGAGTCAATCACGGTGTATTCTGCCTTGTAAGTCTTTATGGCATAAGCCAGGGTTGCGAAAAACTCTGCTAAGTTGTCTCTGAGCGAAGAGTAGGATGCTACGTCGATGAATATTATTTTGTCCTTTATTTTTTCGAAATCTATACCCAGCGCCTGCGCACGCTGTTTTATTCCCAATACCACAAATTCTGCGGGGGACTCAACCGTAACAAAGACGACACTTTCTCCCCGTGAAGCCTGTTTTACAGCGAATTGCTCAGCTATAAGGCTCTTTCCGGTGTCGGAAACTCCAGTGAGATTGAAGACTCCGTACTTTGGGATTCCACCCAACTGAACTTTCCGAAGACCCTCGGGTGTTATTTCCGTTGTGTAAAACAGCTCATCGAGTCCTTCAACACCGGTTGGAATCCCAACAAGCTCGGGAGCTCTCAGGATCGTGTCGGCTCCAACCAAAACGGCTTCCTTAAGAGGTTGGTGTTGTTGCTGAGTTGGTTGATTATTTTGAACCCCGTTTTTTTCAGCTTTGCCAACCATAGCCAGCCCCCCTTCCCACATCGATTTCCGAGAGTATTATACCTTATTAGCACTCATTAGTCAAGAGTGATAATTAAGAATCCTGTGAGAAAATTTGTTTAATTTTTCTGTTGTAAGTACGCGCTGATGGTAAAATTCTAATTGTAAGTTAGAAGTGCGAACTTTTGTGTATGGGGCAATTTTAAGAAATGTCGAGGAGGGTTTGTATGTCAAGAGAAAGCTGTAATCTTGATGAGCTTGGTGATAAAAAGTGGAAAGCGAATCCCTCATTACTAATTACCTATTATACACTTGTAGATGGTTTAGCAATGGGGGTTTACGGAACACTCTTCAACTTGCTGCTAAAGTCTGTTGGTTTTTCTACTAGTGCGGTGGGGCGTGTTACATCCAACACTTTGTGGGGTAGTGCGCTACTTTCTTTATTCCTCGGCTTTTTATCCGATAAAGTTGATAAAAAGACTGTCTTGGTTTTTTCGCACCTTCTTGGAGTATTCTTTGGAACGTACAGAGCTTTGAGCATTTCTACGGCTGCGCTGAACGTTAGCTCATTTTTCTTTGGTGGCTTTTCAGCGGTATCCGCAACGGTGGTATCAACGATTTTAGTTATGAAGACTGACCGAGATGAGAGGAGCAAGTACTTTGGATTGAACTTCGGAATTGGTATGCTTACCGGCACAGTTGGGAATTTTATCGGGGGATTTCTTGGGGAGTTACTAGGGTTAAAATTGAGTGTACTGCTCTCGAATTTGGTAAGAATTTTTGCGTTAATACCTATTTTGAAGTTGAGTGTCAAGGAACAAGAAGTTTCCCGCGGAGTCTGGAACCACGTCAAACAAGTACGAAAAAACATTCCTACCAACGTTAGAAACGTTTTGATTTACTACTTCCTTTCGACGGTAAGTGTGGGATTTGGCGCAGGGTTGTTCGTTTCGTTCGGAAATATTATATTCCACGACCTTTTTAACTTTAAGCCTTCGCTAATTGGTATAATCCTTTCGCTTGCACAGTTGGCCACAGGATTGGGAGCCATCTTTTCTCACAAGCTGGGAAAAAAATTCAGCGAAGTGCGTGTTCTCATATTTTCTTACGTTCTCGTACCGATCATGATAGTCTTTCTTAGTTTTACTCGTGAACCAGCGGTCTTCAGTACAGTTTACGTGCTCCGATTCGCCGTGATGAACATGGTTAGTCCTCTACTCTCTTCGGTTGTCTTCTCACAAGTACCGACATCTATTCTTGCTTCGGTAAACGGTTTGAACAACTTCTTGAACAACGTCTCAAGAGCTCTCTCGGCGGAGTTGTTTGCCTTCTTCAGCCAATATAGTGCGGGTTACACGCTTATTTTTCTTGTGAGTTCCGTTTTCTACTTCGCAAACGCGTTTGCGATGCTTAGACTTCTCAGGAACATCAGAGTTTAGCTAATCAATTCTTTACCAACTTCCTTCTCCTGATGTTCATGTAAAAAATTGTGGTGTAAACCAAAACGCTAATCAGTGTGGCCAAGTAGGCCAACCCAACTTTTCCGCCGAATCTTTCGAAGAAAAGCCCTCCAACGAACGGTCCAAACCCGAAGAGTAAACCTATCACCATTTCGTGTATTGCGCTTTGTTTACCTTGTGCCTCCTCCTCGCTCATAAGTCCGTAAAAGATTGCAAACGTGTATGGGACTGCGTAAGTGAATCCTGCAAAGAGTGCTGTGATAAAGGTGAGTACCGAAGATTGGGCTGTTAGAGACAGAATTCCTGTGATTGGAACCACGGCCATGAGCATCGAACTTACAAGCTCACTACCTACCCAGCTTTTCCATATTTGAAGAACGTAAAAAGCCACCATTACACCGATGTTGGCCCCAACCATCAGAAAGCCAGCTCTTTCCAATCTAATACCTGCCTCGGAAATATACTTTGGGAAATGGGCAAGTACACTCGTGTACACGAACCCAGCAAGAAAGAGTACGATACGGTACTGAAATCTGAGAGATTTCATCAAACTTGGCTTATCAAGTACTTTCCACGTGCTACACGTCGGATTTTCAAGAAGTTTTTTTCGGGGTTGAAAAACTATTAATTTCCCGTTCTTCATCTCGTCGTTGAAAATGAGACCGGCGAGTGTCAATGAAAGCACCAGCCCGTAGCAGAAGATGAAGTACCTTGCCTTTACGGTGAAAAAAGGTCCAAGTGCCACACCGATGATGTTTCCCGAACTCCATGAGAGTGTGAACCTGCTTGTGATTAGTGGAGGTTGAACACCTAACACACGTTCCGACTTTGCAAGCAATCCTTCGACCTCAGGAAAGAATGCACCGAAGAATGCACCCTGCAACAACGCAAAGAGAACCAAACGCAAGGAGGTGGAGGTGAAAACTCCAAGAAGTGAAACGAAGAACATATAAATGTACAAAAAAACCATCGCCCTCTTGTATCCCACCTTGTCACCCACATGACCAAGAGTGATGCTCGAGATAGCATAAACGAGCGACCAAAGAAGGTTGAGAAACCCGATCTGGCCAAATTTAAATCCCATCTTAGCTGCTGTGGAGTTTATGAAGGTTGAGTAAAGGTACGCCATGATAGAAGTGGAAAAAGAGACGAAGTGGTACATGTGAAACATCCTGCTCCCTCCAGAGTCTTTGAGCGTCTCTTGGTACGGTTTTATTCCTCAAGTGTGATTATCACACGCAAGTGTAGGATTTTCAAGAGGAAGGTTTTTGATTTGAACGAAATAACAGGTCCTGTTGTCTAATAACTATAACCCCATCAAAGTCATGCACACCCACACTACTATTTTGGAGGTGAGTTTCATGAAGAAGTTCTATTTAACATTGGTTCTAATCCTTGCCATTTGCACCACCTTTGGCTTAGATTTGTCGGCGATGCTTGGATTAGAACTAGGTGGAAAGAACCGTCCTTTTCTCGGTGCACGAGTTGGAACGTTGGAGGGAGGGCTTTCGGTGGCATTAGAAGCATATTACGCCATGAGTAGTTTCAGTGAACTCGGTAATATTAATCCTTCGGAAGTAAAGTTTTTGGAATTAACACCATACTTGTACATGGCTTTACCCCTGAGCACGATGCTTTTATACGCTGGTGCTGGTCCTATTATTTTTCTGGATTTGGTTAATTTTGGTTTTGCACCGTACTCGTTTGAGCTGCTCCATGCGAAGCTTGGGTTGAAATTTGGCAAAGAAGTGTTCTTTTTTGCGGAAACTATGACTACATTCACGCTTTCATTCCAAACCTTTGGTATCTTTGCTCTAACAGCCGGTGCTGGCTTGTCGTTTTGAGGAGGTGAAGGACGATGAGTAAAATTTTGACAACTATATCAACCATCGTTGTAGTGTTTCTTTTTCTTTACGGTTGTTCAGATATTCCACGAGTTCCACTGACCATTCCACCTGATCCAACCGGAACGACAAAACCGAACATTTCCGGTTATTCGACACATAACATTTCGGGAGTAGTCGACAAGGGCGGATTTTTAGTTCCTATAACTCTTCACGATTTTAATAAGGTGAGGTTAACGCTTCCAGATGTTGATAATGCAAGAGCTGAGGATTTCAGAGTTTTCGAAGATAACAAAGAGCAAGGTTTTTTGTTGTACAAAGAAAGTACTGCGAGGAAAAAGATCGACATTGCCGTAGTCATCGATGTGACGGGGAGTATGGCGAATTCGATTAATGGAGTCAAAAACAGCGTCATAGGTTTTGCAAACGCGTTAAAGTCAAGTGGAATGGACGTTAGGATAGCCGTTGTTCCCTTCGACGACTACGTCCCCTCTAGCGATAAAAAATACGACCCGAGGTTTCTTAATTTGTCCGGTCCGGAGACTGCAAAGGATTATGTTGGAAAACTGATTGCATCCGGTGGATCCGATGCTCCGGAGAATCCGTATGATGCGATTATGTTTGCTGCGCGGCAGATTTCTTGGCGAACAGGTTCACAGAGGCACATTATACTGATCACCGATGCCCCCGCGCACTATAGTGGTGATGGTTCTTCGGTTAGTACATGGAAAAAGGAAACCATACTCCCGCACCTAATTGGTTACTTTACTGTGCACGGCGCATTCGTGCCTGGGTGGTACAACCTCGGCGCAACGAACTTTTTCGACGCTAGGGATCCCAGGGAAGTTTGTCAAAGGACAGGAGGTCTGATAAAATATACGGACTCGTACGGAAATGTTGACCTCAATGAACTTGGTATTGCGGAGTACGTTACTTCGTCTTGGATTATCGTGTTTGAAAGCGATTCACCAGCCGCGACTCATACTATCGAAGTATTCTTCGCGAAAGGGACAGACAAAAGATACCTTAAGTTAGAGAATGTGGCTTATTAAATTGACTAGCTTTCTAGTAAATCAAAAAATATTCGAAAATCCCCGCCAATTGGTGGGGATTTTTCTACGTTCGGTTCTCTATTTAAGAATCGCGTAAATGGAGAGCCCAAGAGCAAGGAGAGAGATTACAAATGTCAAGATTATCATGTTTCTGTTTTCGGTTTTGAGAGCTTCGATATGTTTGTTCAACTCCTTTCCCAGATTGTCTATCTTTTCTTCCTCCACTGATTTCAGTCCTTCTTCAACGCGGCTTAAGTCCTTACGTAGGAGTTCCTTTTGAATGTTCACCTCGGCATTAAGTGAGTCAAACTTTGTCAATGTCATCGAGGTTGTTGTTTCGAGTGTTTCCAACCTGTGAGCATAGTTCTGCAAAATAGATTTTATCATGTCTATCTCTTTTTTTAGCGCTTGTAATTCTGATTTTGTCTCCGTCGTCAACGAATTCACACTGAGCTCGTTGCTTTCGATTCGTTTCTCGAGAGCTCTAATATTTTGCTCTACGATTGAATTTTGAAGTGAGATTTGTTCCCGAAGTTTGGTCAATTCTTTTTGGAGGTTGTCAAGTGAGTTTTCGTGACTTCGAAGATTTTCAAGAGCATTCTTTTCGGCGCGTTCCAAAGAGTGAAGGCGTTCGTAAACAGCGGTGAATTCCTCGTTGAGTTTTAGCCTTTCTTCGTCAATTATTTTTGAAAAGGAAATCTCTTGCTTCTCAAGTTTTACTATAATGTCCTCCACTGTTTTCTCGTTTATCGAAATCCGCTTTTCGAGCGATGTAAAGTGCTCTGAAATTAATTTTTGGTTAGCAACAAGTTCCGGAACGACTTTGGTGATGTTGGAAATTAACTCAGCCTCTTGGTTTAACGAACGTTCCAGTGCTGCAATTTTGGTAATGTTCTCACTTAGCAGTGTTTTGGTAGTCTCCAAATCTGTTCCCATGGCATTGATGGTTTCTAACAGCTCTTTAAATGTTTGGGAAAGCTTCACCACTTTGTTTTCAAGGGTTTCAAACCTAAGCGACAGGTCAAAGCTGCTTATTGTTGGGCTGGCCTCGGTTCCTTGAACTTTTTTAAGGTTCTCGAGTGATTCACGTAGACTCTGAATACCTTCCTTTAAAGAGCTTAACTGATCCATCACTTTGTTTACGAGTTGGTGCAAAGCATTGATCTTAGTTTCCTGGTTGTTGAGTATCTCCAAAATCTGTGGGCTAACGTTTTCCCCTTCAACATTTTGAACAACTGCTTGGATTTCATTGACGTTTCTCTCAAGCAATGGCAATTTTTCACTCACTTCCGAGATCTTTACTTTCAGTTTTTCCACATCATCAATGAGTGGTAACGTTAAGTTCAGGATCTTTTGAACGTTTAAATTCAACGAGTTAACCTGACTCAAGGTTGCCCGTTTTTGAATCTCCGTTTCCAGTTCACGTAACTTTGCTTTTATCGATTCGAGCTCTTGCGGTACCTGTGGTTTTGACTCAATGTTCTCAACTCTGGCCACGATTTGCTGCGTGTTCTTTAGCAAATCCGCCACTGCTTTTTCCAGTTGTCTCACGGCTTCGAAAGCACTGTTGTCCGTATAAATCGTAGTTGGTTGGTTACCGAGTTTTTCATCATCTTCTCCGGTACTCGTTTTCAAGACGAGCTCGGTAAGGTACTTCAGAGTGTCTATTTCCTTTTTGATGGTTTCGATTTCCTCGCTGAACCTCTCATACTGGGCGGGTACGAGCGAAGATTCTATTGAGGCAACTTTCGCGCTCAAAAATGTGATATTCTCCCAAAGTCTTCCGATTTCTTCTTTAACTTGCTCAAGATCGTACTTCACATCGTTTTCAGGTTCTCCTATTGCATCCTCAGGAACGTTCTGCTTGCTGTTAGTTTGTTCGAAAGTTTTGATTATTCCCTCGACCTCTTTTAAGCGCAAGCTGAGCACCGTAGTTTGTTCCAGTATCTTTTTCACATCTGTTTTTAATTTGTTTACGGATTCAAGATTTGTTGATAATGTGTAGAGCTCTTTCCTAAGAGTTTCTACAGCGTTTTTCTGAACCTCGCTAGATTCGCTAAAACTCTTAAGTTTCAGGTTGATTTCATCGAGTTGTAGTCTAAGAGTGTTGTACTCTTCGTTCAGTTCTTGATAAAACTTTTGCAAGTTTTCCTCAACTGCTTTCAGTGCCGCGTCAGTAGACTTTAACTTTTCGGAATAATTCGTCAGTGTTGCTTTCAGTTCACGTTGGCTGGTTTCCAAGTGGTGGTAGTTTTGCTCAAGCTGCGTAATTGACCGTTCAAGATTAGATGGGGAGGGAGATGTTGAAGTCTTCAGTTTCTGTTCCAGGGATTCTATTTGAAATTTGAGCGATTCGATTCTACTTGTGAGAAGGCTGTAGAGTCTGTAAACGAGTACGGAGAGCTGGTATCTGGTTACAGATTCGTTACCTCTGAACGTTCCGTCCGGGAATCCGGTTAGGATGCCCAGCTGGGATAGTATACTTATTGCCTCGTACGCCCAATGAGTTTCAGGAACATCTTTGTAGATTTCAGCGTGACCTGCGGTGGCTGCAAACAGAGTTAATATTAAAAAGCTAGCTATTAACACTTTTTCGAAGCAATGCACACCCATTTCGCTCCCCCCTTGGTTGTCAATCGAAGATTTTGACGTTTATCTAGATTATACCAAACCCTTAGGTTACATACTAAAGTGTTTTTCAAAAAACTCCTTTGTCTGATGAGAAAGCGTCGAGAAATCTTTTTTCTTTATTCTGAGGGCATTTTTCTTTCCAACGCCAGGTATACTCTCCAGCTCCTCAAGCGTTAAATCCTCAAGGGGAATCTTTCTAACAGCCGTTACGGAGCGCTGACCATGGTCGACAATGACAACATCAACCGGTCTTTCAAATTTTGCAGGTACACCGACAAGAATTGGATAGGTACCAAGAGGTCTACCGAAGGTGATTCTCCCTTCCGTGTACTCGGGTATTACGTTCCTAATTACCGTACCAACCGGAAAAACTTTCTTAAGCATTGGTTTATCAACGTTTGTTCTGATGAGGTGTTTGTAATGTTCAAAGAGTCTCTTATCAACCCTGAACGTTTTGCGCTGGGCCAGGAGATAGAGTGGGGTACCAGGGAAAATCATTATTTGCCTTAGGTTAATACGACGTATCAAGAGTCCCTCGTCTAGGTATTCCAAAAGCTTTTTATAGTTAACTTCGTAAGTCCTCTTCGTTTCGCCGAAAAGTCCGAATATTAAATTGATTCCAGGAAGGAGTTTTGGGACACCATCTGAATCACGCACCCCTCCTATTTCATTGACAAGCTTGACCGCGTAATCAACATCGTTGACACTTCCGTCAATATTGTTTTTCTTTCTAACCATCTCGTCGAAACTTTCCACACCAAAGGATAAAGTATCTCCAGATGTATTGTACTTAGCGATTGTCTCAACTATACGTGCCGATAATTCCGGGTACCTTGCAATGTAGGCAGGATTGGCATTATCAGTGTGAAGCACTTTTAAATCTGGACATTTATCGCGTATCCCGGTGTAGAGTTCTTCAAAGGCTATTGTGTTTGGCAAACCCTTATTCCAGTCACTTCCAAATGCAATAATGTTCGCACTCCTTCCGAGCCTAAACGCACGCACTCCCACTTTGTAAAGTGCTTCTATTTCGTCAATGATGTCGCGCACAGATCTTGAGAAAAAGCGCGGATGTAATATCGGTTCGGTACAAAACGTACAAAAAGTTTTTCGTTCGCATCCCAATGAGACCTCTATTTCACAAATAACGTCCGGAAATCGCGGATGTTGTTTCACGATTTCCGCGCCGGCGATTGAGAGCATCCGAAGCGAAGAAAGGTAGTCATTTTCATCAAACCACAACGGGATATTCTCGACGTGTTCCTCAAATTCTAAATCCTCGGTAAAAGACTTTGCGATACTTCCGCCTTTGCCAGAATATGCGCGGCCTATCGCTCCAACAATTATTCGGTAAGGCGAGCGGTTTAACTGAAAGATTTTGCGAACTTCCGAGGGGGTTATAGGTGTTCCACCAGCGTAGTGTCCCGGTACCGTAACCCCACCAACCACGACGAGTACGTCATAGTTTGAAAATGAGCTCCAGATGTCCTTACTACGTATCTGGTCTATAGTAAAGTAGTCGACCGTATAACCTCGAAGGAGAAACGCACCGGCAACATAGCGGACGTAAGTACTTACGTAAGGTGGGACACCAAGAACAGCAGGTTCATCAACATATCCATCAATTACCGCGCAACGCATCTTTTATATCCCTCGCGGTTTTGTCTGTGGCCCTTATGATTTTCAAATAGTAATTGTCGATCCTGAACTCTCCGGAACTTTTGTTTATCTCAAGTTCGACAGGTTTTCCTTCTCTGTCGTAACCGATAATCCTAAGTATGTCCAACTTTTCCTCTTGGACTGTAGCCCACAAGAAGAGATTAAAAATTCTGAACAACTCCTCTGGAACAGGACTTTTGTCGACTATCTGATATCTCGAAATAACTTCCTTGATGTCAAAGGCTTTTGAAAACCTGCTGATGTGCATTGTTGTGAGCACATCTCCAACTTTTCGCGAAATCTTGAGTATCTCGGAGTTTAAAACAACGACTTCAAGAGAAAAATTGGGTTCATTAAACTTGTACATACCATCCTTGAGCTCTATGCGCTTGGTTTTTAGGTATTCTTCGGCAAAATCTTCCAGGTCCTTTATGGGAAAAGTCCTGTAGAGGGTTTTACCGTTGCCAACGTAGTACTTGTCGCCCATTTTCAACCAAGTAAATGTGTCCTTAGCGGTAACGAAAACTATTTTTATATCACCTTGTTCATACACTTCCTCGTGCCTTACTGAAACATTATCGCGAATGCTCTCATAAACCATTCGAACATAATAACCGTCCGAGAAAACCAACGCGCCAAAGATAAGTAATAACGAAAGGTAAATCTTGGAGATATTTCCTACTTGCATTTTATCACCCTTCACAATTCTACTTACAATACTTACCAATCTTCAAACCAATGACCATCGTTCGCAACGGAGGTATATTTTAAGGTTTTGAACATAAGGTCTGATTGCTGTGTTTGCTCAGCGCGTTCTCTTTCAATAGTCTTACTCAGAGGGTAAATTAGCGTAATTCTTGTTCTCGATGGGCCAAGCCAAAGCACGATAAGAGCTACCAAAACGACTACCGACACTCTAAAGAATAACATCCGCCTTTTGCGACGACGCAACGCTTTAAGGATCTTTTCTTCCATGTTTGGACCCGGACGATAGTCGAGCCTTAATCGAAACATCTTCACAAGATTGGTATACGCTTTTTCGTCAAGTGGGTCATTCATTTTCGTACTCCTCCTTCAGTTCCCTTTTCAACTTTTCTTTAACATAATGTAGCCGGCTCTTGATCGTGCCTACCGGTTTGCCCAGAACTTCGGAAATCTCCTCGTACGTCAGATTCTCTATTTCCTTCATGTACAGTATGGCTCTGTCTTCGGGTGATAGTTTCTCAATTGCCTCCCTTAACTTTTGGTACAGCACCTCATTCATAACAGCTTTCCGAAGATCTTCTTCGGTTGAGTATTGCGATTGAGGTTCATCCTCGCTGTAAGAATCCCCCATTTCCAAAAGCGTTTCTCTGTGCTTGAATCTTTTGTAGACGTTGTTACAAACGTTGATGGTTATCTTGTAAATCCACGTGGAAAGCTTAGCATCTTCTCTAAATTTCTTTATGCCTTTGAAAATCTTCAAAATCACGTCCTGGACAATATCATCGATATCGTCAACTCCCAAATATCCCTTTGCCAGCGCCCCGATTTTCGGACCATAAGTCCTGTACAAATATCTAAACGCTTCCTCGTCACCCTTTTTTAATGCAGCGATTAAGGCGTGCTCGTTTTTCCAATTAATTTGACCACCATTTGAATAATTTCGTTCATTCTTCGAATCGATTTCTCCGCAGTCGGACCCCTCTTTTGAAATGAGCATATACCGTTCCTCCTTCCCCCCACATTAACGAACCCTCCAATATTCAACAAGGTACCTTGGTATGTCTTCAACGAAATCACGTTGGACTTCGCTTAACGGTCCATAATCTCTTCGCGAGAAGAGTGAATGTGTTATGTACAAGTAGTCTTTTGCCCTTGTTATCGCTACATAAAAGAGGCGTTCCTCTTCATCGATATTTCCCTCTTTAACTGCAAGAAAGTGTGGGAAGTCACCGGGATTTACTCCAATAACGAATACAACCTTCCACTCCAATCCCTTGGCTTGGTGAACGGTTGTTAGTGTCACCTTACCTTCCTCATCGTTCAGTTCGGTTCGTCCGACATCTTCCGAAACGGTAATATCACTCAAGAAGTCCCCAGTCGTTTCGTAGAACTCCGCCATTTCTATGAGTCTCTCAACGTCTTCCTCTCTATCTCGAAAGTCCGGATAGTGTGTTTCTAGGTATGAGGTGTAAAATCCTTCGTAAAACCTGCGTATCTGTTCGGAGGGCCTTTTTCCAATGCACGAACTGATGATTTCTTTGAAATTTTGCATGTCTGCGCTCTTGACATTTAGCTCAAGTAACTTGTCCATAGGCGATTTGCTTTCAAGAAGTTGCGTAACAATCTTTTCAGCGGTTGCATCCCCGATGTTTTCGAGCAATTTTAAAACACGCATCCAAGATAAAGCGTCATAAGGGTTCTGAAGTACTTTTAGGAATGCGATCACATCCTTTGCGTGCGCAGTTTCCGTGAATCTAAGCCCGGATAGCACCCTAAAGGGTATGTTGCGCTTTGAAAGTTCCACCTGTAATTCAAGGGAATGTGAGTGGGCTCTGTAGATAACCGCAATATCCCTGTAACTTGCACCGTCGTTGACATGTTCTACGATACGCTGAGCGACGAATTTTGCCTCGTCGAAGTGGTCATAGGTGTTTACCACCACAGGTTTTTGAACTCCAATTCTTACAGCTCTGAGTCGTTTAGGAACGGAGCTTTGTGGTATCAATGAATTGATAAGTTCCACTATTTTGTCCGTACTTCTGTAATTCGTTTGAATTTTGAAAACCTTGGCTTCTTTCATGATTTCTTTCACGTTTTCGAATCGTGCTCCGCGGAACGAGTAGATACTTTGCGCGTCATCAGCAACAACAAAGAGATTACCATGTACTTTTGAAAGGAGCTCAACTATTTTCAGCTGGACGATATTGGTATCCTGAAACTCATCGACAAGAACCCATTTAAATTTTGAGCTTATCCTTTCACAGATATCTGGATGGTTTTCCAGCAAGTACAGAGTCTTTAGTAGCAAGTCGTCGTAGTCCAGCACATTTTGCTTTTCTTTTTCCAAGGTGTAATCCTTGAAGATTTTTTCTATCAAATCCACAACGTTAATCCATCGCTTGGCCTTTCTTGTGATAACTTCGTAAGTGCTTTGGAGTGTGTTGTTTGAATATGTTAGTATTGAATACAATTCAGCTGGTGTTGGAAGTGCTTTTGACATTTGTTTAGAAGTTACGAAACGTGCTCGCACAATTTTCATAAGGTCTTTTGAATCCGATTCATCCAGGATCGTGAAATTCGGCTTTATTCCTAGCACGGTACCGTATCTGCGTAAGATGAGGTTGCAAACGTGATGAAACGTTCCAGCGGTCATTTCGCTAAGATCCTTTTTCGTAACACGATGTGCTCTTTCGATCATTTCCTTTGCTGCTGCCCTTGTAAAGGTCACCAAAACTATTTCGGAGGGTCTGAGTCCAGTCTGAAGCAAGTAAGCTATTTTATATGTAATCACGCGGGTTTTACCACTTCCGGGACCGGCGATAACTACGGTACGACCGCTGGAATTCAACACAGCTTCTTTTTGCTCATCGTCTAATTCTTCAAGGAACCGGAAGTTTTGAGGGCCAAAGTTATTCTCAGATTCTGAGAATGAACCTCTATTAAGTTTGTACTCCACGTATTCTCTTTCGTTCATGGCATGCACCTCATCATTACAGTCGTTCCAGGAAAGGTCTTAGCAATTTGTATGGAACGTTCATACCAAGTGAAACACCAGGTCTGTTGCTTCCGTGGTAATCGCTACCAGCTGTTACGAGCAGGTTGTACTTTTTCGCGAGCCTGAGAAGGTCATCCGTTTGGGTCATGGTGTGCGTGGAGTAGAATACTTCCAGTCCGTCTATTCCGTTCCGTGCCAAATCCTTGATCATCCTCTCTAAATAATCCCAGTCGTTTTCGTTGGATGGTTTACCCCGAAGAAGTTCGTAAGGATGCGCAAGAATGGCTATTCCACCAGCGTTCTTGATTAGCTCTATAGCCTCCGCCGGTTTCAGACGACGCTTTTCAACAAAGAAAATACCACCGTCTGAAAGATACTTTTCGAACGCTTCGTCCAATGATTTTACATATCCTTTCTCGACCATCAACCTTGCAAAATGAGGTCTTCCGATTGCTTCACCTTTTGCAAGTTGTCTAAGCTCGTCCATTGTTGCGTAAAAACCGTGCGCGTTCATCTTTTCCAAAATCATCTCATTGCGTTTGTTTCTGTAATCGAGCAAGTCTTTCAAGACACGTTGAATCACTTTATCATCTTTGAAGTTGTACCCGAGAATGTGAAGACTGTCTGTTACGTAATCTGCGCTGATTTCAACACCTCTTATAACGAGGATTTTAGGATCATCGTAGTACTTTTCATCCAACTCTTCGAAAGCTGATACGGTATCGTGATCTGTAATGGCGATAACTTCTAAACCTATCATCTTGGCACGCTCAACAAGTTCATTGGGGTGACAGGTACCGTCCGAAGCGGTGGTATGAGTGTGCAGGTCGACGAGCATTATCCAACTCCTCTCCAACCGTTTCTTCTTAAAAATGTCCACTTAATTATATCATGTGTTGTGGTATAATTGAATAAAAACGCCAGTTCGTTGCAAAATAAAAGAACTCGTGGAGGTGTCGCTGTGACAAGGAGCGAAGCACTGAAATTGATCCAAACACACATTTCCACGAAAAACCTCGTCAACCATTCTTTGGCTTGCGAGGCAATTATGAGAAGATTAGCTAAACATTTTGGTGAGGATGAGGAACTGTGGGGATTGGCAGGTTTGCTGCACGATCTTGATTACGACTACACCAAGGACAAGCCGGAGGAACACGGGTACAAGACCCTCGAAATCTTGGGAGATTCGGTGAGTCCCGAGGTGAAGAACGCTATCCTTGCGCATTGCGAAAAGAAGGTACCCGAAACACTCATGGAGAAGGCACTTTACGCAGTGGATCCAACCAGCGGTTTTATCGTCGCGGGGGCCCTTATAAAACCTGAGAGAAAACTTTCGGCAATCGATGTTGAGTTCTTGATGAACCGCTTTAAGGAAAAAGGTTTTGCCAGGGGAGCGAATAGGGAACAGATAAAGTCGTGTGAAAACTTCGGGTTGAGCCTTGAAGAATTCCTATCGTTAGCTCTTCAAGCTATGCAGGAAATAGCGGGAGAAATTGGTTTATAGATGTAATCACAGCTGAGGTGTGCACATGGAAATAGTAATATGGGCATCGGCACTGATTTCGGTGATTGTTGACAATGTTTTCAGGGATTATTTCTCCCTTTCGCCTCTGTATTTTCTTCTTGAGTCTGTTTCAGAGGCTAAAATTGGGATCAAAGTAACAAGGTTGGTTCTTTTTGCTTTGCTGATTCAAAGCTACGCGTTTCGCGAAATTGATTTTCTGTGGGTATTCTTGACAACTGGGTTGGTCTTCTTCGAGTTGTACCGGGATTATTTCTACTACCCCTGGATAGCTTCGTTGTTCCAAATTGCTTTGTTTTTACCACGTTACTACGTTGGCGAACCTATAGCACTGCTATACGGTTTAGGAGTTTGCAGTGGAGTTTTTTACTACTCCTATCGAAAAATCCTTGAGAAAGGATAAATTAGAGTCTGTTCGATGATAGGATAAAAAACAACAAAAACTAGAATTTCCAGTCATGCGTAAGAAATTTTGTTCAGAAAGTTTGGATATTTTCCCTTTTCGGTCTTTGAAATTATTGATTTGGTTGGTTAATGCCAAACTTTTCTCAAAACATTACCTTCACTGTCTTTGCAGTGCTTATTCTGTCAGTGTTCAGTTTTGCTTTTTTTAGTTTTTGTCTTTGCTTTACTGAAATGCGAATATCTCTTGGAAATGATTGAGAAGATATTCGATTAGTGGTTTTTGTATCTTTGTGTGGTCTTTTGCATCATATTCTATTCTTAGTATTCGTTTGATATTGTGTAATACAACAAATGCTTTGATATAGTCAAATACATTCGATAGCTTTTTGAAACTTTTTTTGATTTGAGTAAACATAGCAAGTAAACTATTTCTTGATTCAACAGGTTGATTGGTTTTAGAATCGATTGTTTTGTGTGGAATATGTAAATACTCACAAGCTCGAGCATAAGAAGGTAAACCGCCAGAATAAACAAACTTAGGTTTACACGGAGAGATTGATTGAATAGCTTCAAAAGTATCACGATTCATGGAAACAACAAAATTAGCAATAAAACAACTATCCCAACTAACAGCAAAATAAACATACAGTGTATCACTTTTATCTTTCGGTGTATCACTTTTATTTTTGCTTATGACTTTTTCAAATTTTTCATCAACACTAAGTACATCAAAATGAATAGGAGAAAACTTGGTAGCCTTTGAAAGAGTTACACCCCAACGATAGATAGTAGAAACACTCGGAGAATAACCATTAAGAATCAAAACATTTCTGATTTGTCTGAAAGACAAATTAGAGTAAAAGAGTATGAAAGCAAGAAGACAAATATAAAAAGGATAGTTAGAAACAAAACTAATAGATGAGAAAAACACAGGAAAGTTGGGTAGAGTGATAAAAACGTTAGATTTGAACTTACAAGAGCGACAACGGGATGTACGAACGGCGGATTTTGTAGATTTGCATGGTTCGGTTACAGTGAGGACAGATAAGGGCAATGAAGGAGTTGGTTGATATGATAAGAGTGAGAAGGTTTAGGGAAAGAGAAAGTACGTTTACATTCAGAACAGATGAAACTGGTAACGGGAATCAAAGAGCCGTCAGGAACACGGCGATGATAGTGAGAGTTGATGTAGACTTTAGTAGGGTGATCAGAGTAAGGACAAGAGGGTCTTTGAGGGAAGTAAATTTTACGAGCCATAGGGTAATCTGCTTTCATGATGGAGAGTGTATCCATCTTTAAGAATTATAAAACAATTTCGGATGGTTTTCATAATTTTTGAAAACAGTCTAAAGAATTATTGGGGGTTGGTTAAATGACAGTATGTCTGGTTTCTCTTAAATTCTCACCTGCGCATGTTTCTCACATGAAAGCTTATGCAAAGTTGTTCAAAGATATTGGTAATCAAGTGTGTTTTTTATTAAACGAAGACTATGCTAAAATGGCAAACGAAGAAAAATTCGAGGGTGTTTTTTTTGAACTCAATGAGATTCCAAATGTGGACCTGGTTTTATTTTTCAATACGGCAATTGATAATCCAAAAGTAGCAAAATATTTTAAAAAACGTGGGGCGAAAATCATGTTGCTGTATCATGAACCGTATGATAGTGTGGTAAACTATCTTAAAGAAGGATTTAAGCAAACATTAAAGGCAATCATTGCCCATCATTTTTCGGTTGAGACACTCAAATTGTCAGATGCTGCGATAATACCATCAGAATTTGGTGTTAAATTGTATAGTAAACATGATATCAAATTTTGCAATTCTTTTTTTAAGATACCACTGTTATTTGATGATGAAACTCAGCAAAGAGTTGGCACCAAAAAGAAGGAATATTTTTCATACATAGGTCATGCAGTTAAAGGGCATGCTTTTGAGAAATTTTTAGATTTCATTCAGTACCTGTACAAACAGGGTTTAAACATGAGGTTTCAGATAACAACTCGAACCAATATTGATAAATTAATAAGAAGTAACAATTTGTTGTTGAAGATGATTAGTAATGGAGCACTAGTTATC
>Ga0209394_1000706_pt1 | contig 23937 bp, 25 predicted proteins | sample JNZ201metaG_FD_184122 | JGI IMG/M metagenome (GOLD analysis project Ga0209394, IMG submission 184122) | Hot spring microbial communities from Jinze hot spring, China to study Microbial Dark Matter (Phase II) - JNZ 20120812A (SPAdes) (version 3) ... | reverse complement strand
AGATTAAAGCCCTACTTTGATAGGCTAAAAAGATAAGTAATTTTTTCTAATTGAGGGCATTCATGAGAAAGATTCCCAAGGTCATGTCTACTCAACATCCCGACAATGTGTCCCTTCCCTTTTTTGCGGAAACTCCTGATATGTCGGGAGATGATGAGATCCAAGAGGCCTATTATGCCTTTTCTCACCTTGGTTGTGATGAACAGATGTGGGATAGTGAAGGTAAAGAAGTAGACGATTTTGTGGTCAAAAAACTTTTAACCAAATATCCCCATTTTTTCAGGAAAAAGCGCTTAGGAGAAGAGCTCTTTCTCACTCTGCGTGTGCCTAACCCTGCTATTGAAAAAGAAGAGGCTAAGATTTTAGTTGAGGCCTTAGAGAGTATCCCCAGATCTATGGATGCAGCAAGGCTATTTTATGAGGGTGAGCCCCCAACTCCAATCTTTGAAGTAATCCTGCCTATGACTGTTTCTGCAGAGGAATTGAACAGGATTTACTACTTTTATAAAAATTTTATCTCTGGTAAACAGAATCAGCCTATTTATGAGGGCTCTATTACCGTGGCAGAATGGGTTGGGGAGTTTTTGCCTGAGAAGATAAATGTCATCCCTCTTTTTGAAGATGTGGGTTCTATGCTAAGGGCTGATGAGATCGTGAGGGAATATTTGAAAGACAAAGAGGAGGATTACCTAAGGGTCTTCCTTGCAAGATCTGACCCTGCTCTTAACTATGGGGTTATCTCTGCCGTCTTAGCTAATAAGATTGCCCTTAAAAGGCTCTACAAGCTCTCTCAGGAAATAGAAAAGGAGATTTATCCCATCCTTGGTGCTGGCTCACCTCCCTTTAGAGGTAATCTCACTCCTTACACCGTAGATTATGTGCTCTCCGAATACCCTTTAGTAGAAACCTTTACTGTGCAATCGGCCTTTAAATATGATAACCCTATAGAGGATGTCATAACAGCCATTAAGAGGATCAAAAACTTTGTGAGATATCCTATTGAAGATTTTGAAGAGGCTCTTGCCTTGACCCTTATTGAAAAGACTACTTACGAATATCAAGGGATAATTGAAAAAATAGCTGAGCTCATTAATCTGATTTCCCGCTATGTGCCTAAAAGAAGGATGAGAAAACTCCATGTGGGGCTCTTTGGCTATTCTCGTCAATTTGGTAAGATTACTCTGCCCAGGGCTATAGGTTTTTGTGCGGCCTGTTATTCCATTGGCTTGCCCCCTGAAATACTTGGTTTTTCTGCCTTAACTAAAGAGGAACTCTGGCAACTAAAGGGCCTATATAAAAATTTAGAAATTGATCTCTCCATTGCCTTGAAATACTTTAATCCTAAATCCATAGAACTTTTACCAGAAATTAAAAATCAAATTTTAAAGGCCCTTAATGTCATAAACAGGCTTAATTTACATGTGGAAACTGATTTAGAGCATAGAGAAATTACAAGCCGAATTATTAGGGATTTGAAGGGAGAAAACTACTCTAATCTTAGCAATCTTATTATTGAGGCCGCCCTTTTAAGAAAATTCCTTGGTTAAGGGGCAAAAAAATCAGGAAAGGCAAGGCGGGCTCTAAAGGCTAAAAGGGCAAGCTGCCTTAAGAGATGATCCACAAGGACAATCCTTGCCATGGCAGAAAGAACAGGCACTATGCGGGGAATAGCGGAAAGATCATGCCTTCCCCCCACCTGGATCTCTACCTCCTCTTTGCGAAGGTTCACCGTCCTTTGAGGAAGCCTGTGACTGGGGATAGGTTTAACCGCAACCCTAAGGATTAGATCCTGCCCAGAGGAGATCCCTCCAAGCATACCTCCTGCATCATTTTTAAGAAAACCTCTTGGAGAAATGGGGTCGTTATTTTGAGAGCCCTTTAGAGTGGCCACTCGGAAGCCTGCCCCTATTTCCAAGCCCTTAATAGCGCCTACAGAGCATAGGGCCTTAGCTAAATCGGCTGATAATTTGTCAAAAACTGGTTCACCAAGGCCAGCTGGAACATTTTTAGCAAGGATTTCGACAATACCCCCTAAGGTATCTCCCTCTTTGGCAGTTTCCTCAATTTTTTGAAGCATCCTTTTATAGGCCTCAGGGTCAGGGCAAAAAAGTCTGTTCTGATAGATAAAGTTAAGGTCTCTTTCCTTGGCCTCAACCCCACCAAGATTAATTGTATAGGCATGGACCTCAATTCCGTACTCCTCAAGGACCCTTTTAGCCACAGCACCAGCAGCCACCCGCGCCACAGTCTCTCTCCCGCTTGCTCTCCCACCCCCTCGGTGATCCCTTATGCCATACTTCATGAAATAGGTAAAATCGGCATGCCCTGGTCTAAAGACCTCTCGGAGAGGCTCATAGGCAGAGCTTTGAGGATCTATGTTATAGATTACCAAGGCAATGGGGGTTCCAGTGGTTACGCCCTCAAAGACCCCTGAGAGAATTTCCACCTTGTCGGCTTCTTTACGGGGAGTCTCTCCCTTAGCCTTACCAGGCCGCCTTTTTTCTAATTCTTCTTGAATATATTCCTCTGTAAGGGTTAGACCTGGTGGACAGCCATCTACAACTGCTCCAAGGGCTTTGCCATGAGATTCCCCAAAAGTGGTTACTCTAAAAAGGGTCCCGATGGTATTGCCTGCCATGCCTTGTATTTTATCTCAAAAAGTGAGTTTAGGCAAACTATATTCTATAGGGTATGGTCATGGGAAAAGCAGGCTTGACTTACCAAGTGAGAGGGAGCTTGAAAAATTTAAAAATTTTCCTATACTCAAAGATATGAGGGGAAAAATCTTGTTGCAAAAAATAAGAGAAGCCTTTCCTCCTAAGCAAGCTCAAGTTCTTGAGGAGCTCTTTGACTTCTTGGATGAATTGGTCAAGGTCCATGATTTCAACGAATTGAAGGCCATAGTAGCAGAAATTGCCAAAGAACAAAAGGAACTTGCTGAGGCTCAAAAAAGAACTGATGAAAAGATGAGAGAACTTGCTGAAGCCCAGAAAAGAACTGATGAGAAGGTGAAGGAACTTGCTGAGGCTCAAAAAAGAACTGAAGAGGAGATTAAGAGGTTAGCTGAGGCTCAAAAGAGAACTGAAGAAAAGGTAAAAGAACTTGCTGAGGCCCAAAAAAGAACTGAAGAGGAGATTAAGAGGTTAGCTGAGGAGCATCGCAAAACAAGGGCGCGTTTGGACCGTCTTTCTCAGGACTTTGGAGGCTTTACCAGAACTTATTCTTATGCCTTTGAAAATGAGGCCTATCGGAACTTGCCTAAGCTTTTAAAAGAAAAGTATGACCTCGAAGTAATAGAAAGATTTGTTAGGACAGAAATTGAAGGAGAAGAAATTAACTTTTTTGCCAAGGCTAAGAAAAACGGTTGCATTTGCTATATTGTTGGGGAAGCCAAACTCAGATTTGATGACAATAAGCGAGATTTTGAGAAGACTTTTAAAGAGATAGAAAAAAAAGTTCAGGCTGTTAAGAAGGCCTATGGCGATGTAGAGATCATCATGCTCCTTGTTACGCATTTTGCCAAGCCAAGGGCCTTAAGGATGGCTCAGGAAAAGGGAATACTTGTTGTCCAAAGTTTTGAATGGTGATCTTTTCTAACCCCCATTCCTCGATCCCCTTTTATCGCGTAGCAGTTCAAACCCCTTTAGTAAAGTTTAGGGTGGTTTATAAGGAAAGTGACCTCTTGGTCTTAGCAGAGAGAGATCTGACTAAGGAAACTCTTAATTTAGTAAGAGAGATTAGGCTTCCCCTTGAGGGATATATCATGAAAAATCCCACTTTTCTTAAGAGCTTAGTTCCTCTACCAGAAGACCCAGAGGCTCCCCCTTTGGTGCGAAAGATGCTTACAGCTGGACAAGTAGCTAAGGTGGGGCCCATGGCCTCAGTTGCTGGAGCTATTGCCGAAGCGGTGGGAAGGACTCTCATAAAAAAAGGCCTTACAACAGAAATAGTTGTAGAAAATGGAGGAGACATTTTCCTTGCCTTGAAAAGAGAAGCCAAGGTTGCCCTCTTTGCAGGAGACTCCCCTTTTTCAGGAAAAATGGCCCTACTTATCCCTGCAGACCTTCAGCCCTGTGGAGTATGCACAAGCTCAGGCAAGGTTGGACATAGCCTTAGCTTTGGCCTTGCAGAGGCTATCACTGTTGTCCATAAGGATACCGCTATAGCCGATGCCTTAGCCACAGCCTTTGGTAACATGATCAAAGAGGGAAAAGACTTCCATAAAATTATAGCTAAAGCAAAAAAAATAGAAGACCTCTATGGCGTGTTTGCCGTGCTGAATGACAAATTTTATGCCTTTTCCACAAAAATTAAGCTTGAGCCTATTTCTACCACTTTCTCACCTAAAGGATAATCCTCACCTGCCTAAGCAGGATAAGTGTAATCTATCCCTCTCCCCATAGATCCCTCATTTTGGGCAGTAAAAGAGAGCTTTAGTAAGATGCTACTCATATTATTAGCTAATATTATTAGCTAATATCCGTGAAAAAGTGAGGAGGTTCTATAATTACTTTTTTCCGATTTTACATGGAAAAAGAGAAATAAGATTGGTAGCTCCACCTTTTACGTGGGTTAAATTTCACAACAATTTGCAGGCTGAAGCCTGCGCCTACCCGCGGTTTATGATGTAATCATTAGGATGAAATTCGGAAAATTTTAAAACACCTCCGTGAGAAAGTTGAAAAAGAAAAAATACTCCTTATAATAACCTTAACATTTTACTCAAGAGTTAAGGAAAATGAAGCCCTTCCTAATCATTGCTGGTCCCTGCGTTTTAGAAGACCTTGATACTGCCTTATTGATTGCCCAGACGCTAAAGGACCTTACCTCTTCTTACGGCTTTAACTTTATCTTTAAGGCCTCTTTTGATAAGGCTAATCGCACCTCTTTATTCTCCTACAGAGGCCCAGGCTTAGAGAAGGGTTTGGAAATGCTTGCAGAGATCAAAAGTAAAGTTCAGGTTCCTATAACTACAGATGTCCATGAGACCTGGCAGGTTAAACCCGTTTCCGAGGTAGTGGATGTGCTTCAAATTCCCGCTTTTCTCTGCAGGCAAACAGATCTCCTACTCAAAGCAGGAGAGACAGGAAAAACTGTTAATGTTAAGAAGGGGCAATTTCTCGCCCCTTGGGATACAAAATATATTGTAGAGAAGGTTAGAGCTTCCTCTCCTCAAGAGGTGTGGCTCACTGAGCGTGGTACCTCCTTTGGCTATCGCAATTTGGTGGTGGATTTTAGAGGTATCCCTATCATGAAGGAATTCGCCGATAGAGTCATCTTTGATGCCACCCATAGTGTGCAATTGCCAGGGGCAGGTGAGGGAAAATCTGGAGGCGAAAGAAGGTTCATCCCCTACTTAATTAGAGCTTCCCTTGCCGTAGGGGTGGATGGACTTTTCATGGAAGTACATCCTGAACCAGAAAAGGCCCTCTGTGATGGCCCAAACTCTCTTCCCTTAGAAAGCCTTGATAAAATTTTCAAAGAGATTAAAGCCCTTTTAGAGGCCCTTACCAGTGTGGGAGATCCCTCCTGAAGTCTTAGAAAGGGCAAGCCATATTAAGCTTCTCCTCTTAGATGTGGACGGGGTCTTAACTGATGGAGGAATCATTATAAATGGAGAAGGGGATGAAATTAAGGTCTTTTCTGTGCTTGATGGGATGGGTATAAAGCTACTTCAGAGGGCAGGTGTGGAGGTGGGGATCCTATCAGGAAGATTTTCCCCAGTGGTAAAGCATAGGGCTAAAGAGCTTGGCATTGAACTTGTATATCAAGGGGAACTTGCTAAGTTACCTGCCTATGAAAAAATCCTTAAAGAGAAGGGGCTAAAGGACCATGAGGTAGCTTATGCAGGAGATGACTGGCTGGATATTCCTATTCTGAGGAGAGTTGGCCTTGCCCTCGGGGTGCCCAATGGCTGGCCACCTGTCAACCAGTATGTTCACTATGTGACCAAAAGAGAAGGCGGCAAAGGGGCTGTAAGAGAAATCTGCGAACTCATCCTCAAAGGAAAAAATCTATGGGAAAACTTTTTAGAGGAATATTTGTCTTTATAGCCCTGCTACAAGCTACCTATCCCCTCTATGGTCAGCCTGTTAAGGAAATAAGGGCAACCCATCTTACTTATCAACGCTACCTTGGGGAAACCTTAAGTTGGAAATTAAAAACAGAGGAGTTCCTCAAAAAAGGGGAAGACTATTTTGAGGCTAAAAATATATATATAGAAAATATACCCAAAGGGATAAAAATTAGTGCTGAGAGGGGGCGCTATCTCCTCAGGGAGGACAAGTTCATTCTAACTGGGAGGGTTAAACTTTATACCGAAAAGGAAGGCGAGGTTTACACAGAGGAGCTCTATTTTTTCCCCAAAAGGGACTTGATTGAGGCACCTGGGGAGGTGCTAATTAAAAAGGGCTCTATTGAGGTCAAGGGAGAAGGCTTGACCTATCAGGTCTCCCTTGGTGATTTTAAACTCCATAAAAGGGCAAGGGCCCAATTTCGCTTTTAAATGAGCACTGAAGAAAAAAGGGTAAAAACCTTAAACAAAAGACTGGAAAGGTTTGAAAGGAAGGCTAAAGGGCATAGAAATAGGGTAAAAGAGCGTTTCTGGAAAGAGGGTCCTGAGAGCTTTACTGATGAAGATCTTCTGGAGCTTCTACTTTTCTTTGGAATCCCAAGGAAGGACACAAGAGGCATAGCCAGAGAACTCCTCAAGGCCTTTCAGGGACGTCTGGATCAGGTCTTAGATGCTGAAATAGAGTCTCTCCTTGATATACCTGGCCTTGGCTTAAACGCCCTTTTGCCTCTAAAGGTTGTGCACGAAGTGGCCAGGAGATATCTTAGAAGCAAAAGCTTGGGAGCCTGTTATCTAAAATCTCCCAGGGAAGTCCATGAATACCTTCTCTATGAACTAAAGGGTAAGAAACAGGAAATCTTTATGGTCCTTTACTTAGCAAGTGACCAGAAGGTCCTTGCCGTTGAGAAGCTCTTTGAGGGAACTATCACAGAGAGTGCCGTATACCCCAGAGAGATCTTTGCCAGAGGGTATGCCCTTGGGGCAAGTAAGCTCATCCTGGCCCATAATCATCCCTCAGGTAACCTCACTCCTTCAAAGGAAGACATAAAGATAACCAAGCTTATTGCCCTTGCAGGGGCCCTGTTAAACTTAATGGTGCTTGATCACCTGATAATTGGGGAAGATAGGTATTTCAGTTTTGCCGAGGCTGGGCTTATGGAAGAAATTGAAAGGGAGATAAAGAAGGCCCTATGAAGATAAAGATTGCCAAAAAGGCTGGCTTTTGCATGGGGGTTAGACGGGCAGTCAATCTGGTCCTCAAGGCCCTAAATGCAGGCAAAACTCCTCTCTACACCTACGGCCCTCTCATCCATAACCCACAAACCTTAGAGCTCTTGGAAAGATTAGGGGTAAAGGCTATAAAAAGGGTAGACGAAGCAGTGCCTCAAGGCACCTGCATTATTAGGGCCCACGGCGTCCCACCTAAGGAAAAAGAAGCCTTGGAGAGGAGACACACCGTCATCGATGGCACCTGCCCAAGGGTGTTAAAGGTTCAGGCCTTAGCTAAAAGGGCAGTAGAACAAGGTAAAAAGGTGGTTATTATTGGCGATAAAGATCATGCCGAAGTTAAGGGGATCCTTGGCTACTGTGAAGGAGCAGGCTATGTAGTAAGTTCCTATCAAGATATAGAAAACTTACCTCCCCTACAAGACTATGTGATCCTCTCTCAAACCACTCAAGACGAAGAGGTTTTTAATCTTCTCTCGCAGGAGATACTTTCCCGCTACCCAGGAGGAGAGGTCATTAATACCATTTGTAATGCCACAGAAGTAAGGCAAAGTGAGGTCCGAAGGCTATCTCAGGAATGCCCTGCCATTGTCGTTATTGGGGGAAAGTTTAGTGCCAACACAGCAAGGCTTGCTCAGATAGCTCAAGCAGAGGGCAAAAAGGTCTTCCTTATTGAGAGGGCAGAAGAGCTCCCTTTAGAGGAATTAAAGAAATTTCCCTCTCTTGGGATCACCGCTGGAGCTTCTACTCCTAATTGGCTCATAAATGAGGTGGTAGATAGGCTTAAAAGTGCCACACAGCCCTTTTACAGGCTCTTTAAGGCCTTTCAACTACTTGCCTTTAATGAAGCCCTAAGCTTCCTTTTTCTCTTTTTAGCCCTTTCCCTATGGACAAGTATTGCCTCAATCAAAGCCTTAATATCCCTCTCAGCCTCTGCCTTCTTTCTTCAACTCTTTAGAAAAAATCTTGCCAATTACCTTCTTAAAGAGACCTTTCAAACCTATTATCCTCTCAAAGGTAAATCCCTCACCAGACACTCTAAATTACATCTTGCCTTAATCCTGTTATCCCTTGCCTTAACCCTTGTAAGTGCTCTAACCTTTAATCCAAGGATAATTAGCCTTATTGTGGCCATCATCTTACTTGACCTACTTCTTTTGAGAGGCCCCATTTATTTTATAAACGATTTTTTGCTTCTTCTGGGCTTAGTTCTTTATCTCTACCCTTACTGGACGGAGCCCTTTCTTTGGTTAACCTTTATGGCCTTTTTACTCCTTTTCTGGTTAAATCTATACAAGGAATTAATCTATCTCCAGACAGATGGCTTCCTTCCAAAAAAATTCCTCATTCTCAGTCTTCCCTGGTCGGAAAAGAGGTGGCAAAAGGTCCTTTTTTTAGGGTTAATTTTATTGCTTTTTTATATAGGGTTTTTGAGCCTTTATCTTGGGAAGTGGACCTTCATATTTTTAGCCCTTCTTCTCCCTATAAAGGCTCTTCTTCTCTATCTCTTAAAACAAAGGCCCCTTGGGCAAATAATGTATTTAGAAAGCCTCTATCTTTTGCCCAATCTTACCTTCCTCCTTATTAGTATCCTTTTGATCCTATGAGGCTCCCCTTTTTTGATCCTCAGGACCATTATTTTATGGGGCTTGCCTTAAGGCAGGCAGAGCTTGCCTTTGAAGAGGAAGAGGTCCCTGTAGGGGCAGTTCTTGTCTCTGCCCAGGGAGAGATCTTAGCAGAGAGTAGGAACCAAATAATAAAATACAGGGATCCCACAGCTCATGCAGAGATCTTAGCTCTAAGAGAGGGGGCAAAAAAACTGGGGAATTACCGACTGCTTGGTTGTAAACTTTATGTAACCCTTGAGCCCTGTGCCATGTGTGCCTATGCCATGGTGCTGGCAAGAATTGAAGAACTTATCTATGCCACCCCTGATCCCAAAACTGGCTCTGCAGGAAGCCTTTACAACCTTTTGCAGGACCCAAGATTTAATCATCAGGTAAAAATAAGACAGGGCCTATTTCAAAAAGAGGCCGAGCAGTTACTAAAAAAGTTTTTTCAGCTTAGAAGAATTAATTTTCAGCCAACCCCTTGACCTTCCCTATGATTTCCTATAAACTTCACTCTATGGAAAAGGAAAGACTCATTCCTGATACCAGTATCTTCACTAATCCCGATGTCTATCACCAATTTGGTGAGGAGCCCTATCTTGCCTTTCAAAATTTTTTGCTCCTTGTGGCAGATCTTGAGGGAGATGTTGGGGTCTATTTACCCACCTCGGTCTATGACGAATTAAAAAGGATGCTTCCTCAGCTTAAGATCCCCCCAAAGGCCCGCTCTGTGCTAAAGGTCAAGTCCCCCAAAAAATATGAACTCTATATACCTGCCTTCCTGATGTATGAGTTTATTGAGGAGATTAGAAATAGAATCAATAAAGGTCTGAGAGTGGCAGAAGAGGCTGTTAAGGCCTTAAGTTACAAAAAACCCGAAGAGGTCTTAAAGTCTCTAAGAAGACGATATAGAGAGGTCTTGAGAGAGGGGATTGTGGACAGCAAAGAGGACTTGGAAATTATTCTCTTAGCCTTGGAGCTTGATGGGGTAGTCCTCTCTGCTGACCGAGGAGTGCTCTATATGGCAGACTCCTTAGGGCTTCGCTTCTGGGAACCAAAAGAGATAAGGGAAACCTTGGAAGGCTTTAAAACCTGGTAGTCTACTTAAAAACAATCTCTTGAAAAATTAGCTCAGCAAGGTCCTGAGAAAGCCTTCTTAGGGCCTCTATCTTTCCAACCTCTAAAACCCCTGTTGCTGCCTCTTGGATACGATAAACCTCAGAAAGGGAAAGCCTGGGATTCTCATGAATCTTTTGCCCTGTTTTCGCATCTATTAGTTGAAATCTGCCTTCAAACTGGATCCTTCTCTCCCTTGTCTGAAGAAAGACCTCATAAGAGATAGGTTCCACATAGATGCGGTTTATCTCCCCTCTCAGCACCAGATCTGCCTCACCTTCACTATAGACAGGTAGGAGAAATCTTCCCTGAGCGAATTTATGCCTGAGTTCCTGGGCTAAAATTTCTCCTAATTCAGGTTCTTGGGTATAGTTTTTAAAGGGAGCTATGTAGATCCTTCTCCAGTTCTCCTTAAAATAGGCAGGCCTCTCCTGAAAGGTATAACCACAGGAAAAGAGAAGGGCACTAAGAAACCACAAGATTAATAAGTTTTTCAGGGACAAAGACCACCTTCCTTATCGTCTTCCCTTCTAAGTATTTTTTCACTTTGGGGAGATCTTTGGCAAGTTCTAAGGCCTCTTCCTTAGTGATATCCCTTGAGACCTCAACCTGATCCCTCACCTTACCATTCACCTGGATAACAAGGGTTATAGTTTCTTCCTTAAGTAGCTCAGGATCCCAAGAGGGAAAGGGTGCAAGGGATATAAATTCTTCTTTTCCAAGCCTTCTCCATAGCTCCTCACAGATATGAGGACAAACTGGAGAAAGACAAAGCAAGACCTTCTCAAAGACCTCCTTGAGAAGTTTTAAATGGATCTCCTGCTGCAGATCGAGCTCTCTCAAGCTATCCTGAAGATAGTTTAAGAATTCCATAACAGCAGCAATACCTGTATTGAAGTGATATCTTTCAGCAAAATCCTGATGAACCTTAAAGACCATTTGGTGAAGCTTCTGCCTTAGTTTTAGAGCCCGATCTGTGAGCTCCTTGAAATCCTCCTCTCGATAATCTACTTTAGATAGGGCCTCAGCATACTCCTCTACCAAATGATATAGCCTTCTCAAAAATCTATAGGCCCCTTCAATTCCATGATCACTCCACTCAAGGTCTTTATCAGGTGGGGCAGCAAAGGCAATGAAAAGCCTCACTGTATCAGCCCCATATCTTTCAATCATAGTATCAGGATCTACCACATTACACTTACTCTTAGACATCTTCTCAGATTTTCCTATGATTACCTTCTCTCCACATCCCTCCCTCAAACAGGTGCCCTGAGAAGAGACCTCCTCAGGATAGATCCAGCCATGCTTAGGACATCTATAGGTCTCCTTAATAACCATCCCCTGAGTGAGAAGATTAGTAAAAGGCTCATCTAATTTCAAATAACCCAAATCCCTTAACACCTTGGTAAAAAAACGGGCGTAAAGGAGATGTAAGATAGCATGTTCAATGCCCCCAATATACTGGTCTACCGGAAGCCAGTAGGCTATATCCTCGGGATTGAAAGGCTCAGGATAATCAGGACAGGTAAACCTGGCAAAATACCAGGAAGACTCTACAAAGGTATCAAAGGTATCGGTCTCTCTCCGAGCTCGCCCCCCACATTTTGGACAGGTAGTTTCTACAAATTCCTTCAGCTGGGGAAGAGGGCTTCTACCCCTGGGATCTATTTGGGCCTCAAGGGGTAAAAGCACAGGGAGATTTTCCAGTTTTTCAGGCACTATACCACATCTCTCACAATATATCATAGGAATAGGACATCCCCAGTAACGCTGGCGACTAACCCCCCAGTCCCTAAGTCTGTAGGTCACCCTCTTCTTGCCCAAAGAGAGGGCCTCTAATTTCTCTATTATCCGCTTCTTGCCTAACTCATTTTCCAGGCCAGAAAATTCGTAAGAATCTACCATAATCCCAGGGCCTTCGTAGGCCTCTGCCATATCCTCTGGCCTAAGCTCTCTATCCCTTGGCTGAATAACTACCTTGATGGGTAGGCCATATTTTCGGGCAAACTCAAAGTCTCTCTGATCATGGGCTGGCACACACATAATGGCCCCTGTGCCATATTCCATAAGGACAAAGTTGGCCACATATATGGGCAAAAGCTCTGAAGTAAGGGGATGCCTGGCAAAACTCTCAAGGAAAAGGCCCTCTTTTTCAGCTGTGCCCTCCTCTATGCGTCTCCTTTCCTTTCTAACCTTTTCCCTAAATTCCCTAAGCCTATCTAAAAGTCCCTTCTTTTGGGCAAGCTCTTCAGCCACGGGATGCTCTGGAGAGAGGGCTACATAGGTTGCTCCATAGAGGGTATCTGGCCTTGTAGTAAAAACAATAAGGCTCTTTCCTAAATCGGGAAGCTCAAAATAAATCTCTGCCCCCTCACTTCTCCCAATCCAATTTCTCTGCATGAGGATCACCTTTTCAGGCCAGTGCCCCTCAAGCCTCTTTAGGTCCTCAAGAAGCTCTTCAGCATAGGCTGTTATTCTAAGAAACCAACCTTCCATCTCGCGAGAAGTTACCTCTTCCCCACATCTCCAACATTTGCCATCCTCTACCTGTTCGTTGGCAAGCACAGTTTGGCAAGATTCACACCAGTTGACTAAACTCTTTTTCCTATAGGCAAGACCCTTTTCATACATCTCTATGAAAAATCTCTGCTCAAACTTGTAATAATTAGGATCACAGGTTGCAAATTCTCGGTCCCAGTCATAGCTAAAGCCCAGTTTCTTCAACTGGGCTCTCATATAATCAATATTTGAGTAAGTCCACTTAGCTGGATGGATACCATGTTTAAGGGCTGCATTTTCTGCTGGCAAGCCAAAGGCATCCCATCCCATAGGATGAAGCACATTAAAGCCCTTCATACGCTTTATGCGAGCTATAATATCCCCTAAGGTGTAATTTCTCACATGCCCCATGTGGATCCTGCCAGAAGGATAGGGAAACATCTCTAATACATAAAATTTGGGCTTAGAGGGATCAGTCTTTACCTTAAAAATCTTGCTTTCCTCCCAAATCTTTTGCCACCTCTTCTCAATCTCTGCTGGGTTATAGCCCTTCATCGTTCCTTCCTCAGATTATTTATGGCAGAGTTTCTATATTTTTAATAATTTCATCAGCAAATTCAGAGCACTTTACCTCTTTTGCCCCTTCAAGTTGACGGGCAAGGTCATAAGTAACTACTTTGCTCTGAATAGTTTTAGCTAAGGCCTCCCAGATAAGCTCTGCCGCCTCGTGCCAGCCCATATATTCAAGCATCATCTTAGCAGAAAGTATTAAGGATGAGGGATTAGCCTTATCCAGACCAGCGTATTTAGGAGCAGAGCCATGAGTGGCCTCAAAGACGGCATAGCCATCACCAATATTGGCCCCAGGAGCCATACCAAGGCCACCTACCTGGGCTGCCAGAGCATCAGACAAATAATCTCCATTCAAATTAGGAGTGGCAAGCACGCTATACTCCTCTGGACGAAGAAGGGCCCACTGAAACATGGCATCGGCAATACGATCCTTGATCACCACTACACCCTTGGGCACCCCTTGAGGGTATCTGAGAGAAAGCTCTTCCTCCGCAACCGTCCTATCAGGAAATTCCTCACGGGCAAGTTCATAGCCCCAAGCCCTAAAGGCACCTTCAGTAAATTTCATAATATTCCCCTTGTGCACTAAGGTCACACTGGGAAGCCCCTTTTCTAAGGCATACTGGATAGCCTTGCGCACAAGCCTCTTTGTTCCAAAGGCAGATATGGGCTTTATCCCAATTCCTGAATCTTCTCTGATATTTTTGCCAAAATTTTCCCTGATAAATTCGATAAGTTTTTTAGCCTCAGGGGATCCTGCCTGATATTCAATACCTGCATAGACATCCTCTGTATTCTCTCTAAAGATAACCATATTGACCTTATGAGGTTCCCTAACAGGGCTTGGTGTTCCAGGAATCCAACGCACAGGTCTTACACAGGCATAGAGATCAAGGACCTGCCTCAGGGTTACATTTATACTTCTGAATCCTCCTCCAACAGGTGTAGTTAGGGGCCCCTTTATGGCAATTACGCACTCTTTAATGGTCTTCAGAGTCTCCTCAGGAAGATATTCTCCAGTCTCTCGGAAGGCCTTTTCCCCAGCCAGGGCCTCCTTCCAGAGGATTTTTCTCTGGCCACCATAGGCCTTTGCTACTGCTGCATCCACCACCTTGATCATGGCCCGAGTAATATCTGGACCAATTCCATCTCCCTCAATATAGGCTATCTCTGGATCATTAGGCACATCCAAAGAGAGATCCTCTCTCAGGCGAATCTTAGACATGCTCTCCTCCTATATCTCAATTTCCAGGATCTCAAATTTTCTTAGACCTGCAGGTGTTTGCACCTTGACCTCCTCTCCTATTTCTTTGCCAATTAAGGCCTTAGCTAAGGGGGAATTTATAGAAATACTTCCATTGCCTGGATCTGCCTCATAAGGGCCAACAATCTTATAGGTAACCACTTCATTGGTTTCAAGATTTAAGAGTTTTACCACTACACCAAATTGCACCTTATCTGGAGCCTCCTTGAGGGGTGGAACAATCTCTGCCTGAGCCAAAAGCCCCTGGAGCTCCTGGATTCTGCCCTCAATATAGGCCTGCCTCTCCTTGGCAGCCTCATATTCGGCATTTTCGGAGAGATCTCCATGGGCCCTCGCCTCCTCAATAGCTTGAATAGTCTTTCTCCTCTCAACCTTTATTAAGTGCTCAAGCTCCTTCTTAAGCTTCTCAAGCCCCTCTGGTGTAAATGGGATCTTGGTCACCGAAACTCACCTCCTGCTACCTAAAATATACTCTCATGCTCAAGTATATACATATTAAGAAAAACTGCAATTACTCCAAAGAGATCTTCTCTTTTACCAGGTCAACTATTCTCTTGGCTTTACCTATAGCTCTTTCTCCATCCTCTCTGTCATAAACCTCTGAGGGGATAGCCAAATCTGGTAAAGCATCTGGATATCTTGTGGGTATGTAAAATTTGTCCAACCACTTGGCAAAAGAGACAAGCTCTACAAAGGCTAAATCATGTCTCCCAGCAAGTTCGCAGAGAGACCCCACTGAATGCCCCTTAATCTCTTCAAAACCGAGAAAGTATAAAAAAGCTTTTAGGGCCTTTTCTGCAGCCTGCTGAGAAAGAAAGCAGGCTAAATTAAAACTTTCCCATTCTAAGGCCTTAACGGCATCCTTTAAATCATATTCAGCCTGTTTTAACCACTTTAGAGCTATCTCCTTAAGGCTCTCTCGCATAGAGCACTTTCCCCTCTCTAAGGGCCCTCTTAATAAAGGGATTCACCCCCTGCATCCGCTCTATTTCCTCTGGCGTATACAGCAAAAGGTCAACTTCGCTTGGCAGGTCAAGGTTCTCGCTTATCAGATCAAACCTCTCTAAAAACCTCTCAGGTAGATCCTCCACAATAGCCAAAAGATCAATATCACTCTCTCCTCTCACCTCACCTCTGGCAAGAGAACCAAAGAGTATAATCTTGAGGGGTTTTAATTTTTTTATCTCTGCAACTATGTGGGGAAGCTTTGCCTCAAGCTCTCTCCTACGGGCCTCCCCTAAACCTTTTTTGGCAACAATCATAATCTGAGGTATTATTTAATGCTTAAAGGCCCTCTGCCCTGTAAACATCATAGCAACAGGCGGATAGGCCTCATTGCAGGCCTGAATAACCTCCCAGTCCCTCACAGAACCCCCTGGCTGAAGTATGGCACTTATACCCTGTCTAATAGCCACATCAGCTGCGTCTCTAAAGGGGAGAAAACCATCAGAAACCATAACGGCATTAATAAGTCCAGCCTTAGCCTTAGCTGTCTCCTGATCTATCTCCTCCTTCACCTCTTTAGGCCTCAAGCCCTTTTCAATCTCTAACTCAAGTTGCTTGTAAGGGATGCCAAGCTTAGAATAGCACAACCAGTCAGCATAATTTCTATAGGCCTTAAAAATAGCTATCTCTGTGCAACCCACTCTGTCTTGTTCTCCTGTGCCTATGGCAACTGTTCTCTCATCCTTAACAAAGAGCACAGAGTTAGAGGTCACTCCAAGCTCAACAGCCCAACCAAAAATCATATCCCTGATTTCTCTTTCATCAGGCTCCCTGAGACACCTATACTCCACCCCATCTTTTACAGCTACAGCTGGCTTTAAATCCTCCTTAGACCTAATCCTATTTTTTTGAGAGACCTGAAGAATTATTCCTCCATCCATCAAACTCTTAAACTCTACGAAGGAATAATTTGCATAGTCCGCTAATTTATCCATCCTTTTGATCCTGATTATCCTCAAATCTTTTCTTTTCTTAAGCACCTCTATGGCCCCTTCCTCGTAATCAGGGGCGGCAACCACTTCAAAGTAATGGGCGGCAATAGCCTCTGCACAAGCCTTATCAACTGCCCTATTTAGAGCAATAGCTCCACCAAAGGCTGCTACACGGTCTGCACTCCAGGCCCGCAAAAAGGCCTCTTCTAAGGTGCTTCCATAGGCCACCCCACAGGGATTGTTATGCTTCACAATCACACAACAGGGCTTTTCCATTAAATACTTAAGAATATTTAAAGAATTATCCACATCGGTGAGATTGGTTTTACTGGGATGTTTCCCAAACTGAATAAAATCTGCCTCCCTAAGACTGGAGACTAAGCCAAGCCCAGGATTAATAAATTCCACCTCTCCCAGCACGAGGTTTCCTGCCACAAGCTCATAGAGGGCTGCTTCCTGGTCGGGATTTTCCCCATACCTTAAGCCCCTTCTTTCCATCACCCCTGGTTCCACTTCTAAGTCCCAAGTGCGTTTTTTATATATAAGGGTTTGGTCTCCAAAGGTTATTCTCAACTCCGAAGGAAAGTGATCACTCACGATAGTCCTATACATCTTCTTAAGATCTTCAGCCATAAAGCACCTCCAGGGCTTAGTTTTACCTAAAGTATGTTTTAACTTTTTGTAGTTGTCAAGGCTTCATTTTTATATTTTGAGCAAATTTAATAATCTCTTCGGCGATCCTCCAAGTTGCTCCAGGCCCTCCCAGTCTTCTTCTTATCTCCAGTAAATCCTCCTCCATTTTTTCCCTCTCCAACATCACCCTCTCCAGAGCATAGGCTAATTCTAAAGGTGAGCTTCTGTCCTGCAAGATCTCAGGATAGACCTCTTTGCCCAAAAGTAAATTAGGAAGACTTATAAAGGGCACCTTCACCAGACGTTTGGCAAAAAAATAGAGCCAGCCTGGTAAACTATAGGTTACCACAGCAGGTGTCCCCAAAAGGGCTGCCTCCAAAGTTATAGTGCCTGAAGCAAGTAGGGCTGCCTGAGAATATTTCAATACATCATACTGGTTGTTTTCAATCACTAAAAGCCTCTTTTTAGCCTCTTCCCAAAGAGAATTTTCCCTTATACCAGGGGCCTTTACCATGATTCCCTGAATATCCCTGTCTCTTCTCTTAAGCTCCTCAAAGACCTTCAAAAAAAGAGGCAAATGTCTCTCTACTTCCCCTTCTCTACTTCCTGGGAAAAAGCTCACTATGGGCTTATCAGGGGAAAAACGAAAAATTTCACAAAACATCTCCTTATTAAGATTAACAGTAATTATGTCCAACAAAGGATGACCAAAATAGCTTGCCTCTATGCCGTAACTTTTGAAAAACTCTTCCTCAAAAGGTAAAATCACAAAGAGTTTGTCCACACATCTCTTTATAATGTTAATTCTTCTTCTATGCCAGGCCCACACCTGGGGAGCTACATAGTAAAACACTGGATAACCCAAAGACTTGGCAAGGCTCGCTATCTTTAGGTTAAATCCTGGAAAATCTACAAGTAAAACCAAATCAACCCTTCTTTTCTTTAAGAGCTCTTCTATTTTTCTGTAAATAAAAAAATATTTCTTAATGTCTGAAGGCCTGGGAATCCCCACAAGGGATAGGGCCTCAGCAGAAAATAGGATCTCTGCTTCGGTGTTCCTAAGCTTTGGCCCTCCTATGCCAATAAAATGAAAGGAAGGGTTTAACTCTCTAACTCTTTTTACTAAGAGGGCTCCATATAAATCGCCTGAGAGCTCCCCCGTAATAATAAGAATCCTCACGGAGTTACCCTACAAACTCCTTTTTAAATTTTTAAAAACTTCTTCTCTTATTCTCAAGGCAAAATCAAGAGAAACCAGAGCCTCCTTACCACTTACCAGAACCCCCTCCCCTTTAATTACCGCCTGAAGAAAACTCTTTAGTTCATCCCTCAAGGGATCATCCTCAGGAAAGGTCTTTTTTTCAATGGAAAAATCTCTTTTCTCAGGTTGGGGCCTAATAATAAGAAAGCTCTTCTCCAAGGTGTCCACACTGTAATAGGCTCCCTTTTCAAAGACCCTGAATTTTCTTTGCCTGCTTAGGGAAATCCTACTTGCCGTGAGATTACAGGTGGTCCCATCCCTAAAGACAAGACGCACATTTACGATATCTGGCTTATCAGTAAAAACAGGAGCTCCCACGGCATGTAAAAACTCTATCTCCACTCCCTTTTTCAAAAGAAAGACCAGGTCAAGATCGTGGATCATGAGATCAAGCACCACATCAATGTCTAAATTTCTCTCCACAAAGCCACTTAAGCGATGGGCCTCAATAAAGAGGGGGCTCTTTGCCTCTCTGAGTAGTTCCCTTACTGCCCCATGGAATCTTTCCACAAAGCCCACTTGAAAAGGCAAATTTTTCCTCTCAGCAAGCTCTACTAACTCCTCTGCCTCAGGTAAACAGGTAGACAGAGGCTTTTCCAAAAAAAGAGGTCTCTCCGCAAGTAAGACTTCCTTAGCTATTTCATAGTGAGTATAAGTAGGGGTAGCCACCACCACTGCATCAACTTCTGAAAGGACCTTCCGATAATCCCTCTCCAGCTTGAGAACCTTTGAGCCCTTGCCCTTAAGCCTCTCCTCTACCTCCCTTAGGCGCTCCTCTCTTAGGTCTACCAGGTATAAAACTTCTACCTCTGGGAGATAAAAGAGCTTTTCTGCATGATAGGCCCCAAGATGACCAACACCTATGAGGGCTACCTTCAAGGTTGATTTATTCATTTAACTCCCACAATAGCAATCTGGTATTTATTGGCAAGCTCTATAGCCCTTTCCTGTTGCAAAAAGAAAGTCCTTTCAGCCTCTAAAGCCAAAACCTTTGCCTTGGCCTTAATAAGGGTCTCTATGGTTTGAAGCCCAACAACTGGTAAATCAAGCCTGAGGTCTTGCTGAGGCTTGGCAATCTTAATGACCACACTTTGGGACCTCAATTTGCCCCCTCGGAGAATGGTTGCATCTGTCCCCTCCATAGCCTCAACAGCCACAGTCATTTTGTCCTTAACCACTACACATTGCCCAATATCAAGCTCCCCAATAGCTCTTCCTATTTTTAAGCCATAATAAATATCTTCCCACTCCCTCTCACTGGGAGCTCTCTCAGTGTAGACTCCCTCTTTAGCTAAGTATCTCCCTAAGAACTGCGCAGGCCCCCTTATCTTAAAACCTTCTCCTTCAAGCTCTTCTACCACGGCCTTTAAAATGGTATTATCTTCCCTCGTAGCTACCTTTCTCCAGAGCTTAAAAGCCCTTCTATCTGGGAAATTAAACCTTAAGGCAAGACTCTTATCTATCTTTCCTAAAAAAACGAGCTCCTTTACTCCTTCCCTTTTGAAGATCTCAATAAGCCTTTCCAATTGCCCAAGATAAATCTGGTAGACCCTATCAACCAAAGGCTGTAAATTTTTCTCCTGGCCCTTAGAAAAGGTTAGAGCAATAACCTTGAAATTTTGAGCTTTCAATTCTTTGGCCAAAATAAGGGGAAATTCGCCCTCCCCAGCAATGAGACCTATGTTTGAATTCCCCTCATCCATCGTATTTAAAAGGCTTCCTCCCCTTCATAGGGCTTTCTTCTCATTATACCCTGTTTGGAAGGATTTTCCAGAAATCTGATAAGTTCAAGGATGAGTTGGTCCTCTCCAAAGATATCTCTTAACTCCTGAATAACTTCCTTTAGGGTGGAGGGGCCATCTAAGAATATACCTAAGGCCTGAGAGATCTTCCGAATATCCTCCTTGGTGAAACCAGCCCTTCTTAAGCCAACGAGATTGAGGCTTTGGATCTTTGCTGGTATGCCAAAGACCTTCACATAGGGAGGCACATCTTTGTCTACCCCCGTCATCCCGCTCACAAAGGCAAAACTACCGATCCTACAAAACTGATGAACTGCCGAAAAGCCCCCCATAACCACCCTATCACCCACCACTACATGTCCCCCTAAGGTGGCATTATTGGACATTATAACCTGATTTCCTATCTTACAGTCATGGGCCACATGGACATAGCTCATGAGGAGACAGTGGTCTCCAATCTTGGTGATGCCCTTATCTTGCACTGTGCCCCTATGAATAGTAGTAAACTCCCTTATGATGTTAAAGTTTCCAATTTCTACATAGGTTTCCTCTCCCTTATAGGCAAGATGCTGAGGAGGAGTTCCAATGACAGCAAAGGGGCCTATTTGATTGAATTCCCCGATACGGGTATGGCTCTCAATATAGGAATGGGCCTTGATAATGGTTCCCTTACCAATAATTACTTTTGGGCCCACATAAACATAAGGCCCAATTTCCACATCCTCTGCAAGTTCTGCAGAGGGATCAACAATAGCTGTAGGATGTATCTTTCTCATAGTCACCTCTATCAGGGTTCAATCATAGCTGCAATAATCTCTGCCTGGGCCACAAGCCTTTCCCCCACCTTGGCTACCATAGTGGTCTTTACAATATGGCCCTTTCTTCTAAATTTTTCTCCCTCAATGACTAAGGTATCTCCAGGAAAAACAGGGTTTTTAAAACGCACATTTTCCATTCCAGCAAAAACAAAGAGCTTATCACGGCACTCGGGGAAGACCTTTTTGAGATAAATACAACCTGTTTGTGCCATGGCCTCAAGGATCAATACCCCTGGCATAATAGGGTTTCCAGGAAAATGCCCTTGAAAATAGGGTTCATTTAGGCTAACCTGTTTTATGGCCTTAATGTACTCCCTCTCAGGATCAAGTTCTACCACTCGATCCACCAAGAGAAAGGGATAACGATGAGGAAGAAGCTCAAGGATCTCCCTTGCGGTGATCTCCCTTGCTTCAACCTGTGACTTTTCGCTCATTTAAGCACCTCCCTTAGGGCAAAGAATGGAGCCCCTTAATCTTCTTCAAGTAAGGCCTCTTTCTAAGTTTTGTAAGAGGTAAGGCCCCACGTCATCCTACTTTTTCTTTGACAAAATCTATCTAAAACCTCACAAACCTCACAAACCTCATAAAACCTCATTTTATTCTTTAAAGTTGGATTCTGAAAGACTAATTTCTTTAAAAATTTCTCTTACTCGGTGTAGATAAATCAGGTCAAGCTTATCACGCTCTCTAAAGTGTGATGCCCCCCTTTTTTCATTTTGATTAACCCAAATTCTTTCCATACAATGTTGCTTTCAAGTTCAGATCAGGATAACCTTTCACCCAAAGCCGTCCCCAAATCAATATAAAATCCGTCAGGAGTTCCATATCTTATAACTGCATATTCCCTAAAATCCTTTGGTTCTAAACTCTCAAGTTCTGGATCTCCTGTGAGCTCTTTTAAACAAGTTTTTGTTCTCTTAAGGTTATCCTCATCAGGGCTCAGGAAAATATCCATATCTTCAGTTCTTCTGGGAGGAGCTTTCCTGCCTTGGCGGAGGAGGAGGGATTTGAACCCCCGGAGGGGGCTTAACACCCCCTCAGCCGATTTCGAGTCGGCCCCCTTCGGCCACTCGGGCACTCCTCCTTTTTCAAACTCTTTTTTTCAAGTTTAATTCTCTTCCCTTTCCTGTCAACTCCCTACATCGACCTTAGCGAAAGCTAAAAGTTCTATATATAATTTAAAAGATTAAGTATAAAAGCAATTTTAAACTTTCTTTGTAGCTTTTGCCCTCTTCTCTTGAATCTATCCCCGTAAAATCCCCAAACTTAATGTATTTAATCTTACTTCACCCATAATCTCAACCTTATTCCTCCTTACTTGAGGTCCTCTTCATGAAGGAAAGAGTATGAATGCCTATTTGGTAAAAGGGCCTAAAACCAGGCTGGCTTTTTGTGTTCGATGAGGAAATAGATGTGTAAAGGGCGCGCCCAAGGAGAGAGGTTTTTACCACAAGATCAGGGATTAAGCCTTTCTCTTTGGAAAGGACTGTTTTTTCTTTATGACCCCTTGCACACTTGGCAAGTGTGTAATGCTCACCCTCCCCCAGGCAATCCCTTATTAAGCAAAGCCCTGACCATTTTCACACTTGCCATTTTCACACTTGTCAAGTGTGCAAAGTTCGTGTTTAGAACTCTCTTAGAGGGCCCCACAAAGTGTCTTAATCTTGGAGGCTGATCACCTGCAGCTACTTAATTATTCACCTTTTGGGTAAGCTAAAACCCAATGTCAACCGAATAAACGCTATGTCCACTTAATTTATCTATTTGTGGATGATCTGTGACATACCACTGGAAAACTACACAGCCTTAACCGTATTTAGTTTGTTCCTCTAAGGCTTTCAAGATCTCTTCTAAAGAGCTCACCCTGAGAGATAGCTTGAAAAGACGCTTCAAAAAGTCTCTGTCTTCAATTTTCTTTATCCGCTCAGAGAGCTCCTTCTCCACCCTCCCAAACCTCTCCTCTAAAGCCTCAAGCACCATCTCCTGAGCATCAAGTAGAAGACCTCGTTGTAATCCCTGCCTTAATCCCTGCTGAAGCCCCTGCTGTAAACCCTGCTGTAAAGCCTCTTCCCTTATAATGTCCCACACACTCTTTAACTCACTCACTGCCCTCTCACCTCCCCGTTTTACATTCGCTCCCACTCAAAGGCTTTGATATTTCGCTCCTCTGCATCAAAGTCTATCCCCACAAGATAGACCTCTCTTACCTGCCCCCTATACCTCTCTGCATAACCCTTTCTCTTTAACTCCTCAAGGGCCCTTGCCTTATCCCCCTCCATCACCTTAAACTCAATCACATACAGCTTCTCATCTACTCTCACCACCAGGTCTATCCTTCCCTTACTCGTATACTCCTCTGCCACAACCTCAAGCCCTGTCCCTGCCAAAAAACTATACACCACACTGGCATAATACCCTTCATACTCATTTAAGTTGTTCTTCCTATACCACTCATAAGGGATGCTTGCAAAAAGGCTCCTCAAAACCTCTCCAAAGCACTCTGCATCACCCCTCTTCAAACTCTCCCTTGCCTTAAGACTTAATCTTCCTCCCTCCTCCTCAAGAGAAGTTAGGGCATAAAATAACACACGATTTAGGGCAGACCTAACCTCCTTGTTTGGATAACTCAACACATAATAGGTTCCCTCAATAGAAGAATGCCACTTTTTCACTGTTAAATAGCCAGCCTGAAAGAGCAGGGTTGGCACCTCAATCCTATCTACATCAAAACTACCAAGGAGATATTCGTCTGTAATGAACTTTTCCATTTTGGGCAAATAAAACCTCTTTTCAAACATAAGCTTAACAAGAAAACTTGGGGTGCCTGTCTCAAACCAATAAGGGCGAAACTCCCTCTCAGATAAATACAAAAGCACATCAAAGGGATTATACACTGGCTCACCACAAAAAGAGTACCCATTATACCAACATCTTACAGCTGAAAGCTCCTCTTTAGTTAGTAGCTCACCAAATACTGCCTCAAGCTCCTCTTGAGTGTAGCCACAAATGGTTGCATACTTAGAACTTAAGGTTATGTCTTTGAGTTGGTTTAGCCCTGAAAAAAGGGAAACCTTAGAAAACTTGGTGACCCCTGTGATAAAGACAAACTTGAGATAGCTATCAAGGGGCTTTAGCACGCTATAGAGGCTCTTTAGAACCTCGCGGATTTCACGGGCTTTTTCCC
>Ga0209394_1000705_pt1 | contig 23987 bp, 25 predicted proteins | sample JNZ201metaG_FD_184122 | JGI IMG/M metagenome (GOLD analysis project Ga0209394, IMG submission 184122) | Hot spring microbial communities from Jinze hot spring, China to study Microbial Dark Matter (Phase II) - JNZ 20120812A (SPAdes) (version 3) ... | reverse complement strand
ACTGGCTTATAGTAGGAGATCAGGTAATTCACCTCTGGTAGCCCTGTGTATGACCCGTGTGCAGCGACTGCTTCAAGCTTTCTACCCCTATCCAGTATGCTGAAAGGTGGGTAGTGAGTTACTAAAACAACAGGCCTCTTCATGCTGCGCCGGATAGGCTCTAGGGATGACGCATGGCCAACAAGTGTCACGCCGTTGAGCTCCACCGGTCCTATGCTCTCTAAATCCGCTACGAGAGGGTCCTCTCGAAGCATCCCAGTCGGCGCGTTTACATCCCAGTTCCCTTTCACGTAGAAAACAGGCTTACCAAGCTTCGAGATCTCAGCCATTACATGGTGAAATGTCTTAGCATCCTGTGGGTCTCCTATGTCTCCGGCGATAACCACCGCGTCTACCGCTTGAAGCTCCACAGTATCAATGCTCGCGATAAACTCCCTCACAGCGTTCAATTTCCCGTGCAAGTCCGATAGGCACAGCAGCTGCGTACTTTCTTTCATCACGTTACTACCTCCGGCCCCTGATACTACGTAACCCCCCTCTGCAGGAGATCTATAAAAAGTTGCACAGCAACAGAGTACTCTGCGTGGCGCTTAAACAACGGCTCCCACGTGAGACCTGGCCTTGCCCAGCGGTACTACAACTAGCTAAACCATCAGTGAGCCAGTACGTGGAGCCCCGGCCGGGCTTCGAACCCGGGTCCTCCGTGCGGGAGAACCCGCTCTCCGGCTTTCCTGGCTCTCCATAAGCTCGGCTGCTCATCGAGGCTTACGAGGCCGGCGCTCGTACCAGGCTGAGCTACCGGGGCTATGGAGAGGTTAAAGCCCCCTCCCTTAATACCTTTACTCTTCCTCACGGATAAGCTCGTCGCAGCGTCCGCGGGAAGGGGAGTGCGTCCACGATGTGATCCAGCCCAGCTATCCACATGACTAACCTATCAACGCCCAATCCGAAGCCGGCATGGGGAACAGACCCATACCTACGCAGATCGATGTACCACTCGTAGTCCTCTGGTCGCAGCCCAAACTCTCTTATCTTCGCCAGGAGCTCCTCCAGCTTATCGATCCTCTCGCCCCCACCTACGATCTCACCGTAACCCTCAGGAGCCAGCAAGTCAGCTGAAAGGGTTACCTCGGGCCGATTAGGATCGTTCTTATGGTAGAAAGCTTTCGCTCTAACTGGGAAGCGGTGTACGAAGACCGGCTTGTCGAACTCCTCTACGATCACCCGCTCCTCGTCAGCGCCGAAATCCTCCCCCCACTGCAGCTTGAACCCCTTTCCCTCAAGCATCTCTAATGCTTCGTCGTAGCTAATCTTGTAGAAGGGAGGTTCGCAAAGCTCCAGCTTTTTCACGTCTCTGCCCAGCAGCTTCAGTTCTTCTTGGTTCTGCTCCAGAACCTTCTCTACAGCGTGCCAAACGAGCTCCTCCTCTACACGCATGATATCATCGAGACCAGCCCAAGCTTCCTCAGCTTCGCAGTGCCAGAACTCGGTTAAGTGCCTTCTCGTCCGCGACTTCTCAGCTCTAAAGGATGGAGCGATAGTGTAAACTTTCTCAAGACTGAAGATTAAAGCCTCCAGGTAAAACTGGGAGGATTGAGTCAGATACACGGTGCTATCATCAACGTACTTAACTGGGAACAGCGTCGCACCACCCTCAACGGCTGCCGTAATGAACATGGGGGCTTGAACCTCGTAGTAACCATGAGACCTGAAGTAGTCGTGGATAGCCCCAAAAACGGTGTGCCTGATTTTTAGTATAGCCTGCATCCTCCTGCTGCGTACCCAGAGGTGGCGAACGTCCAGCAGGAATTCGCGGGAATAGTCCTTGGATATCGGGAAGTTCCTAGATGGCCCAACAATCTCAAGAAGATTCCCAACTATCTCCTTACCGCCGGGTGCCCGCGGATCGCTCTTGACGAGCCCTGATACTACAACAGAGGATTCCACGTCCGCTTCCCTGGCTAGCGGGGCCAGTTTACCACTAAAAACCACCTGAATGATCCCCGTGGAATCGCGCACTACCAAGAATACTTTCTCGCCGAGATCCCTGTGCCTGTATACCCATCCCCTAACTGTCAACTCCTCTCCATCACCAGCCCGCAAAGCATCAGCGATCTCAACTACACGCCGATCAGCCAAAGTTCCTCACCATCGTTAAGTCGCTCACAACCTCCTTAAAAATCAGGCCCCGGGTTAGCGTCAGGCTTTTCAGCCCACACCTATGGGCGAACTCATGAACGGTCGCATTTCAATGCTGCTGTCAATTATGCTACTCGTGGTCTTCGCCTACCTATCCTCCCACTATCCCCAACACCTTGGAACGTTCCTAATGGTGTACCTCCTCGTAGCTCTATCGATAACCCTACTCATGGGCGGCCGTGCAGCATCGACCATGATACGCGACCTCGAGTACATTAAGAAAGGTAGAGCACTCCTCTCCGTCGGTAGAGAAGAAGTTATCAAGCTCAAGAGTAAGGATAAAACGTTAAATGATGAAATGAAAAAGCAAACTTCACTAGTAATCCCTCAGTTTGTAATATTTTTCATAATGTTTACTGTTTTACTTGTTCCAAATATAAGAGATTCTATCATATTTTACTTTAGTAACTTATTAGCTTCTTATACTTCGAATAGTAATCTAATTAATTTTATATCCTTTTTAATATTCTATGGGATTTTTACATTTGTTTTCCAAATAAGTTCATTATATTCCAGGAGGAGGATGGATAAGCTAGGGGGAAGATTGGAAGTACCTCTCTTCTACGTAATCACTGAAAACGGGCTGATATTGGAGGAGAGAATACCTTTGAAGGCCCCGTTAAACATCTTAGAATTGAAAGTCGATACTCGGCGCCGCTTTGTAGAGTTTAGAGTGAAGTCACCCTTGAGCGGGATGAACAGATATAGGCTTTACTATGAAGAACCCCGAGCCCTTGAAACCTACTTGAAGCGCTTAACCGAACAGCGCAGCTAAGCCTTCAGCGACCTCTTCCTCCGATTCCTTCTTCTCCTCCTCTTCCTTTCTACTCTCCTTTACCTCTGCCGATTCGGCCGCAGGAGCTGTCGCCGCCTGGCCAGCCGGCTGAGTAGGCTGAGCGGCGATTGGTGTCGCTACGGCAAAGCTGGCGCTCTTTATTGCTTCATCGATGTTGACTCCGCGTAAAGCAGCTACCACAGCTTTTACTCTCACTTCATCCACCTCAATGCCTGCGGCCTCTAAGATCCTTCTCAGGCCTTCCTCTGTGATTGGGTGTTTGGCGTAGTGGAGCAGCAAGCTTGCGTACACGTACTCCATTCTAAGCCCCCCGCGCGCTAGGGTGGATGGCTTATTAAACTTTATTCCTACGGGTCGCTGACGTTGTGCGCCTTTCGTGCCAGTACTCCCTGGTTCTCAGGTACTCCGCCTCAGCTCTTACAACTTCCCGAATTAACTCCTCTTCGCTAATCCCATGACTGAGGATCCTCGCTGCAACAGTGGGACCCACGCCTCTCCCCGCCAAGCAGAGCAAAGCTTTCTTGCCGTAGCTCATCGTGAGGATCGCGCTCTTCTGAGCACTTCTAACTATATCTTCCTCCCCCCTAGCGAGCTTAACACCTCTCCTCCACTTTCTCAAAACCTGGATAGCATCAGATTCCCAGTGGTTGAATACGGCAACAATCTTTGACCCGCACTTCGGGCATCGAATCTCGTCCGGAGCATCTTCTACGGATACCTCGCTACTCCACTCTACGCAGTGGAGGCATACGAGTAGGAGCCTTGTCTTCTCCAAGCGTTTCTTTACGTAATCGAGAGCCACAATCTGTTCGAGGCCTCTGACGAGAAGCCCCGCTTTGAAGGGTTTCTCGAACATGCTTTTAGCCATCGGTGAAAGCTCTCTAACCCTGGCAACGTGAACCTTCACCCTCCCCGACTTAAGGTTGTCAGCTAGACGCTCAAGGGTTTCTACGTCAAAACGTGTGCTTAAAAGCTCCTTCACAGCTTCCACTTCTACGACCGTTCCTGCAAGAAGCTCCGCTAGCCTCCTGGGAGGTACTTTCAATCTCGACCCCTTCCGCAGCACGCCTATACGCTGACAAACATGGAGGAGCTTCCAGAGGTAAGCGCCTGACCCCCTTATGGCTTCCTTCACGTGCGGGAGGAGCTCCTCCTTCAAGTTGAGGAAGACCTCTGCCAGCTCCCCGGGGTCTACGTCCCTCGAGAGCATGAGCGCTATCCTGTAGGCGTCAAAGATGAACTTCGAGGAGACCCCTTTAACCTTCGCTAGGTAGAAGCTGAGAAGAAGCGCGAGCAGGGCGTTAGCTCGAGTCCCCAAGCACGCGTGAAAAACGGCGATTCTACCCCCGTACTCCAGAACGATCATCTTATCGGTAGGGACCTCACTAGTCAATATCTTCTGCTTCTCCAGGTACTCTCTGATCGTCCCTAGTAAATTCACTTCTACATTGTACTCCGCAGCCAGTTTCTCGAGCGGTTCTGCCAGCAAGCGACGCCACAAAGCCCCTACTTCTCTTGCCACTTTGTAGGGGACGGGTAGATCCTCTCCTACCCAAGTTGGGATGACGGCTTCAGAATCCTCCGAAGACTTAGCGAATAACCTTCCTTCGTCCAGGGCGACCTTCACTACTTCCCAAACCCTACCCCCAAGCACGAATCTACTCCCCTCCGCTAAGTAAGATGCGGCGAAATCACCATCTAGCACTCCGATCTTTCGCCGACTTGCGATATCGATCACGTCGAGCGTCTCAACATCCGGTATTGTTGAAGCTGATTCGTAGTAGTAAGTGAGAGAGCGAGGCCCCCTGCGAAGCTTATCTCCCTCTAAACGCAGCAGTTTTATGCTAGATAGAAAGTCCGCCAAGTTTCTGAGCTCGTTAAGAGTGAGATTCCGGTAGGGCAGAGCCCTAGTTATCAACCTCTGAGCCTCATGCAAGTCGACCTCCCCCCTTTCGATAACCAAGCCCACCAACTGATGGGCTAATACATCGTACGCCAGCTCCTCGTACTCGATTTCCTCGAGATCACCTCGTTCCGCCCTCCTAGCAATGACGATTGCTTCCGAAAGCTCATCAACATCTGGGGCGATGATAGCACCCTTCGCTACTCCGCCAATGAAGTGCGAGCTCCTACCCACCCTTTGGACCAACCTGTTGACTTGGCGGGATGACATATACTGAACTACGTAATCAACGTGGCCTACGTCGATTCCGAGCTCTAGGCTGGACGTTGCGATCAGGCACCTCAATTTACCCATCTTCAGAGTTCTTTCTGCCTCAATGCGTTGCTCCTTGGATAGCGAGCCGTGGTGTACAGCCACGGCATCACCTAAGTACTGCTTCAATCTCGAGCCTAGTGCTTCAGCAGTGTCTCGAGTGTTTACGAACACTATGACACTTCTGTGCATGGCGACGATCTTCAGCAAGTGTTCTGTTCTCTCTTCAACGTCGGAGTACGAGCCAGCGTAGGTAACTTCAACTTCGTACTGCCTCCCTTCCTTCACTTCAACTAGCTCGAAGTACCTCCCACCCGTGAGAAGATACCCGGCAGCCAGAGGATTCTTTAGGGTGGCCGAGAGCCCGATGCGTTGAATGTTGTGCGCGCTTAGCTGCTCTAACCTTTCGAGCGCGATGGTAAGTTGCAACCCTCTTTTGCTCGGGATCAGCTCGTGCAGCTCGTCAACTACGACCCACCGCACGTGCTGCAAAGCTTTCCTCATCTTTTCGTTGACAAGGAGGAGCTGAAAAGTCTCTGGGGTTGTTATCAGGATGTGAGGTGGATCCTCCGCTATCCTCTTCCTCGCGCTGTACGGAGTATCCCCATGCCTGACCTCAAGCCTTACTCCTATTTCAGCAGCGAGCTCACTCATCCTGATGAAAATGTCCCTGTTCAGCGCTCTTAGGGGGGTTATGTAAAGGGCTGAAATACGGCCATCATCGCACCCCTCCCTTAGAAGCGAACTAAAAATCGGGAACAAGGAGGCCTCGGTCTTTCCGTAACCAGTTGGAGCTGATATTACCGCACTGACCCCTCTACTTAGTACGCTAAACGCCTTCAGTTGCAGCTGGTTAAACGACAGGTACTTGAACCTCCTAGCTACAGCCAGGAGACGGGGGTGCAGCAGCTCTTCAACATCCATCTCTAGCTTCCTCACTCGCCTTCCGGCATGCGGCAAAAATTTAACGCGGTGCGGCTTCTTCACCCGATGCCTCTAATCAAGAGGGAAAAACAGTCTAAACCTCCACCGATCCCCCCGGAAGTGATCCTCGCCAGCAGACCTCTGAAGAACCCTGCGATAGCGTGGGAGAAGACCGAAAAAGGGGAAGTCGTTATTAGGATCCCGCTCGAGACTTCGCAGTCAGGATTGTTCAGCGGCTTCGTGAAGGAGCCCCGTGAAAAGAAGATCCTGTTAGACCCTATCGGCTCCTACGTGTGGGAATTGATCGATGGTGAGAAAACCATCAACGAGATCGCGGAGCTTGTGGCTCAACGTTTCAAGTTCCACCGGAGAGAGGCTCAGATGTCCCTGCTTGCCTACATTCAGATACTGGCAGAACGAGGACTTATAACGTTGCTTGCACCTGCACCTACTAGCCGCTAGGTCGGTGCAATGGACGAGTACGAGCAGCTTCTCAAGGAGCTGGAAGCACTGTTGAAAGCCAAACGCACAATGCAGTGTGAAGACCTGCTAGCATGGGGTAGGGAGAGGAATGTAGGTCCCGTCACTCTCCTGTCTATAGTCGAAGACCTCTTGCAAAAGGGGATTGCTGAGGCTTCAGCTGAGCAGGAGCTAATCGACGACTTCCTCGAACTCTCGTTACCGAAAAGACTATCCTTAAAGCAGGTGCGAACTTCCGGCTCTTACCAAGCCCCCCGCGCCACGCAGCCCCGACGTAAGAGGAAGAGGGGGAAAGCCGAAAAGAGAGGTGAACTCTTAAGGTTCTTGTACGAGCAGGAAGAAGGGACTAGAGAGATTGCTGAGGAAAAGAGTGAGGAACTACGAAGAGGGGAAGAAGAGAGATTAAGACCTCAAGCGTCACTTGAGGAGCCGAGAACAGAGCCCGTAAGAGAGGAGGGAGTGCCGGAGGAGAGAGAATACGTACTAGCGCTACAGTACCTTCACAAATTCTGGAGCGTCGGTGAACTTAGGTTTGAGGCCGATATGAAGAGCATGGGGGTACGAGACGCGGCTTCTTTGATCAGAAGATTACAGAATGAGGGTTTAGTTGAGACTGCTGAGCCTGGTGTGATCAACGCTAAGCGGGAGTTAATCGAGGAGAGATTGAAAGAGCTAAACCGCAGTTTACCTCCAAGCCCTCTGGCCGACTTGTTCGGCTAAGCTGCTACGGGGACGTAGATTTTCACGCGCCTATTACCGCTCACGAGTTTCAGTAGCCCCTGCTCTTCTAAAGCCTTCAAAACCCTCTTAGCCTCGCTTATCCTTAAACCGTACTGACTATGCAGCATGTAAGGCGTGATGTACGTCGCTCTGCTAATCTCCTTGAATATCGCATCTAGTGAAGCTTGAGTTACCCTGCCTTCATTGCTGAGAGTGATCTTCGGCTTACCGCGCGAAGCGTCTTGCTGCTTGGAGCTCTTTTCCTGCTCTTTCCTAACCCTCTTCTCCAGCTGAGAGATCGTGGGCCTTTTCTTGCCTCCCATACGACCCCCTCTCTCAAACTTGAGGGGATTCTTAAACTTCCCGCTGACCGCTCCCGCTACCTCGCCCTAGGTACGCCAGTAGGAAGCCTGCTACTATAGCGATTACAGCCGGATCCCTCAAAGCATCAAGAATCTCCATTAGACGCTCTGAAAACGTTTCAGCCAGGTAGAAGACCTCCCCTGCCACTCCCACGCCCACGAACTCCACGTATCCGCTGTTAAGCAGAACAACCGTGGGAAAAGCCGAGACGTTGAAAAGAGCGGCTAGTTCAGCGTTTCTATCAAGCGCCCATATCCAACTAGTTGCGTTCACTTCTGCAGCATAGCTCCTAAGCGAGCCTTCATCATCGTACGTCGTTGGAGCCAGCATGATCATCTCAACGTTGAGCTCCTTCAGCTTTGGTATGAGGAGAGAACAGCCGGTACACTTAGTGTAGAAGAAAACCAGTACTCTGACACCTTCATTCAACTCTATCACTTTTCCGTTTATATCTATGACGGAGGGAAGGTTGGAAAGCCTTACCCTTGCATGATCGTACTCAATTTGCGTGTACTCACGCAGCTTTGAGCGTATCAAGCTAACATTCACCGTGCGCACCTGCCGTTCTTCATCTGGCTGTTCAGGAGAAACTGTACTGCAACCCACGGACAGTAGTACGTTGTGTGTTACCCCCGCTAGAACCGTGACGCTTGTGCTGTTGCTGCATTCTTTAACACGGGCTACCACTCGATACTCTCCAGGTGGTAACTGGAGCAGAAGGTTCTTCAGCGTGCTACTATTTACAGTCCGCCCCTCCTTATCTAGGATCTCTATTGCTACCCCGTCAATCCCGAAAACCGTGATGTTCAAAAGGCCTTTAAGGGAAAGAGATGTTTCTACTTCCCTTTCTTCTTCTGGCACAAGGTTGATGACAATTCTCTCATCCACGGCTCCGATAACGAGGGAGGTATGGTTTTGCTTAAAACCTTCTTTCCATACTGCCACTGTATATGTGCCAGGAGGCAGTTTGAGAACTGCTACGCCGTTGTTACCAACTTGTACTGTTAAGTTTCTTTCCTTTATATTTATAAATGCGTACGGTTCCGTGATTATCGTTACGTTAACTTGACTCTTATCAACAGTTTCAGATCTAACTAAGCTCAGGACACTATGACCGTAGAGAACCAGCGCCCAGGAAGCACCCTCAGCTACTACGCGTGGCGTCCAAGGGATGGGGTAAGAAGCTACGCTAAAAGTAAGCCCTTTAACTATGATGAAAGATGGAGCAGCCACAGCGGGCTCACGCTCGAAAATGAGTAAAGCGTAACCCCTCTCGCCCTTGGGGGGATCGATCACTCGGATAACGGAGTCGCGGTGTACTCTGAAGAGAGAAACAGCGCCGGTGCTGGGGTCTCGAGTAAGCACGTATCCTACACCCTCGCTCATTCGCACATCCAGAGGTCTACCGGGAACCTTGAAACTGCTCTTCTGCCCATTAACTAGGTCGTAGTAGAGTCCTTGACCATCAGCGACGCGGACAGCTACCATCGCGCGCGTATCTGCATCGATTTTGCACTCGCCGAACCTCTGGATGAAAACATAATCGTAGGTTGTCAAGTCGTAGAGGCTTACAAAGGTGTCATCGAGCTTACAGATCTCGCACGTGGTGTCAATCCATGTTAGCAGCATAAGGTTGCCCACTATCTTTACGTCAAAAACGTAGACCAGCCTACCATTCTTCAGATCACGTACAAGTGTGATAGCCTTTAGGTTAGTATCGTAAACTAGTAATCTATCAAGCCTTACAAATCCTTTCTCAGTTCTATAATTATACTTTTGTATAAAAACAACCCATCGACCTCTTATGATAGCCCTGTACGCATCTCCATCGAAGGCTATCTCCCTTCTGATGATAGAGTTAGTGAAAGGGTTTAAGTATATTACCGTACCGTTACTAAAGGCGACGGCTAGCGTTGCATCATCGAGGAATCCCATGCCTATTGGTAGCGTATCGTAGGACAATCTCACGCTACTAGTAGGTTCGAAGCTAGGCATTGAAAAAGCTGTAATGGAACCGTTCGCGAAGGCTAGCACCAGCGTTTTATCACTAAAAGCTGTCGCAACAATATTGGATTCCAGCTCAAAAGTAGATACCTTTGGTTGCGCAAAGGCGAAAAACAATGTAAAAGCTACGGTTGCTAGTACCATCAGCTTCTTCATACCGTTTCGCTCTCCTTGAAGAGCAACTTAAAAGGTATTCCGTTGAGCGTCTGAACTAGAAGGCTTAGCCCTCCCCCTGCGGTTTTTGCCTCCCTAGCTAAGCGAGAAATCGCATCTCTCACTCTTATCAGCGCGGTTAGCGTATCTCTAAGAGCCGCGAGAGTTTCTTCAATTACGACGAGTTCATCCACGGCCCTGGCACTGATAACGACCTTTATTCCCATGAAGTCCACCTCGTTTATCGCCTTGATTTGCTCACCGACGAGCTTGCTCAGCATCTCCTCTAGCATTCTAACCCTCTCCGCTCTACCCTTCAGTACTGCGTACCTCTTTTCAAGGATATCTACCTTAGCTTTAAGTTGACTTATCTGCGTGTCTAAGTACTCTAGGAAGTCCTCGACGCTCGTGAATGTCAGCAAGTCATACGACATGTTGCTCAAGTTGCGATCCAGCAAGTGCTAAATATACGTAGCGGTTCGCTTCACGCACCGAACCGCCTACTCCTCTTCTGGTACGTCCTTAAAGCCCGGAGGAAGTCAATCCTTCTGAACTCAGGCCAGTAAACGTCCAGGAAGACCAACTCCGAGTAGGCGATTTGCCAAATAAGGAAGTTGCTAATCCTCAGTTCCCCGCTCGTGCGTATAACCAGGTCCGGGTACGGGTTCGGCAAGTGCGATGTTTGCAGGTACCTTTCGAAGATTTTTTCATCTATCTCCTCGATCTTTAGGACACCCTTTGAAACGTCTTCGGCGATCCTTTTCGTAGCCTCAACGATTTCCGCTCGCCCTCCGTAGGCTAGTGCTACGTTGAGAAACCTCTCATCGAAACTCTCCGTCCTTCTTTCAAGCTCTCTCACGCCTATCGCGATATCCGGTGGGAGGAGCTCTAGGAAGCCGAGAGCTTTTACCCGAACCTTCCTTTTTACAAGCTCACTTACCTCAAGCTCCCTTTTAAGGTACTCCCTGAGTATGCCCAGCAGAGTGTTTACCTCTGCTGGATCGCGCCTCATCAGGTTCTCCGTTGATAATGTGTACAGCGTCACAGTTTTCACGCCTAAGTCGTAGCACCAGTTCAGGAACTCTCTTACACGCTCAGCACCTTCTCTGTATCCCTCTTCGCACGAAACACCCCTCTCTCTAGCCCACCTTCTGTTGCCATCCAGGATCACAGCTATGTGTGAGGGTATCCTTCCTGCGCTCAACACCTCCTCCTCTAGTAGCTTCTCGTAGAACTTGTATACGCCGAGCGTTGCAGCTGTTCTTCTAACCAGTCGAGCGATTCTACGCATCTGGATCCCCGGCAACTTTTTCCTGTGACCCAACTCTACCCGGTGTGAGAGGTAGGGGGTTTGGTATTATAATAATGTCTGCTTCGCTGTGCTTCGGAGCAGTTTACATCGTATCCTTCCTGAGGTGGCTTCGAACAATAGCCGAAACGTTCAAGGGAGAGGCATGGAGCTGGTGGGTAATCGCCCTGCCGATTCTCGCGATCGTGGTTTTTGCCGTCTTCTTCTCCTCCTGGATAGGGTGGGTAATCGCCTCAGCAAGCGAGGCTAAAAAGGCTGAACTGTTGAAGCCGCTCAACGACGTTTCTCGGCGATCGAACGGGCAAACTGTAGGAGAAGGTCGTAGTCCTCTCTGACATGCCGTGTAGGCAGGACGAGCCCACGCGGCTCATAATCAAGTACGAATAGCCCGTCATAGCCTCTCTCGATAAGCCCCTTGATGATTGCAAATGCGTTGAGGCTTGCTGCACTCGTGACACGAGTTGCCCTTCCGTCCCGTGTGAAACAGACGAGCTTCACAGCGGCTAATTGCCCAAAGTTGGCTAAGGAGAGCTCGAGCATTTCGTCTGTAGTTAGACTTGGAGTTGGGGATAACGAGTATTTAAAAATCCCGCCCAGAAACTCTGACACGAGCGCTGATAACTGGGGCAGAATGTCTTTTGAAGGTTCTAAAACCACTTTTTTGGCGTATGTTGCAGCCGATTGGAAGACCCGGTTTAATGCATTAACGGTACTCTCGAAGTTCCCTTCATTAACAGGCATCACTACGTATTCTGCGCCTACCTCGTCTGCGAGTATCAAAGCTTTTTCGAAACTCTCTTCACCAACAATACCCAAACCTTCAGCGATCTTCACTGCCGCTATACTAGCCTCCGCATCAGAAAGAGGTTCTGTTACGTCGATGATACCGAGGTTTACGAGATGCTCACTACTGAGCACTAACTCCAGGGGGATGTCTAGGAGGTACCTCAGCTTCTCCGCGCACGCAGATGTCTCATCGAACACTACGCTATAGCAGATCACGTGTTTGTAACCAAAGGGGAGCCTATATCCTTTCGCACGGTCTCGGCTCTGGCACGACACGCTTATAGTGAGCCTGACGGAGGCCTAAACCCGTGGCTCTCAGCGATAGCAGTGACGCGCTCAGTATCGAGGATATATACACCGTGCTCGGAAACCCCATTAGAAGGAAAATCGTAGAGATCATTGCGGAGAGAGGGGCCGTTTCGTTCACCGAGTTGAAACGCAGCCTAAATCTGAGCGTTGGCGCGCTCTATTACAACCTGGATGGATTAAAAGACTTCATCACAAAGGATGAGAACAGGAAGTACGTTCTGACTGCAAAGGGGGTTACGCTCTACAAGGCTATGAAGGAGGGGGACGAAGCCATCAAGAGAGCGTTAGAAGAGCAAAGAAGCACTTTTAAACTCCTTGACAGTTACGTTCTCCGCTACCTCGTACCCCAGCAGCTGTTTATCCCGTTGTACAGGAACAATACTCTCAGCCTAATCGTTGCTATGGCTTGCATGACCCTAGGTCTACTCACTTCTTTATTCACGCGGCTTCCTCTTAAAATCCTGGAAGTTGAACAAGTTCCAATAAGTTCTTTTAACGAAGCGAGTTCTTTTATATTAAAACGAGGATATTTAATTTTCCTTAATTATACAATAAGTGTCTTAATACTTTTGATCGTAGTACAGCTCAGCACGAGGTTCTTAACTCGTAATAGGCCACCCCTTCTGGGGCTTTTAGCTGGCCTGCTAGTTGCACAGCTCCCCCTCTACGGCTATATGTTAGTTCAATGGATCATAACGGGATGGAGCTACCCCAACGTTCCGACTCAGACGATAGTCGCTTTAGCCGTCACATTCAGACTCTTTCAGGTGGTCAGCTTATGCTTGCTCACCGCCGCAATATCGGTCTTCTACAGGTTCAGTAGGGAACGCAGCTTCCTCATCACCTCTCTCCTGCTGTACATCAGCTTCTTTGCCAGGCACCTGCTTCCAGCATGAGCTTCGAAGGAGTTTCGCCCTACGCCTTCAGGCTGGCCTCCCTCACGCTGGAGCTCATCGAGAGGAGGAGGACTTCCCTAGAGGTGGCGTTTCAGAAGGCTCTCAACAGCGTTGGCAGAAGCGACCCCCATGCATTGAAGCTTGCCAGGAGAGCGCTGCTAAGCTTCGCTAAAGCAGACCTTTTGCTCGAGGCTAGCGGGCTTGGGAACATACCATTGAGGCGGAAATGCGCTTACAGAGTCGCATTCGCCCTGCTGGAGGAGGGCGTTTATGTGGGGCGATTAGAAGCTGGCCTATTAAGCGACCGGTTGCGCGCTCTGCTAACGCGGAGAGCGCTCGAAGAAGTGACGCATCTAGTCTCCGGCCTCCCTCCCGCGCAACGCCTAGCCGTAGAGAACTCCTTCCCACCCTGGATCATCGATGAAGTCTCAAAGCACCTCGGGTTGAGGGAGGCTGAGAAGCTCGTGAAGGCCTGCAGTAGGAGGACGATCTGGATCAGGATCAACGAGTTGAAGATAAGCCGCGGAAAAGCTCTCAGCGCTCTCCGTAGATACGCCGATTTGCGCGAAGACAAGGAGTTCCCCGAGGTTTTGGAGCTCGTCGGGGTGGAAGATCCCCCGCCCGACGTGTTGAAGATGGCTGAGAGGGGCCTCATCGTGATCCAGGATAAGGGCAGCGTCGCCGTGGCCCATGCCCTAGGCGATTCGAGGAATCTCCTCGTGATGGACGCAGCTGCAGCACCGGGGTTGAAAACATCTCTGTTGCAGCAGCTTTCCAGCAACGAAGCTGAAATCGTGGCGGTCGACGTCTCGCGACGCAGGCTAGACGAGATGAGAAAGCTGCTATCGAGGTTGGGCGTACGCAATGTACGACTGCTGCTCGCGGATTCTAGGATAGCCAAATTTACCAGGAAGTTCGATAAAATCCTTCTAGACGCACCCTGCACGAACACGGGCGCTATAGCTAGCGACCCTGCGCTCCGCCTTGTACTCTGGAAACCTGCTGGCATCGATAAGTTCCCTCTCCTTCAGAAAAGCCTTCTTACCAATACACTCGAACACCTCAAAGATGGGGGGGATCTGGTCTACTCGACCTGCTCTCTGCTCAGTAGTGAGGGTGAATCCCTCATCGAAACTCTCCCGCTTGATTGGTTGAGCTCTGAGGGGCTGTGGGGTTTGCCGGGCTATCAAAACTTTGCGTGCAGTAGTAGGGTTCGTAGATTGTTTCCGCATATCCACAGAACCACGGCTTTCTTCGTAGCTAAAATTAGACCTCATAGTTAGCATAGAGAAATAAGGTAAGAAGAAAGTAAACAAGGAAAAGAAGTTGTTAAATTACTGGCCTGAACTTTATACCGTATTCTATGATTCCACTCGACGACTGCTCCCTGAACTTCCTGAATACACCCTCGACCTCCATTCCAACCCTTACTTCGTCTGGCCTCACGTCGGTGAGTTGCGCTAGGATTCTCGCCCCGTTCTCCAGCTCGACGATAGCGATCACGTAGGGCTCCCGCCCTTCAAAACCCCTAGGTGGGTGCCTTATCACGGTGAAGATAACCACCTTCCCTCGCCTGGGCAATTCAATAGGTTCTAGCCCTTCATAGCCACAGAAGGGGCACACTAACCTGTGCGGGTAAGTGACGTTACCGCAGGAGGGGCATCGACCCCCTATCAGCCGGTACTTCCTAACCCTCTCCCTCCAAACCCTCGGGACACTCTCAGTCCAAACCATTCTACCTCACCCTTTTCAGCACGTTTACTGCGATTGTTCCAGCTACACCTCCGAAGTTCTGAGCCATACCTATTTCAGCTTCGCTAACCTGGCTAGGCCCTGCTTTACCCCTCAGCTGGAGCACAACATCGAGGATCTGGTAAACGCCGGTTGCTCCTACGGGGTGCCCCCTCGCCTTCAGCCCGCCCAACGTGTTTGTAGGAATCTTACCGCCCGGCTCCAGCTCTCCCTCAACAACTAAGCGGCTCCCCTCACCCCTTGGTGCGAAGCCCGTAACCTCAAGGGAAAGAACCCCCAGTATGGTGAAGGCGTCATGCACCTCAAGCACGTCGATGTCGTTGACTTCAACTCGTGACATCCTCATAGCGGCTTCTACAGCTCTGCGGAAGGCGGCAGCGTCGAGCGGATCCTTCCGCTCGTGTACACTTAACACGTTGGTAGCCACGGAGCTCCCGATCACCTCAACGATCTCGTCGTGAGGGTTCCTCTTGAGGAAGTCCTCGCTGCATAGTATGAGGGCGGCAGCTCCATCACCGACCGGGGCGCACTCGAGCAACCTTATCGGGTCGGCGATAAGCGGTGAGCTCATTACCTCCTCGAGGCTGACTGCGCGCCTGAACTGGGCGTAGGGGTTTGCCACAGCCATCTTGTGGCAGTGCACGGCGAACGACGCTACGTTCTCCTGCTTGACACCGTACTTCTCGAGGTACAAGCGGTACAGGAGGGCGTTCAACCCTACGAACGATGCCCCAGTGAATACAACGTACTCCTGGTCCTCAGCTGTGGCTAGCGCAGCCGTGACATCGCTTGGCAGTGCATCCGTCATTTTCTCGACGCCTACCACTGCTACGCAGTCGTACAGACCGGAGGCGACAGCTAGGTAGGCCTGGTGGAAGGCCACTCCACCGCTGGCGCAGGCAGCCTCGACTTTGCACGCTGCTACGCCGGGGATACCCGCCCACGTTGCAACCAGCGCGCCTAGGTGCTCCTGACCCTGCAGCTGTCCCGACATCATGTTGCCAACGTAGAGCGCTTCAATCTCCTTCTTGCTGATACCGGCATCCTTAACCGCCGCTAGCAGAGCCTCAACAGCGAGCTCCCTAAGCGATTTATCCCAGTGCTCCCCGATCTTCGTAGCCCCAGCCCCAATAACGTAGACTCTGCCCGCCATCTCTAAGCCACCTTCAACAGGCCTTTCTGTTTCGCGTACTGGGCGTAATCTACGTACACCTTCTTTGATAGGAGCCGTTCTAAGGAACTCTTCTTCCTCCCTACGTTCTCGGTTGTAACGAGACATATCGCATCTGACCCGGCTCCGGAGCCGAAGGAAACCACCAGTATCCTCTGCCCCGGCCTTGCGTGGTCCAAAACCCTAACGAGGCCGATCAAAGAGGCTGCGGCATAAGTGTTCCCTATCTCACCGCAGACAAGCCCGAGCTTTACTTGCTCCTCTTTGAATCCGAGCATCTGCGCTGCTCTAAGCGGAAACCTCACGTTCGGCTGGTGGAACACTACGTAATCGAAGTCGGAGGGCTTAAAGCCGGCCTCCTCCATCAGACCCTTTGCTGCTCCAACAATATGGTGGAAGTACGCTGGAGCTCCCGTGAACCTGAAAGTATGCCTTGGGAACCTCTCTCCCTCGCGCCTCCAGAAGTCGGGAGTGTCGGTTACGTAGGAGTACGCGTACTCGATGAGGGCGACGGCCGACTCGACCTCCCTGGATAGGAGGAGCGCGGCTGCACCGGCACCGGCAGTGTAATCCAACTCATCCCCCGGTCTCGCCTGAGCGTTGTCGGTTCCGACGGCAAGACCGTGCTTTATCGCCCCTCCGGCGATGAGCCCCGCGACTAGAATCGCAGCAGTCGTCCCAGCTTTGCAGGCGAACTCCATGTCTATCGCAACAACGCGCGGCGTCAAGCCCAGAGCTTCAGCGATCACAGTCGCCGAGGGTTTAACAGCGTAGGGTGGAGATTCCGAGCCAACGAGGAGCGCACCAACCTCCTCACGCTTGACATTCGCCATCTCTAAGGCCTCCCTAGCCGCTTCGCAAGCCATTGTCAGAGAATCCTCATCGAGCCCCGGCACGCTCTTTTCTCTTACAGGTTCGTCCTCACCACTCCAGATGCGCGAGATCTCCGAACCTTTAACCCTGTAAAGAGGTACGTAGGCTCCGTACCCCAGTATTCCGACGCTAGTCGTAAGCTTCATCGCCTATCGCTTGGGGTGCTGTGCAACAACTATTTGAGGGATGCGCGTCGGTCAGAGTTACGGTATGGAGGAACTGAAGCCCCTCTCGTTCAGGCTAAGGTATTACCCGGTGGTACTGGTATCTCTCGTAACCCTAATTGCGGTGGGGGCAAGCCTACCCGTCCCTGAACCATTATTACAGGAAGTCTACACACAGTATCTCGAGCGCGTGAAAGAGCTTAGGAGCCTACTAATTAACGCGACGATGCGCGAGAAGGTAGTGTACCAGTTCTTCTTCAGCAGCGTGGGCAGCGTCCTCGCTTCGGCTACACCAGTAGTAGGCCCCTTCTTCACGGCTTACACCTTAACCTCCGTAGGCGTAGGTGTGCGGGCAGTCGCTGCTGCGGAATCAGGGACACCGCTTTACCTGCTACTCGCCACGCTCCTTGACCCCTCAGTCTGGATCCTCCTTCTAGCGTACACGGTGGCCGTAGTCGAGAGCGCCTATCTCACGCAGGTTATCACGCGGAGGAATCGACTCTGGTTTGAGCTAACCTTTGCTATGCTAGCTTTAGCGGCAACCTTAGCCCTGATCTCGGCTACGCTAACTGTGGTGCTCGCCACCTTATAGGCGCCGGCTTCGACCGTTAGAGTCTACAAAGAGGGTCTTTAAATAAAGTAAATTTTCCTCCCTTTCACGGGAGCCTGGATGCTCGAGGAGTACGGGATAAAGACTCTAGATGACGTAGAGGTGGCAGATAAATGGACCTTCGTTAGGGTGGATGTAAACTCGCCGATAGATCCTGCGTCGAAGAAGATACTTGACGATAGCAGAATCCGTGAGCACGCGGAGCACACGATCAAGGAGCTGGTTACGAGGAGAGCGAAAGTCGTCATAATCGCCCACCAGGGACGCAAGGGCGACCCCGATTTCACCAGCCTCAGGGAGCACGCGGAAGTTATGGCAAAGATCCTGGGCGTTAAGGTCCACTTCGTGGACGACATCTTCGGCGATAAAGCGCGCCGAGCGATCGAAGCCCTTAGGGAGGGCGAAGTGCTCGTTTTAGAGAACGTTAGGATGTGGGACGGCGAGACTAAGAGCGCAAAGGCCGAGGATCATGCGAAATCGGAGCTTGTGCGCAATCTCGCTCCTTACGTGGACATCTTCGTGGTTGACGCATTCGCAGCCGCGCATAGGGCTCACGCCTCCCTCGTCGGCTTCATGCCTGTCGCAAAGCACGTAGTAGCTGGCAGAGTGATGGAGAGAGAGCTGCGAGCCTTAGCTAAGGTGAGGGCGAAGCCGGAGAGGCCTTGCGTATATGTTCTTGGGGGCGCGAAGGCCGAGGATGCCGCCGACATATCCGAGGCTGTTCTCGGCCAGGGTATTGCAGACTACGTGCTCACAGGAGGTCTTGTAGCAAACCTCTTCTTAGCGGCCAAGGGCTACAACTTAGGCGCTCCCAACGTTAAGGTTTTAGAAGATAAGGGTTTCATGCCGCTTTTGCCTCGCTTCAAAGAGGCCCTTAACAAGTTTGGTGAGAAAATCATACTGCCCGTTGATTTAGCGATCGATGTTAACGGTAAGAGGGAGGAGATCAGCCTCGAGAAACTTCCTACAAGCCACCTGATAAAGGATGTTGGTTCCGAAACGCTCAAGATCTACGAAAAGGTGATAAAGGGGGCTAAGAGTATCGTAATGAACGGCCCGCTCGGCATTTTCGAGGTTGACGAGTTTGCCACGGGAACACGTAGGGTGTTCGAGGCCATAGCTGTCTCGAAAGCTTTCAGCGTCATAGGTGGAGGGCACACCATTGCTGCTGCCGCGAAACTAGGCTTCACTGACAAAGTGTCCCACGTCAGTACCGGCGGCGGAGCTCTAATGGAGTTCCTGAGCAAGGGTACACTGCCCGTAGTAGAGGAGCTCAAGAGGTTCAGCAAGTAAAGGGGACGGATCTCTATAGGAAAATTTATTTCCCCTTTATCCCCGTATTCTCTAATGAAGGAGTGGAGTTTTCACGAGTTTAAGCGCATACCCCGGGCAAACCACCTGATCGTAGGGATGCCCGATGTTGGCCTCGTCGGCCTAATCGCTTTAACACATATCGTGCGATCGCTGAACGCCGAGATTATGGCCTACATTGATTCTCCCCACCTCCCTCCCGTGATAATGTACCATGAGGGACGCCCCTACCCTGTCATGAGAATCCACCACTACTCGCTGGATAGCAACGGCTACCTCATGCTTGTCAGCGATGTACTCATGAACGTAAGGGGTATGCGATCCTTCGCGCAGATGCTCATTGAGTGGGCCCAGAGCAAGGGCATCGAAAGGGTGTTCCTGCTGGGAGGCGTGCCAACGCCGCAGCGTATGAACTTGGATAAGCCAGCTGTGTACGCAGCCGGTGTGACGGAGAGCGACATCGAAATTATCGAGAGAGCTGGTGTGCAGTTGTTCAAGGAGGGCTTCGTGAGCGGCCCATACGCCATGATATTGAAGGAATGCTTCGTTAGGTCGGTTAAGGGCATTGCTCTGATGGCGGAGTCATTCCTCAATTACCCCGACCCGGGAGCTGCAGCGGCTGTGGTCTCCACGCTAGCCCCTCTGGCTGGCTTAAGGATCGACGTGGAGCCGCTACTCAAGCAGGAGGAGGAGATTAGAGTTAGGCTGCGCGAGACCATGAGGAGGACGATGGAAGCCATGAGGGCAAGCGGAAAAACCTATGAGTACGCTGTCCCGGCTATGTACATATAGCGTGGGGTGGTTGCTATGGAAGAGTGGTTTGAAAGGGAGATGAGGGAGCTGAGGAGGGAGATTAGAAGATTCATCAAAGAGTTTGAAAACCTCTTCGAACCGGTTTTCGATATTGAACGGGGGGAGGTAGAGCCTTTGCATGAGGTGCATGATGCTGGTGACAAAGTGATCATCAGGGTTGATCTTCCGAAAGCGGCTAAGGAGAGCGTTGAAGTTCTAAGGATGGGGAACCGGTTGCTCGTGAGAGCTAAGATGAGGGAGCCCGTAAGGCTGTGCGACGTCCCCTTCTACGCTAGATGCGAAGTTTCAGGCTACAAGCTTGAGCTTGAACTCCCGCCCGACGCGAACCCTGAGGAGATCACAGCCTCATTCAAAGCTGGCTTCCTCGAGATAATTGTTCCCAAGCAAAAGGTTTACAGAGTTAAGGTAGAGTAGCTACAGAGCACGCAGTGTTTTTATCAGTTCTTCGACGCTTTCCACCATGCAGACCGCCAGGGGGATGTTCTCCCTCCTGGCTATTTCAACCGCCAGCCTATCAACCTTCTTTACCCCATGCATAACCACTAAAGCAGGCTTTAACCCGCCCATCCCGGCTTGCATAGCCTTAACGGCTACAATCGGGCTTCTCCCTAAGGTAACTCCCGTGAAGATTGCGGCTCTCTGCGTTGTAGCGCCGTAAAGCCTGATGTATTCAACAGCTGGAACCTCTACTACAAGCTTCACACTATCCACCACAGTGTAGCCTAGAAGAAGCTCTTTCCCAGTTCCGACTATGAGCTCAGCTCCTATCCTCTCGCAGAAGTCCTTGGAGGCTATTGGTTCATCGAATTCCCTCATATCGAGAACAGCTTCCCTAAGCTTAGAGGAACCAATCATGAGGAGAGATAAGCTGCGTAAAGTGGGTGCCCCCCTCCTCTCATCGATTTCGATTAAACCGGATACGAACCTCTTCAGAAACCTTGTGCCAGGGGATCTTCTACGGCCGCTCTCGTAATCGCTGAGTACGGATGAGGAAACGCCCATGATCTCCGCCAACTCGGTCTGCGTCACTCGGAACTGCTCGCGCCACTTACGCATCGATTTACCGGGTGAGGGCGACAGTACAACATCACCGATGATCCTTGCTGCAACCTCCTTCCAGGCTTCCAGGCTCACGGGAGCATCTTCCAGCAGCAGCTATTTAAGGGGTGCGCATCTCAAAATGTTCGGGCCGTTGTGATGATGCTCGAAAGGTATGAAGAATGATGCTCCCGGGCAAGTCTGATGGCCCAACGGGTTTAGCAATCGCTTCCTGGTGATTTAGTGACAAAGTTTTAATGCCCGCTTTCCGGGAGAGGCACGATGAAATACAGACTAGCCATTAACGGGTTTGGAAGAATAGGGAGGCTGTTCTTCCGCGCGGCGTTGAAAAACCCGAAGTTCTTCGACACGTATGAGGTCGTAGCCATAAACGACATCGGTTCCCCGAAGATGCTCGCATACTTGCTGAAGTACGACTCAACTTTTGGAAAGCTTCCAAACGAAGTTGAGGCAAAAGATAATAAGATCATCGTCGATGGTAAAGAGCTTCTCGTCCTTAATGAGCCGAACCCCGAAAAGCTACCTTGGAAGGACTTAGGCATCGATGTTGCGATGGAGTCTACCGGTAGGTTCACGGACAGAGAGAAAGCGGCTCTTCACATCAAAGCTGGAGCAAAGAAGGTGCTTGTGACAGCGCCCTCCAAGGGTGCAGACGTGACGATCGTTATGGGCGTAAACCACGACATGTATGATCCGAAGAAGCACGAGGTTATCTCCAATGCTTCCTGCACTACTAACTGCCTTGCCCCGGTAGCTTACGTGCTCCTAAAGAAGTTCGGGGTGCAGTGGGGCTTCATGACCACTGTTCACGCGTATACTAACGACCAGCGCGTGCTCGACTTAATACATCCCGAGGACTTCAGGAGAGCGAGGGCAGCCGCTATGAACATCATCCCAACGACTACTGGTGCTGCTAGGGCCATCCACCTGGTCATACCAGAGCTAAAGGGCAAGATGGATGGCATGGCGATGCGAGTACCAGTGCCAAACGTGTCCGTCGTCGACCTCGTGGCCCTCCTCGACAAGGAGGTCACAAAGGAGGAAATGGATGCTGCCTTCAAAGAGGCCTCGGAAACCTACCTGAAGGGGATCCTCGAGTACGTGGATGAACCGATAGTCTCCTCCGACATACTGGGCAACCCTCACTCCGCGATCTACGACGCTCAGGCGAGCATGGTGCTCGGCGGCAAGAGCAACAAGGTGAAGGCTATCGCCTGGTACGACAACGAGTGGGGCTTCAGCTGCAGGCTCGTAGACTTACTGCTCCACATAGCTAGCAAAGGTATCTAAAGCGCACTCTAAATCAACTCCCACCTACTTTTTGTATACGGTTTCCCCTGTTGCTAGATTCTTCACCATTACAACTCGATGAAAAGGAACGTAGACCAGTTTAGCTCCGAGGCGTACCTCGAAACCTCTTAGGTACACTTTTTCTACCGCGCTTCCACGTACTGTCTCAACACCGCAACAAGACCCACGGGAAGTAAACGAGATTACGAAATCGTCAGCGTTAATGTTAGGGTTCCAGCGGAGCCCGAGGAGCAGGTTTCTAAGCGGGTTTGCCCTCGACAATTTCTATCCTCCTCCTGTACACGGTCTCGAGCATTGCTTTAAACCGTCTTTTCCTCCTCAAATTCCTTAAAGCTTGCCTTGCATCATCAACCGCGATCAGTAGGCTATAGCCGCGCTCTTCTACTCTACGTGCATCGACGTTCAAGAACTCTTTAACCGCCCACTTCACCTCATCGCAATCCGCTTCCACTTTAACACTTCTACAATCGACGGGGCACCCTGCGCAGAAGCGCCCATCGATGAAGTCGAGCCCTGCACATGGTATTCGATTGCCAGTCCTCAGGTACACGTTAAGCGTGTTAGCGCAGCATGCACTGTAAAGCGGAATAATCCCAAGAGTTTTCGCCTCCTCTGCAAGCCTCCTCTTAACGTCATTCATGGGTACGCTAAGCTGAGCCCTGCCTTCGGGCGGACGCCTGAGCCTGGACAGTATTCGATCTACGTCAATCCCCGATTTTTTCAGCCTCACAATGGTGCTCGCTGTAACTCTAAGGCTGCCCAACACGGTGGCAACCGCCCCCCGCTTTTTCGCCTCCCGCATCACCTCGATAACCTCCTCCTCTAGGCCTGGGATCAGTGGGCGCAGGAAAAGCATCGGGAAGAGCCTCGCCTTCCGTAGGATGAAGATGGATTCAAGCCTACTCTCCGGGTTAGGCGCAGCGGGCTCAAGTTTGCTCCAGTTCTTTAGAGCGATTATCGTCACCAACGGGTTTATGGGAGCCCCCGAGACTCCGCCAAGCCTCTGGGCCACTTCCTCGCTCACCACGGCCTTCGTCGATAGCTGGAGAGGGTTGTGCAAGTGCCTGGCGAAGGCCTCCACGTACTCGAGAGTCCTCCACGCACCAACTGGGTGCAGAGGTTCGCCGAGGCTACCCAATGCAATGTATGTTCCGTGTAGGCCGGGGAGGAAGAAGGGGTTGGAAACTAGGGCCAAGACCATCTCCTCCCCGCTCAAAGCGTAGGGCTGAGCCCGCGCGAAGCTCACCCCCATGTCGGGTAGGTAGCAGTAAACGCATTGGAACGTACACCCCAAAACGCTGTGCACTGTAGCCCCGCAGTGAACGGGGTACTTCTTTGCGTGGTAGTCGCTTCTCGCTCTTTCAGACCTCTCGTAGCCCAGCTTACTGGAGAGCTCCTCCTCCAACTTCATCTTGTCGTAGAGAAGGTTGCGGATCGAAAGCTTAACAGTGCTCAAGCCAAAAGCACCGGATTAGTAGCCGGGCCTCTGAGACAGCCTCACCGGAATCATCATTGGAGCTCGGGGGTACCCCTCCAGCTTTTCCTCCAACTCCTGTACCAGCTTATCGAGCCCCATCTCCTCTATCCCGCCGGATCGCCTTCGGACGTTCAGCACTCCTTTTTCAACTTCCTTCGCCCCGACTACGACGATGTAAGGGATCCACTTAACTTCAGCATCCCTAATCTTCTTTGATAGACTCTCGTCCCTATCGTCGACGTCGGCCCGTATCGCAAGCGAGTTCAGCTTCTCTGCAACTTCGAGTGCGTAC
>Ga0209394_1000704_pt1 | contig 24018 bp, 24 predicted proteins | sample JNZ201metaG_FD_184122 | JGI IMG/M metagenome (GOLD analysis project Ga0209394, IMG submission 184122) | Hot spring microbial communities from Jinze hot spring, China to study Microbial Dark Matter (Phase II) - JNZ 20120812A (SPAdes) (version 3) ... | reverse complement strand
CTAATTTGACTATTAAACTTGTTTTCTCTTCGTCATCTGTTTTAAAGCTAACCAAGCTGATAAAAGGTAGCCAATCTACTACCGATAAGGACCTTTCAGGAAGCATATTCGTATTCTGGTATACAGATGATGTGTTTACACAAAGGCTTAGAAAAGACCTCGAAAGAATAAAAGATAGCTTGGGGCAGAAGGAAATAGAAGAGAAGTTAAAAAAGCTATGGCAAAAACAAGTGCCTGCTATGGCAGATATGGATACATTCAGAGAGTATCAGTTAAGTTTTCTTGAACACGAACTTACTGAATCTCAAAAGAAGGCATACAGAAGAATACTTGCACAAGATATTACAGCCATTGAGGGACCTCCTGGCACTGGCAAAACACAACTTATAGCTACTTATTGTATGGATATGCTAATACATGGTAAAAACGTTATACTAACAAGCACAAACAACAAAGCAGTTGATAATATAGTCAATAAGTTAGAAAAATTTGATGAATATATGTCAAACAAACTCTTAACTGGTAGGTATTTAAAAGGATATATGAAATATACATCTGGAAGTGTGCTTGCGGAATACATAGAAAAGGAAATTTTATCTGCACAACATACTCAAGAGGAGGTAAAACAAAACATAAAAATTCTTGAAGAGCAAATCGCAAAACTAAAGAGCATTATTTACAACATAAATAGACTCACTTCGCTAAAGGAATTTATAGAAAAGATTATCAATGATATGGCATTAACGAGAGAGAATATAAACCTTTTGAGCAAAGAGCTGTTCTTATCCACAAACAAGGCTGACATTTTTAATAAGGATAATCTTCTTACCTTTTCTAAGCTATTTCTTAGGCTCAATAGATACTATGCGTATTTGCCAGTAATATCCTTCTTTATAAAAAGGTCTTTCTTCTCCTATGCATCAGAAAAGGGAATAAAAGTATTAGGCCAAAGTGATGCTAAATATCTTTCCTGTAGGGATATTTATACAAGAAATATGAAAATTTACGAACGGCTTAATGAATTTTTAGAGTTTAAAGATAAACTTGAGGACCAAGAACAAGAAAAGGCAAAAATAACTTCTGAAATGGAAATACTCAATGCGGAGATAAATAAGTTATGTGTAGAGCTTGGGTTATCAGAGGATGAGTGTCTGAAAGAGGCAAAGAAACTTCTGTTAATAAGAACAAAGGAGTTAAATTATTGGAAATTGCAAGCTGACAAAGAATTTAAGGAGAAATTAATGAACGCTATAACAGAGATAGAAAAAGAAAGGCTATGGTCATACACAGACCAGATTCTTAAGATAAGTCCTATTATAGCTGTTACTGCCCTATCCTCTCCAAAGGTTGCACCGCCAAAGGTGGATTTGTTTGATACCGCAATTGTGGATGAAGGTGGTCAGACGCTTTTTGTTTACACCCTTCCTGTTTATCTGCGCGCAAAAAAGTTCGTAATAGTGGGAGACAAACACCAGCTTGGTCCTGTAATATCTTATGGTGGCAATAAAATTGACAAAATTTGTAGTGGTTTACCTACTCATCTGCATTTTACCAAATCTGCTACAGATACAATAGAATACATAGACGATACAAAAGACGAAGAAAGAAGACTTAGAGAGCATTTTAGGTGTCATAGGGACATTATAGAATTTTGTGATGTATTGTGCGAATATAATTTGGATATTAAAACAAGAACTGAGACTTATGGGTTCATTGAAAGCCTACCAGAGGAACTAAAGCACTTTTTTGAAAAGGCTGTTACATTTGTAAATATTGAAGGAAATGAAGAAAAAGATACTTTTGGAAGCAAGAAAAATAGGAAAGAAGCAGAATTTATCGTTAGCTTATTAAGAAAACTTAAAGATTACATACCAGCATCTGACTTAGGTATCATAACTCCTTACAGAGCTCAAAGTGAATATATAAGAACTATGCTAAGGGATTTTAATAATAAACCTCAAGTTGGAACAGTTCATGTTCTTCAAGGAGATGAACGAGATATAGTTATCATTAGTGCTGTTTGCACTAGCGGAAAAACTCTTAAAACAAGCAGACTTCTAAACAACAAAAACCTCATTAACGTAGCGGTATCAAGAGCAAGAAAACATCTTATACTTGTTGGTAAGAGAAACGCTTTTGAAGAAATAAGAAGGGAAGACTCTCCAATAGCTATGCTATATAGATATGTGTTGGATAGAGGTAAGTTAATAGATTAATATGGCTTTTTATTCAACATGCTATCTACCCCACCCTCAACGCCCGCTCTCTAAAAGCCCTCCTCTCACGAACTCCAAAACTCTCTCCTTTATGCCCTCTGCATCTATGCTTACAAGGTTTCTCAGTAGGTTTTGGTTTCCATGCTCCACAAAGAGGTCATGAATGCCTATGTTAAGGACTCTTTTAGTGTAGCCCCTCTTTGCCAGCCACTCAAGCACTACTGAGGCAAAGCCACCAATAAGCACGTTATCTTCTAACGTCACAAAAAGGTCATATCTGCTGGCCAAATCTTCCAGAAGCTCCTCTTTACATAATCAGTTGGATAACAAGAAGGAGCGAAAACCTCACAAGGCTCTATGAGAAAAACACTGCGGTTATGGAGGTACTTAGATTGGGAAGCTCGTAAGATTCCTCATAGCCTGTGCCTTGTGTGTAGCTTTTGCCTTTTTGCTCTATCTACTTCTGTTTTAGGAGCATATATTAGAAGCTAATGGTGTATGGCATAGAGGACTTCATGGAGTTACTTGGAATCAAACGGGACTTTGAGACCTTTTTATCTGAGAAAGGTCTTGAAAACTCAAAGGAAGCTCTTTTAAAGTTTCTGCAGGAAAGGGGTCTACTTGAGGCTTATGAAAAATGGGTAGTTGAGAGGGAAAGAGTAAACCTCGTGGAAAGGTATATAAACCTTGAGGACTGGGAAGTTAGAGAAAACAGCAACATGACCTATTCCCTTCAGGGGCTAAATTTCTACATAACTTCTCAAGTTAGCAGAACCTATTGGCTTGAAAGGATTTATCCAAGGAAGATAAAGGAAGCACATCTAAGAGGTGATTTCCACATCCATGACCTTCAAGTTCTCAGCGTGTACTGTGTTGGATGGGACCTCTGGGACCTTTTGCTCAATGGCTTTAGGGGTGTTCCTGGCAAGATAGAAAGCAGACCTCCCAAGCACTTCACCTCAGCTCTCGGTCAGGTGGTAAACTTTCTTTATACGCTTCAGGGGGAATCCGCGGGGGCTCAGGCTTTTTCCAACTTTGATACTCTGCTCGCCCCTTTCATAAGGTATGATAGGCTCAGTTACGAACAGGTAAAGCAGGCAATTCAGGAGTTTGTTTACAATCTAAACATTCCCACAAGAACAGGCTTTCAAGCCCCCTTTACCAACCTCACCTTTGATCTCAAGGTCTCTCCCATATATAAGGATCAAGCTGTTCTTATAGGAGGTGAATTAAAGGATGTGGTCTACGGGGAGTTTCAGGAGGAGATAGATATGTTGAATAGAGCCTTCTTTGAGGTTATGGTTGAGGGAGATGCCAAAGGTAGAGTCTTTACCTTCCCCATACCTACCTATAACATAACCCGTGATTTTGAGTGGGATGACGTAAAATATGACGGACTCTGGAAGATGACCGCAAAGTACGGTATTCCTTACTTTGCAAACTTTGTTAACTCCGAGATGAAGCCTGAAGATATAAGAAGCATGTGCTGTAGACTAAGGCTTGACCTCAGTAGGCTTGAGAGAAAAGGTGGTAGCTTTTTTGGGGCAAACCCCCTCACGGGTTCTATAGGTGTGGTTACTATAAACATGCCCAGATTAGCCTACTTGTCAAAGTCCGAAGAGGAATTTTTTCAAAGGCTTTCTGAGCTCATGGACCTTGCCATGGAAAGCCTCGAGATAAAGAGAGAAGTGCTTGAAGAACTAACAGAGAAAGGGCTATACCCATACTCAAGGTTTTATCTGAGGGATATAAAGTCAAGGTTTGGTCGATACTGGAAAAATCATTTCTCTACCATAGGGCTTGTTGGTATGAACGAGGCATGCCTTAACCTTTTTGGTGTTTCCATAGCGGAGCCAGAGGGTAGGGATTTTGCCATAAGGGTCCTTGATTTCATGAGAGGTAGGCTTCTTGAGTTTCAGAAGAAGACGGGCAACAATTACAACCTTGAGGCTACTCCTGCCGAATCTACCGCCTACAGACTTGCCAAACTTGATAAAAGGTTTTTCCCAGATATATTGGTAGCAAACGAGGATAATTATAGAAAGGGAGCAGAACCTTTCTACACAAACTCCACGCAGCTGCCCGTTAACTATACAGATGACCCATTCCTTGTGCTTGAACATCAGGAAGAGCTTCAAATAAGATACACAGGGGGAACTGTAATACATTTCTTTGTAGGAGAGAGGATAGAAGACACAGAAGCTCTAAAAAACTTTGTAAGAAAGGTATGTGAAAGGTATAGAATACCTTACTTTACCATAACACCAACCTTCAGCGTCTGTCCGAATCATGGCTACCTTTCTGGGGAATACGAAAGCTGTCCATACTGTGGCTCAAAAACAGAAGTTTATTCAAGGGTTGTGGGCTACTTGAGACCTGTCCATCAATGGAACGAGGGTAAAAGGGAGGAGTTTAGGCTAAGAAAGACCTTTAGGAAGGAGCTTATAGGATGAAAGAGGTGGCGGGCGTATCTTTGGCTTCAGAGCCCCCTCTTTGTCTTTTTAGAGTTGGTGGTTTTCAGAAGTTTACACTTATAGACTTCCCTGGAAAGCCAGCCTGTATAGTCTTTACGCAAGGCTGTAATTTTAGATGTAGATACTGCTACAATGTGGAGCTTGTTTTGCCTGAAAGGTTTAGCCCTACCATTCCCATCGAAGAGGTGTTTTCCTTCCTTGAGGAGAGAAGGGGGTTTTTAGAAGGCGTGGTTATAACTGGTGGTGAGCCAACAATTCAGAAGGGGCTTGATGGGTTCGTAGAAAGGGTCAAGGAAATGGGATATGCGGTGAAGCTGGATACCAACGGAAGCCTACCCCATGTTCTGAGGAAGTTGTTGGAAAGAGGGCTTTTAGATTACGTAGCTATGGATGTGAAGGCACCTCTTGAGAAGTATGAAGAGGTTTGTGGTGTCAAGGTTGATGTGAGCAAGATAGCTGAAAGTATAGAGATCATAAAGACTTCTGGAATAGACCACGAATTCAGAACCACTGTTGTGAAAGGACAACTCAACTGGGAAGATATACTGAAAATAGCAGAGCTTTTGAAAGGTTCAAAGAGGTATTACCTGCAGAAGTTCATACCCGGCAAAACCCTTGACCCTTCCTTTTCCAAAAGGACCACATACTCCAATGAGGAATTTTCCAGCATGGTAAATAGCATAAAACAACACTTTCAAGAATGTTCTTTTAGATGACCACTCCACCCCTTACAAACTCTAACACCCTATTCCCTATACTCTCTGCATCTATGCCTACAAGGTTTCTCAGTAGGTTTTGGTTTCCATGCTCTATGAACCTGTCGGGAATGCCCAGGGTGAGAACCCTTTTGCTGTAGCCCCTCTTTGCCAGCCATTCAAGCACCCCAGAGCCAAAGCCACCCATGAGCACATTGTCCTCCACCGTCACGAATAGCTCATACTTAGAAGAAAGCTCCTCCAAAAGCTCTGTGTCCATAGGCTTTACAAACCTTGCGTTTACTACCGCAAAGTCAAGACCCTCTTTTAGAAGCTCTTCAGAAGCCTTAAGAGCTTGATAAACCGTATAGCCCACTCCCAATATCACACCATCCCTTCCCTCTTTTAGCACCTCCCAGCTTCCCACATTTATAAGCCTAAAGCCCTCCGTAGGCACGCCGTAGGCTGGACCTCTTGGATACCTTATGGCAAAGGGTCCCTTGTGGTGTAGTGCGGTATATAGTAGGTCTCTTAGCTCTTGCTCATCTTTCGGTGCGGATACCACCATGTTAGGAATGCACCTAAGGTATGAGAGGTCAAAAACTCCGTGGTGTGTTGGTCCATCATCACCCACAAGACCGCCCCTGTCTATGGCAAAAACCACATGCAAGTTTTGAAGTGCTATGTCGTGTATAACTTGGTCGTATGCCCTTTGGAGAAAGGTAGAATAGTAGCAGGCTACAGGCTTGAGACCTCCTGCCGCAAGACCACCTGCAAAGGTGCAGGCATGTTGCTCCGCAATACCCACATCAAAAAACCTCTCGGGAAACCTTTGGCTAAACTCCACAAGACCAGAGCCTTCTTTCATGGCAGGTGTTATCACCACTATGTTTGGGTCTTGTTCTGCAAGCTCCACTATAGCTTTGCCAAAGACGGAAGTCCAAGTGGGTGGTGAGGGTTTTTTTATAAACTCCCCAGACTCTCTTTTGTAGGGTGCAACACCGTGCCACGTAACTGGGTCGTTTTCTGCTGGCTTGTAGCCTTTGCCTTTTTTGGTATACACATGCAAGAGGACGGGTCCTTCTATATGCTTTATGTTCTCAAGGGTTTTCTCAAGGGCAGGTAGGTCATGTCCGTTTACTGGACCTATATAGTTAAAACCAAGCTCCTCAAAGAGGACTCCAGGAGATAAAAGACCCTTTAGAAACTCCTCTGTGAGCTTCATGACTCTGAGTGCAGGACTTCCCAAATGTTCAAGGAGATACTTTACCTTTTGTCTTGTCTCTTGCACGAAGTGACCGCTGAGTATCTTGCTAAGGTAAGTGGATATGGCACCTACGTTGGGAGAGATGGACATTTCGTTGTCGTTGAGGATAACTATAAACTTGTTGGGTCTTAGATGTCCTGCGTTGTTTAGTGCTTCAAAAGCCATGCCTGCGGTCATTGCACCATCACCGATCACCGCCACCACATAACGGCCTTGCTCACCCAAGAGGTCAAAGGCTTTCCTAAAGCCAAGCGCAGCGGATATGGAAGTGGAGCTATGCCCTGCACCAAAGGCATCAAAGGGACTTTCTTCCCTTCTTAGAAAACCAGATATGCCTCCGTATTGTCTAAGGGTTGGGAATAGCTCCTTTCTGTCTGTGAGTATCTTCCAAGGATATGCCTGATGTCCTATGTCCCAGACTATAACATCCTTGGGTGGTTCAAAGACCCTCAAAAGTGCTATGGTTAACTCTACAACACCAAGCCCCGGTGCCACATGACCTCCATTTTTTGCGGTAACCTCTATAAGGTAGTCTCTTACCTCTTCCGCAAGCTTTTCAAGCTCTGTATAGTCATACTTCTTTAGGTCTATAGGACCGCCATAATCTCCCAGCAGTTCATACCTTTCCAGCATGCTTTATAAAGCTATGCTTTCCTTTTTACCTTTCAAGGGAGATCAGGAGAAAAATACCAGCCTAAGCATCCATCCTGTAAAGAACTGGAAAAAGGTAAGTAATAATCCCAACACAGGAAGCAAAGCTAACTTCTTGCCAGCGGTTTCTCCCTTAAACCAAAAGACCACAAAGGTTAGCACAGAAAGGACAAACAGAAATACCCCGTTCCACTTGTGAGGAAATTCCCATATAAAAGGCACCTTTGACTGCACCAAAGGAACGTTTGAAATACCAAATCCAAATACCACAGAAAGCAAGGCAAACACTATAAGGACTACGTTCAAGTAGAGTGCATACTTCATCATACCTCTTAACTTTAGCAAACTAACTATGTAGAGGGCAAACACACCAAGAGCTAATAATACCGTTGGATACGCAAAGAGAGGATGCAGAACCATCAAACTACCTCCAGCTTTTTATCCAATTCTATTATACTCCTGTAGAGGTCATTAAGTATGTCCGCATAGTCCTCTTTGCCCTCCTCCACCTTGTCCATAAGCTCTTCAAGCCTTCTGGTAAACTCCTCTCTAAGAAACTCGTGCACTTCCTCCCTGCTCTGCAGGTAGCTGTATACTTCTTTTCCGAGTTTGGTAGGAATGAGAAAGCCCTTGTTTTCTATCACATAGCCCCTCTCTATGAGTTTTTCCACTACGCTTGCATAAGTGGAAGGTCTGCCTATTCCCCTTCTTTTCATCTCCTGCACCAACTCTCCATGAGTGTATAGATAAGCCTTTGGCTGTGAAAGGAGCTTTTTCCTTTCAGAGACATCCACAGAGCCTAATATGGGTTTGTAAACCTCTAAGGGTATTAACCTGTTCCAGCCATCTTCAAGCACTTCAACGGGCACTTCAATTTCCTTTTCCCTTCCATCTGCAAGGATGTGGAGCTTATACACTCTTAACTTTACTGGTTTCATCTGGCTTGCCATAAACTGCCTAAAGATAAGCTCGTAAAGCAGTATGTGTTCTCTGGTTAGACCTTCCGCTTGACCGCTCAGAAATAGAGCTCTTAGCTCCTCTGGGTCTATGCCTTTTGTGGGTCTTATACACTCATGAGCTCCACCCTCTCCCCATACCCTCGCATGGAAGTATTCCTCTCCAAACTCTTCCCTTATGTATTCCTTAGCCAAGCCTATACCGTAGTCAGAGACCCTTGTGGAGTCCGTCCTGTGGTAGGTTATGTATCCCAGCTCAAAAAGGGTTTGAGCAAGGCTCATAGTCTTTGGCAGAGACCACCTGTAGATATCGCTGGCAGACTTGAGCATCGTGTCTGTGCTAAAGGGTGGTGGTGGATTTCTGAGCTCTTGTCTTTCTTCTATTAGCTCAACCCTTATCTGCGAAAGCATGGAATAAAAGGTATATGCCTCCTCCTTGCTTTCAAAACTCCAATCCACTCTTAGCCTTCCTCCATCGTCCAATGGAACCACGACCTTGTAGACCTTCTGCCTGTATTCCCTCTCTCTCCGTATTATCCAGCCAAGGACTGGCGTTTGAACCCTTCCAGCTGAAAGCCAATGCTTTCCAAAGGCATTTTGCAAGAGCTTAGAAAACTCAAAGCCTACCCATCTGTCCGCCACCCTTCTGAGTATTTGTGCCTTTACGAGGTTAAGGTCAAAGTCCCTACTTTCCCTTATGGCTTTCCTTATAGCCTTTTTCGTAACTTCGTGAAACTCCATCCTCCTTATGTTAGAGTTATACGCCCTTAGCATTAGTGCGATATCCCATCCTATCTTCTCACCCTCTGTGTCTGGGTCTGTGGCTATTAGAACCTCTTGAGCCTCCATCGCCATACGCCTTAGGCTTTCAATTATCCTCTCTTTGCCTTCAATAGCTTCATACACAGGCACAGGCTTCCCATCCATATAAACGCCATGAAAGCCCTCTTCCTTGCTTAGGTCAAGCACATGCCCAAGGCTTGCAGTTATCATTATGTATCTGTCTTCTGCAGAGGTCTCCATAAGCTCGTGGTCTCCCACACGCCTTCTTACCGCTTTACCAAAGAAGTTAGCAATAGTCTTTGCCTTATTGGGAGACTCCACCACTATAAGCACAGGTTTTAAAAGCTCCTTGCTCTCTGGCTTTTCCTCACCCACAAGAAACTTTCTTATCTTCTCTCTGTCTGTGTCTACCTCTTTTATAAGACCTTTGACCTCTTCTTCTCTAAAAGCCTTAAACTCTATCTCCTCGTTGAACCATTTTATCTTCCTTATAAGATGCCTAAAAGCCCTCTTGTCATCCACAAGCACGAGGCTTATGCCCTTGCTTATGCCACCTGCAAACATACGGGAAGTCCTTCCACTTGCCTGCAGATAGCCCGTAGCGTCAGAAACTATTATCTGGTAGCCTTCTTCTGTCTTCCTTAGAGTTATCTCCTCCGAGGCTTGGATTAGCTCAAGCACCTCTTCTTCCAAAAGAAAGCCACTCACATCCTCTCTAAGTTTGTCTATCTTCTCCACAAGCTCAGGCTTATCCTTTAGAAAGTCTTCACTAAGATACTGATACCTCCTTAGGCTTTCAAGCCACTTGTCCACTTCCTTAAGTCTATTAGGCATTCTTTTGGCTATAAGCCCCCGTAAAGACATAAGAGCCCAAAGGATATGAGAAAGGTTTTTCTCAAACTTCAAGGATATCACTATCTTAGGAACACCATAAAAGAGTGCATACCTTATCACGTGAGGCAAGTCTATACCCCTCGCAAGAGGATTTCTGTATGACGCTATACCCACCAAAAGGTCTATCCTACCCTCCTCGTAGTCTCTTAACACTTCTTCGTCCATCTTTTCGTAAGAAACCGCCCTTATACCCCTTTCTTGCAGGTATGACACAAGCTCATCCACAAACTCCTTCTTTCTATCCGAGGAAACAAAGAGCAGTCCACCCTTTCCCAAAAGTTTTATCCATTCTTCTATAGGCTTTGTCTCAATGTCCTCATATAGGTCTACCACGTTTCTTAGGTAAAAGGTGGGAGTTCCCACCTCAAAACCAAGCAGTTCTCTAAAGAGTTTTATCCTGTTTGAGCGAGGATTGGAAGTGGCAGAGGAAACCACAAGCACTCCCTTCTTCTTTTCTGAAAGCTCTCTTACCCTTTGCGAAAGCTCTCTTATATCCTCCCAGTCCTCCTCATCTTTACCTCTTTGCTCCTTCAGCCTTATGAGCCTCATGGCAATCTCTATGTCTTCTTGAGAAAAGCCAAGTAGAAGCAGGAGCTTGTCTATGTTTCTTGCGGTCTTCAGAAAGGCGTCCACATCGTCCACAAACACAAAATCAAAATTCCTCGGTATGGTCTCCTGATTTTTATACAGAAACATGGAGGTTGTGGCAAGCACCTTAAAGTCCCCCCCCTGAAGCCTTGCCTTCTTTATGTCCTTTTGTTTCTGGCTGTCCTCTGAAAAGTAGAGTATCTCCCTCTCCTCAAGCCCAAAGTTGAAGAGCCTCTGAACTGTTTGATCTACAAGGAGGCGCGTAGGGAGTATTATGTAAGACCTTTTACCCCTCTTTGCCAGATAGCTTGCTATAGAAAGACCAAAGGAGGTTTTTCCGACGCCCGTGGGTGCCAAAAGCCCAAAGGAGTTTCCAAGAAAAACCCTCTTTGCCCAGCTGAGCTGAAGGCTCCAGGGCTTTGACCTGACATAGCTTTCAAAATGCTCCTCCCACAACCTCAGCTGAGCCTCCACATGGCAGAGCTTCGTAAGTTCTCCCTCTCTTAGGAGACCCCTGCAGTAGTCTCCTACCTCTGGCATGCACCTCTCACAGGGAAGCCCCAGCCCAAGCCTTTCTGAGCTTATATCTCCTCCACAGTTGGGACAAAGGTTTTTAAATAGGCTTTCTATCATAGTCCTCTATTTTATAGCAGTTTATTCCTTCTCCTCCCTGCCTTTCAGAATTAGCCTTAAAGGTGCCTTCCTTATCCCAAGATACTCCCTAAGCCTCCTTTCAAAAAACCTAAGATAATCCTTCCTCCAGAGCTCTGGGTCGTTAGTAAAGACCATCACCGTGGGCGGTCTTGTGCCTTCTTGGAAGGCATAGTATACCTTTACCTGTTTGCCCTTCTGAGAGGGTGGGTGCTTCTCTCTTAGCACCTTTTCCACAGCCCTGTTTACGAAGGAGGTTTTGTGCTGCAGGTTATAGTCTTTCCACACCTCCTCACAAGCTCTTAAAAGCTCATTAATGCCCTCACCCCTGACAGCTGAGGTTAACACTATGGGTGCAAAGTCAAGAAAGTAAAGCTCTTTTCTTATGTAGGTTTCAATTTCCCTCTTGCTTGCTTTTACAAGGTCCATCTTGTTGCCTACGATTACACACCCCTTATGCCTTCTCTCTATCAGCCCTCCAATTTTCTTGTCTTGGTCTGTTATACCCTCTGATAGGTCAAGAACAAGGCAAGATATATCCGAAAGCTCTATCGCCCTTATGGACCTTCCCACGGAGAAGAACTCCACACCATACTCAACCCTGCTCCTCCTCCTTATACCAGCCGTGTCTATCAGGACAAAATCCTTTCCATCAAAGGAGAAGGGCACTTCAACTGCGTCCCTGGTGGTGCCGGGAATAGGAGAGACTATAACTCTCTCTTCTCTGAGTATGGAATTTAGCAGGGAGGACTTTCCTACGTTGGGTCTTCCCACAAGGGCTATGCGTATACCTTCTACAGCCCTTTCTTCAGCCTCTGGAAGCACCCGCAATAGACTATCAAGTAGCTCACCTACGCCCTTCCCGTGTTGGGCGGAGATAGGAAAGACCCTTTCAAAGCCAAGAGAATAAAACTCGTAAACCCTGTCTTCAAGCCCGCTGTGGTCAATCTTGTTTACCACCAGGAACACTTTTTCCTTATAAGGATATAGTAGCCCGGCGATATATTGGTCTGCGGCGGTCAGCCCCTCTCTTCCGTCCACCACAAATATTATTGCCTTTGCTTTATCCAAAACCCTCTGAACCTGTCTCTTGATGCCTTCTGTTATCTCATCACCCTTCTCAAGAAGTCCGCCTGTATCCGCCACTGTAAAACTTCTGCCCTGCCACTGGGCAGTTCCCTCCACTATATCCCTCGTGACGCCCGGCATATCGTGGACTATACTCTTGCGTCTCTTTACAAGCCTGTTAAAGAGAGTAGACTTGCCCACATTGGGTCTTCCTGCTATCAGAAGGTCAGCCATAAGGAAAAAAGTTTAAATCAAACTCAGCTGTAGTCTATCTTTATCTTGCCTATTATATCCTTGAAGTCTTTCCACTCTATTGCGGGCCAAGTTTCCGTTGTAGCGTGGCCAAAGGACCTAACTATCATGGCTACCTTTGCAGCCTCCTCGTCATTTGGAGCTTCAAAGATGTCAAGATAGTCATAGGGTCCAAAAACTACAAGGTTCATGAGCCATTTCACATTTGGACAGTTTTCCTCTATGAGCTTTTCAATGTGTTGTTCAATCTCTTTGAGTTTTTCAAGGTTCTTAACCGCATAGGGAGATATTTTTGTGAGCATCACGTATATAGTTCCTCATCCCATAGAAAAATATTTCACAGGACGAGGTTTCGCAGGCAAGGGGACTATAAGCTCCCTTGTGAACCGTGCATATACACGGTTCATCTTGTCCTGATATCCACACTCAGGACAAGTCCTGCTTGTGCAAGGAACTATGTGGAGCTGGACGCCAGCGGTCTCACATAGCTCCTTTATCTTCATTTATAATAATTTAGGTTGTCCCTTCTCAGATGTCAATATAAGTCCATTGGAAACCCCTTGACAGGATTGCAAAGAGCTATAAATTTATCAGTAAGTAATTCTTTACTAAGGAGGTGTAGCCATGAGTATAGGGTGGCTGGAGGTAGTGGTTGTAACCCTTGTTGTCTCCCTTGTTATCAGCCTTATCCTCGCAAGAGGACGTCACTGGCTTGAGCCTGGCTTCTGGAAAGTTGCAGCCATAATTACAAGCTCTGTTATGGCCATCACACTGGTTCTCTTAACTTTCCATACGGTTCAGGCTATAAGCATGGAAAGCAAGCGGGTCCCCGGAGCGGATGTAATAAACAGGGAGATAGGATATGTTTACAATGCGGACAGAAGGGCTATGGAGCCTGTATTAGGGAAAGAGGTGGGGCTTTTTGGAAAGATATGGGGTCCACAGGAAGCTGAGGAGTTAATTGTAAAGGGTAAGCTGGTTATTCAAAGTAGGAACTGTATGGACTGCCACACCCTCCTTGGAAACGGAGCTTACTATGCTCCAGACCTTACAAAAGCATGGCTTGACCCTAAGTGGGACAAACAAATAATGCCTATGGTTGGAGCAAGCTCAAGGGAAGAAGCCATGAAAACGTGGCTTATGAACCCGGACAAGTATCCCACTTGGGTAAGAAAAATGCCCAACCTCAGGCTTACAGAGGATGAAGCCAAGGCTGTGACTGCATACCTTAAATGGATGTCTGCCATAGATACCAATGGCTTTCCTGCAAACTTTCCTGAGGTTCAAGTATCACAAAAGTAAGGAGGTGTAGCCATGGAAAGGCTTTATGAATCTCAAAAGTTAGCTCTTTGGTATTTTTGGACCGCTATTCTCTTGTTCGGTGCCCAACTTCTCTTTGGTCTCCTGTCCGCTATACAGTTCATAAACCCTGACTTTCTCTATGGAACTCTGAACTTTATGACCAATAGGATGCTCCATATAAACGCCATGGTAGTCTGGCTTCTCATGGGTTTCATAGCTGGCATATACTGGTTTTTACCTCTTGAAACAGGGAGGGAAGTAGTTGGTATAAAACTGGGTAAACTTGCCTACTTTGCCTTCGTGGGTGCAGTGGCGGTTGTTGTGCTTGTGTATCTTTTCAAACAGTTTGGCTCTGGAGACTTCTTTACCTTATGGTTCATAACCGAAGGAAGGGAATACATAGAAGCACCGCGCTGGGCGGACATAGGCATAGTGGCTGTAGCCCTTATAGTTGCTTTTAATGTAATGGGCACAGCGGTTGCTGCAAGAAAAATAACTGGCATTCTTGGCGTTCTTATAGTAGACCTTGCCTTTCTCTTTGGTCTTTATCTTGCTGGTATGTTCTTTACACCAAACATATCTGTTGACCAGTTTTGGTGGTGGTGGGTTGTTCACCTATGGGTGGAAGCTACTTGGGAGGTCCTTGTAGGTGTCTTAATGGGATGGCTTCTGATGCACCTTCTGGGCACGCCAAGAAAGATAATAGAGGCATGGCTGTATGTGGAAGTTATGTTGGTCTTTGGCACAGGTATATTGGGACTTGGGCATCACTACTACTGGATTGGCACACCCGAATACTGGCTGGGGATTGGGGGATTTTTCTCTTCACTTGAACCTTTGCCTCTTGTTGCTATGGTTATACACGCAGTTTACGACGCCGGTGTTCACAAGCTGAAAACTGTAAATAGACCTGCACTCTTTTGGGCTTTCGCTCAGGCTTTTGGAAATCTATTTGGTGCAGGTGTATGGGGTTTTATGCATACCCTGCCCCAGATAAACCTTTTCAGCCATGGCACGCAGATGGCTGCAGCCCATGGACATCTTGCCTTCTTTGGAGCCTACGTTTCTGCAAACCTTGCCCTCTTCTACTTTGCTCTTGGTAAAACAAGGGTTAAGGAGGGATACATTCTCAACGGAACGCCGTGGAAAATTGCCTACATTGGCATGATTATAGGCATATTTGGTATGGTAGCCGCTTTAACTGTTGCGGGCTTTACACAGACAATGATAGAGAGGGCAACTCTCGGAAGCACATGGGAAGCCTTTATACAGGCTCAGATGCATCCTTGGATGGAAGAAGCCTTTAAGTGGAGGCTTCTTTTTGGAGTTATTTTCTTCCTCTCTTATGTTGTCCTCCTCTATGACCTTTTGACTGCAGGCAAAAGGGTTGAAGCCCTTAAGGAGGCTGAAGTTGTTGGCTGAAACCTTATACAAGCTCATGCTCTATGGTTTTCTCATGGTCCTCTTTGCGGGAACCTATGCTATACTCTACGCCATGGGGAGGTTCTCAGGCCTCCCCATTCTTGTAAAAATTTCTTATTTCTTTGCAATCTTCCAGTTTCTTGCTGGTCTTGGAATGGTCTTTTCTCCTTATCTTGACATACTATGGAGAGCTATAATTCTTTTCAGCATCTTTGCATATTTGTTTATCCCACCTGTGATGTGGAAGGTGGTCGTGGAAATGCATAGAAGGCATGAAGATTAAGCCTTGATTATTTTCACCTTTTCAAGGGTTATTATGCCATCCTTCACAAGTTTTGAAAGCTCTGGCAGAATTTCTTGAACCTTTTCCTCACAATCCACTATCTCCACTACTATTGGAAGGTCAGAAGATAGGCTAAAAATACTCGCTTTGTGTATTACAGAAGATTTTCCATAGCCGAGTATGCCCCTAAAGACAGTAGCACCCGCAATACCCTTCTTTCTACAAAACTCTACCACATACCTATAAAGTGGTTTCCCCTGGTATTTAGCATCTTCACCAAAGAAAACCCTAACCAAAAGGGCGGTTTCACATTGCATGTCTATAACATTTTACCAAGTCCATATCCAATAGCCACAAAGAGCAAACCTAATCCGTTGCTGATTAAAAGATATAACAGTGCTTTCAGCCATTCTCCATTGAAAAGCATATAATAGGCTTCATAAAAGAGCGTGGAATAAGTAGAATATCCACCAAGCAAACCCGTTATAAGCAAAGCCCTAAGGTTTGGAGAAAGGTCAAGTCTTTCTACAAAAAAGGCAAAGAAAAAACCTATCAGAAAAGCAGAAGAAAGATTAACAAGTAGTGTGCCTACGGGAAACTCAACGCCTACCCTTGTTTGGATAAACTTAGAGACCAAAAATCTCAGAAGAGACCCAACCGCACCACCTATGGCTATGGCTAAGAGGAATACCAAAGGACTGCCCTCTCAAGGGTTATAAGACCAACCTTAGCTTTTTGGAGCAACCTTTCTATGGCTTGCATAGCCTTTTGCTCCTCTTCTACAAACTCCACCACTACAGGCAAGCTGTATGAGAGCACCTCAAGACCCTCATAATGAAGCTCTCCAGTGGTCCCGTAGCCCATTATGGACTTAAGCACCGTAGCACCACAAATTCCATACTCCTTTAATAGTTCAAGCAGTCTTCTGTATGCTGGTTTACCCTCAAGCCTGTCATCTTCTCTTAGAAATATACGAACAAGCACAAACTCCATATGATTTAAATCTTAACACAAGCCTTGGCAAGTAATATAATCTCTCATTATGCTACAGGTAGAACTCATAAAAGAAAGTGAGCTAAGCAATGAGGATATAAAAGAGCTTCAGCAAGAGGTCCGTAGGCTCGCAAAGGAAAAAAATGCGGTTATCCTTGCCCACTACTACCAAAGACCAGAGGTGCAGGATATTGCGGACTTTGTGGGAGACTCTTTGGAGCTTTCTCGTAAGGCGAGCCAGACAGATGCGGACATAATAGTCTTCTGTGGAGTGCGTTTTATGTGCGAGACCGCTAAGATAGTAAACCCCACTAAGAAGGTGCTTCATCCTAATCCAGAGTCTGGCTGTCCTATGGCGGATATGATAACCGCAAAGGATGTGCTAAGGCTAAGGGAAAAGCATCCAGATGCGGAAGTGGTTGCCTATGTAAACACCAATGCGGATGTAAAGGCGGTTTCTGACGTGTGCGTGACTTCCGCCAATGCCATTAAGGTGGTGCAAAAGCTCTCATCTAAAAAGATAATCTTTATCCCCGACCAAGCCCTTGGAAACTGGGTCAAAAGGCATGTGCCAGACAAGGAGTTTATCATATGGCAAGGCTTTTGCCCACCACACTTTGAATTTACCGCAAGAGAGGTTCAAAAGCTAAAGGAGCTATATCCAGATGCCAAGGTAGCGGTGCACCCTGAGTGCCATCCAAAGGTTATAGAGCTTGCGGACTTTGTGGGCTCTACCTCTCAGATAATCAACTATGCTACCACCTGCGAGGCAGACAAAGTAATAGTTATCACAGAAGTAGGTCTAAAGCACACCCTTATGAAGAAAAACCCCAACAAAGAATATATATTCCCAGAGTCTATGAACTACTGCGGGACTGTTTACTGTTGCACCATGAAAGGCATAACTTTACCGAAGGTCTACCAAACCCTAAAGGAAGAGATAAACGAGGTGGTGCTACCAGAAGATATAATTGAAAAGGCAAAGAGACCAATATTGAGGATGTTGGAGCTTTCATGATTGCACGCAGGAAAACTCGTCAAATACAGGTAGGCTCTGTAAAGATAGGTGGAGATGCACCCATTGTGGTGCAGTCCATGACCTCTACAAAAACGCATGACATAGAGGCAACCCTTGAGCAGATAAAAAGGCTTGCAAAGGCAGGCTGTGAGCTTGTACGTGTAGCAGTGCCACACGAAGAAGACTTGCAAGCCCTACCAGATATCGTAAAAAACTCCCCCATACCGGTGATAGCAGACATCCACTTTGCACCCTCTTACGCCTTCAAATCTATGGAGAAGGGTGTGCATGGCATTAGGATAAACCCTGGAAATATAGGGAAAGAGGAGATAGTAAGAGAAATAGTGGAAGAGGCGAGGAAAAAAGGCGTAGCCATACGCATAGGTGTAAACTCTGGCTCTCTTGAAAAGGACCTCTTGGACAAATATGGCTATCCCTGTGCAGAGGCACTTTTTGAAAGTGCCATACGTTGGTCTGAAAGGTTTGAAAAATGGGGCTTTTATAACTTTAAGGTCTCCATTAAGGGTTCTGACGTTTTGGAAAACATAAGGGCTAACGAGCTTTTCGCTCAACATACAGACATACCACTCCACATAGGCATAACAGAGGCAGGAATGGGTCTAAAGGGCATAGTCAAATCCTCTGTGGGTATAGGCATTCTCCTATACAAGGGTATAGGGGACACGGTTAGAGTTTCTCTAACTGACGACCCAGAGGTGGAGATAGAGACCGCCTACGCCATATTGCAGTCTCTTGGTCTAAGAACAAGAGGCATAGAAATAATTGCTTGTCCTACCTGTGGAAGAATAGAGGTAGACCTGCCAAAGGTGGTAAAAGAAGTAGAAGAAAAGCTAAAGCACATACAAAAGCCTCTAAAGGTTGCCATAATGGGCTGTGTGGTAAATGCCATAGGCGAAGCTCGTGAAGCGGATATAGGTCTTGCCTGTGGCAAAGGCTTTGCATGGCTCTTTAAAGAGGGCAAACCTATAAAAAAGGTAAGCGAAGAGGAGATGGCAAAGGCACTTCTTGAGGAGATAGAAAATATTCAGAGTTGACCTATATCACAAAACCTCATAGGCTATTGTGCTAAATATATATCTACTATGACAGAAAAAGAAAAATTTGAAAGGATGCTCCAGAAGGCTCAGCTTGCTGACCCCAATGTTCAGATAAACTTTGTACTTCTTGACCTTACACCAAGATGGATGAAGTGTAGGAGAACCAAAAGGCTCGTTTTTCAGTTCCATAAACTTGGAGAAGAGGAGGGTCTTACCGCCTGTGGTATGAGGCTTGAAAAGTATCAGGTTTTGCCAGAGAGACAAGAAAACCTTGTGATAACTCAGGTTAATATGATGTTGGGAGGTCTTGGACTTCTTGTATTTTTTGACCTATGCCCTAAATGCTTTGGGAATATAAACAGATGTAATCCTTTAGAAGAGGGGGCATAAGCCCCCATCTGGTTTACTTTACGGACAGTACCCACTGTGCGAGTTGTTTTGCCTCTGCGTCAGAGACGTTTTGAGGTGGCATAGGAACAGAACCCCAAACACCAGCACCACCCTTCTTAATCTTGCCTGCCAAGTAATCTACCGCATCCGCCCTGCCTGCATACTTCTTAGCTATGTCCGCATAAGAGGGTCCTACCTTCTTTGCCTTGAGGTCGTGGCATGCCATACAGCCCTTTTGTTTTGCGAGCTGTTCATTGGCAAAGGACGCTCCTGCGAGACCTATCACCACCGCCAAAGTTAAGGCTACTCTCTTCATGCTAACACCTCCTTACTTGAAGTTCTCTTAAGGTATTATAATACATAAAAAGGATGAAAAAAGGATGAAAATAGGTGTCTTTGATTCAGGTGTTGGTGGGCTTACTGTCCTCAAGGCTCTCAGGGATAAGTATCCAGAGGTTGACTTTGTTTACCTTGGAGATACCGCAAGGGTGCCCTACGGTAATAAATCCGCACAAACTGTCATAAGATACAGCTTAGAGGGTGCGGAGTTCTTGCTTTCCGAAGGCGTGGAGATGATTATAATTGCCTGCAATACCGCAAGCTCCTATGCTTTGGATGTTCTGCGAGAGAATTTCTCAATTCCAGTTTTTGGAGTTATAGAGCCGGGGGTCAAGCATGCACTTGATACCACAAAAAATAGAAGGGTTGGAGTTATAGGAACAAAGGCTACTGTGTCAAGTGATGCCTATGGTAGGCTTTTGAGGTCTAAGGGTATTGAGGTTTTTCAAAAGGCTTGCCCTCTTTTCGTCCCTCTTGTGGAAGAAGGAATCCTAAATGGTGATATAGCCCAGAGGGTAGTGGAATACTACCTTACAGAGCTAAAGGATAAAGATATAGACACTCTCATACTTGCCTGCACTCACTATCCACTGCTTAAACCTGTTATAGAAGAGTTCATGGGTGAAGCTGTCAAAGTGGTAGATTCTGCAGAGAGCACCGCACTTGAGATAATGCCCTTCGTGGAAAGGTCTGGTTTTTCAAGTCTTAGCCTATACTTTACCGACCACTCACCAAGTCTTAACTTCCTCATAGAGCTTATCTTGGGTGAACCTATAGACTACAAGCTCCTCGCTCTGCCTTGCAAGGTTTAACTGCTCAAGAAAGTCTTCCCTTACATCTTCAAAGAAGGCTTTAACCCTTTTGTCCCTGTAATCTCCATAGGTCCAATACAGGGGTCTAAAGCGACCATATACAAAGAGATATTCCATTTCTCCATAGACTCCCTTTCCTAAATAAAGCCTGCCACCTCTTTTTTTGGAAGATGCAAGCACAAGATGGCTTTCATCCACATAACCTGGGTCTATGTTGAGCCTTCTTTTAGAGTCCAGAGCATATTTTCTCTCCATATTCATAGCCCAAAGTTTAAAGTCCACAAGCTCCTCTTTTTTCATAAAACCCTTGAGGCTTAGAAATCTCTTGAAGAGTCCATCTCCCATCTCCTTGCCATAATATCTTTGTAAACCTTCAAAGTAAAAGCTCTGAGAAATTCTCTCCACTTTAAGGTTTAAAAGGAAGTCTTCCAACAATCCTTCTTCCCTGTATAGTATAGCCATTATAGGTTTTGCAAGCTCCATAGCTTTGTTATCTTATAACTTCTATTAGCTCTCGCTTGGTCTTTTTGAGCGCGACCGCACCTTCCAAAAATAGGTTGTATGCAAGAATTATCTTATCGTCCACCATATAGCCTCTACGGTTATTTTGAAAGGTCTTCCTTATCCTTTGAAGTTCTTCTTTAGCCCTATCTTGACTTAGTTTCCTGTATTTTGCTAACTTCTCAAGCAACAGCTCCCAAAAGTCCTCCCCTTTGACCATCTCCAAGAAGTTTTCCACTGGCACACCTATCTGTAGTGGTTCTAAGTTAAGCTCTTTAAGAACTTCTTTAATCATATTAGCCCTTATATGACCTATTCCCTTTATACCTGCAATACTTGAATACTCTGGCTTTATGCCATACTTCAAAGCGTGAGCTATCTGAAGCATTTCAATACTTGAAAACCTATAAAACCCATGTCTGTTTATCCCTATAAGGGTTCTCAGAAGATGCAGAGCATCTGTGCCAAGGTAAGAAAATTCACCAGGTGGGTTTTTTATGTTGGGATACCTTACAGTCAAGCCTTCCACATAGAAAAGAAGTTGGTCTGTGTTGTCTTTAAAACATTCCTCTCCGCAAGGCAAAAGCATGCCTCTTATTACCTTTAAGTCTTCTAAAAAGCTCTCTGCGGACTTAAGAAAGCTGTAAAGTCCGTCAAACTTTTTCATATGCAAAAGGGGTCTTATGGTGCTTATTGGGTCAAGGCTTAGTCCTCTTCTTCTAAGAAACTCCTCAAAGCTAAGGGGGGGTATACCGGTTCTTATACAAAATAGTCCCTTTTGACTGGGGCTATAGCCTTCCAAATAGCCATGAGTTCTTAGAAACTTTTCAATCCTGTTTATCTTTTCTTTGCTAACCTTTTTGAAAGAGTAGGTGTTCTTTAGATAGTCTTCGTAATTTTCACCTTCATACATGTGGGCGAGTAATAGGAAAAAGCTCAAGGCAGTATCTCCAGAATCTTCCATCACTGCGGTGGTAAAGGGTTTTTCAAGGGCGGTATCAAGCTCCCTTTGAAGGTCTTTATCTCTTGCACCATAAACCAAGAGGTTTGAATAGCCTTCTTCCCTTATTCCGAGCCTCCCAGCCCTTCCTTCCATTTGGAGTATGTCAAGACTGTCAGGTATGCTCTTGAGCCTTCCGTCCCTTCTGAAAAACTTGGTTAGAATAATGACTCTGTCCGCAGGAAGGTTTACACCGTAAGCAAGAGTTTGGGTAGCTATAAGGGTCTGAAGCTCTCCTCTTCTAAAAGCCTTCTCTATTTCTTCTCTTTCTTCCTTTGGTATGTCCGCATTATGAAAGGCTATCTCTGGCTCTCTTTCCTCCTCAACTTCAAAGGGTAGAGTCTGGTTCATTATGCCTATTTTTTCTTCCTTTGCCAACTCAAGCACCTTCCAGCCCAAGCTCTTTTTAGGGACAAAGAGTATAACCTGCTCTCCCTGTTTTCTTAGGGAAAATAGGGCGGACAGAAGCCTTCCAGCTGTAAGATCTTCACCCTCCAGCCCTTTCCTTATGGGCTTGAACTGGGTAAGACTTATCACCTCTCTGTAGAGTGGGACAGGTCTCCATGCACTTTCTATGACAACACTTGCACCTATCCACTCAGATAGTTCTTCCAAGCCTGGAAGTGTTGCAGAAAGACATAGCATAGGCAAGCGTTTTCTTTTGCAGGCGGTTATTATCTCTTCTAACATCCACCTTTTACTAATTTGATGGACTTCGTCTATTACGACCGCTTCCACCTCTTGTAGCCACTCCGCAGAGTTTCTATAGGCATAAGCAAGGTGTTCATACGTGCTAACAACCAGTTTTGCTTTCACCTCTTTGTAGCTTTCCAACACGCTATCACCGGTTCTCAACTCTACACTTTTCCCGTAGTAGTTCCTAAACTCCACTGCTTTTTCCTTAACAAGTGCCTTCGTAGGTGCAGTATATACTACCCTTCCCTCAAAGTTTTTCATGAAAAGGTATGCTATAAGGCTTTTGCCAGAGGAAGTGGGGGAAGCTACAAGGGCATTGCCACCCTTGTAGAGCCTATGAAAGAGGGTCTGAAGAGGGTTCAAGAGAGGATAGGGTATCTTTGGGTCTACCTCAACCGCTCTTAAGAGTTTTTCAGACCTTACCTCATTGTCTTGGTTTGTAAAATACAGGAGCTCTCCAGAAGGTGGATTAACACTATATAAACTCTCTTTGAGAAGATAGGCGGTCAGAGCTTCTGCCATATCTTTTCCATTCTTTTGAGTTCCTTATCAAAGAGGAACTCAAGCTCTGGAAGTCTCCTTATCTTAAGGCTCTTTGCAAGTTGAGCCCTTATATAGGAGCTGGCGTGCTTGAGGGCGGATTCTGCTTCCTTTTCCTTACCTTCCTGAAGGGTGGTGAAGTAGACATTTGCCCTCCTCATATCTTGTGAAAGCTCTACATGAGTTATCACCACATCCGCAAGCCTTGGGTCTTTCAGCTCTCGTGGTATAAGGCTTGCTATCTCCTCCATAAGCAATTTTTCTAACCTTGCTCTTTTTATGTCCATTATGATATAATAAACTATAACCTCGTTCCTGCCCTAAAGCAGGGACCATTAAAAGCCCAGGAGGTAAAGATGGCAAGAAGGTATTATAAGACAGTAAGGAACTACGAGAGCGTTGTGGTTTTCAAGCCCACTCTCACAGAAGATGAGGTTCAAAGAAGGCTTCAGGAAATGAAAGACTTCATCCAAAAGAAGGGTGGAGAGGTCTTAAACACAACAGACTGGGGCACAAAACAGCTTGCATACCCTATACAAGGCTTTAACCATGGCAGATACTTCATACTACACATAAGGTCTGAACAGCCACAGCTTCCCAACGAGCTTGATTTTTACTACAAGATAAGTGAAGATATAATACGTTGGTTAAACATACAAGTAAAGGTTCAAGAAGGAGAGAAGGTTGCTCAATAGGGTTATCATCATAGGAAGGTTAGTAAGAGACCCAGTTATGAGGTATAGCTCCTCGGGCAATCAGATGGTGGAGTTTCCCATTGCATACAACAGGAGATACATGGTAGGTGAGGTGTGGAAAGAAGAAAGTCATTTTTTTGAGGTCAAGGCTTACGGTAAACTTGCGGAAAGCCTCGTAAGTCGTGTATCAAAAGGCTACACGGTGGTGATAGAAGGTAGGCTTACTCAGGACAGATGGACGGATAGAGAGGGTAAAGCACAGAGTAAGATAAGAATTGTGGCTGAAAGTGTAAGAATAATAAACAAACCTAAGATAGAAGAGCCTATAGAAGAGTTGCCGCTTAGAGAGGAAGATATACCCGAGGAAAACATGGAAAAACCCTTTAGTTCAGAAGATGATGAAATACCCTTTTAAGGAGGTTTTATGATGGATATGATCAAAAGGTCAGCAAAGAAGAGCTGTCCCTTCTGTGA
>Ga0209394_1000702_pt1 | contig 24058 bp, 23 predicted proteins | sample JNZ201metaG_FD_184122 | JGI IMG/M metagenome (GOLD analysis project Ga0209394, IMG submission 184122) | Hot spring microbial communities from Jinze hot spring, China to study Microbial Dark Matter (Phase II) - JNZ 20120812A (SPAdes) (version 3) ... | reverse complement strand
TAACTTGGAGATTTACACCTTTGAAATTTCCGCGCGGATCGTCGCCGGCACAAACGTGGGCATAGGCACCTCACCGTACACCTATCTCAAGTATGGCGAGGGAATGTATGCCGGTAGAAGAATAGCCCTAGAGATAAAGGAAGCCCTAAGGGAAGGGCGGATACAGGACGTGGTGGCGTAGTGCCAGGCGCAGAGATATAGAACTTTCTTCTATTCTTTTCTTCCATACAGGGTTATATTCTGAAAGCCCCATTTTGGTTGTGGGAGAAAGGAGAGAAAAGCCTTGACAGAATCCTACGGTTGGCTTTTTGTTGACTTCATTCCACTGCTTTACGAGAAGAGACGCGTCGCCAGGCAGCTTCAAGTGGAGACTTGGCTAGATTTAACTCAGCTTTTGAACGAGTTAAAAGTTGAATTGGCCGACGGCGGAACAAAGGAGGAAGATGGCAAAGCCAGCCTAGATTATGTAGTTTAGACATCGCAAACCCTCAGGATTTCCTCGAAGTTTCGGCGGCCTCCCTCAGCCTTATAACGCCTCAACGCCTCTATGATGGTGCTCTTTTCTTTACCGCCAAGTTTTTGGCTTACTTTTTCGGCTACTGCACCGCTTATGAAAAGGAACTGTGCAATTGAGGTGACATTGGACGGTTTACGGTTTAGGCTTGCAGTTTCAAAGTCCACGATGAAAGGCTTTTCGCGGGCATCCACAATAATGTGTTTTGGAGCATGGCTCAACTCGCCATGATCCAAACCCACCCTGTCGAGGCGCCAACACTGTTCAAGGATATCCCTCAAAACCCTTCTCAAGCGCATCTTGCCTCTACACTTATCCAGCCATTTTGGGAGCAGATCCCCCTCAACAAACTGCATAACCAAGAAGTTTTTGCTAACATCCAAAAGCTTCGGACCAACATTGACGGAATTAGCCACCCTAAGCATTTCGGCTTCATGCAGCATCATAGCGCGGTCGGCGTCAACCCGCCTAACCTTCAAGGCAACAGCCTCACCATCCGCCCTATAGGCCTTCACCACCAAACCCACACACCCCTTCCCCAAAACACAAAGACTTAAAACCTGTTTCTCCCCACAGAATTCTATGGCTGAAATGCCAAGCCTCCTAAGTTCCTCTAATCGTTTCTGCAATTCAACCCTACTTGGTCTAGGATAACAAATTATGGTAGCATAAGGTTCTTCCAGAAATCTCTCAATAGGCACTTGTAAATCTTCTTTGTCCATTCTAATGAATAATCTTTTGAAAATTTAAATAAAGTTGAGGGGGAAGATTATGGAATTTCATTCATCTCGCCTTATTTTCCTCTAAAATTTTCAGAGGATGGAAATTCAGACTTTTTTGGTCATTATTTCAAATCTTATTCAAAAGAATCGGGTAAAACTCTAAATTTCTATGTTTGAAAATGTTAAATTTGCGAGCATTTAAGCTTTAGATTTTTTCTTTAATGTCTAGAAATCCTTATGTTAATTGCTTGTTCATGAATGGACCTTAGTTACATTTGGAAAAGTGTTAAGTCTCCTCACGATATCAATTCTGTTGATTAGTGTTCTCTTTAGCGTCATCGTCTACTTAGCTAAAGGTGACCTAGCCTCCGACATAACGGTTACTCTCCCAGACTATGAACCTGTAGACTGGCAAAGCGGCTTAGCTGGACACATTGAGTTTCCCATACCGGAGGGCTTAGAGCTCAACATAGACATGGAAACTTTTGCTGCCACCTCCTTTGATGCGTCACTTCCAACTTTGAAGGAAGTACATGCGTCTGGTGACCTACAAGTTGGCACCAAGGTTTGGGATTGGTACCTTTGGTCTATAAGTCGAAACGATTATGGTGGACCTAAAGCTACCATGACCCTTAGAGCGCTTGGGCAATACTGTGAGATATGGGTGCAGGACGACTTGAGGTTCCCGTTCAACGAAACTTACAATGACCCCAGAAATAACTATCCATTAAACTTCACAATAACAGACGAAATGTGCCAGTACCTAGCCGAAGTCTTTGACAACATAATCTACCCAACCCTCACGATGTACTTCGGGGTTCCACTAGATAGGGAAGGAAATAGATCGCGTCTGATTAACAGTAGCTATCCGACAGCTCCAGAAAATTGGTGGTGGATACCAGCCCCAGGGCATGGTCAACGGGTTATTGTGAAAGTGTTGAACTATCGTGATGAGAACTATTATAATCCGGCATATCCATACTACGTTGCTGGTTTCTATTCATCATCATACACGATAACATACTACGATCGGAACATGGTTCACCTTGACTGTTGGCAATGGTGGCGTAGGCTTGGACCAGCAGGCAAACAATGGTTCTCAGATAGACCGGACCTTGCTGTATCCGAGGACCGTGCAAACCTATACGAAGCAACACTTGCACATGAATATCAACATCTGATCCACCGCGACTATAACCGAAACAATCCAACATGGATCAACGAGGGCTGCTCAGATTACGCCGAGATGTTATGCGGTTGGTCTCACACAATTTGGGGCCATGTCAATGCTTTCCTAGCAACACCGGACAATTCACTTACCGTTTGGAACGATCAAGGCAGCATAAACAACCTCGCGGACTATGGCGCCGCCGCTCTGTTCATCGTGTACCTAAGTGATCATTATGGAGGAGCTGAACTCATAAGAAGCATCGTGACAAGCGGGATTCCTGGGATTCCCGGCATTAATGCCGCCTTGCAGAGATTTGGTTATAATGTAACCTTTGATGATGTCTTCCGCGACTGGCGAATCGCCAATCTAATACACTCGGATACGCCGGGAGAGGGTAAATACAACTACAAGTCTATTGATTTAGGGAAACCTCCAGCTAGGCCCATAAAAACCTATTGTGTTCATGGTTTACCTGTTCCTCCAACAAAAGGGACAGACTTTGGGAATACAATTACAGAACTAGGCTATGACACCGACGTGTCCAAAATAAGAGAATATGGAACAGACTACATAGTACTTCGAGGATGGCCTGAGATGGGCTTGATTACCTTTGACGGCGAAGATGGAAAAAACGCCATAGTAACAGTCATTGAAGCGTACGTTGAAAAGAAAGGCGAAATCAAGTATGTTGTAAGCGACATTGAACTATCCAAACCAGTCTTAACCGGTGCCCAAAGAACCTTTACTCTAGAACCTAACTACGTCATTCTAGCCATCAGCTACACGGGCGCGGCTGGATGGTCAGACTACACGTTTGCAGTTGAAGTTGTGCCAACACTAAAAGCCACGGTTGTTGTTAATTCCAACTCTCTGAACTTGAAGAGTGGCGGTAACTGGGTAACCGCTTACATTGAACTTCCAAAAGGCTATGACGTTAGCAACATTAACGTTTCAACAATACTCGTGAACTTCACGATACCAGTGGATTTCTCTGCACCATCCACAATGGGCGACTTCGACCGCGATGGCACACCAGATCTAATGGTCAAGTTCAACAGAGCAGAGATAGCATCCTTCATATTTAACAACATCAACATCGAAGATAAATCCACCATAACAACGCTCCGAATACTGGCTACCTAACAAACGGGACGCCATTCCAATCTGCAGCAACCATCAAAATAGTACTGAACACTCAAAGTAAACTCACACCTACTTGAATTCAGCATTTAGAACAGTCTTCTTTCCCCATTTTTTTATAACATTAAATAAATCTACAAAATTCTTTGAAGAAAATGGTTTTCGTGATCTAGAATGATTATGCTTGAAGATACTATTCTTCTTCGACGAATTCTTCTGGCTTTGGTGGTGTTGGTGGCAGTCCTTTGCGTTCGCGTATTTGTCTTACCACGTCTGCCTGCATGGATTCTGGCACTGGTGCCCATCGGCTGAATTGGGTTGCCCAGAAGGCTCGACCCTGCGTTGAAGAGCGGAGTTCGTCGGCTATTCCGAAGGATTCTGCTACTGGAAGTTCGGCTTTCACTATTACCATGTCTTCTTCGTTTATCATGTCGAGGATTCTGCCCCTTCGCTTTTGCAATAGCGAGATGACTGGGCTGACGAAGTCGTTTGGCACTTTGCATTCAAAGCTGAGAATTGGCTCCAGAAGCTTTGGTTCGCTTAGGAGGAATGCTCCCCAGATTGGGCGCCATGTCATGGGCAGAATTTGGGCTGGTCCACGGTGCACCGGATCCTCGTGGATGAGGACGTCTTCAAGGTTTACTTTGATTCCGTACATGGGTTCCTTGGCCAAGACGCCTGTGTTGACGGCGTCGCGGAATCCTGACTTAATGTGGTCTAAGACTTCCTCGACATATTGCCTACCCTTGATTCTGTTGACTAGAATGTTTGTGCCTTCAATGGCTATTACGTTGCGGGCGTCTTCAGCGGGCCAACCGTACTCTTTCATGAGGATTTTCTGGCGTTCGTCGCGGGTTTGCATTTCATTAATCTTTCCGGTTCTAATGGCCTCTATGACTTCCTCTGGGAGTTTTTCAACGGTTACCCATAGCCTATTATGCTTGTTGGGGCTTTTGCCCATCACTGGCGGGCCTTTATAGTCGCGGCTTATGGTTTCACGGTAGATCACTATGGGTTTGCTCATCTTAACCTTCAGGCCGGCCTCCTGCATTCGGTAGGCTGTGACCTCCAAGTGAAGTTCGCCCATGCCGCTGAGCAGATATTGGCCGCTTTCCTTGTCTATCTTAAAGTGGAGGTTCGGATCTTCAAGCGTAATCTTGTGGATAACCTTGTCGAATAGCGGAAGATCCTTCACGTTTTCGGGTTCAACAGCCACTGTGACCACAGGATCTGAGACATATTTCAACGCTTCAAATGGAACTGTTTCGACACTCTCCTCGGCTATTGTTTCTCCAACGTGTATGGACGGCAAACCGGACAGCGCTGCAATGTTACCCGCCGGAATCCGCTCTACAATAACCCTGTCAGCAGCCATGCTCATGTAAACCTGCTGTATCGTGCCCTTCTGCCGGCTTGTCACGAGGCGGACAACCTTGCCCTTCTCCACGGTGCCGCTGAAAACTCTACCTATGGCGACGACTCCGCTATGGGGGTCAACTTCAATAAATGTGACGCACATCAACAAGGGGCCGTTGGGATCGACTTTAGCCATGGCCTTTCCAACTGGGCTGTTGGGGTCACCTGGCCAGATTTGGCTTTGCCTATAGGGTTGGGCCTCAAGCGGGCTTGGGAGGTGCTCGCAGAACATGTCTAAAATCGGCTCGTAGAGGGGTATACGTTTGCTGAGGGCTTCAACCTTCCTTCCAATCTCTTCTGGTTCGCCAGTATAGGCGTCGATGATTTCTTTGAAGGTTATGCCTTTAGCCTTCATGTATGGTAGGTTTAAACCCCACTTGTGGAGGGCTGAGCCGAAGGCAACACGTCCATCTTCAACCTTAACCTGCCAGTCCTTTTTGTGCTCTGGAGGCGCATACTTTTCAATGATGGTATTTATCCTCGTGATTATTTTCGCAAACCTCTTCTGTATTTCCTCCGGGGAAAGCTTCAACTCGCGTATTAGGCGGTCCACTTTGTTGATGAAGAGGATGGGCTTAACCCTCTCGCGGAGGGCTTGCATCAAAACCGTTTCAGTTTGAGTCATGGGGCCTTCAACGGCGTCGACAACCACTAAGGCGCCGTCCACGGCTCTTAGGCTTCTGGTGACGTTTCCGCTGAAGTCTATGTGGCCCGGTGTGTCGATGAGGTTTATGAGGTAGTCGACGCCCTTGTAGGTGTGGACTAGGCTTATGTTGGAGGCGAAAACCGTCATTTGCCTTTTCTGTTCAAGCTCCCAAGAGTCTAGGAAAAGCTTCTGGCCGGCGACTTGTTCGCTTATGATGCCGGCGGCTGCCAGAAGATTGTCTGAAAGAGTGGTTTTCCCGTGATCAACATGGGCAATTATGCTGGTGTTCCTTATCCGCTCAGTTTGAGTCATAAGCTTTATAATTTCCTCTATCTGCCTATAACGTCCCATGGCTAAACATACCCCACGCTAACAAAACTCTCGGCGGGTTGAAGGGCTTCATGCCTTTTCCACATTGACATTGTGGTTTCACTGCCGGTTTAGGCTACATGCAAATGAAAACTGAACAATATTAACTTTTTGTATAATCCCCACAATACTTTTAAGGCTTAGGGAAACCTTGTCCCTTTTAGCTGTAGGGCATGGCTTGCTGTCTGGGGATTTTGAGCTTTGCCGAGGTTTAGGCAGACCAGCGAGATACTTAAGCTCATGCATAGAAAGGAGAGCATCCGCAACATTGGCATAATAGCCCACATAGACCACGGCAAAACCACCATGACGGACTCGCTTTTAGCCGAGGCCGGCCTGCTTTCGCCGAGAATCGCCGGCGAGGCTCGAGCCCTAGACTATCTGGAGGAGGAGCAGAAACGAGGAATTACCATCAAAACGGCGAACATCTCCCTCCTACATGAGATTGGAGGAAAACCATACGTTGTAAACCTGGTTGACACTCCCGGCCATGTGGATTTTACCGGTAAGGTGACTAGGGCTTTAAGGGCGATTGACGGCGCCGTGGTTGTGGTGGATGCTGTTGAAGAGGTTATGGTGCAAACTGAAACCGTGACGCGTCAGGCCCTTGAAGAGAGGGTGCGGCCTGTCCTCTTCATCAACAAAGTGGACCGCCTAATACGCGAGTTAAAGCTCACGCCAAGCGAGATTCAGGACAAGTTTATGCGAATAATCCGAGACTTTAACAGCCTTATAGAGGTTTACGGCGAGCCGGAGTTTAAGGACAAGTGGAAGGTTGACTCCCAGAAGGAGACGGTGGCTTTCGGCTCTGCCCTACACCGTTGGGGCTTCACGCTAAAAATTGCCAAGGAAAAGGGTTTGAAATTCAGCGACATAATAGAAGCCTACGGTAGGGGTGAACACCAAAAGCTTGCGGAGCTTATTCCGCTGCATAACGCCATTCTGGACATGGTTGTAAAAAACATTCCAAACCCGGTTGAGGCGCAGAGGTATAGGCTTCCAAGGATATGGCGGGGCGACTTGGACTCCGAAATTGGGAGGGCCATGCTAAACTGCGACGACGATGGGCCGACAGTCATGTGCATTACAATGGCGCAGATGGACCCCCATGCTGGTCTTGTAGCAACAGGGAGGCTTTTCTCCGGCACAGTTAAGGAGGGGGACCATGTATATCTTGTGGGCGCCCGCAAAGACTACCGTATACAGCAAGTCTCCATGTACATGGGTGCCTTCCGAGAGGTTGTGGATAGGATAACGGCAGGCAACATTGCAGCACTTTTGGGCTTAGACTTGGCTAGGGCTGGCGAAACCCTTGTAGACATAGCTCACAAGGACGTCATGGTACCCTTTGAGCGCATCAAATACGTTTCAGAACCCGTTATAACCATAGCCGTTGAACCCAAACATCCAAAGGACTTGCCACGCCTCGTGGACGCCATGAACAGGCTCTCCATAGAAGACCCAAACCTTGTGACAACCATAAACAAGGAGACCGGCGAGTATCTGCTCAGCGGCATGGGCGAACTTCACCTCGAAATCGCTGTGAAGTTTTTGCGGGATTACGGCGGAGGCTTAGAGGTCATAACTTCAAAACCCATAGTTGTGTATCGTGAAAGCGTTTCCGGAAAAGGCGCAATAGCCATGGCTAAAAGCCCCAACAAGCACAACAGGTTCTGGGTTCAGGTTGAACCCCTAGAGGAGAAGGTTATAGCCCTCATAGAGAGGGGCGAAATAACCGAGGATGTGGGGCGGAAACAGATTGGGAACATCCTTTTCAAGGAGGCTGGCTGGCCGGCTGAGGAGGCAAGGAATGTTTGGGCCATTGACGAGCACCGCAACATATTCATAGACACCACAAAAGGCGTGCAGTACCTCCAGGAGGCTAGGGAAATGATAATAGCTGGCTTCAGATGGGTGTGTAGGGCTGGACCATTATGCGAGGAGCCCATAAGGGGAATCAAAGTTAAGCTTGTGGATGCTCAGCTTCATGAGGATCCGGTGCACCGTGGACCAGCCCAAATAATGCCGGCCATCCGCAGAGCCATATTGGGCTCGTTTTTGACGGCTAAACCTGTTCTTCTTGAGCCGGTCTACCGAATTGGGGTTTCGGTTCCAGCCCAGTGGGTTGGCGACTGCATAGATATAATAACCAGAAAGCGTGGCAAGATTTTGGCTTCAGAACAGAAAGGAGTCTTAACCATGATTGAGGGCTTTATTCCAGTTGCGGAGACATTTGGCCTATCCGCTGAAATGCGCTCAGCCACTTCGGGGCATGCCTTCTGGCAGTGCACCTTCAGCCACTGGGAAAAGGTCCCGGAAAACATTGCCACGGAAGTTATTAGGCAAATTCGCGAACGCAAGGGCTTGCCTCCGGAAACGCCAACTCCAGACATGTTTATCGACAGAGAGTGAAGCCTTCATGGGAAAAATTGTCTTGGCACCCTATCAGCCCTTCGATTTGGATTTAACCCTTTGCTGTGGACAAGTTTTCCGATGGGAAAAGATCGGCGAATGGTGGTACGGCATAGTCGCCGACAAACCCTTCAAAGTGAGGCAGAGCGGCAGCACCGTAGAGTTTGAAAATGTAGATTCCGACTTTGTGGAGGAGTATTTTGGGCTGAAAGACGACTTGCCCTCAATCCTAACACAAATAGCAAAGGACAGGCATGTAGCCGAGGCAGTTAACACCCTCAAAGGATTGAGGATCCTACGCCAAGACCCTTGGGAGTGCCTTGTATCCTACATCTGCGCCACATACAAGAACATACCCGCCATAAAATGGATGCTCTTCAACCTATCCAAAAAATTCGGAGAAAAAACAGTCTTCGACAATCACGTATTCTACACGTTTCCCACACCCCAGAAGCTCGCAAAGGCAAGTCTCCCGGAACTTGCCGACTGCGGTTTAGGCTATAGAGCCAAACATGTAATGGCGACAGCCAAGCATGTTGCAGACGGCAAAATCAACATTGAAGGGCTGAGATTGGAAACCTTTGAAAAAGCCAGAGAAACGCTGCTCGCCTTGCCGGGCGTCGGCCCTAAGGTGGCTGACTGTGTTTTGCTATTCTCCCTCGAAAAGCTTGAAGCCTTTCCAGTGGACGTTTGGATGAAACGCGCGGTCATAAAATATTATGCAAACCACTTTGAAAATGAATTTGTACGGAGGATTTCGCTCAAAAAGTCGTTGACAAGGGCGGAATACGAGAAGCTCAGCTCTTTTGGGCGAAGATATTTTGGAGGTTTTGCCGGCTACGCCCAAGAGTACCTTTTTCACTTTGAAAGGCTGAAATGTGGGAAAACTCAGCCTAAATGAGGTTTTTCTCCTTAAGCTTTTGCGCCGCCCAATTGCCATGGGTTGTCGCCATTGAAATAGCCTCTGAAACAAGTCTTTGAGCCACCATGGGATTGTGTTGCTTCACATATTCAATGGCCCTCTGAAGGTTTGTGGCTATCTCCCTGAACCCTTCAACTTTTGAGGCGTTAGCCGCAATATTAACCTCCAAGATTAACGCGTTGAAATAGGCTATGAGCATTTTCTCCGCACCGGCTAATTCCGCTTCCCCCTTAATTTCGCTTAAAAGCTCCAGCATACTTGAAGCCACAATAAGGCTTGTTTTAAGTTTTTCCGCGTAATTGAACGCCGTTAAAGCCATTTTCGTGTTTTCTGCCAAGAAAATCAGCTCTCCTGCTTGGTTTGGGCTGTCCTTTCCGAGAGGGCTCTGGCATGCCACTTCGCCAGTCTCTTTTGCACCTCTTCCTCAAGCTTCTCCTTTGAAAGCAGTCGCCCTATAACGATAACCTCATCGTTCAGAGCTATGCTTGGAACGCTCATAACATGATGGGCTTTTCCCTCTTCCAGTCCCTCCCTCGTATTCATGTCTATTTCCCGGTAGGCTAAGCCGAGTTTCCGGGCAACTTCTAGGGCGATCTGCTTAGCGACATGGCAGCTTGAACATGTTGGCAGAGTGAAAACTTTAAGTTCTGGAGCTTTGGAGCTGAAGCCTTCCATGACTCTAAATTTCGTGGAGTTCGCCTTTAAAATTGTTTTGATGGTCGTGCTAGATGTTGTAGAAGGTTGCCATTTTAGCTATGTGAGAGCGCACTTCAGCCTTAAGGCTGGTTGATGGGATCTTGAAGGCTCTCGCCACATGACCCCAAGAACGGGCTTGGAGACATCTTGCAATGAGTTTAGCCTCAGCATCCACGTCCACGTCTAGTCGAGCCTCTCCGGAACTCATGAAATGAGTCTTCAAAAGCTGCTTCACAGCGTCGCATGCCCCCTCATAGGCAAGAGTTCCCTCAGAATACTGGAGAAGCCTGCCCCTCTGGGACTCGGAAAGCGGAAAAGCCTCACGGCTTGTCCAACCTTGCCCCTTAAGAAGCCTCGCCGCCACTTGGGGTTCAATGTTAAAGTATGTGTCAGGCAGAGCATCCAAAAGCCTTAGCTTAAACTCCCTATGGAGCTCCCTCACCACACTCTGCACGTCTTCAGTTAAGGGCTTAACAACTATAACGCTGAACTCTCCAGAGGCCACGTTCCGCATTGGGCTTATGTGAACAGGCACAAAACCGTTTTTAAGCCAGAAATCCATAAGCTCCGGATTAGCGCCAAAACTAGCTCCAACCCAATCAAAACCCTCATGTTCAGCCTCTTCGCAAAGCTTCTTTAAAGTCAGGCTTCCCAAACCCTTGCCCATAAGCTCTGGGTGAACAGCAATCCTGACAACCCTCAAACCCCTAAGTTTTGAGAAGGCAACATGCTGCGGATTATACTTCACAATACACGATGGTATAAGGTGGCCCGATGGAGGCTTACCCTTTAAAACCTGCTCCACAAGCTCATCGCTCATCCGCCCCTCCTCATCCACCTGCAAGGCCACCAAAATCTTGCCTGAAGGAGAGAAAACAGCCCGGGCTGAATGGTGCGGCGCATCCCCAAGGATGAGCAGGTCGTCAGGCCTGTTCCGGTAATGGGCCAGCACGTATATGCCTATAAACTGGCGGAGGCGCTCCTCATCCCTTTCAAACCAAAGGTCTAGGTTTGGCTCCTCATATCGGCACTCTTCAGGGCGTATTTGTTCGCCTTCAAGCTCAGCTGGCTCAGCATTCAAAAGCAGGGCGTCGTAAAGCCACTTTTCAACGGGATCTTCAGGAGCATACCTAATGGGCTCTTTAAGCTCAATAATAAAGGGCTTAACATCTTCAAGCTTCTCAATGGACTTCAAAAATCTTAGGGAGAAACCTCTACCAGCACCCTCGTAACCATGCACCGTGGAGGCGAAAACGGTTTTCGGGAATTTTTCAGCTATCCTAAAAAGTAGGGAAACATGAATTCCACCAGCCTCATCCACAAGAACAGCGTCCGCCATTTCGCCAATAGTCCTGTAGGGTGGCATAAACTCCAAGACGCCTTTCTTACATGTAAGCCTATAAACCAAATCGTTTACACGTTCACGTTTAACCCTCATGTCCATGGATGAGAGGGCCTGTTCAGCCATCTCAAAAACTGTTTGGACCTCTTCGCATGCTGGAGCTGTGACGATGACCCTTTCAAAGTCTAAATTGAGGAGGGCTGCTGCTCCAAGCCCCAGAAGTGCGGATTTTCCTCTCCCTCTGTTTGAAATCAGGATGATTAATCCCTTCCTCTTAATGTCGAGAAATTCGAAGGCTTCTAGGGCTTCCATCTGCTCTCGAGTTAAAGCGAGCCTAAAAATTGCCTGGGGAATTCTGCTCCTTCTTGGCGGAATGGGCTTCTCTCTAATACTTTTCGGCGGGTTTAAAAGTTCCCCCTTAACAACCCTCCAGTTTTCAAGAATCCACGTGCATGGATGCCCAAGGATCTTCTTAACAAAGAACTTTTCAAATCTGTTTCTTAGGTCGCTTTCAGTGTAGGGCGGCGATGCAAGCTTCTTATGGGTGCTTGTGTTCCAAGGCTTATCCGCCTTTAAATCAAGGTTGTAGAGGATCGCCAGTCCGCCGCCTCTAACGGTTTCTATTAGCCTTCCAAGGTCATTGGGTCTTGCGCCCTTCGACATTTCCAATATCAGTATGTCATTGGTTGTTCCCATGATTTTGTGGGTGTCATCATACGTATAGCATCTGATGTTGCCCAGTGGATAACTAGCGGTCTCAAGTCTCTGAACTAACCCCTTATACGTTGAGGCTGCTGCGTCATCCCCCTCGTTATATACAAAAATCACCCTTTCGTTTTCCTCGCCTTTGAGGTTTTGATGCCGTAAAACAATGTAGGCCAGCACATCTAAAGCCTCTTCGCCATAAACGACTAAAAGCCTTCTATGGAAGGCCCTAATGGCCTCCTTCATCATGTTCACGAGCAAGCTTTCGACGCCATGCCTATCCTCAACATTCACGTAACATCACCAACTTGGCAAGTATATGCTTGGAAAAGCCTCATGCAAATTCAACGGCACCGTTTATTAAAAGGATTACCAAACCTGATGTGAAATAAAACCGTAAAACTTTCATAATACTGGAAGATTCTATCACAGTACGTGGGCCCGTAGCTCAGCTAGGTTAGAGCGACAGGCTCATAACCTGTTGGTCGCCGGTTCAAATCCGGCCGGGCCCATACCAAAAGTGTATGCTTAATGTTTTAATTTTTTGACCAGCATGGCGGTTCTTCTGCCTAACTCTCGGCAGTATTCCAGCTCTTCCTCGTCTGGGGTTTCCACGGCTGCTGCTCCATAATGCTTGTCGTCGGGTCTTCCCTGCACTATCATGCCGTGGACGAGCATGACGTTTAGGATAGACAGCAGGGTTGTTTCTGCACCTGTGGCTGTTCCGCCTGAGCTTGTGAAGGCTGCGCCCACCTTGCCTTCAAGTTTTCCATGGATTTTCACGGACTCGTCTATTAGCGCCTTTAGCTTGGCGGACATCTGCCCATAATATGTTGGAGAGCCCATTATTATGCCGTCTGCATCCAGCAAATCTTCGAGGCTTGTCTGGTCCACCTTTTTGACGACCACCTCAATATTTTGAACTTGTTTTGCGCCTTCAGCCACGGCATAAGCCATCTTCTCAGTATTCCCGGTTCTAGAGTCATAAACAATTAGGATTTTTGCCAAGGTTCACCACCTCACTCTTTCTTCACGGTTAGCTGCTGCGGCTCTTTAAATCTTGCTAATAGTTGCGGAAGCTTATGCAATAGAAGATTCTTTCATAACTCATAAGAACCCTAAGCATCCTATCAGTATAATTTCCGGGGAGAATGGTGGATTTTCCTCAGAGGGAGAAAGGAGAGAAGGGAGAAAAACCGACGGCTCCACCATTCTCCCCATCATCGCCCAATGCGTACTATGTTTATGCTTTTAAACCTTTCCTTCCATTAACAATTAAACCGGACATTAGCGTTTTGCCTCCTCCATCTCCCCTATGATCTCGTCTACGGTCATCAACTTTGCATTGTAAACATACTCCAGATAACGCAAGCCCTGCTCATGATCTTCCTGTGTGAAGGCTTCTACCCCGTCCTTCGCTACCACTATTTTATAGCCTCTGAAGAAGGCGTCGGCGGCCGTGTGCCTCACACATATGTGCGTGTGCAATCCGCATAAAACCACTGTTTTAACGCCATCGCCGCCGTATAGGCTTCTCAAAAGTGGATCCAAGCCGGTCTCGTAGAAGCCGCTGTAGGTTCGCTTCTCAACAACAAAATCCTTTTCGGTGGGCTTAAGCTCCGGGATAACCTCGGCGCCCTTGGTGCCCTTCACGGCGTGGACGCCCCAACGGTGAACAACCTCAAAATCATTGGGATAATGGGCATCATTACAATAGATAACCGGGACACCGTATTTCCTAGCGGCTTCCACAAGCCTCCTCAGATTTGGAATTATACATTGAGCTCTTTCACATTTTAAATCGCCAGTGACAAAATCGTTAAGCATGTCAATCACTATAACAGCCATTCGCTCCAGCATGAGGCGCCCTCAATCGACTATACTCACCTCTAGGCTCTTAATATTTTCTAAAAGCAAAAAGGCAAGAGGATCTTGGAGACTTTGACCCTTTAACTTTGTCTTTTGATGAGTTCCTCGACGCTTATGCCCAGCTCTTGGGCTTTTTTGAGAAGCTGTGAAAGCTGAGCCTTTAGGATTTCAGCTTCTCCCGTTTTCTCTTCCACCTTGCGTTCTTCCTTCCCTAGCTCGATGGTGAAAACCTCTAGGGGCTTGATCTCCATAAGCTCAACGGTTGCCCTTAAGGGTGTAAACTCGTTATTTGCACCCTTCTCATATTCAAGTGTTATCCTTGCAGGCTTGTCTGAAGCCCCCCTCCTGTTTATCTCGTCAATGAGTCTACGTGAAAGCTCCAGCCAAGCCTGCTTATTCCTCTCCTTAACCTCGGCGGAAATCTTCGTGAAAAAGTTAAGGTAAAACCACCTTTTCAGCTTAAAAATCGCCCCTTTACTCGTCGGCGAAATCTTAAACCTCTGCGTTAAGGGCATAAAACTCTCCCAAAACGTTTCTTTCAACAACACATAATTAAGGGTTTTTCGCTGGGGGCTGGCGTGTTGGCCGTAACCCGCCTTCTGTTCTATGTGGCATCTGGCTAATCGGGCTACCTGCGCTTTGGGTAGAATCCTCATCAGCGCTGTTTGCCCTTTCCACGTGCAGGACGGCCGTTTCACCGTTTCCACCCAGCATTTTCGACAACTTAGCATGTCTCATTAGCACCTGCTGGGTGGACGTTTCGTTTCTGCTCCGTTGCCAGGGCTCTCGCCCTACGCCCTTGCGGGCGTTGCACTTCTACGCGTGGGCGGAGTTTCCTCAGGCCTCATCAGAGTCGGCCCGAAGGCCACACGCCAACTCGCCAGCCCGAAATGTTTTATGAGTAAGGTGTACCATAAATGTTTTGGAGTCTGTTGTTTGCGGTTGATGTCCATGGCTAAGCAGGTTGTTTTAATCACGGGCACGCCATGTGTGGGTAAAACTTCTGTGGCGCGTCTGCTGGCTGATAGGCTTAACGCTCTATACGTGAACTTAACCGAGCTAGCCCTAAAGGAGAACCTTGTCATCGGCATGGACGAGAAAAGGAACACCGTGATCGTGGATGAGCAGCACATGAGGAGGATAATCCGCAAGATCGTGGAGAACTACGTTGAGCAAACCATCGTGATTGATGGACACTATGCCGCGGGCGTGGTTCCCAAAAAACTTGCAACCCATGTTTTTGTTTTAAGACGGGACCCTGTCGAGCTGAAGCGCTTTATGGAGAAGGCTGGTTTCACTGGCAACAAGCTTTGGGAAAACTTGGCTGCGGAAATTCTAGACGTCTGCCTTGTAGACGCCTTAAGAGCTTATGGAAGTGGGAAAGTCTGCGAGATTGACGCGACTGGCAAAAGCGTTCAAGACGTTGTGGCTGAAATTCTTGAAATTATGAAGGGCTCCAGAGGTTGCCATGTAGGCGTTGTGGACTGGCTGGGCAAACTGGAGAGGGAAGGCCTCCTAGAAGAATACCTGCGTGTTTGAAACTGTCCCTTTCAGCCTTTTAGGCTTTGGAGAATCTGCCGCGTGGTTAGAAGCATTATCTTCCTCCTATTGGCGTAGGCTTTCGCGTGGTCGCTGAATTGCTCTCCCACGATTATAGGGTTAGGTAGTCCAACCTCTTCCGCAGCCTTGTCGAGGTTTATCACCACGTTTATGCCTATGGTTCTCTTCCAGTCTTTAATCCACACGCATTGAGTTAGGCGTCCCTTCTGAACTATTAAGTCGAAAGTTCTTTGGACACCGCGATAACCCTCTAGGCTAACGTTCTCCTCCACCTTGTAGCCTTTCTTCCTGAAATACTGGATCACCGCATCCTTAAGGTTGAACTGCCCTTCCGAATGTGTTGTTTCAGCGTCCATTTAGCATCCTCTAGCCGGGACATTAAGCGTTATCTAGTTGTGTTGTGAAAAAGTTTTCGGAGCAGAGGTGTATGCCAAGCTACGCGGTTGTTGCATGCGGCAGATGCGGCGGCTATACGTTGGCCAATATGGACAAGAAGTCGAGGACATGCCCCTATTGTGGCTCAAAAATACTATTGGAGAAAGCCCAAAAGGTGGCGGTGGCTAAAACAGCAATGGAAGCCTCAAACATGCTCCGCAAAATTAAGGAGAAGAAAGCCGAGAAAGGGTCGAAGGCTAGGATCCAAAGGCCATTTTAAGGAGCGCCATCAACCCTATTCCAAGGAGAATCACGAGGAACTGGATTATGGACTCTTTTGCATGGGCCTTTTTATGTAGCTCCGGCATCAAGTCTGTGGCGGCTATGTAAATGAAGCCGCCCGCCGCGAATGGGACAAGAATTGTTTCTATGCTTTGCATGTAGGCCAAAAAGTATGTTGCTAAGGCGCCAATAACAGCTGTTATTGCTGAAATGAAATTGAAGGCTAGGGCTTTCCTGCGGCTTAAACCTCCATAAATTAGCACTCCGAAATCGCCGAGCTCCTGTGGGATTTCATGCAAAATAACCGCCACCGTTGTTGCGAAACCAAGCTGGTAGCTGCCGGACGCCGCGGAAACTATGTAGGTTGCTGCAATTATCATTCCGTCGATGAAGTTGTGAATTCCATCTCCAATAAGGTTTAGGTATACAAAAGAGTGGGTTGGGCACCCCTTCTCGTGACAGTGGCGCCAAAAGAAGAACTTTTCAAGGGCAAAGAATACAACTATGCCGGCTATCACGTAAAAGAAGACTGTTACGGCGTCGTTCACGGTTTCGAGGGATTCTGGAAGTAAATGCAGAAAAGCTCCACCAATAAGCGTGCCGGAGGCAAACCCAACCAATACAATTGTTATGCGGTTTAGTATATCTTCTCGCATTCCCGTGAAAACTATTCCTATGAAGGCTATTAGGCTTACAACGGTCACAGATGCGAGAATTATTATTAAATCAATCATCAAGCCTATTGGTTAAAGCGGTATCCTTATTAGGATATCGGTTTAACCCAAATCTCGAAGCATTTCACAAGCCTTGCAAAGGTCTTGGGGGGTTGGCTCCCCGCACAAGCGACAATCTTTCAAGGTTTCAATGTTTGCGACCTTTTCAAGGACTTGTCTAATTCGCTCCGCCGCCTTAAACACTGTGTACTTTATTCCAGCGTGTTTTTCCTCCATTCTGTTCAAGAATAGGCGGATATCGTTTCGGAGGGCTTCCAGCGCATAGGGGCATGGCATGCTCTGAAATTTTATCTTCTTGATATACGCGAATAAGGCTGTCTCTTTTTCCGGAATTTCGCAGAAGGGTTTAACGCGCCTAACAAGTTTTGGGTGTACTTCATCTGTAACCGGTTTCTCTCTGATCATGCGCATGACGTCGCCGTGGAGCATGTTCAACAGCACTGTTTGGGCTTCATCGTCCAATGTGTGGGCGGTTGCAAGCTTGTTTGCTCCAACTTTTCTTGCGATGATGTTTAATGCTTTCCTCCTTAAGACGCCACAGTAGGCGCATGGTGTCAGCTCGCTTTTTTCGCTCGCTCTGATTTTTTTGACTATCTCGTCTAGGGTGAAGCCGTAAAGTTCCTTAAATGAGATTACGTGGTGTTCTATGCCGAGTTTTTTGCAGTTTTCAGTGGCAATTTTTAGGGCTTCGTCTCTGTAGCCAGCGATTCCCTCATCAACGGAAACCGCCACAAGCGAGGCTTTAGGATAGTCCCGCTCTATTTTGGCTAGTATGTGGAGGAGGCTTATGCTGTCTTTGCCGCCTGAAACCGCCACGGCTATTCTGTCATTAAAATCAAACATTTTGTATTTGGCTATGGTGGCTCTAACCTTGCTTTCAATAGACTTGGCAAAGCAGCCTCTGCAAAGCCTCTCGCCGGAGTACCGCCTAAAATAGAAGGCTGGCTTTCGTTTGCAGATGGTGCAGATAGCGCTGTCCATTAATGTGCCACTTTTGGTTTGCTGTTTACGCTTAAGATTTTTAAACATGATAAGGGTTTCTCAACGTTGAAAGTGGAAAATCTTGGCTAAAAAACCAGTTAAGCGTCTAGAATTCAACGAAGTCACATACACAAGCGAGAGATGGCGGCTTCTCGAGGAGCTTAGAGCTAAAGCCACGCGGCTTATGGAAGCATTGGAAAGATTCAACATGGAATCCATAGTGCACGGCAGCATTGCCAGAGGCGACGTGACGGAGAAAAGCGATGTGGATGTTTTCATACCAAGCCAGCCCTCATCTTTCCTAGTGGAAACAGCCCTTGAAAGAGCCGGCATACCCGTGAGCAGGCGACTTATAGTTCAGGCTACACCCGCCTATGCCATGAAAGCCTACATTGAAATAGACGAAAGAACAAGCGTCTCCTTTCCGCTTATGAAGATGCGTATAGTGGAACGCGAGTTTTATCGGTTTGGCGGAGAAGCCACATTAAGGGACTTGAAGGCTGGGCTGCGTTTTCCAGGCGTGGACAAACGCCTAATGCTCATAGAGCCAACAGAAAAGGGGCATAGGGAATGCTCTATCGTGGGATATGAGGAGCATGTTGCCAAACTCCTCGGGATATCTGTGGAAACGGTTCTTGACAGAGTTCGCGCGCTTCTAAGAAGGGATGAGGTTGGCAGGACGGGCGTTTTTATCGAGAGGGAATTGGCTGAAGGCGAAACCTTTGAACAAGCCCTAAAAAGGCTTGCAGAGGAAAACCCGGCGGTTCGAAGGAGACTAAAAAGCGTTTAAGAATCATTTGCGGACAGTGCATACCTCAAGAGGGCGGCAGCTCCGCCTAAGGCTGCCAATTTCGCTCCAGCCTCATGTTCTACGCTGACAACCAGAACCCTTCCGCCCTTGTCTTCGACGTTTTTCATCAACTTTTCAAGGGATAAGCGTTCCTCATCTGAGGCTTCCCGCAGCAGCGTATCCGCCAAAACAAGCAGCTCAACAGCTCCAAAGTCGGCGGCTTTGCGCACTTCATCCAGTCCATAAGCCACTGTTTTTTCTCCTCTCCCAAGCCTCTTCAAAACCTCCTCCATGGCTTCGGTTTCCTCCGCGATTCGCAAGTGTTTCATGGCTTTGGCGAGGACACCAGACCTTATTGCCTCATAAATTCCGGCGACACCGCTGTTGTTCACGCTTTTGACATCCACAATGGATTTGGCTATTTCCGGCGCCTCCTTCTCAACAAAGTTTACAAAGTCATTTTTGACGAAGCCCACACCAATAACGGCTATTGGGTTACGGTTTTCGCTCCAGATTTGACGGAGACTCTCAAGGGCTTTTCGGAAAAACTCCTTTAGGGCTGTGTCTCGTCTTTCGGCTTCAAGTTTTCCCGGAAGCCTCGTTTTTTCTTCGACTTTCACTTCAACCCCATACTGGGCTGTTGTGGCTACGGCATACCCATCATCGTCTATGGCAACTATAATCAGGGGCTTTTCGGAAGCCTTTTTCGCGGCTTCAAGTCTTTCCAGGTGATGGCGAGACCACTCCTCCTTAACGATGATCACTGGCGTGTTTGGGGCTATGCTTAATGTGTGATGCGCGCCTGTTGGAACGATTTCGGGAGCCTGGCATATTATCCCATGAACTCTAAGCCTTCCGAGAAGCCTATCCCAATAGACTTTCTCCACTTTTACGCCGAGGAAGACGGAAACCCTTTCGCCCCTTTTGGTTCTCGCATACTTTTCGTCTTGTTTTATTTCCCGTGTGGTGTAGGCGTAAACCTCGTCGCCCTTATAGATTATGTTGTAGAGGTGCCATAAATCATCAAAAGTTTCGGGAACAACTTTAACGAAGCCCTTTTTCAAATTCATCTCCAGAATCTTCAAAGAGAAAACGCCTCTTCACTTATATGCGCCGAAAGCTTAAAGGTTAATACTTGCGGGCGTGAGGTCTAACAAGCTCCTCCAATATGCTCAGCAAATCGGGAACTTTCGTCACTATATCTGTGAAAGTGATTATGCCGACAAGCTCATCATTGTTTCGGGTGACTAGAAGCTTCTTAACACGTTTCTTGGCCATGAGCTTGGCTGCCTCGTTGATGCTGGCGTTTTCATCAATAGTTATAACGGGGCTTGTCATGATCTGCCTAGCCGTCAAGGTTTCCGGAGCCAGACATGGCTCAACAATCCTCCTCAAAATGTCTCTCTCGGTAATTATTCCCACAGGTCTGTCGCCTTGAACAACCACCACGGAGCCTATATCAAACTTGTTCATTACGGCCACAACCTCTTTAACGCTGGTGTCGGGACGCACAACACGCACATCCTTGGTCATAACATCCCTGACGAGAAGAATTCCAGCCAAATCAAGACGCCTCCAAAATTAAATCAGCGAACAAACTATTAAAGTCTTCAGCAAAACCCTTAATAGACGACATTTACACCGTTAAATTTTGGGCCGGTAGATCAGCCTGGAATGATCGCAGCGTTGGCATCGCTGAGGTCGCGGGTTCAAATCCCGCCCGGTCCACCATAATTTTTGTTGCTTTCTCATTCTTGCACTGGTAAGTTTTATATAATGCTTGCATGGATTATCCATCCAACGAGAAAGGAGAGATCCCAATTGAAAAGAAAAACCTTAACGACGTTGATTGTGATGATCTGCCTCTGCCTGCCACTTGTTCATATCCAAGTTAAGACGTGCACCGCGCAAGGATCCACCTTTAAGCTCGTGGACGTGCTAATAGATTACGGAAACGGCACAAGCAGATGGGCTTCATGCATACTACAACCCGGCGAAGATACGGTATATAATGCAACACAAAAAGTTGTTGTGTCTCTAGAGGTTTCATGGTGGGGTACCGACGCTTTTGTCGAAGCCATAGACGATGTGCGAAACAGCTACCCCTACTATTGGATGTGGTGGTACTGGAACCGTTATACCGAATGCTGGGAATTAGGGCCTGTTGCATGCAACCAATATGTACTTGAAGACTGCGACATGGTGGCATGGTATCATGAGGATTGCAGTGTCTGGCCTCCGAGTCCTCCGCCCAATCCCCCGGCGACAAAGGTTGATGTTTTGCTGGATTATGGAAACGGCACTAGAGTGTCCTATGAGGATGTGGAAGTGTTGGGCTTCGCGTCGGTTCTGAAAGCCACAAAAATGGTGGCTTCTGTTGAGTACACCTTGTGGGACACCAATATCTTTGTTGACGCTATAAACGACGTTTGGAATAACTATGGCACGTATACGTTCTGGATTTACTGGTATTGGAATAGCTCGGCTAAATGCTGGGAGATGGGACCTGTTGCATGCAACCAATATGTACTTGCAGGCGGCGATACCATAGCGTGGTATTATGAGGATTGTAGTGTTTGGCCGCTCAACCAGCCGCTGGTAACAATGGTTGACATTCTGTTAGATTATGGAAACGGCACTGGAGTATGGTATGAGAATGTGAAGCTGCCGGGCGTTCCATCCGTTCTGAAGGCTACAAAGTCCATTGCCAGTGTGGAATATTCATTGTGGGGCACCGACGCCTTCGTCGACGCCATAAACAACGTCTGGAATGACTATGTCAATTACGTTTTCTTCTGGATGTGGTGGTACTGGAATCACTCCGCTAAGCGCTGGGAATTGGGATCAGTTGCGTGTAATAAGCATCTACTCTCGAGTGGAGACATCATAGCGTGGTATTATGAGGACTGCACGACATGGCCGCCGCCACAGCCGCCTTCAACGCCGCATCCGACGGCTAGCTTCACGTGGACTCCCCATACTCCCAAGGTTGGCCAAACAGTGACTTTTGACGCTTCAGCTTCAAAGCCCAATGGAGGCACCATAATAGACTATACGTGGAATTTTGGAGATGGAAGCGTGGGGTATGGAAAAATGGTTGTCCACGCATACAATAGCCCCGGCACGTATACGGTGACCCTTAACGTTACGGACAGTAACGGCTTATGGAAGATTGAACAAAAGCAGATAACCGTGGTTCAGCCCCATGGACCCAAGGCGGACTTTAAGGCAGTCCCGGAAACCGCGAAAGTTGGAGAGAAAATAAAGTTTGACGCTTCAACATCGCTTCCAGGATGGAATGGAACCCACACAATGCCGATAACCGAGTACCGTTGGAATTTCGGCGACGGAAACATAACGGTCACCACTCAGCCAATAGTATACCACCGCTATAGCGCAGCCGGAAACTACTACGTGACCTTAACAGTTTATGCGTCTGGCGCAACTCCAGAAACGGATTCCGTAACCGTGAGAGTAACCGTGTATGCGGTGCCCGTTGGAGGTCAATCGGTTTCTGTTGAAACTCCAACCCCAATAAGGGGATTGGTAGTCTGTCTAGTGACAGTGGCGGTTATTGCCGTTGCCTTCGCAGTTTTCAAGCGTAAGGGGAGATGACGGCAATGAAAAAGCCCAGAGCCATCCATTACTTGACCGTTCTTGGCTTTCTAGCATTTCTGCTGCTGTTCCCCATATTTTTTGTTCAAGAAACTAGTGAGGCTACTCAGACTCTTGAAGGGAAAACTGTTTCAGAATCGGGAAATCCAGAAGTGGACCATGTTGAGGATAATATTTCTATTCCTGAAGCAACCACTTTAGGCAGCGAAACGCCCCTGTCTAAAGCCTTAAACTACCTAAGGAGCATTCAAGGATCTGACGGTAAAATATCGGATTTTGCAACTTCCTGTTGGGCGGTTATGGCGATTGCCGCCGCCGGCGAGGACCCCCACAACTGGAAGAAACCGAGTGGAAAGTCCATAGTTGAATATTTAATCGAGAATAGAGGTCAAGTTGACTTGGATGTCCCAACAGATGTCGCACGCTTTGTTTTGGCAATGACCGCCGCCGGAGAAGACCCGAGAAGTATAAACGGCACAAATTATGTTGAAATTCTTAACGGCTTCTTTAATAAAAGCCAGATTGGAAGCCCATCGCAGTTGAATGACGATTTTTGGGTTGTCATGGCTTTAGTCTCAGCTGGCGAAAACGCAAACTCAACAATTATTCGAAGCTCAGTTAACTTCATTAAAGCCCATCAGAACGCTGACGGCGGCTGGAGCTGGGCTGTCGGCGTAGCAAGCGACGTGGACGACACGGCTGCGGCAATTATGGCTCTAATTTCCGCCGGCGAGGACAACTCGACAGGCACCATTACAAGGGCGCTGCAATACCTCAAGAGCCAACAGCAACCCGGTGGAGGTTTTTCAAGTTGGGGCACCGTGAACAGCGCCTCGGATTCCTGGGCTATAGGCGCTATATGCAGTGTTGGGCAAAATCCGGCTGACTGGAAGAAGGACGGTGCAAGCGTTATTGACCACCTATTAAGTCTTCAAAATGCTGACGGTTCGTTCAACTGGACAAAGACCGCTCCCTCCAACAAGGCGCTTATGACATCCTACGCTATTGTTGCCTTATGCATGAGGCAGTATCCAACCAACGGCTTACCCATATACACGAGGATTGAAGGGAAGCAGACAACCATCTGGCGGCGCAGAGTCTTCGTGGCAGCATCCATAGTGGTGGACGATTCTGGACAATCACATTACCTGCCAAAACCCACAGTTCTCGGAGCCCTAGACAAGGCAGCGGAAATCGGCGGCTTCACCTACAAAGTTAGACAAACAGGCTTCGGCTTATATGTCTACTCAATAGCTGGAGAAGAGGCAGCTGGCTTGTATGGCTGGATGTACCGTGTAGACTATTACATGCCTTACGTGGGCATGGCAGATTTTGAATGGGACATCACATCGCCTCCAACTCCGCCCCACCGAGAACTGCTGATCTACTATGGCACTTGGACAGACTTACCCTTAAAAATATGGGTGAACAAAACTGAAGTGCATGTTGGAGAAAACATAACAGTGCTCGTCAAATACTACGACGACGCTAGCGGCATTTGGAATCCTTTAGAGGGGGCAACAGTCCACTTCTTGGGTAGACGATATACAACTAATGCAACAGGCTACGTTATCATTACGGTGCGGTATGACCCGCCAGTTTGGGCTGAAAAAACGGGATACATACGAAGCGACGTGATTGAAGTTAAAATTCTCACAAATCCAACAGGTAGCTCAATTAGCTCCAACACCACAAGCGAGCGGCAAAGCACCGAAGACGAGGCAAATACCCTCCTTTTCTCTAGACCGTGGAGGCGTTTTCCATTAGAACCAGAATTATACGAGATAATTCGTTGAA